>Ga0105047_10014134_pt1 | contig 12688 bp, 10 predicted proteins | sample MAT04_FD_78384 | JGI IMG/M metagenome (GOLD analysis project Ga0105047, IMG submission 78384) | Freshwater microbial communities from Lake Fryxell liftoff mats and glacier meltwater in Antarctica - MAT-04 (megahit assembly) | ecosystem: Environmental > Aquatic > Freshwater > Ice > Liftoff... | reverse complement strand
GCGTCATCCGCATCCAGGAAGAAGATCTTCAGGCTTACAGCGACGGAGCGACAGTGGGGCTGGAGAGCGACTCCAGCCCCGACTCGGCCCAACTCCGACACATCAAGCCCCGGTAGCCTTGGCAGCCGCGTCCCGCAGGTGCTGAACACGCTGGGAGAGTTTCGAGTAGTGCTTCATCAGCATCTCGGTGTCGGTGTGGCCCATCAGTTCGGCGACTTGAGCGATGCCGACACCGCGTTCGAGAGCGTCGGTCGCGTAGGAATGGCGATAGCTGTATGCGACGACGCCCTTGAGGTGGGGCAGCTTCTCGCGAAGGCGACGGAACCGGCAGCGAATGCCGTTCTTCGTGAACGGCATTGCTTTCCGTGGCCCGCGAAAGATCGGGCCTGTCGGAAATTCCGCGACGAGTTTCTTGGTGAGTTCGATCATCGCCGGGGTGAGATACACGACACGAGGCTTGCCCGTTTTCTTCGCGGTCTTGTGCCGCCGGAGAACCCAGACGCCGAGGGTCAGATCGACATCAGCGGCGGTGACCTTCGCAACCTCGCCCGGTCGGCACCCGGTGTCCTGCATGGCGAACACGAAGTCACGGAAACGTTGGTCCTTGATGGCAGCGAGGATCTCTTTCTGTTCGTCGGCAGTAAGGACGCGATCCCGTTTGCCACCACGCTCGATTTTGAAGTCGGCGAACGGAGTCGTCGGGATAAGCCCTTGTGTCTTCGCCCAACTGAATGCCCGCTTCACGATGCTGGCGGCATGACGACGGGCACCCTTCCAGGCGGGGTTTGCGTCGAGCCATGTGGTGAGGTGGAAAGGAATCAGGTCGGAAGTCTTGAGCTTCCCGAACCGATCACAGAATCGTTGGAGGTAAGTTTTGTGCCACTCGTAGGTACTCGCCTCGTGTTCCTTTTCGGAATGATCGAGGAAGAGGTCGCAGATTCGAGCTGCGGTGAGTGTCTCTTTGCTGACGGGTTTGTTTCCCGCCATCAGGATGTGGAACTGCTTGACGGCTTCGGGTCGGTTGTCCTTGCCCTTGGCAAGGCGGACTTGCTTGCCGCTGACCTCGACGTACCACCAACCATCGAACTTACGGAACCAAGGTTTCGCTTCACGCACGGCGGAGCCTCCGGGAGCAGGTGAGCCGGAAGGCTTGCCCAGAGGCCCTCGTCCTGTTGCAGCAGGGCGGGGGCCGTTTTTATTCCCTGCAAGATTCCCTGCAAGATTCAGGGCATTCTCGCAAGAGCGTTACACCAAAAACCCTCGAAAACCAGCGGAATTTCAAGTCGGGCTGACAGGATTCGAACCTGCGACCTCTTGGTCCCGAACCAAGCGCTCTACCAAGCTGAGCTACAGCCCGTGGTCAGGATGCATATTAACCCGTGTGCTTAAATTGTCAACGCCACAGATTGGGCCATTGAGCCGCAGACGCGGACATCAAGCCGCTGATTCACAACCGCTATTGTTGGCCGAAAGACGGTGAAAAGGAGAAAGTGAACGGCGGTCGTATTCCGCTGCATGTGGTGCATGACGAGGCTACGACCGTTTACTGCTACGACACGGTGAGCAAGGAGCCAGTGTGTCGTGAGATGAGTTACGCGGGTCACGAGAAGTCACGGGGCACGCTGAAGTATCGCTGTCCGGCGAAGGTGCAAGAGTTCGCGTGGGTGCGGTGCTGGTGGTTAACCTGGCGTTTGCGATATTGTTGGCAAAGCTCAACGATACGAAGGTTCATACGGTGGGATGAAGTTATCGCCGATTGCGGCGTAAGTTGGAGGAGTTGATCGGTCAGGAGTCGGTGCGGCGTGACGAGGCGTGAAGTCAAGCAAATGCTGTGGTGGTTGCATGAGGGGTAAGCGAACATGAACCGATGGACGGTCAATGCGATGCAGAACGAGGGGCGACGGTTCTGGCAACATGCCACACCACGCCCCTAGGGTCCCAGTTGCCCGGTTCAAAACCGCACAGCGCAATTGGCTCTGCGGCTTATTTCTACTTCGCCATTCTTGTTAAGGGTTGATGTATTCGTGGGGCAGGCATTCTTGCCTACCAGTTAGAGCTTGGGCACGCAAGAATGCCTGCCCCACCAAACCAAAACTTTGCTTTCCTCAATATTGTCAGAGAACCTTTATTTCTTCTTCGAGGTGATCACATCCTTACCGATCCATTGTCGGAGCGCCTCGGGGATCACAACTGTGCCATCAGCCTGTTGCCCGTTCTCCAGGATTGCGACCAGTGCTCGCGTGCAAGCCACTGCGGTGCCGTTGAGTGTGTGAACGAACTTGGTTCCCTTGAAGCCCTTCCCCTTGTATCGCACACCGAGGCGACGCGCCTGGTAGTCGGTACAGTTCGACGTGCTGGTGATCTCGCCGTAATCACCACCGTCGCCACGTCCTGGCATCCAGGCTTCGAGGTCATACTTGCGATAAGCGGGACCGCCGAGGTCGCCCGTGCAGGTGTCGATCACGTGGAACGCTAGCCCCAGGCCGTTGAAAATCTCCTCCTCGATTCCCTTGATTTCCTGGTGGATCGCTTCGCTCTGTTCGGGTGTGCAGAACACGAACATCTCGACCTTGGTGAACTGATGAACGCGGTACAAGCCGCGGGTGTCGCGCCCCGCAGCACCAGCTTCCGTGCGGAAACAGTGGGACAGGCCAACATATCGGAGTGGCAACTGGCCTTCGTCGAAGATTTGGTCCTTGTGCATCCCCCCGAGTGTGATTTCTGCCGTCGCGATGAGGCACAGGTCGGTATCGGTGACCTTGTAGACCTGGCGAGTATCCGGGTTCGGGTCACGCGGCTGGAAGCCGATTCCTTCAAGGACTTCGACCCTGGCAAGGTCCGGCGTGATAATCGGCGTGTAGCCGTGCTTGAGCACTGTTTGCATGGCGTACTGGACGAGGGCGATCTCCAGCAGTGCGGCTTCGTTCTTGAGGTAGTAGAACTTCTGGCCAGCGACCTTGGTGCCCGCCTCGAAATCCGCGAGATCGAGAGACTCGCACAGCGCGACGTGGTCCTTGGCCTTGAAGTCGAACGTGCGTTTCTCGCCGAACTCTGCGACGACCTTGTTCGCGGCCGCGTCAGATCCCACCGGAGCATCCGGGTGGGTCATGTTCGGGATCTGCACCTGATTCGAGAGAAGATCGCCCTCGATGAGTTTGAGTTCTGCATCGATGATGCCAATTTCGTGATCGAACGCCGCAGCCTGTTCCTTGAGAGCGACACGTTGTTCAGGTGTTGCTTTCGCGAATTGGGCGCTGATGCTGTTCTTCTTGGCGGCCGTTTCGCTTCTGCTCTGAACAAGCTCTTTTCGCTTGGCCTCGAACGCGACGACACGATCCACGGGGAACTCGGGAACACCGCGGTTCCGGCAGTTGGCTTTCACAGCGTCGGCGTTTTCGCGGATATAGGCAGCGTCGAGCATCGTATCGTTCTCGTGTGATGCAGTGGCCACCCAATAGGATGGCCGCGCAATCCTTTTGGTTCACCAAATTGGTTTCTGACCGAGCATCCGGCGGATCAAAGCGATCTGGCCGCAGTGAAGCATCTCGTGCAACGGGGCATAGCGCAGGCTGGCAATTCTCGTGGCGACCAGTGGGTGCGGCTTCAGTACCGGTAGGTCCAACTCTGCATCCAGGAATGTTGGGGCTTCTTCCAGTACCCGTGCATGTACGGCCTCGAATACTTTGCGAATCTCTTCTGCCGTGAACCCAGTCACGTTCGCCGGCTCCGATTCTCGGCCAAACACCCGCAGGAAATCGTCCGAGATCATGGCCTCGTCCGCCTGGGATCGAGGCCGGTGCCGCTCGAGGCAAAGCCTGTACTCGGCCATGGTGATGTGGCCCACCTGCCAGGCGATATGAGAGACACCACCAGGCGGGATCGTGAACCAATCGGAAAGCGGCACGGTCGCGAGTCGTTCGAGGGTGTACCGCCGAACGAACGCGATTTGGTCTACGGCTTCTGTCAAGCGTGACATGGGTTGTCCAGTTAGCCTGGCTAAATCTCACGGTCGCTGATCGAGCGGGATGTACTTCTGGTCGTTCGTGCCCGTGTAGATCTGTTCGGGGCGGAAGATTCGGTTCCCCACAAGTTGTTCGTTCCAGTGTGCCAGCCATCCCGTGACGCGAGCGATCGCGAAGATTGGGGTGAATACATCGGTGGGGATGCCGATCGCGGAATACACGACGCCGGAATAGAAATCGACGTTGGGATAGATCCCCTTCGGGCCGTAAATCGTGGCACAGAGCTTTTCGAGTTCCAGTGCGGTTTCGTAACTGGTTGGGCGGCTCGATTCGGCGAACATATGCTCGGCAATCTCTTGCAGCACCGTCGCGCGAGCGTCCTTGACCTTGTAGACGCGGTGACCGATCCCCATCACCTTGTATTTCGGGTTGGCGGCGAGCTTCGAGTCGAGCCAGCCCTTCACCTTTTCCGGCCCGCCGATCTCGTCGAATTGCCGGAGCGCTTCTTCGTTCGCTCCGCCGTGCAGCGGCCCCGACAGCGAACCGATCGCGGACGCCATCGTCTGGTAAGGGTTGGCGAGTGTCGAACCTGTGACGCGAGCGGTGAACGTGCTGGCATTCATCGTGTGCTCAGCGTGCAGGATTAGGCACGCATCGAGAACCTTGCGAATCGCCGGCGTCGGTTCCTTCCCGAACAGCAGATAGTAGAAGTTGCCCGCGTGATCGAGATCAGCCCGCGGTTCGATAATCTCTTCACCTCGACGGGTGCGAGCAAACGCGGCTACGACCGTGGGGAGTGCGGCGATGAGCCGCATCGTCGCGTCCCAGTTCTTCGCGGGGTCCGTCACAGTTGGGCAGGGGTAGAACATGCCAAGAGCCGCGACCGACGCATGGAGTGCGTCCATCGGATGACCGTCGCCAGGCATGCATCTGATGATGTCTTTGAGCCGAAAGTGGATGGAACGCCGTTGCCGTAAGTCGTGATCGAAGTTGGCAAGTTCCTTCTGTGTCGGAAGCGATCCCTTGATGAGAAGCCAGGATACTTCCTCGAAGCTGCTTTCCTTTGCCAGGACTTCAACCGGGATGCCGCGGTATTCGAGAACCGCTTTCTTGCCATCGAGGAAGCTGACCGCTGATTTCGCGGCCGGAACATCTTCGAGGCCCGGTTTATACTCGGATTCGTTGCTCATGAGGGGACAGCTCCGGGCAGCGTGCAGGGCGTGGTTTCTGAAAGTGTATGGCAGGAATGGCAAGCGGCGACCGTTGGGTCGCCGGTTGCCTCGTCACGGGTGACTTTGCAGCGCTTCAAGCCGCACAGAGTTACTTCTTGGGCGTAATCTTGATGTTGCGGAATGCGACCGGCCCGTGGTTCCCTTGAAACATGAGCGGACCCGTCGCCGCTTCCTTCCCGGTGACACCCCCAGGTGTCTGCGATTTCATCTCGATGTTCTCGTGAATCACGACATCATTCAACGTGACTTTCACGAACTTGGCGTTCGCAATCTTTTTGTCGCCCTCGAACTTCGGGGCCTGAAATTCGATGACGAACTTCTGCCATTCGCCCGGCTTCTTTGACGCATTCGACTTGGGTGCCGCCGCCTGGTACAAGCCACCGAGATCCCCAGGGCCAACCTTCTCTTTGCCGTAACTATCGAGGATTTGCACCTCGTATTCGCCCATCATGTAGACGCCCGAGTTTGATCCCTTCGGAATCATGAACTCCAGTTCCACTGTGACATCGCCAAACTTCTCTTCGGTGTAAAGGTCCGTCCCACCGCCGGTAGGCTGATTCGCGAGAAATGCCGCTGCACCCGGGCTGAGTTGCGTCTCGACGAAGACCTTATCGTTCTTGGGGTCCAACTGAACGGCGACGGCCTTCCACTTGTTCTTCTTCTCTTCCTTGGCCTTCCAGCCGGTCAGATCCTTGCCGTTGAACAACTCGGTCGGCTTGGGGTCGGCAGCGTGACTGGTTGCAAGCAACGTGAACACGGTGACAGCGGGCAGCAAAAGCCGAAGCATGACGAACCTCTCGTTGATGGGTGGTAGCGGACGGTGGGACCGACGTGCTGATGGTACACGGCGTGGGGCAAAAAGCGAGGACGTGTCACAAAACTGAACCCTATGGTGTGGCATCAAATGCCCGAATGGTTCCAGACGGGTGGTACACCCCTCTCCAGAGACTCCAGAATCATCGCCAACTCCTCAGAATCATCGCCAACTCCTCAGAATCAACGCCAACTCCTCAGAACCATCCGTCCTCGTCTGGAAGAAAAACCATCAGAATGACGTCTGGCGCAGTGGATTCATGCCTGGAGCGAATTGTAATTGACCGAACATCTGAGCAATGACAAAATCAGAGCATTGAAGATTCGTAGCAAGCCCCCAGCAAGAAGAACTCCTCGCCGAGTCACCAACTTGTGGTTGATCCTCCTCATGTGAGAAAATCATGCAGCACTCGCCCTTTCGCCCACGTGGATTTACGCTCATTGAACTGCTGGTTGTCATCGCGATCATTGCGATCCTCATTGGCTTGCTCTTACCTGCTGTCCAGAAGGTTCGCGAAGCAGCGGCGCGCATGAAATGTTCTAACAACCTGAAACAGCTCGCTCTCGGCCTTCACGGCTACCACGATTCCCGCCTCCGGTTGCCTGTTGGGTATTCTGCGGGTGGTGACAATGCCAAGCTGCCACCTGGCGAGCCGTTACAACCCTGGCACGTTGTGATCCTTCCTCACATCGAGCAAGGAACCAATCCAGCACTGACATCGCCCCCTGGTTCAGCAGCTCCAGTCTCGATCTACCTTTGCCCAAGCCGGCGCACGACCGCGCTCGGAGCCCATGTTGACTACGCCAGCGTTCACTCGGCCGCATGGGACACCAATCACCGTGGCCCAAGTCAGGGAGCCGTTAGCGGGGTGGATCAGTGGTTCACGATCATGGGTGGATGGGTTAACAACAAGGCGAAGTGGGCGCCGGCATACACGATGACGCAAATCACAAGTGCAAATGGCACTGCGAACACCGGGATGATTGCACATCGTGGGCTGAAGCCAATGAACATTGCTTCTGGAGGGCGAAATGATCAGATGTTTGACGCGATCACTGGTGGCGATGCCGGTGCTCAGCCGTGGTGGACCAATCGGGCGTGGGTCGGTATCCAGGCCGACTCAGATACGGCAAGTTTCAACAAAGTTGCGAGCGGATTGACCCTGACATCCGACTTCACTCAGGGGAGTTCGCACACGGGCGTCTGCCCAACTGCATGTGCGGATGGCTCGGTCCGGAATGTGCGAATCAACGTGGACATGGATTTGTTCTGTGGCTTCTGGAACGCCAACAGTGGTGTGGTCGGCAACCTCGAGTGAAGTATCTTGACCACGAGGTCAGATGCATCAGTCGGGTTGCTCACACAAGGGTTCGCCATGAGTCGCGCTGCGGTTGTCATCTTTGCTTTGATGGGGGCCGTTGGCTTGTTGGCGAGTTGGTACATCAGCAAACAGGTTCAGCCAGTCGTCGCCGTGCTGGAAGGACCGCCTCCGACTGATCCCAGCACTGAAAAACCCGCAGGCAAACTCGTTGTCCTGGTCGTGTTCGACCAGATGCGGGGGGACTACCTCACCAAATGGGCCAGACACTTCGAATCCAACGGTTTCGAGCGCATCAAGCGAGAAGGCGTCTGGTACTCGAACGTCCACATCCCATACGCCTGCACGTCAACCGGACCTGGCCACGCTTCCCTCGTCTCCGGTGCTCCGCCGTCAATTACCGGCATCATCGAGAACGAGTGGTGGGACCGAGCGGCGGCAAAGAGGATGTATTGCTGTCAGCCGACGCACCCGTTCGAACTGGTGCCGCCCCCGCCGACGGATGGGGCCAAAATCAGTCGTGGGGCCGACACCGGCTTCAGCCCTGAACGACTCCTTGCCGAGACAGTCGGCGACAAACTCAAGGCTGCGACTGCCGGCAAGGGCCGCGTCGTTTCGCTCTCAATCAAGGATCGCACGGCCGTACTGATGGGCGGGCAGAAGCCGGACGCGGCGTATTGCTTCGACACACGTGATGGGCTGTTCCACACCGGGGCATATTACCGCGATCAGGTTCACCCCTGGGTCGGCGAATTCAACACTACACACCCAGCGGACAGGTGGTTCAACTTGAAGTGGGAGCGAGTGCGACCCGAATTAAACTACACCGAAATCACTGGCAACCCCGACGATGCACCCGGCGAAGGGGGCGGCTTCAACGGGCAAGGCAATGTGTTCCCGCATAGCTACAAGGGCAAACTCACGGCGCGAGCGAAGGCGTATTACGATGCGATCGAGTGCTCACCCGCAGGCAACGAGATCTTGCTCGAACTCGCGAAGAAAGCCGTCACGGCCGAGAAACTTGGGCAAGGTGAAACCGCCGATTTGCTCTGCTTGAGCTTTTCGTCGAACGACCTGATCGGGCATATGTACGGCCCGGATTCCTGGGAGGTGCTCGATATCACGCTCCGGTCCGACAAGTTGATCGCGGATCTGCTCGCGTTCCTCGATACCACTGTCGGGCGTTCGCGCTTTTCACTTGTCATCAGCGCTGATCACGGCGTCTGTCCATTGCCGGAACAGAAACAGTTCCCTGACGCTCAGCGAATCCCTGTCACGGCAGTGTACAAGCCCCTGACCGAATCGCTGAACGTCGCCTTTGAACCGAAGGTTCCGGACGGCCCTGGCCTCGAGACGCAGTGGTTCGACATATCGGACCCCCGGGATCTCGATCGTGTCTGGCCGTGGGTTTACCTCAACTATCCCGCGATCAAGGGTCGTGGCTTGACGCCGGAAGCAGTCTCGATTGCAGTCCGCGACTGGCTCATCAAACAGCCGTATATTGAGACCGCATTCACGAAGCAGCAGGTCGAACTCGAAGCGTTCTCGCCAGACAGTTTTGGCGCAAAGGTGAAGCTGGCGTACCACCCGGATCGGTGCGGAGATGTGATTGCAGTTCCGAAAGCAGGTGTGCTCATTACGGGCTACTCAACCGGAACGAATCACGGCAGCCCGCGATCTTACGACACGCACGTTCCCGTGATTGCGACTGGTGCCGGGGTTCCAGCATTGGGAAAGCAGCCCGAGCGAATGTCGTCGCTGATCGTGGCACCGATCCTGGCACGCGGCCTGGGGATTGACCCGCCGGCGCGAGCCGTGGAAAAGTTGCCCTACTGATTCGAGTTGTCACCCGGGCCGCGGCAGGTCGACGCGGTCCTGGTGAGTTCTCGATCACATCACTTCTTGCCAAGTTCCTTCACGCGGATGTTGCGGTAGCGAACGAACTGCTTGGTGTAGTCGCCGCCACCGTGCACTTGCAACGCGATGCCACCCTTGTCGGCCAGGCGCTTCTCCGTGTCCTGGTATTCCATGAACTTCACGCCCTTGATCCAGGTCGTGAGCTTCGGCGGGTTCCCCTCGATCCGGGCACGCAGTTCGTTCCACTCGCCCGGCTTCCAGAAGCTCTTCCAATCCGCAGCGGTTACCGGGCACTTGAACCCACCATCCGGTTGTTTGCTCGGAACAACGATCTCCGTCACGTCCTTGCCGAAATCGAAGTTACGCACGTGCGGCTTACCACCGATCCCTTCGCCGTAGATCCCCATCAGGTTGCCACCCTTGTGATAGTCGATCATCGCCTGATAACACTTGCCCGTATCGGTGCTGCGGAGGAACAGACCGCTGTCGGGGCCGTCGTCGTTGTTCATTTCCAGGACGACCTCGAAGTCGCCATATTCCTTCTCAGTGATGATGATGCCACCGTTGCCGGGCACATCCTGGCTACCGACAATCGCGCTGCTTTCGATCACCCATTTGCCGCCGCTCTTGTTCTTGGTCGTGCCGCTGTGCCCGGTCTTCGCCGAGATCTTCCAGCCATCGAGCGACTTCCCGTCAAAGATCTGCACGAAGCCGGTATCGTCGAACTTTTCAGGCTTGGGAGGCTCCGCCCTTGCAGGGAGAAGGGTCGTCAGGGTCAGCGATGTCATGAGGATGACAACTGTTGTAGCAAATCGCATCGGAGAGCCTCGTGGGGAAGGGGATGACTCGGCCAGTATCCGCACGGCGTTCTCCAATGTCCAGTGTCAACGGGGGAGGGGGAGGCCGCAATGGTCTCGCTTCGATCACCTCTCGGCAAGTTGAGGAAGTGGAGTCGCTGGTTCGGTTATCACCTCAGGAAGCTCTCGCGTTCGCCGGAGATGGTCGCGGACGAACTCTTGAATTGCAATGCCCTGGACCCAACTCAGGATCACGAAGGGGAGGAGTTTCGGCCGCGCCAGCAACGGCACGAACGATCGAAGTACGTGATACCATCTCCGTGGACCAGCCAGAATGAGGCCGTGAACGAGGAACCGCCCGAAGTACGCAAGCATCTGTGGAATGCTCACCTGGAAGGGAATCGGAGTCGATTCGAGGTGAGGGATCTTGTTGCGGATGCGCTGACTGATCGCGGAATCTTGCGTGGTGCGTTGGATCAACTCGCGGAACCCCGTCACCAGTTCGGCGTACGTCATTTTGTTGGGGATGATGTTCGTCCCGATCAAGTTGTTCCAGAGATGATGTGAATCGCCGGGCGACTTCAGCCGACCGTCGCGCTGCAAGCGTTCGAAGAGCGGGGTTCGTGGCAAGGCCAGTAACATCGCGATCGAAGCAACCACAATCCCAGACTCGATGATAAACTGGAGCTGCCGCTCGAACACAGTTTCATCATCCGCATCGAATCCGACGACGAAGCTACCGTAGACATCAATCCCGTGTGCGTACACGGTGCGGAGCGATGTGAGCAGATCGGCCCGGGTGTTCTGCACCTTCAGCGTTTCGAGGAGGGCCTCCCGGCTCGGTGTCTCGATTCCGATGAAGACCCACTCGAAGTTTGCGGAGCGCAGCTCCCTCAGGAGGTTCGGCTGTGTCGCGACGTTTGCCGAGGTTTCAGCACCAAACGCGAATCGGTATGAGTGCTTTCGCTGATACACCGCGAGCAACTGAAGTAACTCCCTGCATCGCGGCAGATGCCCGATCAGATTGTCGTCCACGAAAAAGACATTCCGCACATCGTGGCTGCGAAGCAAATTCAACTCGCTCTCAACCTGTTGAAGTGATTTCGCTCGCGGCTTGCGCCCGAAGGTGATGATGATGTCGCAGAATTCGCAGCGGAATGGGCAACCACGAGAGAACTGAACCGCGACCGACTGATACTGGTGTAGCTTCAGCAAATCGTGTCGCGGAACCGGGCTGTCCTCCAGGTTCACCGTCCCGGTTTCCTGGTATAAGGGAAGGGGTTCGTTTCGTGCGAAGTCGGCGCAGAACTGTGGCCAGATGTATTCCGCCTCACCCGCGACGACAGTATCCGCGACATCGCGATACTCCTCGGGGCACAACGAGGCGTAACTCCCACCCACGACAACGTAGCGACCCTTGCGGCGAAAATGCGAGGCGATCTCTCGTTGCCGGGGGAACTGGACGGCCATCCCGCAGACGCCAACGATATCCGCGTCGGCATCCCAATCGATCTCCTCGACGTTTTCATCAACGATGGTGATGTCCCACTCCTGCGGGGTAAGTGCAGCGAGTGTTGCCAGGCCAAGCGGAGAAATTGCTGCGCGCTTATCCCGTGCAATGGTGCGGAACGCCCAGGTGAAACTCCAGAAGCTCTCGGGGAGCAGGGGGTTGATCAGGAGGAGTTTCATGGGCATTCGCGTGCACCTGACGAGTTGCAACTACGACCCCAACCGGCGGAGTGTGTTCGGATGCAACCGAGAATCTTAACTCTCGGAGCCATCGGTGAAACCCGTCTCTTTCCGTTGAGCGATCGCGTCGTGCAACTCACGGAACACCCGCACGAGATCATCCGACGGATAGTGTGCATTCAACCCGCTCGAACTGTGGAACTGTGGGATGACCAGACCAGACCAGACCAGACATGTGCAGGGATCACTTGGCTCACCGAGGAAACCGTAACCGGATCAGTTTGCGAAGTGCTTCATGCACGTACCCCAGCAGTACAGAAGTAATAGCTGTGCTAATGAGAAGATCTTGCCGACCATATTAATTCGTTTGGCAGAGATGGTATCGTGAGTTGGCGAGTGTAATGTGGGGACCAAGAGCAAAACGAATGCTCCAATAATCCCACCTGCAAAAAACCAAGACCATCCGCTATAGCCCTTCCGAAGGGCGATGTATGTGGGCACAACTAACCAACAACTCACAAGCAACAATACGAGTATAAATGGGTATGCCAAGTCATTCAGGAGGCTGTCCATGACATCACCGTGCTAAGGAGCTTTGGGAAGTGTGTCACGACCACTGATGATTTCTTCCCCAAGCGATGAAGTATTCGGGAATATTGAAGAACCGCTCATGCCCCGGCATCGGCCCCACCCCGCAACATCGACAGAGAACAAGTGCGATTCCCTCTCACTCGCCTTCTCTTTCAAGAATTTCCGCATTGATTTTGGCTCGGTGGCCCCCCAGCCATCCCGCTTCCGTCATCGCTCGCCCTCGGAACCGCTTGTCACCCAATGATACCCGGCAAAACCGCACACCGAAACACCCCTCAACGCACTTGCGGGATAGGGCGTCCGGGGCAGGGCGTACGCATCAAAGTCCACCAGGATTATTGGGTGGAAGTTGATTGGGTCAAGGGGACAGGCGTAGGATTGGCATCGGAGTCGCCTGTTCACGGAGGACAAGGATGCCTGCGTCTCTT
>Ga0105047_10014133_pt1 | contig 12688 bp, 10 predicted proteins | sample MAT04_FD_78384 | JGI IMG/M metagenome (GOLD analysis project Ga0105047, IMG submission 78384) | Freshwater microbial communities from Lake Fryxell liftoff mats and glacier meltwater in Antarctica - MAT-04 (megahit assembly) | ecosystem: Environmental > Aquatic > Freshwater > Ice > Liftoff... | reverse complement strand
GCCCTCTCGGATTTCCCATGGAGAAATACCGGCGAACGTAGAATGCGTAGCCGTCGGACGCTCGAAAGCTGATGAGTTGCTCATCCACCGAACAGCACCTCCCGGCGAACCGTCACCGCATCGAGCCTGACGGGATCGACCCGCACGCTGAGGCCGCAACCGGGGAGCATCGGCGCCGCGCCGCCGCGCTTGGAGAAAGTGAGATCTTCCTTAGTAAGGGCATCTTCGACCAAACGTCGATCGAACGATCCTTCGACCGCGAAGAGATCCTTCACCGAGCAGGCGAACTGTCGCCCGGCGGCACTGAGAATGCCCGTCTCGCCGACTTGGCAACCGAGTTGGTAGCCGAGGTTATTCGCTACCGCGTACTCGGCCAATCGCAGGGAGGGAATGAAGCCGCCGCACTTGGAAAGGCGGATATTGAAGAGATCGCACCAACCCCCCTGCACTGCCCGCTCGGCATCGATCATCCCGCACAACGATTCGTCGAGCATGATGGGCGATTGAATCCGTTTGCGAATCTCGGCGAGTTCCGCAACCGCTTCGTGGGCGATCGGCTGTTCCACACTGGCGATGCGGAACGGTTCCAATTCCCGGATTCGCTCCGCCGCCTCATTCGCCGGCCACGCTTCGTTGGCATCGATCCGTAGTGCGATCTTACCTCCGGCCCAGCGACGAATCGTTCTCAAACGCTTCGGATCGTCTTGCCCGGCCACCCCGACTTTCACCTTCACGTGGCGGAAACCGAGGATGCGATAAATCATCGCCAAGGCCCGGATTTTCAGCGGTTTCCCGCTGAGGATCACCCCGCTGTACTGGACGCTCTCGCGCGGCTCATAAAGATTCGGCGTGAGCATTCGCGCGATGTTCATCAAAGGTTCGCCGTAGAAACGGCCGTAAGCATCGAGCACGGCGAGTTCCACTGCACACCTTGCGGCGTTGCCATGGCACTTGCGGTCGTCCCCCTGTACGGGTTTCACGGCTAACTGCTCGGCCATCGCCACGGCATCGGCAAAATCGCTGGTCGGCCGAAATTGCTCGGCCCAATCGGTGGCCTTCAGTAACTCCAGCGAGGATTCAATGGTTTCGCCCGTCACGTAATCGCGCGGTACCCCTTCGCCGTAGCCGAGGGAACCATCGGCGAGCTTACACACGGCGACGATGTTCTCGGTTTCCGTGCGGGAATGCGAGGCGTGCCTCACCGGGCGTTTGAGGCGAACGCGAATTTGCCGGACTTCGAGCGAAACGATTTTCATAGCGGGTGTTGTATCGGTTCACACCCCGAGAACATCCCGATAGCTCTCTTCGTTGAAGCCGACGAGGAGAGTTTTGCCGATGATCGCCGTGGGTGCCCGCAGGTTCCCGGTCGGGCCGATGATACTGGCGAGGATGGTTTCGTTTTCGGGGGCATCCTTTTTCAGGTCGAGCCTGATGGTGTTTTTCCCCTTGGATGCCACGACTTTGGTAATCGCCTTCGATTGCAGAAGTGCCAGTGCTTCGTCCGGCCCGATTTTGGTTTTGTTGGCATCGACCGTTTCGCCGACTTTGATTTCGGCTCCCTCGGTGTAGGCTTTCGCCTTCTGGCAGGTAACGCACGACTTGCGGGCGTAGAGCCAATCGATCTTCTTGGGCATTGGGAATTCCAAATGAATTACGGATTAGGAACACCGAGCTGTTTGCAAATGGCTTTCGCCGTGAAGTCGTTTACGTCCCGGTATCAGGGTATTGCGGTTTGATTTCCGTTGATTAGGTTCACCCAAACTGAATGGCTGCGGCCCACCCGCAAAAGAACGCAACCGCAATTCGTGAGGTGTTTGATTAACGTTTAGGGTTTCATCGTGCGATCACACCCGATGGAGCTTCCGTAAAATTGGTGCTCGCTTGCAAATGCAGGTAAATTGGCTCTTCGATGTCCATTTCCGGATCGTACGCAAGCTCATTCGGCGTCGGCAGAATTTGGCCTTCTTCCACGCAAGTTTCGGTAACGTCGATCAGTGCCCCGGCGAGCAATTGCCTCGCTTCCGTCAAATCGCTCCCGCAAGTGATTGCGGCGGGGAAGTCCAGCACTTGAGCGTGGACGCCCCCGTCTACGAACTTATAGCCGGCTTTGTACTGCAACATGATTCACCTCGCTTGACATCATCATACTCCGCAACCGCAACTCGCTTCAATACCCGTGCGTGAGGAGCAACTCGCGATGGCGGAGTTGTTGCATCCGTTTCAGGCCGCCGCATTTTTCGATGTAACCTTGGAAATCGGGCACGCCGTCGATGTGGTCTTCCACGAACTGTTGGAACGTTCCCGGGTCGGCTTCCGCGGTGAGCCACGCTTTCAGATGCTCTTCATCCGAAAAGTATTCCCCCGGCATGTTCCCCGGATAGCTGCCGAAGGGCACCTCGCACACGGCATCCACGCACAGGAACGGAATCTGCGTGAGGTGCGGTCGGCGCCGCATTTCTTCGTGCGGCACCAAACGTTCGCAGGTGATGATGAGTCGCTTCGCCGCGCGGGAAATATCGAAGTCGGCCACGCTCGTACCAGCGAATCGGCAGTTGCCGTAGCGATCCGCTTCGTGAACGTGAATCGCGGCAACATCCGGGTACAACGCCGGCACCGCGAGCAATTGTTCGCCGGTGAAGGGGCAGGAGATGCGTTTGGCCGAGCTGAACTTTTCCGTATCGGTGCCCAGCATGGAATGGAGTGGAAGGAACGGTACACCCATCGCGGCGGCGGCGAATCGCAAAGCCAACGCGTAGTTCGACCATTCCACCGTTTGCACTTCGCCCGATTGCATCACCCGGCGGGCGTGGGCCGAAAGGCCGCGGGCTTCGAGGCCGAGGATGTACGAAATATCCACCGCAGCGAGAGTTTTGCCGCGGCCGTTCAGATTCCCCGCGCAGAGCAACTCGAAATCGTGCGTTGTAGTATGCCCCGCGAAACGGAGGTTTTGTTTCCGCTGACGGAGAATCTCGTGGATGACCGCCGTGGGGATGCGATTGCTGCCGAAGCCGCCACTCACAAAGTAATCCCCATCGTGTACCAAACGGTTCACCGCCTCGGCGACCGTGCAAACTTTATCGGTGAGGGCGCGTGCTTTATCGGCGAACGCGGCGCGGGCGGCCGAAGAAGATGGGTCGGAAAAAAGGACGGGGTTCATCGGTCGGCATGTTTGCGGATGAGCGTGCGGAAGCGGGGATCTTTACGGATCGATTCGAGATCGCGATCTTGGAGCATATACCGGAAATCGCGGTAGCCAAGGGTCACGGCGCGGTTCAATTCGTCCAACGCCAAATCGGGTTGGTGCAGTAATGCGTAGCGGCACGCGAGGTTGTAATGAATATCCGGATCGCCGGGTCGGAGTTCGGCGAGCGTTTGATCGACGCGCAGGCCTTCCTCGAATTCGCCCTTCAATGTGAAGTTGGCCGATTGCGCCCGAAGCACATCGGAATAATCGGGCAGGCTATTGAGTATGCCGGTGTAGAAGGCCAGTTCAAAATCGACCTGCGGCCGCTCGGCGAGCGTCGCTACGATGGAACCCTGGGGAAGTTCTGCGGGCTGGGGGCGTTTGGAAGTGAGTGGCATGGTGAAATTCCGAAGGGTTCGAATCGATTGCGGAAGCTGAGAAGCCCGCGGTGCCGCGACCGATGTTCTCGATTATAACTCGTAACAGCGCCGGGGCAAACGGGAGAGGCGAGGTCTTTTGGCGAATTCGCGGGAATGTTTCGGGTAGAAGCGCGAACGACGATTGCGCCGGGAGTTCCCGACAGTGCGCCATTGAAGGTTCAATGTACGATCAAGAGTTCTCGGGTTTCGCAGAAGTGTTGAGAACCACGGCGACACGAATCAGTTCCATCAGCGCCGCTTCATCGATCACGTCGGCTTCGTGGAAATCGATGGCACGCCGCGTGTTGCCTTCGAGGCTGGAATTGAACAGACCGGAGGGATCGGAAGCGAATCGCCCTTGGCAAAGGTCATATTCACTGCAGACTTGTACGTTTCGCCGGTAAAAAGGATTCCCCTGTGCGACCACACCGGCACACCCGCCGGATTGGAAGGCTTCCCCCATTTCACTTCCTCGATCACTTCCGGATCGGCGGCTCGGATGAGCATTTCGCCTCGCCAATCGGGCGAAGGTGAAACAACCTTCGGCTTCTTCATGGTAGTTATCGCTTTCCCATTCGTGGTTACGAGCTTCACTTGTAGTCGCTCGGTTTGCGCGGCACGACTTTGAGCTTCTCGTAGTTGAAACCACTGCCCAGCGGCTTGTACTCACCCACGGTATCGACATTCGACTTGGGGTCGATCTTCTCTTCCATCTCCAGGCACCAGTATACCGCGTTCGCGGTCAACCGCCGAAGGCCGGCGTTCTGGTAGTCCTCTGCACTGCCCATCGTTGAGTGGAAAACCCTTGCCGTTTTGCCTTTGTCGTTGATCCACGGCTTCGCCCACGCCACGGGAAGCGCGATCAGGTTCGAGTTCGGCGCGTCATCGGGCTTACGGCCCATCAATGGTTGGCCATCGAGCAACGGCGTGCAGGCCTCGGGTAGGCTATCGCCTTTCTTGAAGGTGCGGTACACATCGCTCATCCCCCACACATCGGTCACGCCCTTCAACACCGGGTGATCCTTGTTCTTCTCGACGATGATCCCCCGCGTCGAATCCGCCATCCAGCGGCCGTGATGTTCCCGGAACGAACCGCCGAGGATGTCTTCGCCGAAATTGATCCTCTTGCCGTCCTTCTTGTAATCGAAGCCGATGAACCCGTGGTTCGCCGTGCGGATACCGATGATCGGTTTGCCCGAATCGAGGTACTTGTAAATGTGCTGGAATTGATTATTCGAAAGCGAAATCAACCGACTGAAGATGACGACGAGATCGGCCTTCTCCAGATGTTCCAAGCCGGGAACGTTGTGCGTGATGGTCTTGTCCTGCTCGCGGACTTTCATGGTGGGATCGACTTCGCCCTTCTCGTTCACGCTGAACAGCACGGTGCAGTGGAAGCCGTGGTGCTTGGCCAGCATTTTCGCGAGCATCGGCAACGCTTGCTCGCTGCGGTATTCCTGATCGGCGGCGATGAAGACGATGTGCTTCCCCTTTCCCGGCCCGTCCTCGCCGGGGTACGTCAGCCAAAGCGGACTTTCGGGCACGGGGTGGTCGGCGGCACATAGCGACCCGCCAATGGCGACGAGCGTGAGAAGAGCAAGGTGCGAAACGGGCAATAGCATGGTGAATCCTTGGCAAGTAATGTCAGCAAACAGTCACTTCTGGTGTCACGATGTTTCGGTTGCCTGAGGAATCAACCTAAGCCCGTCATTCCCGCGAAGGCGGGAATCCAGCAGAATCCTAGGAGATAGCAATATGTGGATTCCCGCCTAGGCGGGAATGACGGGGGTTGCCAGTTACGTACGCCGAAATCAAAAGCCATCCCCGTCACTTCGCGGTGGGGATTTCGTTGACGGTGTAGTAGGCGTTGCGGTGGAGCAGTTCGTCCTTGTCGCGGGATCGCAGCACGCCGAGATCGAACTCGTAAACGTGCCCGCGATTCCAATTCTCCAGCGTGATCGTGGCGCTGAGGCCGTCGGCGGAGAGCGTGACCGCCTTCACCTCCGGTGTGGTCTTTTCGATCTCCGGGCCACCGTATCCACCGTGGTACGGGTGGGTGAACGTGCCGAGCTTGTACGCCTTCGGATCGCCGCCCGTTGCGGCATCGACCGGTTTCGTGAACGCGATCTTGAAGCCGTTCGGTTCAATCGTAATGCGTTGGATCTCGAACGGCATTTTGCCACTCCAATCCAAACGTTCCAGGCCGAACGGCTTCATGCCCCGCACCGGCCAACCTCGGTTCGTTCCGCCGCACATCAGGTTGCCGCCCTGCGTGAATTCGACATTCAAGATGCCCGTGGACAACCCTTCGCGGAACGGATAGCACGCCCCCTGCCACACGCCGTTCACCTTCTCCGTCGTCGCCCGCATGAGGATCGATTGAGTGTAATCGCCGATGAAGAGTTGATCCTCGAACGGCCCAAATTTGCCCTTGGTGCGATCCACCACAAAACCGGTGATCGAGCGACCCATGCGGATGTAAGGGAACACCACGGCGTAGGGCGTGAGTTCCTTCACCCGCTCCTTCTCGGTGACGATCCGCGATCCGGACTTCGGCATCGTCGGCACCGGCCCCATCTCCGGCGCGTACTTGTACCAGTTGAAGCTGGCCGGGTGGCCCATGAAGCTGCCGGGCGTGACCGCCTTCAAGCTGCACGAACAATTCCACGGCCCTTGGCTCTCGATGTAGAAGAGTGCCCCGTGTTCGTTCGGCCCGATGCCGCCGGGGCTGCGTAACCCGCTTGCGATCGCCTTCGTCTTGCCATCCTTCGACACTTGCATCACGAAGCCGCGGAAGAGTGCGTATGAATCGTAGGAGTTCGATAATCCGAGCGCGACGTGGAGGTTGCCTTCCGGGTCGAACTTCGTGCCGAAGGCGTATTCGTGGTAGTTCGCATAGCCCCATGCATCCGAGATGCACTCGAAGCGGTTGGCTTTACCGTCCTTCTTGGTGTCGGTCACGCGGGTGAGTTCGCAACTCTGCGTAACGTAGAACGCGCCATCCTTATATGCGAGGCCGAAGATCTCATCCAAGCCGGTGGCGTAGAGATGGTACTTGGGGTTCGGCTTCTTCTCATCCAGGCCGCTGATGATGTAAATCTCGCCGTGGCGGGTGCCGACCGCCAAGCGTCCGTCGGGCAACGGGCAGAACGCACCCGCCTCGATCACCAGATCCTTGGGGATCGGAATGTTGATGATGGGGTAGAACTCGCGCTCGCGCTCCTCGGTGCCCCACTTCCCGCCCAAGTCCTCGGCGTGGATCGGCGAAGGTGCGAGGAGAAAGCCCGCGAGCAGCGCTGCCCTTGCGTTACGGAAGGATTTCATACGTGAGGCTCCGCGTGGATTTGCCTTGGGGTATCTCGAGTTTCAGTAGCAGTTCCGACGCTTTCGCGTCGACCGTCGGTCGAAGCACTGTCGTCATTTCGGGTATCACCAACCGGAGTTCACCCGTCTTGAACTGTGTCTTCGATTCGGCTTCGACCTTGCCCGTCAACGCTCGGAACCACACGGTGCGGGCGGTAGGCGAGTCGAACGAGAGCGTCCGCACGAGGCGCGGGTTCTTGTCGGCCTTCTCCGGAGCCGTGCGATCTTCGATCACAATCTCGCCGCTGAGGTACATGAACGTGGGAACCCCGGCGTCGTCGGTCTGATACCCTTTGAACTGATAGCCGAGGTTCTTGGGGTACTGCGGATCGGAGTTCACCGGCGCTGCCTTCGACATCACGGGGCGCAAAGGCCATGCGGTTTTCTCGTCCGGCAGGTCGTGAAACGTCACATCTTGCGCGAGTTGGACATGCTTGACAGCCGGGTTGAAGTTGCCCGATCCCTGCCCGCCCCGGTTCACCCGCACGAAGTCGCCCTTCCAGATGGCGGAGAGCGTGCCCGTCTCGGCGTTGAACGCGTAGTTCCACTTCTCCGGGAAGCCGACGGCGATGCCGCGAAACCCGGCGATGGTGCTCCGGCCACGGTACGTCCGCGCGGCGTCGGTCACGCTAAGCAAAGCATCGACATTCCGAACTCCGGAGGGATCTTGCGCGGAGGTGCCCAGCGACAGGTAGTACCAGATCGCTTCGATTTGTGCGTGCGTGTCGCCGTTCAATATTGTCTTGTGCGCCGCCACTCCGTTCCACCACGCAGTCGGCATCACGATGCGCGGGCGGAATGCACTGGGATCGAGGAGGAAATTGTAGAACCAGTCCGGATTGAGCCGTTGGGTGGAAGTCATCAACTCGATGCCGTTTTTGCTCGCTACCTTGCCGTTGAACGAGTGGCAGGCAATGCAGCTCAACCCCTTGTCGCCGAGTAATTCGCGGCCGCCGGCACGGAGCTCTTTCTCCCGTTCCTGCTCCTTCGGGGTTCGGCCTTCGAGCTTCGGCATCACCATCCCGGCAGGCTTCACTTTGTCCAAGCTTGCGAACAGATCCGGCAGGTGGCGGAGATTCGGTTCGCCGAACTGCGGCATGCGTGTGGCCATGTAGTGCCGTACACCGTCGCCATCGAACAGCACTTTCTTCATCGTGACCTTCGTGAGCTTGGCCCCGACGAGCGTCAGCGGCGGCGGGATGCGCCCCTCGTCGCCCAACTCCTTTTCGGTGGACTTAAAGTACGGATCGGTTTCTTCCATCACGCCGCCGAACTTGCCCCGCGCGTGACACCCGATGCAGTTGAACGCGGTCAACGTTATCGCCAGTCGGGTCGTGTCCGAGATCGGTTCGGCCTTCTTGGCGAGGGCCGCGCGAATCGCCTTCGATTGGCCTTCACTCAAATTGAACCGAGGGCTTTTCCCCGGTTTGCCGGAGATGCATCCGCGTGCCAAGTCCGCAGTTTCGAGGGCAACAATCGGCTTCGCAGCGGGAATGTCGCCGAGTTTGTGGCAAGCCGCGCAGTTCAACCGTCGGAAGTGCTCTCTGCCTTGTGCTGCCAGTTTTTCATCGGGTTTGAACGCTACCGGCTTTGCATCCGTCGCGCCGAGGAGGTAACTGGCGACCTGTTTGGCCTCGACCGTGGTCAGTTTCATGTCCGGCATTCGGCCCGACGGCCGAATACGTGTCGGCTGGTGCAGGAACTCGGCGAGCGGAGCGAGAGCGTACTTCACGGGAACGTACCCCAACTCCAAGGCCCCTTCTCGGGGAATCTCCTTGCCTTTCTCGTCCCGCGGCGCGTGACACGAAACGCACCCGACGGAGTGGAACAACTCCTTGCCAGCGACGGCATCTTTTGCGTCGCCCGGTTGATGTTCGAACTTGCGGGGCGATTGAGATACGAGGAAGTGAGTGAGGGCTTCGGCGATCGACTTCCGGCTTTCGGCAGTCTCGCCGGCGAGCAGATCCGGCATGGTCGAACCGGGGTGCGCTGTCGCCGGCGAGGAGATGAAGCGTTGCAGGTATTCCGGGGCCACCCGGGAACCGACCTCGGATAGGTCGGGCGCCAATCGATCCAACGGAGCGGCAGTCGTTCCGCCGTGGCAGGCGGCGCACTTCAACTCGCCGATCAACAGGTGCCCGACTTCCGACTCGCTGAGCGGGTGATTGTTCGCCAAACCGGGAATGACCGGAGCGGCGAACGCCGACGATGCCAAGAGGAAGACAGCAAGCCAACTCTGCAGGATGACGCCGAACCTTTTCACGAGCAGTTCCTCGCACCCTTTTTTCGTCAACCGTCTTTCCGAGTAGCAGTAATGATAGGGAACTGCCAACCTCGAATGCCGTCGGAGCATCCCATTGCTTCCGGAGGTCTGACGGCATCACCGTGGGCCGGGCGGAAGGTGGTCGATCAAGTATCGGGTCATCAGCATACGAAGATGAACCGCGGTGCCCTTGCCCTCGCGCAGGCCGTGGTCGCGGTTCGGGTAGGCCATGTATTCGAACCGCTTGCCGAGTTCGATGAGTCGATCCACGAGGCTCTCGGTGATTTGAAGGTGCGTATTCGTTTCGCCGGTACCGTGTACGATCAACAAATCCCCGCGCAACCCCTCCGCGAAATTGATCGCGGCCGCCTTCTTGTAGCCCTCCGGGTTGACCTCGGGCGTACGCATGAAGATTTCTTGGAACCATGCGTTGTAGAGTTCGGGCCGCGGTTTCGGTGCCACCGCAATGCCGAGGTGAAAGACATCCGGCTTGCGGAACAACGCGTTCAAAGTGTTTGAACCGCCGCCGCTCCAACCCCAAGTGCCCACGCGCGACAAATCGACATACGATCGCATGCGGCCCAACTCCTTGACTCCGGCCGCTTGTTCCTCGGTCGATAAGGGGCCGAGGCATCCGTACACGGCTCTGCGCCAGGCGGCACCCTTCGGTGCCGGCGTGCCGCGATTGTCGATGGAGACAACGAGGTAGCCGAGATCCGCGATCATTCGGTGGAACATCGTGTGGTTCTGCCCACCGGCCCAATCGTCGAGCACCGTCTGGCCGTGGGGTTCACCGTAGACGAACACGAAAACCGGGTACTTCTTTTTCTCATCGAAGTCCCGCGGCTTGATCATCCACGCGTCCATCACCACATCTTTCCCGATGTCCAGTTTCAAGAACTCGGTCGGCCGGGGGATCAACGGAGCGGCGCGTTTGCGGCACTCTTCATTCGACTCCAAAATTCGCATCGAGCGATGGTCGGAGAGTCGTACCAAGTCGATGACCGGTGGCTTGTCGAAGGTGGAGTAGGTGTGGAACGCCCACTTCCGATCCGGCGAGTATTCGTAGCTGTGCGTTCCGGGCTGATCCATCGGTGTCACCCGCTCGGGATCGCCCTTACCATCCAGTCGGATGCGATACAGGTAGCGCTGGGTCGCGTTTTTTGGCGATGCGAGATAGTAAAACCAGCCGCCTTGTTCATCGACCGGCCCGCGGGCAATGATGTCGGACTTGTCTTTCGTCAGAAGCGTCCGTTGTTTGCCATCCCGCGAAATCACGAAGGCTTGCCGCCAGCCGTCTCGCTCGCTGAGCAGGACGAATTCCTTGCCCCCGCGAATCCACTCCAGCCCCGCATTGGACGCGTTGCTCGCGTCGACCCACGCGGGATCGGTTTCCTCGTAAGCAGTTGTGATTTCTCCGGTCTCGACGTTCGCGAGCAAGAACTTGCGATTGTCTCGAAATCGGCTGAGCATTTCGATAAGGAGTTCCTTCGAGTTCCCGGCCCAACTGACATTGCCGATGTAAAATGTGCCCGGATCGGCTGGGAGTTTCACCCACTGCGTGGCCCCGCCCTCGTGATCGACCACTCCCACTCGGAGTGTCGGTATCGGCGTGCCGATTCGAGCGAAGCGTTCGAGTGTGACCTCGGGGTACGTCGGGTCGCCGGGGTGTACCACGGGCCGAAGGCGAACCTTCGAGGAATCGGATTGGATATACGCAATCCGGCGGCCATCGGGGCTCCAGTTCATGTCGCTGCCGTTGTTCAGTTCGCTGCGATCTTTGTCCGTGGTCAACGCCGTGATGCGTCCACTGGCAATATCGAGCACGGAAAGATTCCGGCCACGACGAAAGAGAATTCGATCCGATTGTGGAGTAAACGCGTTCGCCGTCGAGAGCGGTGGCAACTGTTCGGGAAGTTTTTTGAGTTCGCCCGATTTCGTGTCGAAGAGCCAGTTTCCGGTTCGCGTTTGCAGGTAGAACGTGTTGGCGACGGGCGTCTGGAAGTACTGTTGAACCACCAATCGATCCGGCGTGCCGGGCACGGCGAGTTGATCCCCGCCGATGAGTACGGATCGTTTCCCGTTCTCCGCGTCGTACTTGACAACTTCCGGTTCGGCGCCGGGTTTGGAAGGCTCCAGCATCGAGTAGCCGGAACTATCCGCGAGCCATTTGCCAGGAAATGTCGCCGGTGCGAAGTCCCGTTTCTCGTAGATGGATTTCAACCGCAGCTCGGCATCGGCTAACACTTTCTCACGGGCTGTTCGATCTTCGGCGAAAGCCGTGTTGGCAACCACAAACCAGAGCACCATGAACGCGGGGAATCGCCTCATTATTCGTTCCCTTCCTGTATCCGAGTTGATCGCCATGTGGAACACGCCGCCGGCAACAATGCTTACGATACCCCTCGCCGGATCGCAGTCAACTTTGTCTCTGCACACAGATCGTGGGGTTTCGATGACCTCCCCAGCATCATTCCAATGGGAATTTGAACCCATTTGTGCCTCCGCGCCCAGAGCACAAACCCCCATCCAAATATCGAACGCTTCCATACGATTGGCAAAGCTTTACGGCAGATGCGTCGCTCAAGCCGACTTTTGTGCCCTCAGTTCCGCCCACCTACCCCTCCCCAGGCACAATCATATCGACTGTCGAGGAATTAGTCGCCAAATCATGAAATATCGACAACTTGTAATAGCCACTCCCCCTGTATGAGTATGTCGAGGGGAGCGAGAATGGCGGGTGGGAGTGCCACACCCATATTCATTCAGTTCAATTCAATTCGACCGCATTCCCGGCATAATTGGCACGAATTTCCCAGCTTCCCGGAGGCTCCCACCTTAGCGACCGCACCAGCTTCGGCTATCAATAACGGTAAGCCCCGTTACTCCGCCGAGATTCCCCATCGTGATGATGCAACTCCACCGCCCTACTCTCGTTCTTCTTTTGGCGATTCTCTTCGCGGTGCCCGCACCGGTACGGTCGCAAGCGCCGTCGTCCGAAGAGGAGAAAAAGAAACAGGTCGACACGCTGCAGAAGCAAATCGTCGAGTTGCAGGCCAAGCTTGGGGAGCTGACGAAACCCCAACCGGGGCTACCCCTCGAGATTTCCAACAAGTTCCCATGGCGATGCATCGGCCCGGCTAATATGGGGGGCCGCATCACGGCGCTCGCGGTGAACGAAGCCGATCCGACCATGTACTGGGTCGCCACTTCCTCCGGCGGGTTGTTGAAGACCGTCAACAACGGCACGACGTTCGAGTATCAATTCGACCAAGAAGCGACTGTTTCCATCGGCGATGTTGCGGTCGCCCCGTCGAACCCCAACATCGTTTGGGTCGGCACCGGCGAGGCCAACCCACGCAACTCCGTTTCCTACGGCGACGGCGTTTACAAAAGCACCGACGGCGGCAAAACCTGGAAGAACATGGGGCTGAAGAAGTCCTTTCAAATCGGCAAGGT
>Ga0105047_10014132_pt1 | contig 12691 bp, 3 predicted proteins | sample MAT04_FD_78384 | JGI IMG/M metagenome (GOLD analysis project Ga0105047, IMG submission 78384) | Freshwater microbial communities from Lake Fryxell liftoff mats and glacier meltwater in Antarctica - MAT-04 (megahit assembly) | ecosystem: Environmental > Aquatic > Freshwater > Ice > Liftoff... | reverse complement strand
GCTATTGTTTCAGCACTGGCGAAGTTTCAAAGAAAACGCGATCTCATGGGAGCAGTTTCAAATGGAAGTGGCCCCGATACGCGAGGAATTTGATAGCTTATTGCAGCGTGGGATATTCAGCGGAAACAAGCGATTGATAGGAATGTGCAAAGAACTCTATCCACGCCGCGATTGGCTTTGGACGTTCACCGAAGTCGAGGGTATCGAGCCGACCAACAACACTGCCGAGCGAGCTTTACGCCCTGCGGTGATCTATAGGAAATTGAGTTTTGGTACCCAAAGCGCCTCAGGCAGCCGTTACCTCGAACGAATCCTAACGGTGTCTGAAACTTGTGGCCTTCAAGGTCGTTCGACGTATGACTATCTGATCGCAACAATGAAAGCGAAATTCGCAGGTGAACCATCACCATCGTTACTGCCTACGACGTCTCAAGCCGCCGCTGCGTAACCAAAAAATAACCCGCTTACACCGATCCGTGAACGGTTACCGGCTTTCCTACCCCTATCTTTCTTTGGATTCAAAAAAATCACAGCCCCTCAGGGCGATAGCGATGGGCGTGGAAATCGCGGCATCGATTTATAGCGACTCACACGCCCTTCGTTCCTCAGGGAGTGCCGGTTGCCTAAAACACGCCGGGACTCTTGCCCGGTAAAGAAACGGGAACCTTAACCAATGGGATTTGCACCTTGAAAAAATCCCCTGGTCCCACAGTACCTTCAAGGCCAAGTTTATACGCTTGCACACCAAGCCGACCGGCAAGTGCCAGCTTGAGTACTTGAACACCGAACTTCTTTACCGTGCGGATATGTAGATTCGTACCAATTTGAAGGTCAGATTTTTTGGGGTCGGAAACATTGAAGTGAAATCGAAAGTTGGCCCCCGTTAACCCCTCGTCCGCTGGCTTTTTCCCATTTAGCTTTGCGAAGTCCATAGCGAACGTAAGGACGAGATTTTTTTCGCTACCTTGTTCTGAAGCATGAGATAACACCATAGATCGAAATTCGATCTTTTGAATCAATTGGTCCGGAAATGCATCCCCTGCTTTGAAGATGACTCTAGCGACGCCGGCAGCAAAATCGCCGCTCACTACCGCTCGATAGACGCTGATTCCGAAAATTGAGAGGGTCAAAAAATCGACAAGACTTTCAGCCGTTTGGACAGACGTTTTGAATCTGCCCACTGACGAGCCGATGCTGCTGAGTGTGTTAAGGACTGCCAGAACGCCTGAACCCAAGAAGGAGTGTCCACTTGGATCGGTAAAATTGATGGGATTCTGCCCAGTGTAGGCAAACTTGTGGAGGGTGCTCGGATTGTGGGGCAAGCCTGAAAAACTGTCCGAGCTCATGAATCTTCCTGTCCCAACATCAAGGAAGCGCGCACGCAAGTAATCCAATCCAGTTGCGGAATCTCGTTGTTCACCGGCAAATAAGTAGCGGTTTTGCTCGCTGCCGGTCTGGCGGATTACTCTTCCAAATGCCTCGTAGGTGTAAGTGTTGACGACTCCGCCGGCTATATTCGTTAGCGCGCGTGTGCTTCCTAGTCCGTCGGCGTGGTAGAACGATTGCGTCGCGTCGCGTGTCTGGCTGATCATTCGGTCGCCGTAGACATAGGAGGCAGTAATTAAGCCGCTCGGGAGGTACTCGAGCAGCACTTGAGCCAACGTCAAGCCGGTATCAACCAGAAAGCGTGTTTCCTTGTTGGCAGCGGTCTGCGACACACGGTTGCCGCTGTCATCGTACACGTTGCTCACATCGTCGGTTTCGTCGCCGTCGGTATCTACCGCGATCAGACGATTCTCGTAATCCCAGGTGTAAATTACCTGGTCGGTACCGCCATCGCGCGACAGTGTATTGCCGTTGTTGTCGTAGCTGTACTGTGCTACCTCGCCGTCCAGTTTTTCGGTCAGCAGGCGGTCGTTGGCGTCGTAGGTGTACACCGTCGATCCTGCGACCGAATCACTACGAGTGAGCCGGTTGCCCACTTCGTCGTAGGTGTAGGCGAAAGACTGGTCGCCGAAAACAGAGTCGGTGATCGCTTCTCTGGTCAATCGATCCAGAGCGTCGTATGTGTAGTCGACGCGGCGACCGTCCTGCTCAACCACTGAATCGCGGCGGCCAGTGGGGCTCAGCGTGTAGAGGTGGCTACTGATCACACCCGACAGGCCGCGGTTCTCTAGTAAGACCAACCGATTCAAATCGTCATAGTCGCGGGTTTCAGTGGTGCCGTTGGGGTGCTGCGCCCGAACCAGATTGCTGACAGCGTTGTAGTCGTATCGGGTCACCCCGAGGTTTGGATCCGTGGCTGATGCCAGGCGATTTAATGGGTCAAATGTATAGTTCGTCGTTAGGCTGACACCTCCAACGGAAGCGGTCACGGAGGTGCGGTTGCCAACGGCGTCGTAGGTGTAGCTAGCCAGCGCTCCGTCCGGTTCGGTGCGAGAAAGCAGTCGGTTGTGATTGTCGTACGAGTAGGCGGTAGTACCACGGGCGTCGGTTACGTTGCTGAGCAGGCTGTTCTGCTCGTAGGCGTATGTGACCAACGTACCGTTCGCGAAAGTCTTGTTTGTCAATCGGTTGTTGGAGTCATAAGCAAAGGTGGTCGTTAGGCCGTTGAAATCGGTCGTGGCCTTGACGTTGCCGATAGGATCGTAGGCTATCGTTGAGCGTTGACCCATTGGTAGCACCTTAGCCACTTCGCGGCCGAGGCCATCGTACTCATAGCGAGTGACATGCCCACTAGCGTCCTTTTGGCTAATCCGGTTGGCGGCTTCATCGTAACGATACTCCGTGCGTTGGCCGAGTGCATCTACGACGGCAGTCAACCGGCCAGCGGCATCGTATTCGTAGCGAGTTGTTCGATTCAGTTGATCGGTCTTGGCAACCGCTTGGCCCAGATTATCCACGGCGATGGTAGTCTTGGAGCCATCGGCATAGACAATCTGGGTTTGGATCCCTCGGGAATCGACATCGAATCGCGTGATATGCCCCAAAGCGTCTTTTTCGGCAATCCGGCGGCCTGCATCGTCGTAGCTAAATGTCGTTTCGTTTCCCAGGGCGTCGCGAACGGAACTTTGCTGGCCGGCCGCATCGTAGCGGTACTCTGTGCGATTACCCCGTTCATCCATCGCGGCAGTTATTTGCCCGGCCGCGTCGTACTCGGTACCAGCCACTGTGCCGTCGGGGTAGATCGTCCTCGCGAGCCGTCCAATGGAATCATATTGGTACTCCGTGCGGCGGCCAAGCTCGTCGACCCGCGCTACCTCACGAAATGCAGCGTCGTACTCACTTTTGGTTCGTGGATTGTCAGTCAGGTTAGCCAGGGTGTCGTCGGGAAAGACGGTTTCCACAAGCAGGTTTCGGTTGTCGTAACGGTACACAGTTCGGTGGCCGAGCGCACTGACCATAGCGACCTTGTTCCCGGCTGCGTCGTACTCCCACCGCGTGATACCACCTTCGACATCCGTTTCAGCGGTGATGCGACCTTCGGCATCGTACTCGGTCCTGGAAGTGAGGGAACGTATGGTTCCGTCCGCGACAGTCTGCGTGGCATTAACAGTGACCCGATTGCCGTTGGTATCGTAGGTGAACGACTTGGCGTGTCCTAATGAATCGAGTTGCCGCATGACTAGGCCCCTCTCTGTCTCGAAACGTGACACGTTTCCGAGGGAGTCGACCATTGCACTGAGGGGCCTGCTGAAATCCTCATATTCAATGGAGGTGACGTTTCCGGCCGCGTCTGTTGTCGACAGAATTACTCCGCTGTCATCGACGTAGTCAAACATTGTCGTGTTTCCCAGCGGGTCGGTCGAGGTCTTGACGCGGGTGAATGGCGCCGCCGCCTGTCCGCGGATTGCTGCCATTGCCGTAGTGCCGTAGGTGAAGGCTTGATAAGTAGAGATGCTTGTATTTCCGAGCGGATCGGTCTGGGTAAGGGGGTCGCCGCGGTCATTGTAGGTGAATGAGGTGATCCGACCGAGCGGGTCGGTCAGTTTCAGCATGTTATTGTCAGCGTCAAACGTTCTGAGCGTCGTTCCTCCCAACGCGTCGACGTGGCGGACCGTGTTTCCACGTGCGTCGTATTCCACGGCGGTCGTGTTTCCGAGTGGATCGGTGACGGTATTCAACAGGTGGGTGGGGTCGTACGAAAATCGGGATGGGTTGCCGGCAGCATCGATGATGCTACTCAGCCGGCCTTGGGCGTCATACTCGGTGCGCACGCCCGTTCTTCCAAGCGGATCAATCACCTTGTCCAAGTAATGCTTGGGGCTGGAACGGTAGACGAATTGCGTCTTATTGCCCATGCGGTCGGTGACGGCGATCAAGTCGCCGCGAACATCGTACTGGTAACGAATCCGTTGGCCAGCTGGATCGACCACGCTAGTGATTCGTCCTTGCGGATCGCGCTCGAAGATAACGCGGATTCCCTCGGGGCCCACGATACCGGTATCGTTGAACCTCAACGTGTTGTTGTTCGGGTCGCTGAGCGCAGTGAGTTGTCCCGTTTGGCCGTCAATTTCAAAGGCGGTCCCATCCTTGGTTGTGAGCAAATACGATTGTCCAAACAGGCCAGAGGCCGGGTTGTAGGCGAGCCCAGTACCGTAGTCGAAAGCTTCGCCAAAACGGTTGAGTCTCAAATCGGCCGGGCTGACCGTCAACGAACTCTTGACACCGGGGTCCGGGACGAACCGCGGCTCAAAGATCCCCAGGAAACTACCCCGGAAATGCGAGGCAATCTTAGGTTGGAAGGTGAACGCCTGGCGCTCGCCGCCAGGCAATGTGACGTAGACCCGGCTCCCGACTTTAAATGAATTGAAAATGCCGAACTGATCTAATTCGTTCTGGGCAACGCTGGTGCGGAGGTTCATATCGCGGAACTCGAGCCGCCAACCGAATCCAAAGTCGCCAGACTGACCCGCAGTGAGCGTGTCGTATGTCCGCGACACAGTGATCGGAACACCAAACACAGGAACCGTCAAATCGGTGAACGACAGCCTGAAGTTGCCGAGCTTGAGATCGCCCTCCACATGAATAATTTGTTCGACCGTTGCCGATTTTCCGTTCATGTCGACGGCCGTCAGACGCAGCACGTACGTTTCGTTTTGCAATATCGTTGGGTCGAGCGTACCGAGCACGCCCCCTACCACGGCCGTTGTCCCGCGGGCAATCTCGAAGAAGCTGGCGCTGCCTAGCACTGCCACTTCCAGTGAGTAGAAAAGCAAATTTGCATCATTGGATGTGCCGATGACGTCCACCGGTCGAGTGATCACCGCTTCATCGCTCGGCGATAGGATTGCTACTTCGGGAGCATTCGCGTCACTAGTGTCGATCACCTCCAGCGATGTTGAAACCATGGCAGTGTTGCCGGCGGCATCGATCGCGGTGGCCACCACGTCGAACGTCCCGAAGGAAGTGGTTAGGAAAACGGCTCGGCCCTCGGGATCCACGGGCAAGGGATTGCCATCAACAATCAACACCAAGCCTTCGACCCCCACATTGTCTGTCGCGGAAACGAGGAAGGTCACTTCGGAACCGAGTTCCGCAGGAGAACGGCTGATTGCCACGACTGCGCGTGGCGCCTCAACGTCGGCGCTGACAATCAGTTCGATTCTCTGGCTGGTACTCGCGGCAAATGGGTCGGTCACCTCGATGGTGATGGAATGGGTGCCGATGTCTGCGATGGACGTGCTCCATGTAACGCGGCCAAGCGTGTCAATGGCCATGCCTAACGGTGCGGACGACAATCGGTAAGTCAGAGTATCTCCATCGGGATCGGTGGCGTTCACGTCGTAGCGAAAGACTAGGCCGGGCGTGATGAATTGCTCAGGCGTTGAATGGACGGTAGGAGACCGGTTAGTCGATTCGACGCGCACAACAAATCTCTGGGCGGCGATGCTGACCCTGTCGCTCACAGCTAGAACTACCCGATGAGTGCCAAATTGTGATGCAACGGGCGTCCAAATGATCACTCCCGAGATGGCATCTATCGACATGCCTGCGGGCGCCGCGAGCAGTTGGAATGTCAGTGAATCGCCATCCGCATCCTTGGCGTTAGCGTCGTAGCTATAGTCCAATCCTACTGCGGCAACGAACACTGGATTGGTCGTGATGATTGGCGGGCGATTCATAGGTGCTGCGACGACGTTTACATTATAGATTTGCGTTGCCGTACCACCCTTTCCGTCCTCGACGAGCACCTTCACAGAGTGCGAGCCGACCTGCGTGACATTAGGCGTCCACTGTATCAAGCCGGTTGAGGCAATAATCGTCATGCCCACTGGAGCCCTTGCCAGTGTATAGCCTAATGTATCACCATCAGCGTCGGAGGCGCGTACCGCGTAGTTGTAGATCTGTCCAACGCCGCCCTGGGTCGGCGGAACAGTTGAAATGGCGGGCGAGACGTTGATTGCTCGGACGGTGATAGTGAAGCTTTGTGCCGCCCTGCCTCCTTGAGCGTCAGTGACCAAGACGCTCACGTCCGCCAGTCCAATGTGGTCGACATCCGGAATCCAATAGATCGTCCCCAACTCAGCGTCGATGGACATGCCGCGCGGAGCTTTATTTAGGCTCCAAACCAATAGATCGCCATCACTGTCTAATGCACGTGGGTTGTAATTGTAAGGGCTCTCTATCGTGCCGGTTACACTCGGCGAGGATACGATTCGCGGCGACTCGTTGAAAACAGTCGGACCCACGCGGATTACAAACGATAGATCCGCACGGCCGCCATGACCATCGTCGGCATGGATTTCGACCTCATTGTCATTGAGCTGTGTCGGGGAAGGAACCCATCGAATCAGGCCGTTCCGGTCAAGTACCATACCATCAGGAGCTTTGACCAATGTCAACTCAACGTGATCGTTATTTGCATCGAGTGTATCGACGGCGTAAAGGTACATTCCACCCAAGTGTGTTCGTGTTCGAGGAGTGGAAGTAATCACTGGCGGGACATTGGGGATGGAAGCGACGACTTGGAGTGGAAACGTCAAAGTGTCTTGCCCACCTCGTCCGTCGCTTACCTTGACTGTGACCGTGTGGTCGCCGAGTTGGCCTACCTCTGGCCTCCAGGTGAATAGACCGCTGACAGCATCGATTGCCATGCCTGCCGCAGACTGTTCGAGGCTAAAAACGATTGGGTCGTTTTCGGCGTCCTGCGCACGAAATCGATACTCGTATGATTGATTAACAACGGACGGTGCCTGCGGCGGAGGCGTAATAACAACGGGCGCTGTCTGAGCCGCGGTCACTCCGACAGTGAATGACTGCAGATCGACGCCGCCACGGCCATCGCTCACTCGCAGTACGACATCATGACTTCGCACTTGATCGGTCGCAGGCGTCCAAACGACGACACCGGTCCTCGAATCGAAAGTCATGCCGTCAGGGCCAACCAGCATGTCGAAAAGCAAGGGATCTAGGTCTGCGTCTGACGCAGCGGCGTCGTATCGGAAGTTGACGCCAACACTCCCCGTAACCGGTCGTGCGGGCGTGAACTTCGGGGCCACGTTCGGCAAAGTCGACTCGATGTTTCCGAAATCCTGCCCCGTCAGGACCTGCGCGTCGACGAGGTTTATCTCGAATGCGCCGCGGGCAGGACTCGTCAACCACGAACCCAATTGCGGTTCTTCGCGAACGGTAAAACTGCCCGGGGCGAGGTTGTTGAACACATAATTGCCATTGTTGTCGGTGATGGCAAAGTGCTCGCCGGGATCGCGGCGATAGTTGCGGGATTCATTAAGGTAAAGGGTCCGCCCTCCCAGTCCGGCCTCACCTTCGTCGCGCACACCGTCACCATTTCGATCGTTGTATACCGTGCCGCTGATTTTCGCGGGGGTTGTCGTCGGTGCGACAACGATGTTCTGGCTATCGAAACCACGCCGGCCATCGTCGACTCGGACAGTGACTAGAGGTGTGCCAACAGAGAGCGACGCGACGGGCCATCGGATCGTGCCTGTGCGGCTATCGATGGTCATCCCGATGGGGGCCGTGGTTAACGAATAGGTGAGCGGGTCGTCGTCTGGGTCAATACTTCGAACTTTGTACTCGTAAAATTGGGCCGGATAAACTTGATTAAAACTAAAATCGTCGTAGCTAGTGCTTGACGTGCCACGAATCACCGCTCTGTGAATTCCTGGTGTTGAGAGTGTAAGTACCGCAGATCCGTTATCGATGGCCGATGTGCTCTCGAGCAACACGCCATCCACACCGAAGCCCTGTAACACAATCGTTCCCGAGGCCCCCTGACGGTCGACTTTGACCGACACGAAATCGGTTAATGCTGGAATGGATGGGTCACTGGCGACGAAGAATTCCGCAACAACTGGCACTTCGTAGTCGATCCTCGTCGCTGATCCCATCCCGCTTATTCCGTTGCTACCACTGGTGGCATGGCCCACACCGAGCGGGACAACAGCGACCGCAGGAACGCCGTTGCCCGAACGGAGTGTAACGCCATGCGTGGCTAGGAAGCGGTCGAACAATCTTGCCTCAGGTGGAACGATAGTGCCTTGAAAAAACGAGGGTGTAGTAGGTAGTCCCTCGAAATCAAGCGTCTGACGACTACGATTCGCGGGCACGGGCAAAATTAAGACCGACGGTATTGGCTGGGAGATGATGATCGGCGGGCGGTTGGCAGGATCCGGTGCGACACGAACTTTGTACGCCTGCGTTGCCGTTCCGCCTCGACCGTCGGAAGCCTGAACCCGTATGTCATGCGTGCCAATTTGATCCACCGTTGGAGTCTAGGCAACCACGCCCGTAGCGGTATCGATGGTCATCCCGTTTGGGGTCACGAAAATCTCACTTGCGGTGAGCCGGACATTGTCCCAATTGATGCCATGGCTGCCTGCGAGTCGGATCTCTAGAAATTGACCCAACATAGGGTGTTGGTTCGGCGAATCGAAGATAATCGACACATCGCGAAAGGTACCGTTTGGAGGCAAAGGCGACGAGGAGGAAGCCAACACCTGTCCCCCCGCGCGGAGTTGGACGAGAAACGCGTTGAGGCCGTTGTCAAGCCGATGGCCGACCGCAACCGTGAGCACGTAGCGAGTTTTAGGACGCAATGGCTCGGATAGTACCTGGGCGATTTCCGGGCCGTTGCTGTAGGCAATGTTTTGGCCGTCAGGAACGGCACCGCCTGGGTACTGGATCGGACCAGGATTGAAGGCGCCGGCGAACGTGCCACCCGTGAAGGTCCAGCCAGGCAGAATACCGACGGTGAATGCGCCCTCGGCGAGGGTCTGAGATTCGAAACTGTGGTTTGCGACTGGGACGGACTCAGTCACTGTTGCGAACGCAAAGCGCAGTGCGTCGCCATCGGGATCAAACGAGGCCGCACTATAGAGATATGGGGTAGCGGCGGCAGCCCCGACTACCGGCAAAGACGTGAACAGCGGCGGGCGATTCGGCGGAGGCTCGATGACCGATGTTATGTAACTCTGCTGGGTCGAGCCTCCCTTTCCGTCGTCCACTCGTATGATGACAGTATGCGTACCTTGGTCCGCAATAGTCGGGTCCCAGGTAATCATTCCCATTTTGGCATCCACTGCCATCCCGTCTGGCGCAGACAACAGCGAGAACGTGAGTGCATCGCCGTCGGGATCAGCTGCATCCACGTCATAGCGGTACGGAACCCCAAGTAACGCCTCGACCACCGGTACCGAAGTGAATTGCGGCGATTGGTTCAACTGAGCCAGAAACACCAAGTCGTAGGAAAACTGCGTGCCGTTGGGGACGTAGAAACCGACCGACTGGCTGCTGCTCGATTCTTTTGGCAACAGTGTCCCGCTTGCAGCCAGCGAGTAGTCGTAGTAGGGAATCCCATCGGGTGTAACTCCGTCAAATCCTCGTACACGTACCGTTGGATCGGTGATATTGGTTATGCCCACCAAGAGCGGCGCCTGCACCAAATACTGCCCTGAATTGCGAATCGCCACGTCAATAACCAACTCGTCGGTCTCTTCGTTGTATGACGTCCGCCCATACTCTCCAACGAAGCTGTCTGACACATCGCTGAGCAGCGAGAAGTCGATCGATCTAGGTGCGCGTTGGTCACTTCTTTCGGGCGAAACTTCGCCAGCCAAGAATGCGCCGACAAATTCTACTGAGCGAATTGCGACGGCAGTTTTCGTGTCGGTATCGTTGTTAACCAACCGAAATTCGAGCTTGGCTTGGGCGCCAGGAAAAACATCTGCCAGGGAAAGGGTAACTCGATTACCGGATATGGCAACTTGCGATGTTCCTAGAGGCGCAAGGTCCTCCGAAGAGTTGAAAAATGCATCTCGTCCCGGAGCAATTGGATGCACCAAGGAACGCCCCGACAGGTCCAGCAACGCCACTTCGAAAGCATCGTGGATCGCCCCCTGGCTGGTCGAATCAAACTCGATTCCTTCCAACACGAACGACAACGCCGCAGCATCGGGAGGAATGGTCAATTGAGTAGTCAGGGACGTCACGAAGGAAGAACCCTCGCGCAGTGCCGGTCCACATCCGAGCGTCGAAAAATTTCCACTCGCCCCATTGCTTCGCGTGAAGGCTGGGCCGACTGTTGCAACTGAACCATTCAAGTGATTGACGATCACCAAAACATCGAGTGGTGTGACATATTGATCGCAGTCAACATCCAAGTACGGCGGAGGAATGGCCTCCGCCCCAGTGACGACTGGCAGCCTGCCGGTAAGCGGATCCGAAATCTTATTGTCGTTCAGTTCATTGATAACCGCCAAAACATCAAGGGGGGAAATCGAACCCGCTTCGTCGTTGTCGACGTTTAGCGGTGAAAGTCCATTGCTCCAGTCCGAGCCGATCAGCATGCAACGGCCCTCAAGCCGCTCGAACGCCCTACATGCATTTTTGCTCCGATACTCGTATCGAAAGTGGCGCGATCGGATATTGCGAATCAGTCTTGCAAACTTGTTGAGCATAAAGACACCCTTCTACAGCAGGTGGAGGCTCCGCCACCCGTAGATCAGGAATGACTGGACAGGCGGACAGGCATTGTTTGTAGTTATTTCTATTTTTGTTCGGGTCGAAAGGCACGTGTTTGTCTTGTTTTTGCGTTTTCGAGAAGGCTCGCATGATAGCATGATGCAATCTTCTTTGCAACGAAATCGGAAATTCGCAAGAGGTCAGCATGCTGCCGCTGCGTGCATTGCATGTCGCTGAAGACACTCTGGTACATGCCAAGTGCCTCTTGTTTTTCGCGTCCGAGGTTCACTGGGGTTTAGTCCCTCCGAGATTTAGTTCCTGGCCGGTAGATTCAGTCGTTAACTGAAGACATCGCGGTCGAGCATTCGGTAGTTGATCGCTTCCTGGACGTGGTGCGGTTGAATCGTGTCTATTTCCTCCAAATCGGCGATTGTTCGGGCAACTCGCAGGATCTTGTCGTGCGCTCTGGCGGAGAGCCCCATTTCCGTGACCGCAATCCGCATCAGTTCTCTCTCTTGTTTGCCAAGCACGCAAAACTGACGAAGTTGCCGACTGCTCATGTGGGCATTGGTAAGCGTGGTCGTATTCTGAAATCGTTTGGCTTGCTTTTGCCTAGCGGTCTCAACCTGGGCTCGGATTTCCGCGCTGCTCGTACCAGGCGGGCCGCCTGTCAATTCATGGAATGGTACCGCTGGCACTTCGATGTGAATGTCGATGCGATCCAAAAGGGGTCCACTAATACGGCTCATGTAACGTTCGATTTGAGGCGGCGTGCAATTGCAGGAACGACGAGGATCGGTTCGATAGCCGCATGGGCAAGGGTTTAACGCGGCAATAAGCATAAAGTTGGCGGGGAAGGTTGTACTCCGCATGGCTCGAGAAATGGTGACGACCCGATCTTCGAGCGGCTGCCTCATGACTTCGAGTGTCTTGCGATTGAACTCCGGGAGTTCGTCCAGAAACAACACGCCGTTATTTGCGAGTGAGACTTCGCCCGGTGCAGGTGGGCTTCCACCACCGACAAGTCCGGCGTCCGAGATCGTATGGTGCGGTGATCGAAAAGGGCGCTGCACCATGAGCGGCTGTCCAGGTTGCAAGCGACCAAGTGCAGAATAGACTCGCGTGGTCTCGATCGATTCGGTCGCTGAGAGCGTCGGCAGAATGGTCGGTAATCGCTTCGCCAACATCGTCTTGCCCGAACCAGGCGGTCCAAGCATGATCAGGTTATGCGCACCAGCAGCCGCGATCGTCATGGCCCGTTTCGCCATCTCTTGGCCTCGCACGTCGCTAAAATCGACGTCGTACTTCGAAAAGGCCTCGTAGATTTCATTCAATCGAGACGGAACCGGTTCGATTTGAAGTTTGCCCGATAAGAAGGCCACAGCTTCATTGAGGGAACCGATCGGGATGATGTCTAGTCCCTCGACAACAGCCGCTTCTTGAGCGTTTACGGCCGGAACGAGGAGACCTCTAATGCCAGGCTGTTTGGCAGCCGCGAGGGCGATCGAGAGAACACCTTTGACGTCTCGCATTTGGCCCTCGAGCGACAGTTCTCCGACGGCGGCATACTGCTCTAACATGTCCGACTCCAACTGGCTTGCCCCGACGAGAATCCCAATTGCAATCGGTAAATCAAAACTGGTCGCTTGTTTGGGAAGATCCGCAGGGGCCAAGTTAATAACCACCCGATCGTGTGGACGCAAGAAGCCACCATTCACTAGGGCGCGTTCGATGCGATGGATACTTTCACGGACAGCCTGCTCCG
>Ga0105047_10014129_pt1 | contig 12692 bp, 9 predicted proteins | sample MAT04_FD_78384 | JGI IMG/M metagenome (GOLD analysis project Ga0105047, IMG submission 78384) | Freshwater microbial communities from Lake Fryxell liftoff mats and glacier meltwater in Antarctica - MAT-04 (megahit assembly) | ecosystem: Environmental > Aquatic > Freshwater > Ice > Liftoff... | reverse complement strand
GCTACTACAGCAGGCGCGTTTCAACCCTCACCCGGCGCGATGGCCGGGTGCGACCCCGCGCCCAGGCTGCCGTTGCCCGCCCCCGCGTGTTTCAACCCTCACCCGGCGCGATGGCCGGGTGCGACACCTCGTACAGCTGGCCGACGACGTGGCGTTCACCGTGTTTCAACCCTCACCCGGCGCGATGGCCGGGTGCGACCGCCCGGTCTGCGCTGTCGGTGACGTACAGGCCAGAGTTTCAACCCTCACCCGGCGCGATGGCCGGGTGCGACCTCCATCTTCGCCCACTTCTCCGCCTGGGCGTTCGAGTTTCAACCCTCACCCGGCGCGATGGCCGGGTGCGACATTTTTCTATTCGGCTGCTGGCGTGTGCGTAGCACACGTTTCAACCCTCACCCGGCGCGATGGCCGGGTGCGACCACAACTGTGGCGCAAGTCGTGAAAGCGTGTGGCCGGGTTTCAACCCTCACCCGGCGCGATGGCCGGGTGCGACGTTTGCACTAGTACCGGCGATAACCCTATCGAACATGTTTCAACCCTCACCCGGCGCGATGGCCGGGTGCGACGGGGCGAGCAGCGGGTGGGCGGGGCGCGTCGGCACGTTTCAACCCTCACCCGGCGCGATGGCCGGGTGCGACGCGATGCGCGTGGGCGCTGGGCCGCTTGCACTGATGTTTCAACCCTCACCCGGCGCGATGGCCGGGTGCGACTCGCCCACGGTGAGCGTCGTGGGGCCGCTCGTCATGTTTCAACCCTCACCCGGCGCGATGGCCGGGTGCGACATCGTTGTCGCTGTATCCTGTTGTTCCGTCGTAGTTTCAACCCTCACCCGGCGCGATGGCCGGGTGCGACGCGCCAGCGCAGCAACCGCACGATTTCGCCAGATCGTGTTTCAACCCTCACCCGGCGCGATGGCCGGGTGCGACATTGCTTCGATCCTAGCACAGCACGAAGAGGGCAGGTTTCAACCCTCACCCGGCGCGATGGCCGGGTGCGACATGTGTACTCCAAACGCGTGCAGCTCACCCCAGAGGTTTCAACCCTCACCCGGCGCGATGGCCGGGTGCGACTACGGATATTGCTACGGGGGTCGTCTCTCGTTTGGTTTCAACCCTCACCCGGCGCGATGGCCGGGTGCGACGAGCGTTGCGGGTGTCTTTTGGCTGCCAGCGTTCTTGTTTCAACCCTCACCCGGCGCGATGGCCGGGTGCGACCATTGATCCGGTCAAGGGAGGATCGGGCGCGGTAGTTTCAACCCTCACCCGGCGCGATGGCCGGGTGCGACGTCCAGGCAGACGCGGCTGGCGGAAACTTGCTTAACGTGTTTCAACCCTCACCCGGCGCGATGGCCGGGTGCGACCAGCGGGAACCCGACGTTCGACCCCGCGCCCGCCTTGTTTCAACCCTCACCCGGCGCGATGGCCGGGTGCGACCTGGGTGCTGCGCAATGACATCATCTGGCATAAGACGTTTCAACCCTCACCCGGCGCGATGGCCGGGTGCGACCTGAGTGCGGCGCGGAAGTACGAGGCTAAACTGAGGTTTCAACCCTCACCCGGCGCGATGGCCGGGTGCGACTGGAGCTCTACCGCCACGACGGCCTGGTCAAGGAGTTTCAACCCTCACCCGGCGCGATGGCCGGGTGCGACGCCGAACGACAAAAGCACCACGCTTGCCAGTTGTGAGTTTCAACCCTCACCCGGCGCGATGGCCGGGTGCGACTGGCGTTGCGTCTCCTGAGCGCCTATGCGGTTGTGTTTCAACCCTCACCCGGCGCGATGGCCGGGTGCGACGGGCTCGTGAGCAGCGCCGTGCGGCAGCTGTACACGTTTCAACCCTCACCCGGCGCGATGGCCGGGTGCGACCTCGTTGACGCAATCAAGGCGCTTGCGACAATTGAGTTTCAACCCTCACCCGGCGCGATGGCCGGGTGCGACGCCGTCAACCCAGTCGAGCATAAAGTCAGGCGTGCAGTAGTTTCAACCCTCACCCGGCGCGATGGCCGGGTGCGACCAGTGACGAACGCGGCGAGGTGCTGGTCTCCGTACATGTTTCAACCCTCACCCGGCGCGATGGCCGGGTGCGACGCACGCCGGGGGCGCCGTAGACAGCGGGCACGCCCTGTTTCAACCCTCACCCGGCGCGATGGCCGGGTGCGACCCCCGCTCCGCCCACGCAATCGCGCCGACGTACACGTTTCAACCCTCACCCGGCGCGATGGCCGGGTGCGACGGCACTAAATAGCCGATTACTGGCCTTTTGTGCCGCTTTTCGGACGCCGCAGCGAGCTGATGCTCGCCTGTTCACCTGCATGCCCTGCCCTTTTTGGTCGCACTGCGCCTCCCATGCAGCCCCTTTTTGCGCGAACCTCGCCGACACTGGCGAGTCACCGGCGGTCCGCGCCGACAGCCTCTACATCTAGTGGTCGCCCCCGCTAGAAGATCAGCGGCTTGCGCTGGTCGTGGGCAATCTCGCGTCCCAGCACCTGTAGATAGCGCTCCCGCGGCTCCTGTAGGCGGTAGATCCGCAGACTGTCTTCGTCCGGCTTGATCTCCTGCTCCAGCCGATGGAGCAGCAAAGTGAGCTGTGCCGCATCGATCACACACTCGAATACCGAATCTTGGACACGCTGGCCGAAGCCCTCGCATACCTTCGCCACCCGCCGCAGCCGTCGCCGCCCCTCGTTCGTGTCTGTCGTGACATCATAGGTGACTAGAATCTCCATCGCACTCCTAGCGATACAGGAACGGCGGGTAGTCGTCGAGGTCGCCCCGAAGATGTCGTGCCAACAACCGCGCCTGCACGTATGGGATCAAACCGATCGGAAGCTTCTGCTGGAGCACCCGGTGGGTCACCTCCTCCTCTTTGCGCTGCTGGTAGGCCTGGAGTAGCTCGCGCCGCCCGTCGTCGGTGAGGTTGACTGCCCCACCGGGGAGGCTGGCGAAATGCTCGGCCTGAAGCTGCCGGCGGTTGATCAAGGTGATCGCCAGGCGGTCCGCCAGCACTGGACGCAGCTCTTCCATCAGGTCAAGGGCAAGGGCGGGGCGGCCAGGGCGCAGTGCGTGGAGGTAGCCAACCTGCGGGTCGAGCCCGACGCTTTCGAGCGCGGCGATGCACTCGGCCCGCAGCAGGGCGTAGAGAAACGACAGCAGCGCGTTGACCCGGTCGCGTGGGGGGCGTCTGGTGCGCCCGTCCATCACGAAGCTGTCGCTATCGCCGCGCAGATGATAGCCGAAGACACCAAAGTAGGCGCGGGCCGCCTCGCCCTCAGCTCCCCGCAGCACGTCGAGGTCGCCGCATTGCTTGAGCCGCCCGAGCCCCTCGGCCACACGTTCGGCCGCCGCAGCCAGCGCCAGACGGGCCGACTCGGCGCTGGCCTCGCGGGCGCCACGCAGCAGCACCTGGCGGCTGTTCTGAAGCTTGGCCGCCACGAACTGCTGGGCGATCAGAAGCGTCCGCTTGCGGTCCGACAGCGCGAGGTGCTGTGCTCTGCGCAACAGCACATTGCCCCGCGTTGGGCCGTCGACCCGTGCTTTGAAGCGCCCGTTGCGGTTGAGCCACACGAGGTTACGGCCATCCTCGGCGCAGCGCTGGATCAGAAACGGGGTGAGGGTGACACGGCCAAAGACCACGATCCCGCTGAGCCGCAGCAGCGGGAGGCGTAGCTTCGTCTCACGCTCCACCTCGATCCGCACCGTGTCATGGTCGAGGTGGAGCACGGCCCCCTGGGTTTGTACATAGAGCGTGTTGAGTAGCTCGCGCACAAGATTACTCCTCCCGACTGTTCAGGGTCAGCGGCTGAAATAGGCTTTGCTGGAGACCTCGCAGCCTTGCTCGCTCGCCGACAATGCCGGGCAGACAGACGTTGATCAGCGAGCAGTGCGGGCAACGGGCATCGTTGGGCGCTGCGGGCAGTGTCTGGGCCACGAGCATTGTGCGGATGGCCGCCACGAGCGTCAGCGTGTGTGTCCGCAGCGGGTCGTCGAAGATGACCTCATGGCGCTTACGGGCAGCCCCGTAGAAAATCGCCCCGCGCGGCACCGTCGTGCCCAACATCTCCTCCAGGCAGATGGCCTGCGCGCAGAGCTGAAGATCGGCGTGAGGTCCGTGTCGTCGCCCGACCTTGTGCTCCACTGGGTAGGGCAAACCGCCATGCCACTCAACTGCGTCGGCTTTGCCCTGCAGCCCGTGGCGCTCGGACCAGAGCGGGATGGCGCGGCTGGTTGCCACCCCGCGCTGTGAGGCGCCGTCGCCGCTATCTACCCGCTCGTGTGCGATCCTTCCGCGCATGGTGAACACGTTTTCCTCGTAGGTCTGCTCCACATGAATGAGCGCGCACTGGCGCGGGCAGTAGCTATAGTGCTCGATAGCAGAGATGAGCACGTCGCCGGGGCCGCGCTGGCCTGCGCTGTCCTCGTCGTCCATCTTAGCCCTCCACCAGCCTACTCAGGGTGACGCCCGCCGGCAGGTCGCTTACATCTACCTGTACTTCGTAGTCGCCGAAGGCGCGGGGTGCTACGACCTGGGGCCGCCGGGCGATGCTGACGCGCTCCAGCAGCTTGTGGGCCGGGGCGTTGCCCAGGCTCGACTCGTGGCTGAAGACGTAGAGCCCGCGACAGGCCATCATGCCCCGCGAGGCCGAGCGGTCGGTGTCCCACATCATCTGGAGCGCCTGCCAGAACAGGCCCAGATCCTCCGCGCGCACGCCGGTCTGCTTAGCGAAGTGGGGGTTGAAGAAGCCGTAGGCCCGGTAGAGGCCGTAGGGCACCAGCGCCTTGCGGCCAATTGTGCCGAACCGGTCGAGCTCGTCACCATCAGCCTTTTTTGATTGGGCGGCATTCTGCGCCGGCCCAACAATGGCGATGTCGAGGGGGAGAATGGGCTCGATCGAGCGAGCGAAGGTGAGCTGGAGCGGCCCACGAACCTGGCCAGCGTTTGCTTCTTTCATGCTCATCACCGCGCCAAACATGCGAACATCAAAGAACTCGTCGCACATCCAGGAGCGGCCATCGTTGACCGAGACATTCTTCTGCCCCGCTGCGCGCTCCTTGAACACGCGGTTGCGCGTGTCGGTGAGGTAGGCCTCGTGCTGCACATAGATCTTAAAGCGCTGCTCGGTGCCGTGGGCCATATCGACGTAGTCGCGGACTTTGCGCTTGATCGCCACATCGGTGACCATCCCCTGCATGGTCTCGGGGTCGACGCGGGGCAGATTGCCGGCGTCGGGGTCGCCATTGGGGTTGCCGTCGCGCACATCGAAGAGCAGCACGAAGTCGTGGCGGCGGACGATGTCGGTGGTGATAGATGTAGACATGGGAAGGTACTCCTTGATGCGGATGGCTCCAAGAGCTTCGAGCCGTGTTTGCGGACCAGGCTACGCGGCGAACAGGTCGGTGGTGTCGGGGTCGGCAGGGTCGACGGGGTCAGCTGCGGCGGGGCCGGGCTGGGCCTTCTTGCGCTCGGCGGCGGCCTGCATCTGGGCACGGTCGTGGGCGCGCTGGTGGTAGAAGCCGAGGGCGAAGCGGCCCTGCTGCTCCAGCGTGAGGATGGGCAGGAAGCCATCGATGCCGCTCATCACCTCTTCGATCCGGCGCTCCAGGGCAAAGGCAACGCCGGGGCGGTCGCGCTCTAGCTTGCTGAGGTGGGGCTGGGCGCCGCGGAGCAGACGGCCGAACACGGCGGCGGGGGCCGATGAGGCGGTGCCGTAGAAGCGGTCGACAAGAGCGGCCTTGCCGATGGCGTTGCGCTGCACCTCGGCCAGCACGGCGAGCAGGCGTCCGTAGCGGTAGGCCGGGTCGGGGCTGTGGAGATCGAGCGTGGTCATGCGGTCCTCCTGCGTGTAAGGGGCCTGGCTGGCAAGGACGAGTTTGATCAGCGCAGCGCGCTGGTGAGTAACGTTCCGCTCGGCGCGACTGCGGCGCACGGCCTGGTAGAGCAGGCCCATGGGCAGGGGCGTATTGGTGAGGGCGGCCCGCAGCAGCGCACGGGGCGTGGTGACTGGCAGATCCTTCGCCTCGCGCACGGTGGCCCGCGCCAGCCAGTAGACGCTGAACGGGTCGGCGCTTTTGCCATACTCGTCGACGATCTGCTGGCGGGCGAACCAGCGGCCCAGGTTCTCCTTCACCGCGCCGACGGTGGTGTCAATCCAGTCGCGCACCACGGCCCGCCCGCCGCTGGCCGACAGGGTTACAGCGTAGAAGGCAACCTCATCTACCCTGGGGTTGTAGACAGCGGTGAACAGCGACCGGACCATGTCTTGGACCTGCTGGGCGCTAGGCTCGTTGAGTGCTCCCCAGAGATCGAACTCAACCTTTTCACGCGTCCAGAAGACGAAGGCTGTATCGCCGATGATGATGCGGCTGTGGGCGCCACTCAGCAGCTCGTTGAGCGCCCTGGTGAAGCGCTCGCCACAGTCGGCGCAGGTTGGCGCGATGAGGGAGCCCTCCAGGCCGTAGGACTCAAACGCTTTGGCGTTGGCCGAGATCAGCGCGGTCCCCGAGGTCTGTCCGCCAGGTATGCCCTTCAGTTTCGCCTGAAGCGTTTCCAACACCGGGCGCTCCTGGCCGCAGACGATGCACTGCATCACCGTCGCCTGCTGCGCTGCCGGATCATGCTCGGCGGCCCAGAAGGCGCGTACGTTCGGTAGTTCGGTTGGGAAGAGCCCGTCTACCCGGAAGGTTACGATCCCACCGTAGTCGAAATCGCTTGGAAGCTGAAGCTTCGTAAGGGGGGCGTCGCCGAGAAATGTCAGGACGGCCTGGATTGCCGGCTCGTTGGTTACGGCCGCACAGCGCTCCAGCAGCTCGTGGTAAGCCTGATGAGAGGCTTGAACACGCTCCGCTTTTGCGCCTTCTTTCGCAAGACCTAAGACGTACTCGGGTTTGTCGGTGAGCAGCAGCGGCTTCACCCCCGAGGTGCGTCCTACCTGCGGCATCAAAAAGCGCCGCCCGCGTTTGGTGCGCGGGTTGGCAGGGTCGGCCGTATCGGTGGGCTGGGGGCTGAGCAGCCGCCCGCTGGCGTCGAGGTCGATGATATAGCGGACAGCCGTCTCACTGTAGAGCGCCGGTGGGAGGTCCATGCGCTCGTCGGCGTACTCTTTCAGGCGTCGAAGCAGCATCTAAACCTCCACCGGCATGGGGCGCGGGGGCACGCGCAGCACGCCGGCAGCGAGCTCGGCGTCAAAAAAGCGGGGCGTGCCGCGCCCCGAGCGACCTGGCGCGTAGTCGAGGTCGAGCAGCATCGGGCCAAGGGTATCGCTCAGGTTGATCGGCCGCTCGTCGCCGGCGGGCTCGCCGAAGCTGGCGGAGAACTCGCGGCAGCCCAGGAAGGGCGTGGCGAAGCAACGCCCGTCAGCCACACGGCGGCGGAACTGGTCACGGTACTTGGCGGGGTTGGCGTCGGCGTGGGAGCGCAGCACGATCTGGGCCTTGATCAGATAGGCCACCTCACGCAGGGCCAGCGTGTGGCGCTGGGCACGGTCACCCGCCGCATCGTAACCGCCACCTTCGCGCTGCCAGGTGGACGCCGAGCGCTCACTCTGGCGCGTGTTAATCTCGTTGCGCAGGATGGAGAAGTAGCTGATAGGACGCAGCACCCAGATCTCCTCGACACGCCAGCGAAACTCGGGTTTCCAGAAGATCGCCTCAAGCACGCCGCGGGCGGCTGAGGGTGTCATCACTGGGTAGGTCACCCGCTCCACTTTCATCTCCGGCCTGGTGAAGCAAGCCAGGTCGCCCCAAACCCGAACCGCCAGCGTGGGATACGTGTCAGTCATTAGTCCTCCTGTGCAGGTATACCTCATGCAACCACCAGCAACGAGCGATCATCGTCGGCAACAAGGCCGCGCACCGAGTGGTACACCCCGTTCCAGATACCGACGTCGGGTAGCAGCTCCCCAGGGAGCAACGCTTCAATAAACCCGGCGCGCCGGTAGCGCTCGGCGTCTCGGGTGAAGATGGCAACGGTGTAAGGCTGGAGCCGGCGCAGCGCCTCGCGTCTGCGGGTGGGCTCGGCCCGCAGCAGCGCGATGTCGGCTTTGATCTGCTGCTGCCGGTCGCCATAGGTCGTGATAATCACATCCTCCGTCGCCTCGTCGATCATGCGAAACTGTGCGGCGATTTCGGGATAGTGAAGGCCTTCGCGCAGCCGTTGGATCTGCTTGCTGTCGAGATCGAGGGTGCTAAAGAGCTGGCGGAAGTAGCGGCGCACATGCGCGGGATCGTCGGGGTCGAGATCGCCGCGGCCAAGCTCGACCCGCGTGAGGTTGGTCGCGGTGCGGTACGCTCCCTGCGGCAGACCGCCCTCGGCGGGCTCGAACACGATCACGCGCCCGCGCTCAAGCCGGCCCTCGCGGTTGCAGCGCCCGGCGGCCTGGATGATCCGGTCGAGCGGCCCAAGTGCCCGCAGCACCAGGGGGAAATCGAGGTCCACGCCGGCCTCGATCACCTGGGTGGAGACGAGACGGCATGGTTGGCCGGCCTTCAGGCGCTGCTTTACTTCGGCAATGACCGCACGCCGGTGGGCACCACAGAGTAAGGTGGAAAGGTGGAGCGTCTCGGCGTCGCCGAGGGCGTCGAGGAGGGCCAGGGCGTCCTTCTTCGTGTTCACCACCGCCAGAGCCTGGGGGGCGGCGCGCAGTTGCGCGGCCACCTCCGCCCAGCCGAGGGGCCGGTCAAGCTGCCAGTCGTAGCTTACGCGCTTGAGCGCGGTGAACCAGCGGGCCGCGTCGGGCACAATCTCGCGGGCCTGAAGTTCGGCGAAGGGCTTGACGCTCTCGAAGGCCGGCTGCGTGGCAGTTGAAAGCACCACGGTTGTACCGTAGTGCGCACAGAGCTGCTGGACACCATCGAGGATCGGGGCGAGCAGATGGGGCGGCAGGGCCTGGACCTCGTCGAGGATAATCACGCTGCCGGCGAGGCGATGAAGCTTGCGGCAAACCGTTGTGCGATTGCCGAACATGCTCTCGAAGAGCTGCACGGTGGTCGTCACAATGACCGGCGCGTCCCAGTTCTCGGCGGCCATGCGCCGCCAGCGCTCCTGGGGACTGTAGTCATCGGCCTCGTCGCGCTGCCCGCCGCCACTATGATGCTCCAACACCACTCGGTCGTCGTCCGCCTGGAAGATACTGCGGTAGACATCAGCGGTCTGCTCGGTAATGCTGATGAAGGGCACGGCAACAATGATGCGCTGAAGGCCGTGACGCAGGGCGTGACGCAGGGCAAACGCCATCGCCGAACGGGTCTTGCCGCCGCCGGTGGGAATAGCTAAGCGGAAGAGGCCGGGGGGCTCGTCGGCCGCCCGCACACAATCCTGGTACATGGCGTCACGGGCCTGGCTGACTAGATTATCGCCCTGGCCGGTCAGCTGGCTCTGGCTGACCGCGAAGCGCTCCAACAGCTCAGGTATCCCGACGGTCGGCGCACGCAGCGCGGCCTTGCCGGCGTTGAAGTGGCGCTCAGTGTCGATAAAGTCCGCATCGACCAGGGCAGAAAAGAGCATCCGCAGAAAGAACTCGGTGGTGCGGGCGCCCTTCACAAAGGCGGGCACGGGCAGGCGGGCGGACGGATCGAGGGCGGGTAGCAGGGCTCGCATCCGCTCCACTGCCGCCTCTACCGCCGGGGTGCGCCCGCCGATCTCGACATCCTCTGCGCGACGCTTATTCAGCCAGACGTCGCACTCGTTCTTTGTGCGCAGGCCGCCGTGGTGACCCTGCACAAGCATGGCCAGCAGCGGTAGGTGCTGCACGGCTAGCGCGCTACCGGCAGCCTTATGGTCGGGGCCATGACCCTTGTAATTGGGGTCGCGGTGGCAGCGCCGTAGGTAGGCCTGGAAATCCGGGTTGCTCTTGCCAACGTCGTGCCAGAGGCCGAGCTGGTAGGCCAGCGCACCCGCGCCGAAGGGTTCTGCGAAGCCGCGAGCGAGCTCGGCCACGCCGATGAGGTGATCGATCAGGAGATGCCAGTTATCCGTCCCAGGGGGTGGTGTATGCGCAACGAGAGTGTCGGCAAGCCGACCCGTCTCAGCTATCGCATAGAGACGGGCCTGCCGCCGCACATCGTCGCGCACCCGCGTGCGCAGTTCGGGCGGGGCCAGTACCTCACAATCGCCCCCCCAGCCTCTAATCCAGGGCAACATCTCCTGGGGCTCATCGATCTCCGCCATCCAGCGCAGCCGGCCTTCGGAATCACTTTCGACCCGCTGCGAGGGGTGCCAAACGGTCTCGCGCATGCGCTGGATTGCGTGGCTGCCGTCAAAGCGTAGCGTCACGCTCGTGGGGCGGTCGTTGACGTCGAACCAGATGCCCCAGGCTCCAGCTAGCAGCGCGTTTGGGTCAAAATCGCTCGGGACAGCGAAGGGTTCGTCGGTCAGTTCCACACGCGCGACACGTTCGAGCTTGCGGATGTGTAGCGCGCCCGGCGGCTCGGCCAGACCGACGGCGTAGGTGCTATAGCCGAGAGCCGAGGGCTCCAGGAAGTAGGGGGCAAAGAGATGTTCAAAGGAGGTACGCGCTCGCAGTGGACGATACCAGATCCGCACCTTGACCCCAGTGGCCCAGGCCTCGGTCAGCCGCTCCAGCACGCGTTGATGGTCGCTTGGTGCTTTAGGCAGCCGGGTTCGGAGCGCCGCCGAGGTCGTGCTAATATGCTGTCCGAGGGCGGGCATCACCGCCTGGAGCGAGGCACCAAGCTTGTCGAGCGCCTCAACGGTATGGGCGTTGGGCTTATCGCTATGGCGGGCAAGCAGACGACCGGCGAGGAACACTGCGAGGGCCTCGTGCAGGCGCAGATGGACCTGACTTATATAGGCAGTGCGCTCGATGTAAAGTAACCCGGCCTCAGTGGTGCGCACCGGGATCCCGTTGTCGATCATGCCCTGAATTAATCGTCCGATCGTCGCACGATGGACCTCGCAGCGGCGGGCGATCTCGGCCTGCGAGAGTGGTATACGACTGGCAAGGAGCAGGCGCGTCACCTGACCAATGCGGTCTGACTTAGCGAATGCGCGCGACATGGTTTCTCCCTCGGGCAAGTATGGTAGCGAGCATAGCACGCCGTATGGTCAAAAATGGCAACAATGCCACGCATGAAGCCGTCAGCTTGTTCAGGTCCCTGTTGCCCGCTGTCACGACCACCATACGCGGAACAGCCGAAGCGTACCGCTCTCCTCTTCTTCAAGCTTGACGCCACGCTCCTCAAGCTGGGGGAGATCACGCAACACCGTGGAGCGTGGGACGCCCAGCTTTGCGGCCAGCTGAGCAGGTGTACATGCTTCTTCGCTCAGGAGCTCGGTGTAGCGATCCAGACGCTCTTGCTTGCCCTGCTTGCTGCCAAACATTGTTGCACCTCCCCGAACATCAAACACCGTTGAAGTCAGGGTACGGTGCGACTGTTGCAGGTACTGCAACACCACCGAGCAGTCTGCGCGAGCTATCTGAATTGGGTGTGACCAGAATGTCTGGACCGCTCATGCGGCAAGGGCGGAGAGGGGGTATAGCCGAGATACGTGTCATGTTGGGGAGTACTCGATTCGGTGTGGACTTTGACGCTTTTTCAGCGTTTCTACTGACCCGGAGGCAAGCCGAAGACCGTAGCAGACATAGCTTGTGGGTCATCTGGGGCTCATTAGCAGACATGAAGGGCCCGGTCTGGCCCACTTGATGTCTGCTCTGCCCACCTAGCAGACATCAAGACTCGTTTTTCCTACACGTTGTCGCTTACTTCCCGTTTTTGCACGTATCTCGGCTATACCCCTGGGTGTGGCTGCTGGCGACGTTCCTGGGCCGGCGCAGGCGGCCAGGGCCAGCGCCAGGAGCAGCAGGGCCAGGGTTGGCCGATACGGCATGGTAGAATCCTCTCGCAAATGGCTTTTGTAGGCACAACAGCGGCACGGCGCCGCATCTCAATCACCATGACGATTGTAGCTGCGGCTGCAATACTCTGGCTTCTTTTTCTCGTGCTGGAGCGGTTCTCTGCCCCTATCCCTCCTGAGATGCCTCCTGATCTTGCCCTCGTCGAATTGGGCGCCGCGCTTTTCGCAGAGCCAACCCTGAGCGGCAACGGCGCACAGTCGTGTGCCTCGTGCCACCAGGCGGCCAGGGCCTTCACCGACGGTCTCTCGACGGCGGTAGGCAGCACCGGCGAGGCGCACACGCTCAACACGCCGTCGGTGGTAAACGCGGGCGAGTTGGCCGCCTTGGGCTGGGCCAGACCTGATCTCACGAGCCTGGAGGCGCAGATTACGGTGCCCCTCTTCGGCACGCACCCGGTTGAACTGGGGGCCGTCGGCCACGAGGCCGAGATCATGGGCCGGCTGAAGGCGGATGCCAGCTACCCGGCCCGCTTCCGGGCCGCGTTCCCTGGCGATGCCGCCCCGCTGCGCTGGGAGCGCGTGATCGAGGCTCTGGCCGCCTACGTGCGCTCGCTGCGCAGCAGCGGCTCGTATGACCGCTTCCTGGCCGACGATGTGGCCGCACTCTCTGAGGAAGCCCAGCGTGGCGCACAGCTCTTCGTCGAGGTGGGCTGTAGCACCTGCCATAGTGGCCCGCTCCTGTCCAACGGGAGCTATCACAATCTGGGCCTGTATGGCTTCAGGGGCGTGAGGGATGTTCCGCCCGGCCAGGAGGGGCTGTACCGTGTCACCGGGCAGGCCCGTGATCTAGGCCGCTGGCGCGTGCCGAGCCTTCGCAACGTGGC
>Ga0105047_10014128_pt1 | contig 12692 bp, 7 predicted proteins | sample MAT04_FD_78384 | JGI IMG/M metagenome (GOLD analysis project Ga0105047, IMG submission 78384) | Freshwater microbial communities from Lake Fryxell liftoff mats and glacier meltwater in Antarctica - MAT-04 (megahit assembly) | ecosystem: Environmental > Aquatic > Freshwater > Ice > Liftoff... | reverse complement strand
CAGCAGGTCGGAGCCCATCCAGAGGTTATCGCGATAGGAAAAATTAACCTTGGACGCGTCCTTAACCATCGTGTAAGCGCTGCTGATGCTGTACCCAGAAGCGGCTAACTCGGTGAATGCATAATCGACCCAGGCGCGCTTCGTTGGCCAATCTGCCACGGGGGTTTCAATTTTGTTACCGAGAATATCAGCGCTGTAGACAGTATTGAACGGCAACTCCATTTGATAAATCGTCACGCTGTCTGGGCTCAGCTCAACGGTCCGCCGAATGTTCTCGCGCCAGTTATCCCAGGTCTCTCCAACCATGCCTGAAATCAAGTCGATGTTAACGTTGGGAAATTGAGCGGCGCTGATCCAATCCCAGGCGGTAAAGACTTGTTTGGACAAGTGAGCGCGACCGTTTTCTTCGAGCAACTTATCGCTGAAATTTTCAATGCCGAGGCTCAGCCTTGTCACGCCCACATGTTCTCGAAGCGTCTTGACCTTGGTTTCGCTCAACGTGCCGGGCTCACATTCAAACGTCACCTCCTCGGCACCGTCCCAACTGATGTGCTCACGCAATCGCTCGGCCAGCGATGTCAACTGCTTTGGCGATAGAAAACTCGGCGTGCCACCACCAAAATAGACAAAGCGAAACGGTCGCTTGCCCATGACTTGCCGTTGGCTGACCAGCGAGATTTCTTTGCACAAGACGTCGACGTATCGCTGAACGTCCGCAGCATTTACATCCGTAAAGACTTTGAAGTAGCAGAATTTGCAGCGTTTGCGGCAAAACGGGATGTGCAGGTAAAGACCCAGCGGCGTCGTTCCATGCGGAGGCGAGTCGAGCGCCTTTCGCACATCGACGAGTGCATCAACGTTCCATCGACTGTACGGTGGATAATTGGAGATGAAGTAGCTGCCGACTTCTGTTTTATTTTCGACACGGTCGGTTTGCACGGTGCTCATGACATTTGGCTGCGAAGCAGTTCGGTTTCAGGATAAAAGTCGTTAGCGGAATGGCGCCACAGTGTAAACCACAATGATGCTTAGGGCTTGCCGAAGCAGCGCAAAATCCCCTTATCATCGGCGACATAAAGTCGATCATTCGCGATGGCGGGTGCTGAAAGGAATTGGCCGTTGATCTCGTACTGCCATTTTTCGGTACCGTCGGCTAGCGATAGCCGTAGCAGACGACCATCCGTGGCAGCGATCCAGCAATCGTTTCCAGCAATCACCGGCGAAGCGTCCGCGCGTCGGCGGAGCGTTTGTCGCCAGACTCTTTTGCCAGTCTTGATGTCTAATGCATCAACCTGTTTATTTTGGCTGCTGACAATCACTAAGTTGTCGTTCACGGCTGCGCTGCTGCGGTACTCTTGTGCCCGCTCTTCGTCTTCGTGCCGCCAGATTTCGAGATTGGACTTCCAATCAAACGCAATCACGGCCCCATCCATGATCGGCAGGAAAGCGAAATCACCAAGAACTGCCGGAGTGCTTCCGGTCGGACCTCCCAACGGCAATGGTTCGGCAGCCGCTGTTCCATTTTCCAAGTTCACACAATGCAGCTTGCCATCGCAGCCACCAAGAAATGTCCGATCTCCAGCAATCGTCGGGCTACAGCGAATTTGGTCACCTGTTTCGTAGGTCCAGCGAACCTTGCCATCGGCGATTGAGAGCGCGTACAAGTTACCGTCTTGGGACGTGATCAGCACGAGATCCTTGTAGAACGCTGCCGAACCGCTGACCTCGGCGTTGGTTTCAGCTTTCCACAGCAGCGTGCCGGTCGAAGCTTGAAGGTTGTAGACTTTGCCATCCAAATCGCCGATGACGACAAGGCCGTACTGGACCGAGGGACCGGTGGTAAAGCCAAGGTCAGTTGCATATCGCCAGCGTTCTTGGCCACGTTTGGCGTCGATTGCGTATAAAGTGCCGGTTGCATCGGCCAAGTAAACCGTTTCGCCGACAACCACCGGGCTGGCTTCGACAGCTTCGTCGGCTTTAAATTCCCAAATAACGACCAAATCGTCAGCAAGTTGCGTGGTTGTCGCTCCGGTTGAAGCCTTGTCTCCACGTGGAAATGGCCAATCGTCGCCCAGCGAGTCTGGAAAGGGTTCGGGAATTAGGATTCCGAGCGTAGCAACGGCAATGCACCGGGCAAAGTAAGAAATCATCGTTTGGGTGGGACTGTGCGAGATAGGCAAGCGAACCAGGGACCGTATTATATAGTCACGAGCTCCTCTGCACTGCACCGTTTTTGCTTGAGATTTCATGATTTGCGTAAGCCTTGGCCGAAGCCGCCATAAACAAATGATCGCCGAACACCAGCATTTGGCTCAAAATGGAGTCAAGCTGGTTGAGTTGCGTCTGGATTACATTGGCCGGGCACCAAGCTTGACCCGATTGCTTTCGAATCGTCCGACGCCCGTTGTAATCGCGATTCGCCGCCGTGAAGACGGTGGTCGCTGGATGGGCAGCGAAGCGGATCGACAGATGATACTGCGGGCTGCGGTCGTGGCCGGTGCCGAGTTTGTGGACTTCGAAGCGGATATCGCTGGCAGCGTGCCTCGCTACGGCAATACCAAACGGATCATCAGCTACCACAATTTCCAGGAAACGCCAGACAACCTGGAAGAGTTGCATGCTGCGATGGCGGCGGAAGATGCTGACATCGTTAAGCTCGCAACGATGGCCAATAGTTTCAGCGACAATGTGCGGATGATGGATTTGGTGAAGAATTCTAAGCTTCCGACGATTGGAATTTGCATGGGCGACATCGGCATGCCGACGCGAATCCTGGCAAAACGATTTGGCTCCCCGTTCACCTACGCAACGTACAGCACCGAAAAAACTTTAGCGCCCGGGCAATTAAACTACAAACAGATGAACGATCTGTATCGCTACGACGATATCAACGAGGACACCGAACTGTTCGGCGTCGTCGCTGACCCGGTTGCACATAGCCACAGCCCGTTGATTCACAATCGCGCGATGCAGGCCGCTGGTGTGAATGGACGCTACCTGCCGTTCCGAGTCGCCAAAGATGACTTGCACAATTTCATCAATGCCTGCCCAAAGTTTGGCATCCATGGAATCAGCATCACGATCCCGCACAAGGAAGTAGCGCTCAGCTATTGCACGCAAGCCGAAGCGTCGTCATCGGGAATCGGTGCGATCAATACAATGATCTTCGACAAAGAAGATCGCCTTGGATACAACACCGATTACCGCGCCGCGATGGACTGCATTATTGAAACCTATAAGGCTTCGGCACTGTCGGCCCATGGAATGCAGGGACTGCGAGCGCTGGTGCTTGGTGCTGGTGGTGTCTCGCGAGCGATCGCCTGGGGGCTAAAGCAACGAGGGGCCGAAGTTACGATCTCGAATCGAACCTACGAACGAGCTGCCGTGCTGGCCAATGAACTATCGGCTCGCGCCGTTACCTGGGACGATCGACATAGGCAGAATCCTCAATTGCTTGTCAATGGAACCGCCGTTGGCATGCATCCGAATGTGGATTCATCGCCCTATGAACAAGTGGCCCTAAATCAATACATGGTGGTCTTCGACACCGTTTACAATCCAGAGAACACGTTGCTTGTCAAGCAAGCTCGGGAGGCTCGTGCCCGAGTGATCACAGGCGTTGATATGTTCGTGCGCCAGGCCGCTTATCAATACAAACTGTTCACCGGACGCGATGCCTCCACGTCGCTGATGCGGTCCGCAATCAAGGAAGCGACAAGCGCTGTCAGGTTGAACTAATGACGAACGAACCGAACGACGCAACATCGATCACGAACGATCGATTGGATGAGCAACAACAGCCTGCGAACGCGATTGAATATCGCCAAGCAACCCCAGACGACGCCGATATGATTCATGCGATCTTGCGTCCTTACGTTGCCAATCACAAACTGTTTGCCAGAACCGAAGCAGAGGTCGTGGAGCTGACAAGGCATGGATTCATCGCTCATGTCGCTGGGCGACCGGTTGGTTTTGCGGCCGTTGAAGTCTACAGTCGCAAACTTGCCGAAGTTCAATGCTTGGCTGTGCGGGCAGAGTATCAAGGTCGCGGCATTGGCAAAGAGCTAGTCGGTCGTTGTGTAAAACGCGCGAAAGAACTTGGCGTTCTCGAAGTCATGGCCATCAGTGCGAGCGAGGACTTCCTGAAGCAATGTGGTTTCGACTACTCGCTCCCAGAACAAAAGCGTGCACTTTTCTACCAACTACACCCACGGCATCCTGACACCTAAATATCATGCTGTCTTTCATCGTCGTCCTTCGCTCCGCGAAGGAACGCAACTTTCGCAGATAGGCTGTGAATCTATTCAAAAAGGGTGGATTTGCGGCAAAATGGTAATCCGGCGCGTCAGCGAGGCGGCGGCGGATCCTCGCTAACGCGTCGGGTTACCAATAGATTCACCAGCTAGAAGCGAAAGGCGACACTTCTTCACGCACAATGCCTACGCCATCGCCATTTCCTCGGCTCGCAATTCTTCGATGAGCGGCCAAAGTTCATCGACCTCGTCGTTGAAAAGGTTGCCGATCAAAATGTCCGTAATCAGATTTTTCTTGTCAGGATACTTACGAACCAGTTTGCCAAAGTTAAGTCCGTCATAAAATGCGCAGACTAAGTTTCGCATTCGGTCCATCGCCTTATTGTGGCTCGTTTCCCAGCTTCGCAGCCGATACTCGCTAGGATCATTGGCATCCAAAGCATCCGCTACAGAATCAGCAGCCATTTCGGCAGAGGTTAGCGCCAACAGCAGCCCCGAAGAATACAGTGGGTCAAGAAAGCCAAACGCATCTCCGACAAGCACCCAGCCATCGCCTGCGACCTTTGTCGATTTGTAAGAATACTCTTTCTGCGCTTTAAAATCCTCCGATCGGATCGCACCTTCAATTCGAGGCTTAACACCCGGGCAACGATTCACCTCTTCCATGTAAATCGTTTCCAAGTCTTTCGAAGCACGATTTTGGAATAAGTAGTCATAGCCCGCGACTACGCCAACGCTAACGATGTCGTCATGCAACGGTATGTACCAGAACCAACCTTTTTTTTCCTGAGTCTGGATCACGATCGTCCCGCCGGCATCAAGGCCAGGCTCCCGTTTGGCACCTTTCCAGTAAGTCCAGATCGCAGCTTTCTTCAAAACCGGATCCCATTCACGAAGTTTCAAGCGGTCGAGCAACACGGACGATTGCCCGCTGGCATCGATAACAACCTTCGCGAACACATCGCGCTCTTGTCCATTCGCAGATTTCATTCTCGCACCGATCGCTCGTGTGCCATCGAACAGCACCTGCATCACGCGAGTCTGCTCGTGAACATCAACGCCACAATCTCGTGCATTGTTGAGCAGCATGTTGTCAAATTCGCTCCTGACGACTTGCCATGTTTGCGAACGCGGGTGGTCATCATAGTCGCTGAACCGAAACGGCTCGGACAGCTTTCCTTGCTCGTTGATGAACTGGACACCATACTTTTTTGTAAACGGACCGGCCTGCAGCTTCGGCAAAACTCCCAGCCGGTCCAACACCGAATAGGTAAAGGGGATCATCGACTCGCCGATGTGAAATCGCGGAAATCGATCGCGCTCGAACAGCCGAACGTTGAACCCGCGCTTTGCCAACAACGTCGCCGAGGCTGAACCCGCAGGCCCACCACCAATCACCAAGACGTCGACCTGGTCGTTGAGACTAACCATTTTCTACCTGCATTTTTGCTAGTTGACTTTGAGCTTGAACGTCAAGCTTCAAGCTTCAAACTTCCACAAACTACCTACCGGCTCATGCGGAAAACGAGCCTTCGCGAGCAAGGAGCTGAGCAATCCAAGTTCATCGGCAGACATGTGAACTAGTTGCGCTTCGTGGCATTGAGACAACGGAACGGAGGTCTCATTCAACAATGAAATTCCCTCGTCGGTGATCTTCACCATCACCGCTCGCCGGTCCGTCTGCGACCGTTCGCGCAAAACCCAACCGCTCAATTCCAGTCGGTCCAACATCCGCGTGATGTCTGGGGCCAAGGAAACTAATCGTGAAATCAGACTCAACGTCGGCACCGCCTCGGGGTGGGCTGCCCGTAGCAACCGCAGCACGTTGTACTGTTGCGCTGTCAAGTTCCGCTCGGCAAACATCCGGTCTTCAAGCGTTCGAAGTCGATCGTAGGTTCGCCACAACCCCAGATATACTTCTTGAGCCGCCGAATCAAATTTGACAGTTGCAGTTTGTGACATAAATCTTACCTTCGACAAAACTATACTTGTTCGAACAACTATTGTCCAGGCATTTTATTAGGAGCTGCTCCGATCGGTTCGGTGACAGAAGCGAATCGATTCAAAATTCGTCCCTTTCGAGCCGTTTGGCGAACTGTCAATATTTTCCGGTTTTGGCATGGCGGTCGCTGGATAGATTCGCTGCAATAAGAATTCTCATTTTGGTGGTCGAAATGTAGCGTTTTGCAGCAGCGGATTGAGACACTCAGTTCAATCTGGGGCAGCTAGAATCGTTGCGACCAGCCGAAGACGAGAAAGAAACCGAGGATTTTGATTCGCGAAAGTTGTCGCGAGTAAATAAACTGAGACTGCGACTAGAAATTGTTGGGCGTGGTTTCCCCCAATTGCGACTTTTCGACCATTGAGTTCACCAAGTCACGTAACACGACATCGACCGATCGGCAATTTGCGTTGTAATGCTTTGCCTGATCGGAGTTTTACTGGAGAGAATTGGAATGCGACTGCGACGCATGATCACGGCGATTTTGAATATTGCCACTGCCACCGCATGTTTTTGCGGGACATTTTCAGCGACGTTTTCCACCGCCGCCGAGCCTAAACGTAGCGTCGACTTGGTGTCGACACGGGTCGCGACATTTGAGACAGCGACGGGAGAGCGATACTTTGCCATATCGATCCAGCCCGGTGCTGACAAGGCTTTGTTAAGGCAATTGACTTCGCAGCCAGCGACGATTTCGATCGTCATTGATACTTCAGCCAGCCAAGTGGGCGACTATCGGATCGACCAGTTGGCCGCTATGGACGGCGTTATTAAGGGTCTGCGCAGCGGGGACAAAATCCAGATTTTTGCGGCAGACGTTTCAACGGTATCGATGTCGAGCATGATCGATGCGAAGGACTCAGAATCCATTCGTGCCACGGTGATGAAGTTACGCCGCCGCCTGCCACTGGGAAATACAAATCTCTCTGCCGCGATCAACACAGCGAGAACCGCTTTGGTGGGTCAACCGGAAAAAGAAACTCGTAGCATCGTGTATATCGGCGATGGTGCATCAATGGAAACCGCTGGAAACCAGTCGCGGATCAAACTGCTTGTCGATGCCTTGAGAGCGGATCACATTGCATTTCACGGCATCGCGGTTGGACCATCCAGGAATTTGGAATTGTTGGCGACGCTTGCCAATCAAACCGGCGGAGATGTTTCGCTGGTTGCTGATGAACAAAAGAACGAAGCCGGACTGATTGGTACCCAGATCGGCAAGGCCGCGACGATGTCACCGATTTGGGTCAAGTCAATTGTACTTCCTGAGGGCTTAGCGACAGTGCAAGCGAATCGGGTCCCACCTTTGCGACTTGACCGAGATTCCGTCTTGATCGGAACGGCCGAAGGCGATGCTTCGGGAACCCTTGCAATCGTTGGCGAATCTGCAGCCGAAGCGATTTCGCTCCAGGCAGATGTAGTGGCAGAGCCGAGCCATCCAGACTTTGCGTTTTTGCCGGGAATGGTTGCTTCGGCAACTGTGAACGAGGGGCTGATGCTGCCAACGCCGGGATCGGTCTTGCTTCGCGAAGCGGCGCGAGTCATCGCGGCTCGCGGCGAAGAGTTGGCGAAGGCTGGCTCGATGGCGCTGCAACAAGGCAATCGACGGGGTGCTCATGCGGTTGCAGAACTAGCACTTGAATCGGATCCATCGAATCCAGATGCCCAGGCGATCAAGAAGTTATCTGCCGGTGGGTATCGTTTGGTCGCTCAAAACGGCGACGATCCTTTTGGTGGTTTGTTTGGCGACGCGCCTGCTGGCGACGCCGGTGCGCCTGATGCCGTGGACGCAGCGGCCCCGATGGCTGACGGTGGATTTCCTGCGGACGAGCCAGCCGCTCCGGCCGACGACGCTTTCGGCAGCGGTTTTGCGGAGCCAGCTTTAGACGCAGCTCCGATTGACAGGCCGGCCGCTCCTGCGCCCCCTCGTGCTGGTGCGCCGCAAGTTCGAGGCGCAGTACCGCCAGCTCGTGCGAATATGCTTGACTCCGACGCAATTGGTGGCGGTGCGTTTGCAGCCGGCGATGAAGATCTATTGGAAGCGCCATCGGGACTTTTGGATGACGTTGTGAAAGAGCGAGCCGAAGATGCGGGTCGTTTGCGTGCGATTGTGAAGTCTTCATTGCGCGGTGCCCGTCGAGCGCTGGAGTCGAATCCAGTTGGCGTCGCTGGCTCGCTCAAGGGCCTACTCAATCAGATTGAAACACAGCCCGGAATTGATCCTCTGGTGAGGCAAGAGCTGCAGGCTCAAGTTCGATCCGCGATCCAGGTTGCAAGTCGTCGTGAAGCGGCTTTCGTTGACGACCAAGCGTCGATTTCACAACGAACTGCGGCTGCGACCCAAACCGAACAGCTACTCCAGGAAACTTTCCGCCGCGAAGAACGCCTGAAGACGCTGTCTAGTCAAATGAACGCGCTGATCGATGAACAGCGTTACGACGAAGCTGATCATGATGTGTCGCTGGCGATCGCCGAACTCGGCGGTAATCAGCTCGCCGGCTCGTCGGTGATTGGTAACCAAGCCATTTTAGAAACGCAAATGCTTAACAACTATGTGAGGGGAGTTCGATTAATATTACTGCGAGAACGGAATTACCTCGATGCCATGGCCTTGGTCGAAAAGTCGAACATCCCGTTTGTCGATGAGCCACCGATCATGTATCCCGATGCCGAGGAATGGCAGCGGCTGAGCCGACGTCGGCTGGAAAAGTATGGCTCCATCGAATTGACGGGGGACAATGAAGTTGAGCGACGAATTAATGCGGCTCTCAGTGACGAAACAACGCAAACCTTTAACGAAGAGACGCTTGAAAATGCGGTTCGCATCATCAGCGAAACACACAATATCCCGATCATTGTTGACAAGAAGGCGCTCGAGGAAATCGGCTTGACCAGCGATTCTCCCGTCACGATCTCGTTAGCCAATGTCAGTCTGCGGTCTTTTCTTCGGATCATGCTGAAGGAATTGGATTTGACCTACATGATTAAGGACGAAGTCATGCAAATCACAACCCAAGACGCTGCTGAAACAAACCTGATCAATAAGGTTTATCCCGTTGGTGACCTTGTTGTACCTATCATCAACCTTGGCGCCATGGGTGGTGGTGGTATGGGCGGAGGCATGGGCGGCGGCGGCGGTATGGGTGGTGGCGGCGGCATGGGCGGCGGCATGGGCGGTGGCATGGGCGGTGGTGGTATGGGCGGTGGTGGTATGGGCGGTGGTGGCATGGGCGGCGGTGGCCAATTCGCCGTGCCAGAGGAAGTGATCATTTCCGATAAGGCAACTTCTGCTGGTGTGACTGCTCCGTTTGCCGAACAGAGCGAGGCTGCAAAAAACCCAAGGAAGCCCGCCGTTGTCGCAGACCGAATTCGCTTGACAGTTGCCGAAGGACAATCGACGGCAGATGCTTGGTTCGCATATTTTGAAGCACTGAAGCTAGATGGAGCCAAGGCAATCGCCGCGCACGACGCAAGGGTCCGCGCGACGGTGAGCCACATCAATGCGACAGCGCTCGGGGCAGACAATGCTGGCAACGAATTAGAATCCCGCGCGGCATTCGCAAACGTTCGCGATCTATTGGCCGCAGCGATCTCGACCGGCAACGTGCAACCATGGATGTATCGCGCTTACGCAATTTCATTGCAGGCAACCAAAGCGGAAAAAGCCGAAATCGAGCGAGCGTATTTGTCTGCTGTCGATTTTGCTGACACACCCGAAGCGATCCTCCATGTCGCAGGCCAATTGCAACACATTGGCCTTGATGAGGCTGCATTGCGGCTATACCGCGAAGTTACCGAGGTCGAACCTTTCCGGCGTGAAGCCTACGTCGTTGGCATGCGTCTGGCCGAAAAGCTTGATGATATCGATGCGATCCAGTGGGCTTGTCGCGGAATTCTTGGCCAGGCCTGGCCAACTAAGTTTGCGAAAATCGAAAATGACGCGAGATTAGTCGCGCGAGCCACTCATCAGCGACTTATTGAACTCGGCGAAACAACGCGAGCCGAGTCGTTCTTGGCTGAGCTTCAGGACGCGACCGCGCATGACATCGTTGTGCGGGTCACCTGGACCGGGGACGCTGACATTGACATTGCGGTCGAAGAACCATCGGGAACCGTCTGCTCCATGGAAACACCTAATTCACCTGGCGGCGGTTCCTTCCTTGGCGACAAATTTCCTGGTCTCGAAGAGGCGCAGAATGACGGCTATGTTTCGGAAACCTATGTATGTCCAGAAGGATTTTCAGGTGTCTATCGGATTTTCGTTCGTCGTGTTTGGGGAAACGTGTCCACTGGAAAAGTAACGGTGGATGTGCTTAGTGATATCGGACGGCCCAGCCAACGCTACGTTCAACAAGAAATCGACCTGACCGAGAAAGACGCGGTGGTTCGTGTCGATGTTAAAGAGGGCTCGCGTAAAACTCCTGTCGGAGAAGCGCAGATCGCCCATCTTCGAGACGTGCAGAAAGAAGTGCAACAGAAACTTCTTGGTCAGTTTGCTGGCGGCATCAATGACCCTGCTGGACAGCAATTCCTAAGCGATCTGGCGGCCATTGGTTCGACCTTGGGTAGCGGTGGCTCTGGCCAATTTATTGGTAATCAACGCGGGTTCGGACTTCGCCCTGCCGTTGGTTTTCAGCCAGTGATTACGCAAATCCCTGAAGGTGCGAGTCTGCTAACGCTGGCGATCACGTCTGCTGATCGTCGTTACGTGCGAATCTCCCCAGCTCCAATCTTTCAGCAACTCGGCGATGTCAACACATTCAACTTCGTCAGCGGTGAAGGCGGCATGACCGGCGGTGGCGGTGCCGGTGCGGGCGGGGGTCAGGGCGGTGGAGGTGCAGGTGGTGGTATCGGTGGCGGTGGCGGTGGCGGTGGCATTCTGTAGTGCAATTTGCCAAACTGGAGCGGCTTAAGCGCAACTGATGCCGTTTTTATGTTGATTTGCTGAAAATATCGGATTAAACCACCCCTGGAGAGGCGGTTGTTGCTAACGGCCAATAAAAACTGTTTACTCCGACGCTAAGTTTCGCGTAGACTATGATCACTGGCACCCCATACAGGGGTGCCACTTAAGCGGAACTTAGACAATGGCATTCCTCGTCACTTGCGAACACGGATCAAATCAAGTTCCATCTTGGTTGGAGGATCCGTTTTTGCCTGCACTGAACTCTGCGGTCCCAGACTTGGATTCAGGTATTGAAAGCGAAACTTTTGACGCCGGGGCTCTCGATGCGGCGACAAGTTTCTCGCGTCATTTGCGATGTCCGCTCTTGGCCGCCAAATTCAGCCCCGCGATTGTTGACGTTAACCGCACGCTACAGCAACGCGGCGTGTTTTCCCCAGTCAGCCGCAAGCTGTCGACTAAACAGAAGAATCGGATCATTTCGGAGATCCACGAGCCGTACCAAAAAACACTCGAGGCAACCGTTGAGCGGTTGTTTCGAAAAGATGAGTTGGTGATTCACATTTCGGTGCGTTCTTTCGCAACCTTTGAGCCTGCACAGTCCCCGGAAACAGAAGATCGCGCGCTCACCGCTCGTCGGACCGATCTTGGTCTGCTTTACGATCCTGCACGTAAATACGAGTTGGCGCTTTGCCTAGACTGGTATGACGATCTGTTCTACTCGCTTCCCATGCTCCGTGTTCGGCGAAATTATCCGCGACGCGGTGCGGCACAGAGTTTGATGAGCACGTTGCGTCAAAAGTATTCCAACGACTCCTACATCGGTGTCGAATTGCAGCTCAATCGTGCATGGTGCGTTCGCGATGTTCCCGTTCGAAACAAGGTTTTCGGTGGAATCGCCAAATCTCTCGTGCGTCTTTGCAATGGTGCAAAGCAGGAGCAAGAAGCAGCCTAGTGCTGCGAGAAGTAACCGACCTTGCTCGGTAACCCGACGCGTAAGCGAGGAATTAGACGCATTTTCCTCGCTTACGCGTCGGGTTACCAAGTTTTCAAGTAGCATCAATTCGTTCTCGCGGCGCGAGAGCGCTGTCCACATTAAATTTTGAGACAGTCGAGCTAGCGCCCGAACGGCTAACGGTTGCAACCCAAAGGCCAAACGCCGCACGGGCAGCCAGCAAGTAAAATACGGTTTAAGGAATAACTTCAAATGCACAAATGCCTTGCCGTTTGTTCGCTGCTACTGCTTGTCGGCCTGGTTCAAGCTGCTGACGACTCGTTGGTCGTGAATGAATCGCTGGAGTCGCGAGTGCAACAACTTGTTCTGGAACTCGATGCTCCGCAATTGGCTCAGCGCAACGCGGCAGAACAGGCCCTGCAAGAGCTCGGCGAAGAAGCCTTGACCTTCTTACCGACGGCAGGCACAACCTTGCCACCTGAAGTGACAAAGCGAGTCGAGCGACTCCGCGTGCGGATTGCAAAAAGCTCAGCGACAAAATCTGCTTCGAAAAAAGCCAAAGATATCCAGCTTGGAAAT
>Ga0105047_10014126_pt1 | contig 12693 bp, 8 predicted proteins | sample MAT04_FD_78384 | JGI IMG/M metagenome (GOLD analysis project Ga0105047, IMG submission 78384) | Freshwater microbial communities from Lake Fryxell liftoff mats and glacier meltwater in Antarctica - MAT-04 (megahit assembly) | ecosystem: Environmental > Aquatic > Freshwater > Ice > Liftoff... | reverse complement strand
GTCAGATCCGCCACGGTGAACGCCCGGGTGCCATTTTCGCCGAACGTCTTGGTTTCCTCGTGCCAGCGGTGCTCGAATCGAAAGGGTAAAACCTCGCCCGGTCGCGCTCCGTCCACCGTCACAATCCTCACCGTATGTTGATCAAAAGCCGCGGGGTCCCGGGCCGTTTTCATCAGCGTGCGAAAATCGATCGGCAGCTTAACCACCCGGGGCGACGGTTCATCTGCGTTCGAAGATGGCAGCTTAAAAATCGCCCGATGTTGGGAAAGCGACGATCGGGATGGCGGCGAATCCGTCGTACCCGCTACGCCCAGAATTTCTCTTACGCGGGTATCGTGCTGCGCCAGCTCACTCTCCGCTCGGCGCCGCGCCGCCGTGCGCTGCGCCTCGACATTGTCCGCCCGCAGCCAGATGGGCGCGGCAAAGGCCGCGATATCCGCCAGCGTCGCGGCCAAAACCTGACCGCGATCGAGTTCCGTTTTTAGTGCGGCCAGGTTTTTGAACGCGCTGGCGTCACGGGCATCAATTCCTCCGGCGGAGCCCTCCGGCACAAAACGGATTTGGCGGCGAAGCAGGTCAAAGGATTGTTCGTGCCGGACCGCATCGTAATGGGAAAGCAGCTTGTTCGGCCCGACCATCGGCCAATCCACGGCGGCCGTGTATAAATCGATGTAAGCCACGCCCGCGCGTCGGGCGATCTCGCGAGCCACGCCCACCCAGCGGGCCAGACCTTCGGCAATAAACTGAAGTTCCCCTTTGGGATCAGTGACGCGAACCGGAACCGGCGAACACAGAATGACGCGCACCTGCCGGGCGGCCAGCTTGCCCAACAATTCCGTCACCTGCCGGCCATACTTGGAAAAATCATAGTGCCGTTCGCGCAACAGTTCCCAGTTCCCGGTCTGGATAATCACCGTGGTGGGAAGATGGATCAGGATGCGGTTCTCCAGTTCCGGAATCACCTGTCCGATCGAACCGGATACGCGACGATAGCTCAGTCCCCGACCGGCAAAATCCCGCAGCAACCAGGCCTCCAAGCGGGGCGCATACGGCGCATCGGTAAATGGCGCCCCCACCAGGTGCACGATGCGTTCCCCGGCCCGGATCGGAAAGACGCTGGGGCTTTCAGACGCGGCAACCGTAGACGCGAAAACCGTGGACGCGAAAACCAGAACCGCGACGAGCCGCACCAGAATCGTCGACCGCCTCATGATTTTTCCCCTCCCACCCGGCGAAGTTCATAGCGCAACGGACGAGGACGCGCCGCTTCCGCGATCGTTTCGTCCTGTTTTTCCAGTTCGATCCGTCTCCGGGCAAATTCGGTCGCTTTCTGCTGCTCGAGATCAGCCACCTCCAACCAAACCGGGGGGTTGAAGAAGCCAACCTGGCGGGCGGCATAGGTCCCCACCCGCTGATCCTTGATCTTCGCATCGGCTTTCCTGCCGGGACCGTAGACGGGACTTTGCCGGTTGGCCGCCAAATCGATGCCGGCGGCCAGCTCCGACGCGGAAAACGTGCCACAGGCCTGTCCCTCGATCCGCAACTCATAATGTCCCTCCGCCAGTTCGGTCACCTGCAGCGGCATGCGATTCATTTCGGCCATGAACGGTACCAGTTTCAAACCCAAGGCGCCGGGAAAGGGTTCCTGTTCATCAATCCAACAAGGCGAGGCACGATCGGCGCGGACAAAGGTGACCCCTTCTCCGCCCGGCAGGGTGCGCAAGTCTTGAATCGCACACCGGCGAGTTGTCGATTCGCCGCTGCGCGCCCGGATCGAGGCGGCCGACACTTCCCCGGGTGCGCCCAGCGTTTTCAGAATGATGTAGGCCATCGTCAATTGTCCCGGACCGCGCGCGTGGACAAAATCCGACGAGTACGGCACCCGCGTCTGATGACTCACCGGCACGGGTTCTGCGCGGGTGCGGTTGAGGCCCCAGACGGAGTGACAGAAATGAAACTGGTCAACGAAAGGGATGCCTTTTTCAGCGGCGAACTGCTCGGCGAAACGAGCCATTTCGTCGAAAACCACATTAAAACCGGTGAACTGTCCCGGCCGGTCGCCGATATCCACGGGCGAATTCGAACAGAGCACCACGCGCACGCCGCTGGCGATGAGCTTCTCCACATAGGGCACGATCCCTTCCTTGTATAACGCGGCGCCGCCACGACGGCCGTCGTTCATCCCATAGTTGACGAGCACCGCGGTCGGCTTCCACGCGAGGACGTCGCGGTCCATGTAGGCCAAGCCACCTTGGGCAATCTCGCCATTGGTGCCCGCATTGCGCACGAGAATCGTCCAATCGGGAAAACGGGTGCGAAGGAAATTCTCAATGTAGCGAACGTAGCCTCCCTCGACCGTGATCGAGTCTCCGGCCACGACGATCCGATCGCCATCGCGGAAGAAAAAATCCGCGCTGTTCACCGGTTTGGCCGCGCCGGCACTGGCACTGGCGCCCCAAAACGCCAAAAACGCGGCGAACCGACCCACCCACCGGTGCTCTGGAAAAATCGTCACGTTTAGAGTTGCCCCTTGATCCCAAACGTGAAGTCCACGCCGTTGTAATAGTCGAGCCAGTTGCGCGCGTAATCGGGTGTGGTGGGAGCGTAGAGTTTGCGGGAGAACCCTGCGTCGGTGAGATTCTGCGCGGTGAAGAAAAGGGCCCATTTGCGGCTCACAGTATACTCGACGTTGGCGTTCACAATCGTTTGCGGCGCGCGATAATCGTAGGTGTCCGCCGCCGGCAGGTCGTATTGCGCCAGCAATTCGGGCGTGGCGGGCGTCCGGGTCCCGCCGAAGAAATTTTTTGATGTTCTTCTGGAAAACGCCAATCGAGCCGACGACGTCCTTGACGAGATACGCTTCAAGCGAGAGGTCGAAGTCCACGCTTTCATCCAGAATATCCAGAATCTCGGCATCCGACGTGGAATACACTCCCGTCATTCTGGCGTGGTCGAGCGCCAGGGTGCGGGCCGTCGCAAACAAAAAAGCCTTGGGTGACCGAATCTCGCCATTTTCACGGGCGCGAAGGATCCGCACGAACGACTCCTGGACAATATCGTCGAGGTCGAAGCCTGACGGAAACCGGCTCGCCAGCCACGCGCGGAGCATCGCCGCGCTGCGCGCAACCCGGTCGCGGCGAGCACCAGCAAGCCGATGTTTGTAGCGGGTCCGTAGCCACCCCCGGCTCGCTGGCGCTCGCCGCTACCACCCTGCCCGGAAACGGAGAGATCGCCCGACTGCAACCCCACCACCGTGCTCTTTCACCCAATGAAGCCGGAATTTTTGCCACCGAGGCACAGAGCACCCCGGAAATCGCTAAAAACGATATCGCCGTCACGACGAACTGCGGGATGGCGACCAGGATGCCCGTGGCCTCGTTTTTTTTCACCCTCTGCTCGAGGCAGCGCTCCACGCCGACGGGCGTGCCGTCATGACGGATGACGCGCATCTCCGCCCGCTTAAACTGATCACCGCCCGCCCGAAAGCCGGCCACGGTATTCAAATGCCCGGCAGTTTCCTCGTTGGGAATCAGCACCGCCAGTTTGGCGTGACGACGCCGGATGTGGCTCAACGAACCGGCGGCGGCGCGAGCGTAGATTTGGGCAGGAACTGCGGATAGATGAGGTAAGCTTGAGCCTGCGCTTCGCGCACCTTCAGCTGCCGCTCTATCTGGCGAAAGGCGCCGCGGGCAAAATCTTCCGACGGCCGGGAATAACGCGCGGGGGGTGGGATCACAAAATCGAGCGCGGGGTCATCATCGCGACTGATGATCGACATCTCCAGCGGTACCCGAATCCCCAACTCGAACAGTCGGGTCATGATGGCAACCGTCTGCAGACCTCCGGCGGAGAAGATCCCGGTCGGCCGCGGTCGCACTTTCATCAGCCGATCCATCGCCCGAATCGTGCCTACCGGGGTCCCGTCATGGACGAACGCATCCACCTTCAGAGGACCGCCCGGATACGCGGCCGCCCCGGCCAGAAATCCCTCCACCGTCATTTGATCCCCGGCCAAGCGCGAGTCACGAACCATGACCGCGACGCGCCGGTGACCCATCCGCCCGAAGGTCATGGCGGCGTGACGGGCCGTCGCCAGGTGATCCAGGTCGACAGAAGAGTGGGAGGTCGAGGCGAAGGCGCTGCCCAGTACGACATGTTTGTACTTCTGGCTCAGGAACCACGCTTGCATTGTCCGGGATGACTGTCCCAGCAGCCAGAGTTCGGGATGTTTCTCCATACAAACCCGCTTGAGTGCCCGTCGAAAATTCGGGCCGTAACATTCTGGTCGCACTTCCGTTTCCAGCAGTATGCCGCGACGACCAAGCATCTCGCGCAGATAATCGAGACTCAGGACAAAAAACGGTTCCATCTCCCCGACGGGAATCGGCGAAATATGTACAATCCGTCGGGGTGAGTCGTGGTGGCGCCGGGTTTTGCGTGGCAGCAGGATCTCCCGACATTGCCCGGGAATCGTTCGGACCCAACCGAGGCGCTCGAGCTCCTTCAGTGCTAAACGGAGGGTCATCCGGCTCACCTGAAGCACGACGCACAATTTTCGTTCGCCCGGAAGCACTCCCCGCAACCGCCCTTTTTCGAAAGCTTGAATCAACCGCTGCACGGCGGTTTCGGCCAGCGAGGCAGTTCGACAAACCATTTCATCGACCGCCGCTGGTTCAGTCCGACTGGACATGGAAATCATGGAGAATGCCGGTCTAACACTTAGACCGGGTCGCCACGATTGCCGAGAAATGCCGGCTGGCAACACTTCCGTACGGCGCTCCGAAACCGATTGCTGTTCCGGTGGCCACCCCCCTGCCGCGTACACCAACTGCCTTGGTCGGTTACCTCTCAAACCCATGAAAATCAGACACTCTGCTTGCTTGCTTGCCGGATGCCTCGTCCTGGTCCCCCGACTCCCGAGCACCGTGAAAGCCGCCGAAACAAATTTATCCGGTGGGCGGCCGGAAACCTCCACCGGCCGGATCGTCGGACGGGTGCAAAATGCCGCGACGTTCAGTAATCTCGGCGGCGCTTCGGTTCAACTCACGGGCGCAAATGTCCACGCCATCACGGAACCCGACGGCACCTTCTCCATCATCGCACCGGCAGGAAACTACAATCTCGCGGTTTCCTATACCGGACTTGACCCCGTCACCGTTGCGGTGGCCGTCGAGGCCGGCACCGTGGTCACTCGCGACATCAAACTAACCTCGGACATATATAGATTGGACGCTTTTACGGTCAAAGGCATCCGGGAGGAAAATGCTCTCGCGCTGCAACAACAGCGTTATAGCGAAAATCTGAAGACGGTGGTGTCGACCAACGCGTTCGGCGCTCCCTCGGCGAATCCGGGTGAATTGCTCCAGCGACTTTCCGGCGTCTCGGTGAATGCCATCGCGGGAGAGGTTAACCAGGTCTATATTCGGGGCATGAATCCCGGCTTTTCCAGCCTCTTGGTGGACGGGAATCCGGTGGCGGTCAGCTTCGGCAACTTTGGCGGTGATGGCCGTGGCTATGGCATCAATGAGCTAGGCACGGGAAATTTGAGTCAGATTGAACTGATCAAAGCGCCGACGCCGGACCAGGACGCCAACGCGATTGCCGGTTATATCAACCTCGTCACCAAACGATCATTCGATCAGGTCGGGCGGCGCATCGCCGTTAACGCCGGGTTGACCGGAAACTACCGCTCGGGAGTGGGCAGCGCATTCCGGAACGAGCCCAGCCGGTTAGATCGGCTTTCACTCGCGTACTCGGATGCGTACAGCGTGTTCGGGGGAAAAAACAATCTCGGGGTCACGGTGGATATCGCCAAATCGAATACCATCCTCCTCGACGAAGGGGTTGGTCCCGGCATCGCGGGAAGCCTTTCGGCGGCCTATGTCAATCCGGCCACAGATAATCCCCTGCAGCGGTTTTTCGGCGTGGATGATTTTAATGGTCCGATTGACAAATACACCTACAGCGCGAGTGCGGACTACAAGTTTAGCTCCACCGCTTTCGTCTATGCCAAGTTCGCCCTGACCAACCAGGAGCGGCTCCAGCAGGATTTGATCGCGACGGTCGTCGCCGGTTCACCGGCGGCCGTGGCGTCGTTTTCACCGGACAGCACCTACGAACGCACCACGGTCCTGCCCCACGTGAACAATCGCGCCTCGATGACGAGCACCGATTCGCTCCGGAAAAGCACCACGTATACTCTTTCGACCGGCGGTGAAGCCAGACTGTTCAACCAAACCGCCAAGCTGACCCTGCAGGGAAACTATTCCTACGCGCGCAGCGCGAATCCCTTTTCCAGCCGCGTCGTGGCGACCGCCACCGGGGGGCTGGGATTTCAATTCGATCGTCGAGGCCAGGATCCGTGGTATCCGAAGCTGGTTCAAACGGCCGGGCCGGATATCACCGCTCCTTCGACGTACCGGATTTCGACATTTGCCCGGACCGTGACCAGGGGCGCACCCGCCGAACTCATTGGCTACCGCGCCGATTTCCGGAAGGATTTCGCCACGGCGGCCCCGGCCTATATTAAAGTGGGGGTCAAATTTAACGACAACAAGCGCTATGACCGCCGCTGGAACGAAAACTACACCTGGGTGGGCGCCGATGGCATTCCTGACACCGCCGACGATTCGATGGCCTTGTACACCATGGGGAGCTACCGCCTGTCCAAAGGCGACTACGGCCCCTTCCCCTTTCTTCCCGCGGTCGACGTCAAGGAGAAGGTGACGGGGGATCGGCCGGGATATTGGGGCCAGACCGCCGCCCAAGCCTACGCCAGCTATAATGCCTCGAACGCGTCCAATGTGGACATCGACGAAATGACCCGGGCGGCCTATGTTTCCGGGCACGTCAACCTGGGCAAAGTGCGCATCCTGTCCGGAGTCCGCGTCGAGCGTACCAATACCGATGCGGTAGCCTGGGTTCGCAACCAAACCGCGACCTGGGGCGGCAACAGCATCGGCGGAGCCAGCTTTCTGCCCAGCGATGTCGCCACGGATTTGGCGAGGGCTGCACGCTCGTTTGTGGCGCGTAGAACAACGGAAAATACCCATCAGGGCGTATTTCCCGGCGTGCACATTATCTTCGAACCGAGCGACGGTTTCATCGCGCGGGCGAGCTATAACAAGAGCATCACGCGGCCCAATACCAACGCCATCCTCCCGACGCTGACCGTCAATGAAGAGCGACAGCCACCCATCATAGTGGTGGGCAACCCTGAGCTGAAGCCCTATATGTCCGACAACTTCGAGGTTAATATAGAGAAATATTTCGAGCCGGTGGGACTCGTGAGCGCCGGCGTCTTTCTGAAAGAGATCAAGGACTACTTCCGATCGTTTGAAGATGTGGTGGGAGCAGCCGGGATTGATGGCTCGGGCTTATATGCAGGCTATGTTCGAACCACCTCACAAAATGTTGGCGCCGCCCGGATTCGGGGAATGGAATTCAATTATCAGCAGCAATTCAGCTTCCTGAAGGGTTTCTGGCGGAATTTCGGACTGACGGGCAACTTCACCTATACTCAGACGGAAGGTAATTTCGGCACGCTGACGCTCACGCGGAAGTTGCCTAACATGACCCCGCGTTCCGCCAACGCCGGTCTCTCATACGTCAACCAGCGGCTGCAGATCCGGGTGTTGGCGAACTACCGAGGCCGAACGTTTGTGGGCACTTCAGGGACCTTGGACTACGTCACGGAGCCGCGCCTGAAGGTCGACTTAAAGCTGCAGTATGCGTTCACCAAAAGATATAGTGCGGAACTGAACGTGGAGAACCTCACCGCTCAACCAGGGCAGGAATATGTCGCCGAAGCGAACTCACGGTTGCGGTTTATCAAACAGAATCCCGGGACCTCCTTTATCGCCGGGGTGACCGGTCGGTTCTGAGCTGAAGAAACCCGGCAACGCTGCTGGATCCCCACTATGCATACCCATACCCGACGCAACTTCCTCAAAGGCTCGTTCTCGCTCCTGGCGATTGCCGAAGCGTCCCGGCTTGCTGCCGCCACCAAGTCCAGGACCCCGACGCTGGCCGAGACGGCGGCGATGTTCCACGACTTCGTGTCCACGCGAATGATGGATGCCGACGGCCTCTGCCGTTCCGCGCTGCATGCGGAGACACTTCGTCCCTGGACCAAGGAGCAGCTGACCAAGCTGGATCCGTTGGTGCTCGCGGATTGGTTTCAGAACTCGCCGGATCTGTCCGGCTGTCTCGCCTATGAGAATGCGTTGATGGCCACCGGCGAATTCGCCTTGAGCCAGATGGTGCGCCATCGCGTCACGGGCGATGTGGCGGCGTTGGCGATGGCTCATCGCGGAGTAAAGGCGATCTTGGCGGTGATCGAGGAAGGGCGGCACTACATGCCGGGCTATCTCCCCAAGCCATTTGGCGGACTGTCGAAGGCCCGGTACTCGCATGAAATCAGCCCGGATCAATATACGAAGGCGGTCGCGGCGCTGCATGCCTGGCGGCGTCACGCCTCGGCGCAGGAGCGGGCGGCCATCGACCAGTTTTACGTCGACGCCGCCGATTTCTTCGTCGCGCGGAAATTCCGCCATGCCTACCGGCACCGCACCATCGTCACGGCGGACACGCATCGTCACGCACTGGGCCTGTTTGTTCCCATCGTGGTGCTGGCGGCAAATGTATCGGGTAAGGCGGCCTACCGCGCGCACCTGCAGCGCTTCAGTCGAGCCCTGGATGACTCCGCGACGGACGAAAAGCTCTCGAACTTCAACATGACCTCGCTGCTGATTGATGGGTTCGATGTCGCGATGCAGGAAGGTTGTGACGATCCTCGTCTGCCCGCGCTGATCGAATCGCTCTGGACCCGCGCGATCAAGAATATCAATCCCGATGGTACGGCCTATGAAGGCGAAGATCGGAAGCACTTCAGCTCCGAAGGTACCCGCGTCGCCGCCTGCGCGACGATCGTGGAGCAGCTTCACCCCGCGACCAAGGCGACGGTGGTCGCGGAAAAGGTGCTGCGACGGTACACCAAGCTTCAGGAGATGACGCATTACCGGATTCCGGGCGCGATCTTCGAAGTGAGCGTGACTTCGTGGTTGCTCGCCTATTGGCGGCTCCGGGAAAAGGACAAAGCGATCGGATGAACGACCGCGGAGACCTCCTCATGCGATGTCGGCCCCGATCTCTATAGCGATGTCCGTCCAGCGAGCAGTACGATTTGCGCCGGACCGGCCATCGTCGGAGCAACGATCGATCGGCGGGGGTCCTTTCGCCGAACAAGCGCTTCTGTTCAAGCTCGCCTGTTGATTCCCCAATGTCATGAGCCCGCACGGTGCTGAAGTATCCCGGCGCAATTTTGTCACCGCACTGCTGGCGGCGGGTGTATCCCTGCGACTCGACGCCCGCATCGGTGCAGACGACTCCGAGCTCACGGCGATCGAGCAGACGATGCACGCTTTTGTCGTCGAGCGAATGCTTGATAGCGACGGTTTGTGCCGGTCGATGTTTTGCATGGCGACCCTGGCCCCGTGGACGAACGCCGACCTGGCGAAGGTGGATCAGTGGAGAATTACGGAGTGGCGTCATGCCTACCGGCATCGCACCATCGTCACTGCCGGCACGCACCCGCACGCACTGGGCCTCTATGTAGGTCTGGCGGTGCTCGCGGCGAAGGCGTCCGGCGACAACCGTTATCTGGCGCAAATGGCCTCGTTCGACGACGCCATGAACGCGGCGGTCACGGATCCAGCGTTGAACACCTTCAATAGCACTTCGCTCATGGCCGAAGGCTATCATGTCGCCATGCAGGCCGGTTCACCGGACCCGCGCCTGCCGCAAACGATCGGGTGGCTCTGGCAGATCGGCGCCAAATGCATCGACGAAAACGGCCACGGTTTCACTATCCGGAAAGTCCCGGAGTTCGATCCGCAGGGCACGCGCTTGGCCGCCATCGCCACGCTCGCCGATGCGTTGCGCCCTTCCACTCATGCCACCGACCTCGCGCGAAAAATTCTGCTCGCCAATCGTGATCCGGCGCGGATGAGCCATACGGGTGATATGAGCGCAAGCCTGTGCGAGGTCAGCATCACCTCGTGGCTCCTCGCCTATTGGCGACTGCGCGAAGGCGTGACGCCGTAACCACCCTCGAAGCCAGCCCCGCGGATCACACCCAAGCATGCATCCATCCCTTGCAAATCGGTTCCGAAACGCGCTGCCTTTTTTTGCCCGTCATCCTGGCTTGAAGAGAGGAAATAGAGACGATGGCGTTTCCATACGCGGGAGGTTCCGCCGATCTCCGGTCCTCGCCTTGCTGGGCTCGATGTTGCTTGGGCTTCTGGTGCCGCCCTTGGCCGCGGAGACCCTTTACAACGGAATCGAACTTCCCAAGCCCTGGCCTCCTCGCGGCCGCGAGCTGACGCGCCAGCCCCTGGCCACCCCGCCGTATCTCCAGTCGCCGCCGCCAACCATCCCGATCGACACCGGGCGCCAGCTGCTGGTTGACGACTTCCTGGTCGAGCAGACCGACCTGCGGCGAACGTATCACCGGCCAAAGTACCATCCCGCCAGCCCCGTGATCGCGCCAGACCGTCCCTGGGAGGACGGGCGCTCCGGCGTTTTCAGTGATGGGGTGTGGTTCGATCCCGCCGACGGCCTTTTCAAGGCGTGGTATTGGAGCAAGGCGGGAACGTGCTACGCGACGAGCAGGGATGGCATCCGCTGGCAAAAGCCGAATCTCGAGGTGGTGCCGGGAACCAACATAGTGGTTCCAGACCAAGCTCAATTTCCGCGCAACTCGTCCACCACGTGGCTCGATCTCTTCGAGCCGGATCCCGCACGACGGTTCAAGATGTTCACCGTCGTGATTGATCGTTCACCCACGGGAGGCGGCGACAAGGGAAACCGCAAGTTCATCCAATTTCGCATCTCGCCCGATGGCGTCCACTGGCGGGAGGCCGGGCAATCATTCAACTGCAGCGATCGCTCGACCGTGTTTTTCAACCCCTTTCGCAAACAGTGGATTTTCAGCCTGCGGGAGAGTGGCAAGCAGCGTTGCGCACCGCTGAAGGCGGATCAGACGGCGATGAAAGTGAACTGGAGCAACGCCAGCGATCTCCGGGCGGTGGCGGGCAAGCCGGTGAAACTTCGGTTTCACCTGCGCCAGGGCTCGCTCTATTCTTTTTGGACGAGCCCGGCTGCCCATGGCGCGAGTGGCGGCTATGTGGGCGCAGGCGGTCCCGGCTTTTCGGGTCCCACCGATACTGTGGGACCCGCTGGAAACCGGCTCTAACCGCGACCAGCGATTCTTTTTCATGACCACTTTCCGACTCTCCGGACTCATCGCCGCGCCGTACACTGCCTTCCATGCCGATGGCGCTTTGAACTTGGGCGCCATCGCCAATCAGGCCGGATTGTTCGCCCGCAACGGCGTCACCGGCGCCTTCGTTTGCGGCACCACTGGCGAGGGTCTTTCGCTCACCACTGTGGAACGCCAGGCGGTGACCGAGGAATGGCTCAAGTATGCGGGACCAGCGTTAAGCGTCATTGTAAATGTCGGGCATGCCGGCATGGCCGACAGCTTGGTGCTGGCCGCGCATGCCCAGAAAGCTGGTGCCGCCGCCATCGGATGTTTTGCGCCCTGCTTCTACAAGCCGGCGGGGATCGATGATCTCATCCGCTACTGCGCGGTCGTCGCGGCGGCGGCGCCGCACCTGCCCTTCTATTTTTATCATATTCCCTCGATGACCGGCGTGAATTTTCCCGTGATCGAATTTCTGAACGGGGCGGCGGACCTCATTCCCAATCTTGCCGGGGTCAAATTCACCTATGAAAACCTGATGGATTTTTTGGCCTGTCTCCACTTCAGGGGCGGCAAATACGATCTCTTGTTTGGCCGGGACGAGATGCTGCTCGCCGGTTTGTCTTTGGGGGCGAGGGGGGCGATTGGCAGCACGTACAATTATGTCGCACCCGGATTTCTGCGGATTATCGCGGCGTTCCAAAAGGGTGACATCGAATTGGCGCGCCAGGAACAGATTCGGGTCAACGCCGTTCTCGATCTGATATTCCGGCGAGGGGGATTGGCGGCCGGAAAGGCGGTCATGGAGTTCATTGGCGTCGATTGTGGCCCAACGCGCCTGCCCTTGCGTACCCTGAGCGCCAGCGAGAAGCGAAGCTTGCGGCAAGAACTCGCCGCGGTGGGATTTGAAAGTATTTGTTCAGCGTGAGCCAAAAGATACAGAAGCGAGCTCATGAATCGCAGGACATTCACTCAGTGGGCCGCAGCCTCCTCTTCCTGGGTCGCGTTGCGCCCCGGAGGGATCGTACGGGCGGCGTCCACGCGGTCAGCGGAACCCACGGCAGACGTCGCTCTTTTTACGCATGAAAACGGGCCGCACTTGAGCGGCTATATCGAATCGCTGGCGAAGACACCCGAAGTCGGTTCGGTGTACCTTTGTGATCCCCAGGGGCAGACGGTGGAGGCGGTCCGGAAAGGGGTGGGGGCCAAATTCAGCGCGGCCTATCGATCGCCGCAGGAGCTTTTCAAGGCGCAGCGTCCCCGGGTGGCTCTCCTGTCGATGGAAGCGGTGCTGGCTCCTCCGGTGATCGACGCGGCGCTCGAGGCGGGTTGCCACGTTCTGGCGGAGAAACCGGCCTGCGTTCGCCCGGCCGATTTCGCGCCGCTGGCGGCGAAGGCCAACGGGAGGAAACTCCACCTGATGCTCGCTC
>Ga0105047_10014125_pt1 | contig 12693 bp, 10 predicted proteins | sample MAT04_FD_78384 | JGI IMG/M metagenome (GOLD analysis project Ga0105047, IMG submission 78384) | Freshwater microbial communities from Lake Fryxell liftoff mats and glacier meltwater in Antarctica - MAT-04 (megahit assembly) | ecosystem: Environmental > Aquatic > Freshwater > Ice > Liftoff... | reverse complement strand
GACCGCGGTCAGATCCAGCAGGTCGTGATGAATCTGTTGATCAATGCTGTGGAAGCCTTGGGTGAAAAGGGTGGCTCAATTCGCATCACGACCAGCTTTCAACCAATTGGCGCTGTGAATACGGCACAGGGCTATATTATTGGCAACTTACCGGCAGGGCTGTATGTCATGCTGCAAATGGCAGACAGCGGCATGGGCATGGATCAAACAGTGCTCAGTCGGATTTTCGATCCCTTTTTCAGTACCAAACCCCAAGGCCATGGGCTGGGGCTTTCGGCCACGCTGGGCATCATCCGCACCCACCAAGGCGGTTTGCAAGTGCAGAGCCAGCCGGGGCGGGGCACCGAATTTACCGTGCTTTTCCCAGCTTTGGCTAGCGCGCCTGTTGCAGAATTTGAACATATCGGTGTCACGTCAACACACAGCGAACAGCGCCAGACAATTTTGATCATAGACGATGAAGCGGCCATCCGCGAAGCTGCCGATGATATTCTGGCTGGCCATGGATTTACCGTCACAACCGCAGACAATGGTCGGACTGGCATTGAGCAATTTCGTCGCTTGCAAGCGGAGGTAGCCGTGGTGTTGTTGGATATGAAGATGCCGGGGATGAATGGAAAACAGACGTATGAAGTTTTGCAGCAGATTGACCCCAACCTGAAGGTCATTCTTACCTCGGGTTATAGCGAAACCGAGGTCAACACGCAACTTGGCACCTATCAGGCGCTCTCTTTTCTACCCAAACCCTATAGCGCCGAACAGCTGATCCACCATGTGCAGCAGGTATTATTGACAGGTAGCAAATAACAAGTACCTGCTACCTGTGACCTGTCACACGCCAAGAATATGGGTGAGGATGGTGGCCCCACTGCCGCCAATGTTTTGCGCCATGCCAATCTCGGCTTTTTGCACTTGATTGGCCCCCGCCGTACCCGTCAGTTGTTGGACGACTTCGACAATCTGATAGACGCCGGTTGCCCCCACGGGGTGGCCGCGACTTTTCAGCCCGCCCATGGTGCTGATCGGCAACTCACCCTGAATGCCAATCATTTCTGCGTGTGCCAAGCGCCATCCCTCGCCCCGCTGGGCAAACCCGGATGCCTCCAAACTTAGTGCGCTCATGATCGTAAAGGCATCGTGTACCTCGAACAGATCAATCTCTTTGGGTGAGAGCCCGGCTTGGCGATAGGCTTTTTGGCTGCTGCTATACGCCGCCTCTAGCCAGAGCGGATCGCGCCGATCGTGTACCGCCAGGGTATCAGTTGCGGCGGCGCTTGCCAGAATGCGCACTGCGCCGCGATGGTGGCCCTGCACAAACTGCTGCACGCGATCTGTAGCCACCAGGATGACAGCCGCTGCGCCGTCACACACGGGACTGCTGTCCATAATATTAATGGGGGTAGCAATGATTGGCGCTCTGAGATAATCGTTCAGCGTGACTGCTTCCTGAAACATGGCGTTGGGATTATTGGCCCCATTGCGATGGGCATTGATGCTAAAGCCAGCAAAGGCATCAATTGGCACATTGTACTCGTACATATAGCGCTGCATAAGCAAGGCATTCAGCCCGACAAAGCTCACGCCATGCAGGGCTTCATATTCTGCGTCGGCGGCGGTCGCTAGGCCCGCAGTCGTATCCTTGCCCACAGTATCGGTCATCTTCTCGACCCCGGCCACGATTACAACCTCGTGGAAGCCACTGGCAATCGCCATCATCCCAATCCGCAACGCCGCCGCGCCACTGCCACAGGCCGCTTCAATTTTGGCGGCTTCGATGCCGGTCAGGCCGCAATAGTCGGCCACGAGTGTGGCCAGATGCTCCTGATCCAGTAGACTGCCGCTCAACATATTGCCCAAATAGAGGGCATCGGCGGTCTCGATATTGGCATCTGCCATTGCCGCTGCGATGGCATCGCCGGCAATCTGGCGCGCCGAGCGGTTCCACAATTCCCCTACCGGCGACTGCCCAATGCCTACAATAGAAACACTACGCATAACCTCTCCCTTACAGAAGGTAGCGACACAAAATTTTGCGTCGCTACTTCAAAATATAGTATGTGGCGCGCTTGCTGCCAATGCGAATCAATAAATTCTTTTCGACCATGTCTGCCAGATCGCGCCGAATGGTTTCGCCACTGACCTCGGCATAGAGGGCTTGGTAATCACTGTTCGTAATCCGGCCATGGGTTTGCAAGTGTGCCAAGGCGCGTTCCTGCCGCTCATTCAAAAATCCCGGTGAAAATTGTGGTTCTGGCGCGGCTGTGACTGGCTCTTCACTGGTCGCATACAGTACGACGCGGAAGCCAGCCGTTGTCTCTTCAAAAACTGGTTCGGGCAGACCCGCTTGGGCCATGGTGACCATCATCCGGTCAATGCCGTAGCCTAGCCGCTCGATATAGCCCAGATCGCTCAAGACCGCAACAATGGCTTCATTGCGGCTATAGCGCTCGTCTTTGAGATTCTCCAGGGTGACATGCCCGGGTAACCGACCGGGGCTATAGATCTCCATGCGGTCGCTGAACATCAGCAGGCGAATGCCTTCGCCGCGAATGCTATAGTCACGGTGTGCAATCGCGTTGACAATGGCCTCGCGCACAACGGGCAGTGGGTATTGGGTGGTTTCCTCGCGCTGGATACCGGCAATGCGCATATCGCGGCGCATATTGCTCACGACAAACGCTTCGGTCACACGCACTTGTTCGGCCAATGTGCCGCTGACATCTTGGCGCACAAATTCGTCGCTCATGGTGGAGCCGGCATAGCGCACACAGATCAACTCGGCATTGCGCAGAAAGCGTTGTGGTTCGCGTGCAAAGAGCAAGAGCCCTGCCACGGTTGGCGTGAAAATGGGGGTGAAATCTGGGCCAAAGGTTTTTGCCACACAGCCACGGGTTGCCAACACGGCGACCGGTTCATCGTCCGGCGCGGCGGCAATGCGGTGTAAGTAGCGCTCTACCTGCGGCTGATCCAGATCGGTTAGCGCGGCCTCGGCCACGGCTTGGCTCTCGTAGCCGGCATCGCCACGGTCTAGCAGTAAACGGCGCAACTCGGGCGTGGTGAGTGGGCGATTTTGACTGGCCGTGCGTGTTAAGTAGCGCCCTTGCAAACTATAGAGATGGGGCAACCCGGGCGGCACCTGCACCAGCACCACTTCGCCCGCGCTACAGGCGGCGCGCTGGGGTGTCGGCAGAATTAACGGCGGATCGGTCAACAAGCCAGCCTCGACCACCGCTTCGCGCAGTGCATCCAGATCCACACTCTTTTGCGGAACCCCTTTTGCGGTTACCCCCAAAAAGACGAGGCCGCCATTGGCATTGGCCATGGCCGCAAGCGTCTCGGCGATGGCATCATGCTTGACATTGCTCGGCAAAAATGCCACATGATCATTTTGCCCATTCGTCAAATAGCTTAGTAGTTCTTGCTCTGGTATTGCGGCGAACCTTCTTCGTATCACATCATTCCTCTATCCACCCAAGGCCGCTTGACAATTTACCACAACACCGCTGTCGGGTGCAGGAATCGCTTCTACATTTGCAATAAAGAGTTGATCCGGCGTATGCATTTGAAATTGGGGTTCCTCGTGGCGCAGCGTAAAGTAGAGCGCGACTTGCTGAGTTGCGCCCGCCACCTGCACCTCAATCAGCGCGCAGACACCAATCGTGCCCGGCGTACCTGGTTGCGCTGGGGCTTCCTGCGCTGTTGTCAATGTGGCGTAGCTGGCCAAATCATCAACCCGCACCACACCCTTCTCCTGAACGATCGGCTGCAGCCACGCCATTTGGTCATCCGGCACGGCACTAGCCACACGCGCTGGATCGAGCAGATCGGCATTACCGCCCAGCAAATAGGCCAGTACGACACCTTCGGGATAAAAAGGATGAGCTGGCGTGGGATAACAGAATTGCAAGCCCAAATCCGTTTTGCGATAGCGAATGGGTCCCGCCTGGGTGGGATCCGCATTGCCGTTGTACGCGTCTGCATCCCATTCGTATTGAAAGCGACGACAGAGCAAATTGCGATCATGCAGCGGGTGGACGGCGATAATTTGGCGGATGGCCGTGGGGCTTTGTCGCCACTGCGCCCAGCCAAATGCTTGGAAGGGCGCAGTTTCAAATCCACCCGGCGCATAGAGTTGGGTCACACCATAGCCATCGGCGCGATTCTGCCACCAGGTAAAGGTCAGATAGGTTTCGCTGTCGGCATCCCCGGCCACAAAGATGAGCGCGTCCGCGGTCACTGCTTCAAGTTGCGTGAGACCACGATAGCTGACGGGATAGGCCTGGACATTGGCGCGCTGACTAGGTGTGGCAATAAATCCCTGGCCTGCGTCACGCCGGTAGCTGGGCAGAATCGCATAGGGGACGAACGCATTGGCCGGTTTATCGGCACTGACACTTTCTGCTGGTGTCGTGCCGGTGACCACCTGGGCGTCATAGATCACCGCACCAATCGGGCCAATCGACTGACTGCTGCTCGAAAAAAACGAGCGTGTTGTGCTCGTGCCCGATGCATCATAGGTGAACAAGAGCAAATATTCTGCCACTTCATCACCGTCGATGTTCACTTCTGCGACGTCGCGCAAGGCTTCCCAGGAGGCCGGTAGCGCATCGGCCAAGGGCAAGGCCACCGCATCGGTTTCCGCGACTGTCGCACGACACGCGCTCAGCAACAGCACACCGAACAGGATGAGCTTGTGCCAATGGGCCGCAACATAACCGAGTGTCGCGGCATAACCGATACGATATCTACTGCGTGCTATGGTGACTTGCGACACGGGACGACTCGACTTACAATGCATAGACGATATAGACTTATCAACTAGAAAAGTAGCCTATCTGTTGTGCTTGATTGTAACGTTGATTGTAACGTAGAGTAGGCTGTAAGTAAAAGCGTTTGAGTGCTTTATACCGACGGGTGCCAGACCGGTACACTTTTTACCGGTGTAATGGGGTACTGTCTGTACTGCCCGTGCGTATATCCTTCGTGAGAGCGTATGTCCGATTCACTACAACCTGCATCTGCTACCCATAATTCGCCGCGTGCCGCCTCTGCCGAACTGCATATTGTGGCGATTGGTGGCGGCACGGGCATGCCCCAACTGTTGCGCGGCTTGCGCGCCTACACGGATAATATTACGGCGATTGTCACCGTCGCCGATGATGGCGGCAGCAGTGGCCGCTTGCGTCAACAGATGGGTATGTTGCCCCCTGGTGATTTTCGCAACAATATTGCCGCCCTGAGCGATGCCGAAGAACTGATGACGCGGCTCTTTCAGTATCGCTTTGCCAAGCATGATAGCAATGGTGCACCCAATGAACTGGCTGGCCACAGCTTTGGCAATCTCTTTATTGCCACTATGGCAGCGGTCACCGGCAGCTTTGAAAAAGGCTTGGCTGAATGTAGCCGGGTGTTGGCTGTGCGCGGTCGTGTATTGCCCAGCACGCTCGAAAACATTACGCTCTGTGCCGAAGTTGCCCATACGCAGCCCGATGGCAGCGAAACGTGGACCATTGTCAAAGGCGAAAGTAATCTACCCGAAACCGGCGGGCGGATTCAGCGGGTCTTTCTCGATCCGGATCAGCCGCGCGCGTACCCCGAGGTAATCCGCTGGATTCTGCGCGCCGATCTGATTGTGGCGGGGCCAGGCAGCTTCTTCACCAGCGTCTTGCCCAACCTGCTGGTGCCAGCCATTCGCGATGCGATCTGTGCCACCACTGTGCCACGTATTTACCTGTGTAATGTTGCCACCCAACCCGGCGAAACCGATGGCTACACCGTTTCCGACCATATGCGCCAACTGCGGCGTCACGCGGGTGACGCCTTTACCACGGTACTGGCCAATGATCACTATGATCCAGCCCAGCCACCCTACCAAATTGGCAGTTGGGTCACCTTGCCCCCTGCCAATGAAGCGCTACCGTATCGACTCTTTCGCGGCGATCTGGTGGATACGGCGCGGCCTTGGCATCACAACCCACAGAAGCTCGCTGCCCGTCTGATGGCAGTCTACGCCGAGTTGACCGCTAAAAAGTAGCGCAGAGAAGCTTCCATACATGTCCTTTGTGTACAATATGGTAGAATGGACACTAACAGGTGTCTATGATAGCTGCCTGTTTTATCAATTTATCTGCGCACTTGTTTGAAAACCACTGTTTTACGGCCACTGAATTTATACCGCAAGCGCTACTCGATGGAAATCGACTGGATAGCAAGGAATTGACCGCAATCTGCTACCAATTTTCTCATCAATGGTCTTGCTCCGTATACTTGCGTTAAACAACACGTTTTTAAGCGGCGCAAGGGTGACGAGCATAAAATTATTTGCAGTAAAGGAGAGATCATGGCTACAAAGATTGCAATTAACGGCTTTGGTCGGATTGGTCGCCAAGTTACCAAGGCTCTATTTGAAAGGTATCGTGGTGAATTCGACCTGGTCGCCGTCAACGATTTGGGCGATGTGAAGACCAATGCGCATCTGTTCAAATATGACAGCAGCTATGGCGTCTATCATGGCGATGTCAAGGTAGAGGGCAACAACATTGTCATTGATGGCGACGCCGTACAGGTGTTGAGCGAACGCGATCCCAGCAAGTTGCCCTGGGGCGATCTGGGTGTGGATATTGTGGTGGAGAGCACGGGTCTTTTTACCTCTAAAGAAAAAGCATCGCTCCATATCAGCGCTGGGGCCAAAAAGGTGATCATCAGCGCGCCCGCCAAAGGTGAAGATATTACCATCTGTATGGGCGTGAACAATGAAAAATATGACCCAGCCAAGCATCATGTGATTTCGAATGCGAGCTGTACCACCAACGGCCTAGCGCCGGTGGCGAAAGTGCTCTACGAGCGCTTCGGTATTGAAAAAGGTGTTCTGACGACTGTCCATTCCTACACCAATTCGCAGCGCCTACTAGACTTGGCCGCGCCTGATCTGCGCGACGCACGGGCCGCGGCTGTGAACATTGTGCCTTCTAGCACGGGGGCGGCGCGCGCCGTCGGCTTGGTCATTCCCGAATTGCAGGGGAAGTTTACCGGCATGGCTTTCCGCGTACCGACCCCGACTGTCTCCGTCGTCGATTTCACGGCGCTGTTGAGCAGAGATGTGACAGTCGAAGAGATTAACGCCGCCATGAAAGAATATGCCGATGGGCCGATGAAGGGCATTCTGGGCTATACCGAAGAGCCGCTCGTCTCGACCGATTTGAAGGGCAATACCCATTCCTCGATCTTCAGCGCGCTCGATACGCTGGTGATTGGTGGCAATATGGTCAAGGCCATCTCGTGGTACGACAACGAGTGGGGCTATAGCGTTCGCGTCACGGATCTGGCGAAGTATATTACGGATCAAGGCATTTGATTGGAGCGGGTAGCAGGATGATCGGGTGATGAACATCGCCCGCGATCATCCTGCTACCTTCGGTAAATCTAGATAGTTTCGTATAGCAGGTCTTGTGAGAAACCAACATGAACAAAAAGACCGTAAAAGATATCCAGTGGCAAGGCAAGCGCGCCCTGGTGCGCGTCGATTTTAATGTGCCGCTGAGTGATGGACATATTACTGATGATACGCGGATTCAGGCTGCCCTGCCCACCCTCAATTACTTGCTTGAGCAAGGCGCAACGGTGATCTTGATGAGCCATCTGGGGCGGCCCAAGAGTGGCCCTGAGCCCAAATTTAGCTTGAAAGGGGTGGCCGATTACCTAGGCACTTTGATCCAAGCCCCCGTACACTTTGTCGCCGCTACCACTGGTCCAGAGGCCGAAGCTGCCGCCACCGGCTTGCCGCTGGGCCAAGTGTTGCTGCTGGAAAATACGCGCTTCGATCCACGCGAAGAGAAGAATGATGCCAGCATGGCCCAGGAATTGGCCAAACTGGGTGATGTTTTTGTCAATGACGCATTTGGTAGCGCCCATCGCGCCCATGCCAGCACCACCGGTGTGGCAACCTTTCTACCCGGTGTGGCTGGTTTCTTGCTAGAGAAGGAACTGGAATTTCTGGGCGGCGCGCTGGCTAACCCGGTGCATCCGTTTATCGCGATTATGGGTGGCGCGAAGATCAGCGACAAAATCGTCGTGATTGAAGCTTTGCTCGAAAAAGTGGATGTAATCCTGATTGGTGGTGGCATGGCCAATACGTTCCTCGCCGCCCAGGGGTATGCCATGGGCAAGAGTTTGGTCGAAACCGACGTGCTTGATACAGCCGTTGATCTGATCAATAAAGGCGCAGGGATCATCAACTTGCCAGTTGATTTGCGCGTGGCGTCGGCGTTTGCGGCGGATGCCGAGAATCAAATTGTGAGCGTGGAAGATGTCCCGTCTGAGTGGATGGCCTTGGATATTGGTCCCGCCACGATTGCCCATTACTCGAATTACCTGGCTGGCGCGCAAACGGTGATCTGGAATGGGCCGATGGGCGTTTTTGAATTCCCTGTCTTTGCCCAGGGCACCGTCGCAATTGCCGAGATGCTCGCCGAGTTGCGCACGGCTACCACAATTGTCGGCGGTGGCGATAGTGCCGCAGCAGTGGCGCAATCTGGACTGGAAGGCAAGATGTCCCATATCAGCACTGGCGGCGGTGCCAGCTTGGAATTTTTGGAAGGCAAAACCTTGCCTGGCGTGGCGGCATTGCAGGATAAATAGATACGCGACAAGGGCAGACACGAGACATCAGACATGAGACACCGTCTCACTGTCTTACTGTCCCACTGTCGCTTACCATGCTCTGGATGATGATCATTATGAATTTTCTCAAACGCATTGCCAGTTTCTTTCAAGGTGGTGGTACCGCAAGCCGTGGTCGCCATTTTCCGATCTATGTGCTGAGCCGTCGCTGTCGCGAGCCGTTGGTAGGGCAGATCGATCTGCTCAATGAGATCAGCCTCACCGAGGAGGACGATAGCGCGTATTATACACGCAAAGTGTTGCACACCACGGGGCGCACGCGCTGTTTCGATCAGGTAGAAGTATTGGTTTGGTTTACCAAAGACAAGCAATTACTGCGCCACGAAGTGCAGGGTGGCACTTGGTTGGCCGAAGAAGAATACGAACGCGCCGAGGCTGAATTTCAGGCCCGTCTGATCGAGGACGAAACGCCCAAAGCTGAGGAATAGCGGCTTTTATCGGGTACAGCATCGAACTTACCTAAGCGAACCGCGTTGGGTTAGTTTAATCCATTGTATCAAATGACCAAGAGATGACGCACGACTATGAGGAGAACCGCCATGCGCAGACCGATGATGGCTGGCAATTGGAAAATGAATAAAACCCCAGGCGAAGCGGTGCATCTGACCCATGCAATTGTGGCCGCGGTGGATGGAGTGAGCAACGTAGATTGTGTCATCTGCCCACCCTTTGTCGCACTATCGACTGTGCATTTGGCCGCACAAGGGACAGGGCTTTCGGTGGGTGCCCAAAACATGCACTGGGCCGAGAATGGTGCCTACACCGGCGAAATCAGCGCACCGATGCTCAAGGATCTCGCCAGTTATGTGATCATCGGCCACAGTGAACGCCGTCAATATTTTGCCGAAACCGATGAGACGGTCAATCAGAAGACCCACACTGCCTTCGCGCACGGTTTGATCCCCATTGTCTGTGTTGGCGAATCGCTGACGCAGAATCAGGCTGGCGAAACGCAAGCGATGGTGAGTTGGCAGGTACAAGCGGCCTTGCAGGACCTTAGCGCCGAGCAGGTGGAATTGCTGGTGATTGCCTATGAACCCATTTGGGCGATTGGTACGGGCCTTGCTGCAACTGCCGAACAGGCGGGCGATATCTGTGGCCTTGTGCGCAACGTGGTGGGCGAGTTGTATGGAAAAGATGTGGCCAATACGGTGCGTGTCCTCTATGGGGGCAGCACCAACGAGAAAAATATTGGGGAGATCATGCAGCAGCCCGACATTGATGGCGCGCTGATCGGCGGCGCCTCGCTCAAAGCCGAAAGCTACGGTGCCATGGTCACAACGACCAGCAAACTGTACCAAGCATAACGGGCGAACCATGCGCATTACCAAAGTCGAAACGCAAATCGTCAAGCCGCGCTGGGTCTTTTTGAAGATCCATACCGATGAGGGCTTGGTGGGGCTGGGCGAGCCAACCTTGGAAAATCGCGCGCCTACGATTGTGCAAGCGGTCGCTGAGTTAGAACCCTATTTGCTAGGCAAAGATCCGACCCGCGTTGTCCATCATTGGCAGGCGATGTACAAACATGCCTTCTACCGTGGGGGCCCTGTGCTGACAAGCGCGCTTTCGGGCGTGGAACATGCGTTGTGGGATCTGGCCGGCAAGGCCGCGGGCGTGCCCGTCTACCAATTGTTGGGTGGGCCATTGCGCGACCGCATCAAAGTCTATGCTCACTGCCGTGGTGAGACGCTTGACGAGCTGGTGGTCGATGCCCAAGCCAAAGTCGCCGCAGGCTTTCTGGCCCTGAAAACGGGTATCCGAGGTGGTCGTCCGGCGCGCATTATCGAGACCCCCGGTTTCGTGGAACGCGTTGCTGAACGAATCGCTGCTTTGCGCACCGCCGTGGGCAAAGCGATCGATATCGCCATCGACTTTCATGGCGCGGTCAGTCCGCAGACCGCTGGATTGCTGATCAAGGCGCTGGAACCCTACCAGCCCATGTTTTTTGAAGAGATTGTGCAGTGCCAAAACATTGATGTCATGGCCGATCTGGCGCGTAAAACCCACATCCCTATTGCCACAGGTGAACGATTATTTACCAAATGGGGCTTTCGCGAAGTGTTGGAAAAAGGGGCCGCGACCATTCTCCAGCCGGATCTTTCCCATGTCGGGGGTATCTTTGAAGGGCGGCTGATTGCGGGGATGGCCGAAGCCTATTATGCGGCGGTTGCCCCGCACTGTCCCTTGGGGCCGATTTCGCTGGCGGCAGGTCTGCAACTGGATGCTGCCATTCCGAATTTCCTGGCGCAGGAGCAAGTGCATTTGGGCGAGGGCTACCTAAAAACACCCTTTGTGGTGAAGGATGGCTATATCGCTCTGCCGACCCTACCAGGGTTGGGCATTGAACTCGACGAAGCAGCACTCACCGCTCAGCTGGGCGAGGCACGTCGTCACCCAGGGCTGTTCCATCCCGACGATGGCGCTGCGATTGATCATTAGCCAGAACAAACACACAGAAAAGATAGAAAGCGTAGATGACGATGACACTGCCAACGTTGGTTGTCCCGCGTGTTGACGAGCATTGGGACGAGGCCGCCGATCCCTTTGCCTGGGCATGGACAGCGGCGGCGACCCTGTCGCCTTTTCTGCTCGCCGATGGTTCTGGGCCGGCAGCCCAGCAAACTGTGACGCGCGTCTGTTACAACAACCGTGCCCTCTTTGTGCATTTTGCCTGTGATGACAATGATATTTGGGGTACCTATACCCAGCGCGATGAGGCGATCTATGATGAGGAAGTGGTCGAGGTTTTCCTGGCGCCCGGCGAAGCAACCCCGGTCACCTATTACGAATTTGAAGTTAGCCCCAATGGCGTGCTGCTCGATGTGCTAGCCCACAACCCCACAGAAGATCGCACGAATATTACCATCGACTTTGCCTGGGATTGTCCGGATCTGCGCTGGGCCGCCCAGCGTGATGACGCTAACAATCGCTGGCAGGCCGTGTTGGCAATGCCCTGGGCTTCGATTGGCGCACCTGGTGACCTGCCCAAGGTGTGGCGCGCCAATTTTTACCGCATCGAGCGCCCACGCCAGGCGACCGATGAATTTAGTTGTTGGTCCCCCACCATGATCGACCCCGCTGACTTTCATCGACCAAGCTACTTTGGCTACTTGGAATTAGCATAACAAAAAGCACCCCAGATCGCAACCGATCTGGGGTGCTTTTTATGGATTTTGCCCTTTATCGTTTTGCCCGTTAGCGTAAATGACCCAATCGGGTCGCCATGGCTTGCGCTTTGAGCGCCAGCTCGGAGGCGCGGAAACAATGTTCCTGGGGCATGGCTGTCTCGGTCCGGTTAATAATATCAGCGAGCAACCGACGACCGTAGGGCAGTTCTAGATCTTTGCAGTCGATATACTCGGTTTTCTCATTGGTCACCAGAAACAGGTGATCCGTGCCGGGGCGGCCCGCGATGTCGATATATTTGCGCAACTCAATATAGCCGTCCGTGCCCATGATCACCGTGCGGCCATCGCCCCAGGTGGCTAATCCATCTGGCGTGAACCAATCGACGCGGATATAGCCAGTACTATTTTGGCCGCGCACCACCACATCGCCAAAGTCTTCAAATTCGGGATGCTCAGCATGATGATAGTTGGCAACTTGGGCATGGACAACCTCAACGTCGGTTTCACCTGTATAAAACAGATATTGATCGAACTGGTGGGAGGCAATGTCACAGATAATGCCGCCATACTGGGCACGCTCGAAGAACCACCACGGTCGTTGCGCCAGCCGCGGGCGATGGGGTCCCAGGCCCAGGGTTTGGATGACGCGACCAATCGCGCCGCTTTGGACCAATTCAGCGGCCTTCACCGACGCACGCGTCTCCAAGCGTTCGCTGTAGTCGATGGAGTAGATGCGCCCTGTCTCTTGTTGGACGCGCCGTACCTCGGCCAATTGCTCCAGGGTAGTAAAGCCAGGTTTATCGCTCATATAATCTTTGCCATGGCGCATGACTTCCACGCCCAGCGGCGCGCGATCGCAAGGAATCGCCGCGCTGATCACCAACTG
>Ga0105047_10014124_pt1 | contig 12694 bp, 9 predicted proteins | sample MAT04_FD_78384 | JGI IMG/M metagenome (GOLD analysis project Ga0105047, IMG submission 78384) | Freshwater microbial communities from Lake Fryxell liftoff mats and glacier meltwater in Antarctica - MAT-04 (megahit assembly) | ecosystem: Environmental > Aquatic > Freshwater > Ice > Liftoff... | reverse complement strand
CCCATGCCGCCGCCGCCCATGCCGCCACCACCTTGGCCACCAAAGCCGCCGCGACCCATTCCGCCCATTCCGCCCATACCGCCGCCGCCTTGCCGCCGCGCCATCATCCGCTCGCGCATCGACTGCGGGTTGCTGCGCGCCTCTTCACCGCGTGCGGCACCTTGCAGGCGCAGCGCCTCCTGCAGCTTCTTTGCCAGGACTTCCGGCGCGCCATCGGCTTCCGACTTTGCCAGTGCGGTCACTTCCGGCGTGAACCCTTCCTGCGAGTTCAGCACCATCGCCTGATAGGTTTCCAGCGCGTCCGTCGGGCGACCCATCGCGAGATAGACATCCCCCAGCGCCTTTTGCACCTGCGGCAAACGGCGGCCAACGCGCCCCGTGTTCAGCAGCATGTCCAGCGCCTCACGGTGACGGCCACCGCTGCTGCGCGCGAGCGAGGCACCGACAAGCGCCTGCACATTCTCCGGCTCGACCCGCAATGCCTCGTCAAACGCCTTGGCAGCGCGCGGCCAGTCCTGCAGCGCGGCCAGCGACGAGCCAAGCGCCAGATGCACGCGGTGTTTGTCGGGGGCAACCTTCGCCGCCTTGGTCAGCGAATCGCGGGCGGGTCCGTATTGCTGCAAGCGCAGCAGCGCCGCGCCATGACCGAAAAGGGCCATCCAGTTGTCGGGTTGCAGTTCGACCGCGCGCGCAAATTCCGGCACCGATTCTTCGGTCCTGCCGGACTGCATCAGCGAATTGGCATAGGTGAAGCGCAGGTTGCCGTCCTGGGGATTGTGCTTCACGCCATCCTTCAGCACCACGACCGCCTCATCCGCGCGGCCAGAGTTGGTCAGCATCTGCGCCTTGCGCATATAGCCCATCGACATGCCCGGCGACTTGGCGATCAGATCGTCATAGCCCGCCATCGCATCCGTGGTCTCGCCCAGTTCCGAGCGAATCTTCGAGGCCATCATCCGGACCGAGGGGAATTCCGGCTGGATCGCCAGCGCTTCGTCATAGTGCTCCAGCGCTTTGCGGTTGTCGCCCGCGGCGGCAAACACCCGACCCAGTCCGACATGCGCGGCGGCAAGGCGGGGGTCTTCCTCCAACAGGCCCGAGAAGATTTCCCGGGCCGTTTCCATGTCATTCTGCTGCAGGGCAGCAAGGCCGGCCTGCACATCCTCGCGGACACCCGGTTGCAAACGCGTACGGTCAAGTCGGGGAGAGAGAGCCATGTGGGCTAATCCTGTTAAAATTCGATCCAAATGCGCCGGTGCCAAAGTCTACCGGTCGGACGAGCATAAATCTACTCACCTTTCCTCAGATTCGCCAAACAGTTAGTTAGCAATGTTTCCTGAATGTGTCTGATCCGCAGGTTCGCCCTTGAGCTTTCACGGTCGACAAGGCTTCATGGCGCGCGGCTGGACGCCAGTTGCCAAATGGGGCCTTCAGTTGGGCGTGACGCAAGCTCCGATCTTCATTCTGACCGCCCCGGGGCTGCCGGGTCAGACGCTGGCTGCCATGCTGGCGCGCGGCGGTGCAGCATATGACGTGCCTGAGTTGAATTTTCTTCTGGCCGAATCAATCTCGGGCCTGATGCGTGATCTGGTCGGCATCCGCGCGGTGCAGATGCATGGCATCCTGCGGACGCTGGCGGAACTTCTGTCCGGGGAACAAAGTCAGGCTTCGGTGGAAATGGCCCGGCGCTGGATGCTTCGGCGCGGCTACCAAACCTCGCAGAACGCCTTTGACGAGGTTTTGGGGCTGGTCGCCCCGCGCCGATTGGTCATGCCGCTGACCGCGCCCCTGTTCGAGGGGCCGACCCTGGCCCGGCTCGCGTTGACCTATCCCGCCGCGCGGTATGTCCGACTGCTGGCGCATCCGCATTTGTATGGTCGGCATGTGTCCGTCGACATCCTTGCCCAAGTCGCTATGCAACTCGCCGGGGCGATGGATTCGGGCGAGCGGCCCGCCGTGCCCGATCCCCAGTCGCTTTGGCTGCTGTTTGATCAGGCCGGAGATGATTTGCAGGACCGCTTGGGCAAAAACCAGATGGTCCCGCTGAAAATCGAATCGCTGCTGACCGAGCCCGAGGTGGCGCTGGCCCAACTGGCGCGCGATCTGGACCTGCCTGCCGATGCCGAAGCCGTGGCCCGGATGATGCAGCCGGAAACATCAGCTTTCGAGGGCGCGGGGCCGATGGGTGCGTCGGTCCAGGGCGCGATCACCAGCTATGCGGCGATGAAAAAGACACTGCCCGATCCGGCAGGCTCGCGTCTGGACGGGTTGATGCCGTGGCAACTTGAGGGCAAGCCGTTTTCTGCGGACACCCTCGCCCGCGCCGCAGCGCATGGCTATGTCGATGCGCTGCCCGATCTGGAACTGGCGAGCGCCGAGGAAACTTAGGCCGCTGGCGGCGCGGTCTGGTCCGGCGCGCCGGCCTGGGCCTCGGATGCTGCAACTGCATCAACGTTCAGGGCGGGCTCTTGCGCGGGCTCTGTTGTGGGCTCCGGCGCAGGGTCTTCCGGCTCAGCATTGACCGACTTGGTCCGGTCCAGCGCGTCGCGTTCTTCTTTCAACATGGTCAGCAACGCGCCCAGCACCTTGATGCGGTAGTCCAGATCCGTTTTGCGGTCGCCAATCGCCTCCGGTTCGTCGGACACCACAAGGTCGGCATCGCGCAGGTCGATGAACTGGGACGAGGTCAGGAACTGATGCACATAGCGCAGGTTTTCCTGCTTTTTCCGCTGTTCCTGGATGACCGCCTTGAATTGGGCGATCAGATCATCGGCCGAGGCCTGGGTCCGCTGGTGATCTTCTGCCATGCTGCCCGTTCCGCCCGAATGCCAGCCTGTCTGTCCAGGCGCGTTTTCCAGTGTTTGATAGGCCGGGAGTGCGGCGCGAACAAGACCGCTTGCGCGTCGCCCTCCATCATGCGTGCGGCGTTGCGCAGGGCCTTGCTGCAAGCGCAGAAACCAGCGATGCTGCAACCCGACGTTACAGGATTTGCGACGGTGGACGTATTGCAGGGTTTTGGGCTCGGTCGGGCGGCAAGGTAAAGCCATAATGGCGCCTTAACTTTCCCGCCTTCCGGCGACAAAACGTGATTTCGACGGTCTTTGGAGATTTTCGGTGGGAAAACGTGTTCTGATGATCGGCCTCGATGGGGCCACGTTCACATTGCTGCGTCCGTTGTCGGAGCAGGGAGTGATTCCCTACCTGACGTCGATCATCCGGCAGGGCACTACTGCGCATCTGATGTCCACCCGCAATCCGCTGACCCCGCCGGCATGGACCACGATGACCACCGGCGTCAGCCCCGAACGCCATGGAATCTATGACTTTTTGCGTCCCGCCTATCTGGAGGACGGCTCGGTTTATCTGAAGGTCAATGACGGTCGCCAGAACCGGGCCGAGACGATCTTCGCGATGGTGAACCGCTACAACCAGCGGGGCACGGCGCTCAACTTCTATGGCTATTCACCGCCGCCGCAGGTTGATGGCTACGTCGTTTCGGGATTCGTTCCGTGGAAACATCTGCGTCACGGCATCCACCCACCGGCCTTGTTCGACAAGTTGAAGGCATCCAAGGAATTCGACTACCGCGCCCTTGGCATGGACATCGGTGAAGAAAAGAAAGTCGTCCAGGGCATCGACGCCGACGAGCGTGAAGATTGGATCGAACTGCAGAACGTGCGGGACGAAGCCTGGACCACCGTCACCTGCACCATGATGAACGAGGACCGGACCGAACTGACGGCAGTGGTTCTGGATGGGCCCGACAAGATCCAGCATTTGTTCTGGCGCTATGTTGACCCTGATTCGTTTGCGGGCGAGCCCGGGCCGGAAACCGACAAGATCAAGCGACTCGCGACCGACTTCTACGCGCGGATGGACAAGAACATTCAGCGCATGATCGAGACGGCAGGGCCTGACACAAACGTGATCATCGTGTCCGATCACGGTTTCGGGGCCACCACCGAAATCTTTTATGTCAACGAATGGCTGTCCAGACATGGCTATCTGAAGTGGACCGACAACGCTCAGGGCGACACCAAGGGCCAGCTGACCGCGGACAAGATTCGCGACCATCTGGGCATGATCGACTGGCGCAAATCTTCGGCCTTCTGTCCGACGCCGTCGTCCAATGCTATTTATCTCAAGCCTGACCTTGGCAGCGGGTATGGCGTAACCCCCGATACCTATATGGAAGTCGCGTTGAAGTTGCGTCAGCAGCTTTTGGATTGGAAAGATCCGGCCACCGGAACGCCAGTCGTTGTCAGCGCCGAAATGAACAAGATGCGGGGCACGTCCTGGGTTGATCCCTGCCCGGATATTACGCTTAAATTGCGTGACGGTGGCTTCGTTTCGATCCTGGCGAGCCAGGAAGTGGTCGCTCAGCGCCCTTTGGCGGATGGAACCCACCGCCCTGCCGGAATATTCATCGGGTATGGCCCTGACTTCAGACGTGACGAAACACTTGACCCGCTGAGCATTCTGGACATGACTCCCCTCATGCTGGCGCTATTGGGCTTGCCGGTGCCGAAGGACTTGGAGGGACGGGTTCCGCTTGAGGCGCTTGAGCCCGGATTTGCTGTTTCTTCGGGCGATGCGACGCAAACTGCGCCTGAAGCGTCATCGGGCGAGGAAGTTTCCGATGAAGATCGGGAAGTCCTTCTTCGCCAGATGAAAAAACTTGGTTACATGGACTGAGCTATATTGATGTGTGATTATTAGTCTTCGGAGATGCCGAGCATGCCACTCCTTACCAAATCAGAAGTTTCTCTGAGTTATCAGCTCGTCGGACCTGAGCTGAAGAAGGACGTGCCGCCGGCAGTCCTCATTCACGGCTTGGGCGCGAATCAAGCGTTCTGGTTCCTTGGGGCGCTGCGGCATCTGGGTCACGACCGGGCGCATCTGATCTATGATCTGCGCGGGCACGGCGCAAGCTCGATGCCCGAGCGTGGCTATGACCTTGTGACGATGACCTCCGATCTTCTGGAACTTCTGGACCGGCTCGGCATCGAAAAGGCGCATATCGTCGGGCACAGCTATGGCGCGCGGGTGGCGCTGGTGTTTGCGCTGCGTCATCCCGACCGGGTGGAAAGCCTGACCATCGCCGACACGCAAATCCGGGCGCTGCAAGGCCCGATGAAACTGGGCGAATGGCCGCATTGGCCGGAATGGAAGGCCGATCTGGCCGGTCGCGGCGTGACCACCTTCCCGCCGGAAGATTCGATCATCGATTTCAGCCTGCTGGCCGCCTTGGGCTCTCGCGGGTCCAGCGGCACCACCGATCAGCCCGGCATGCTGTCCAAGATCAATCCCGCGGCGCAGGTTGGCGGCGGCGGCGGCTCGCGGCGGATCGACCTTCAATCGCGGCAGATGGGGGCAAAGGGCGCCGAAAGGTGGCAGGCCCTGATGGCGCGCGAGGCGGTGACGAACGAGCTGCATGACGAATCCTGCATCAGCGTGAACGGCATCAACGATCTCGAAATGCCGGTGATGCTGATGTATGGCGCGATGTCGCATTGCGTGCCGACCGCCGACAAGATGATGGATCTGGTGCCCAATGGTCGCCGCGTTCTGGTGCCGGGCGGCGGGCATTTCTTCCCCATCGTCAAACCGCAATATTTCGCCCGGGTGCTGAACGGTTTTCTGGCGCGGGTCGAGGCGGGGGTGGTCATGCCCAAGGGCCAGACCGTCAGTCCGGCGGTTGCCGCCATGGCGAACACCAATGCGGCGCAGAATGCGGGCATGAATTCGGCTCGCTTTCGCTCTCCGCGGCGGATGACCCCGGCATTTGCGGCCCTGCACACGCGCCGCCGGGGCGCTTAAGGTGGCATCTGGACGGATCGGCGTCGTCACCGGCGCCTCAAGCGGCATTGGCCGCGCGATGGCCTTGGGCCTTGCCGCGCGCGGGGATGTCGTGGTGGCGGTTGGCCGCGATCCCGAACGATTGGCCGATCTGGGCCGCGCTTTGGACCTTGCGGGCGGCGGGCCACATCTGACGCTGCGGCTGGATGTGGCGTCCGAAGCCGACATGGCCCAACTGCGCGGGCACATCGAAGCTTTGGGCCGCGTTGACCTGATCGTCTGTTCGGCGGCTGTCGGCAGGGGCCTTGGCGGGCGGATGTTTCCGCCGCCCACGGCAGAGCTGCCGGTGGCGAACTGGCAGGCCATGATCGATGTGAACCTGCACGGGATATTTCTGGCGAATATGGCGGTGCTGCCGCTGATGCTGGCGCTGGGCGATGGCGATATCGTCAACATCGGCTCTTCGACCACGCCGCGCGGCCTGCGCGGCACCGCTCTGGCCCCGGCCTATGCCGCCACGAAATTCGCGCTGGCCGATTATGGCCGCCAATTGGCGGATGAGGTCGGCCCCGACGGCGTCCGTGTCCGCACCATTTTCCCCGGCCCGGTGGAAACCCCGCTGATCGCTGACACCATGCTGGACGGCCCGTTCGGCGGCCGGATCAGCGGCGCGCATTTCACCGAGGCGCTGCTGGGGCTGATCGAGCTTGGCGGCGCGATGGAAATCAAGGACCCTCACCTTCTGCCGGTTCCGACCCGCAGAAAGAAGGCCCCGCGCCAGCCCGCGCCGGTCATGGGCGCATAGTTACGGGCGCATAGTCACGGGCGCATAGGAGCGAGCAATGGAAGACCTTTCGGGACGTGTCGTCATCATCACCGGCGCGGCGGGCGGCATAGGCAGCGCGACGGCGCGTGTCCTGGCGTCCAAGGGCGCGAGGCTGGTGCTGGTGGACCGCTCGCAAGCGGCACTGGAGACGCTTGTGGCGGGACTTGCGACGGAATGCCTGACCCTGGTTGCCGATGTCTCCAGCGAGGCGGACATGGCCGAAATGGCCTCTGCGACCCTGACCCGTTTCGGCGCCATTGACGCGCTGGTGACCACCGCCGCGATCCTGCGCGCGGGCGAGGGGATGCGGACCCTGGCCCAAACCACCTTTGCCGAATGGCGCAAGATCATCGACGTGAACCTGACCGGCACCTTTCTGTCCAACCGCGCCGTCCTGCCTGCGATGCTGTCCCAAGGGCGCGGCGATATCGTCAACCTGTCCTCGACCAGCGGTCGCAATGGCCGCGCCTTTGACGGGCCTTATTCCGCGTCCAAAGCCGGAATCATCGGCCTGTCCGAATCGCTGTCCGAGGAAGTCAGCCGCGAAGGCATTCGCGTCCAGACGCTGCTGCCCGATGCGGTGGACACCGGCCTGTGGAGCCAGTCCGGCGGCACCGCCCTGAAGCCGCGGAACATGCTGCCCCCCGACCGGATCGGCGAAATCATCTGCTATCTTCTGGCCTTGCCGCGCGATACATACCTTTTGAACTCCGTTGTAGCGCCTTTGCCGGCCCGGCGGCGCAAGACTCAAGGTACACCCGAGGCTTCATGACCGCGCCAGCTTTCGCTCCCTTCCCCGACCCCGCACCCCTTCGCGGCCTCGGGATGGGGGATTTCACCCGGCTCGCGGTCGGCGGCCTCGGCGACGGGCACAATTCCTTTGCCCATTCGATGGCCTGGTTCAAAGGCAAGATCTACCTCGGCACCACCCGGTCCAACCTGTGCATGCTGCGCGTGCAATCGGCCTACGCCGAAACCCCGTTTCACGTCTGGCCCGTTGATTGCCCCGAGGCGCTGGACGGGCTCTACAAGCTGGACCGCCGCCCGCAAATCTGGTGCTTCGACCCCGAGACGGGTGAGTGGGAAAAGCTCTACACCTCGCCGATGGTGGACGGCATCGACGGCAAAGGCAAAGTCGCGCGCGAGATCGGCTATCGGTCGATGCTGGTGTTCCAAGGCACCCAGACCGAGGAGCCTGCGCTTTATGTCGCCACCTGGGCGCCGGGGCGCGCGCCGGGCGGGCTGTTCCTGCGTTGCACCGACGGGCGCACCTTTGAACCGGTGACGAAATACGGCGTCATCGACCCGCCGTTTTCCACTACGCGCAGCCTGACCGAATGGCGCGGCCGGATGTATTTCGCGCCCACCGCGCAGCGTGGCCAGACCGGCGGGCAACAGAACTCGGCCCTGCCGATGATCTTCGCCTCCGACACGCCCGAGGGCGATGATTGGGAAGCGGTGAACGAGCCCGGCTTTGGCGACGATGGCAATCTTGGCATCTTCAGCCTCGCCGTTGCCAATGACACGCTCTACGCGGGCACATTGAATGTGGACGGCCTGCAAATCTGGGCGACCGAAGGAAAAGGCCCCGCCCCTTACCAATGGCGCAAGATTTGCGACAAGGGCGCCGGGCGGGGCCGGCTCAATCAGGCGGTGGCCTGCATGGCAGAGTTCAAAGGCGCCCTGTATGTCGGCACCGGCATTCAGGGCGGTGGGCATGACCGGGTGAACAATGTCGGCCCGGCTGCGGCGGAAGTCCTGCGGGTGAATGCCGATGACACGGTGGACCTGATCGTCGGCGACCGCGACGACGAAGATCGTGAGCCGCTGTCCGGCCTGACGGCGGGCTTCGGTCAGATTTTCAATGGCTATATGTGGGCGATGGGCAGCCATGACGGCTGGCTTTACGCCGGCACCTATGACTGGTCGATCAACCTGCGCTGGGCACGACTTGATGCGACCCCGCCAAAGATCCGGAAGTTCCTGGATGCCGTCGGCGTTGAAGACATCATCCGTGCCGATGGCGGCGCCGATATGTGGCGCACGGCGGACGGCGAAAACTGGTTGCCCGTCACGCGCAAGGGCTTTGGCAATGCCTACAACTGGGGGATTCGCAACCTCGTCTCCACGCCGGGCGGGTTATATGTCGGCACCGCCAATGTGTTCGGTCCGCGCGTTGCCGTGAAAGCAGGCGATGCGTGGGTCTATGAAGACAATCCTGTGGGCGGTCTGGAGGTTTGGCGGGGTCTTCTGTGCAAGCCTGAGGATATTCAGCCCGCCACCCCCGTTGCTGCAACGCCGCAACTGGGCTAAACTTTTTTCAGGGATTGCAGTACCCTGTCATTTTGCCGCCAGATTCACGGTGCCATGACATTTGCGATGACGGTGTTGGAGTTTGATAGACTATGAGCCATGTTGACACGACTTATGAACCCTATTCACAGGACCCTGGCTATATTGAAGCCAACACGTCCCTGATCAATTCGGTCGATCTTTCGGGCGTGTCCCGGGTGGCCGACCTTGCCTGCGGCACCGGGATGCTCTCGGGGCTGCTGTTCGGGCGCAAATCTGACTTGACGATTGGCGGCATCGACCTGGACCCGATCCAGATCGGCATCGCGCAGCGCACGTTTCCCGGCCCGACCGTGACCAGCCTCGCCGCTTTGCGCGCCGAGGGGGCTGCCGGGCGCGGGGCGGCGTTCTTCAACGCCGGATCGGCGATGGAGCTGCCCTTCAACGACGGCGAGATCGATCTTGTGGTGATCGGCAACGCCATCCACCTGATGCCGGACCGCGATGCCTTCCTCAGGGAGGTGGCACGGGTGCTGCGCAAGGGCGGGCAATTCATCTTCAACTCGGTGTTCTATGTCGGGACGTTCGTGCCAGGCACCGAAGCCTTGTGGACGGAATGGATGAAGCAAGCGATCGAGGTGCTGGGCGAGATCAACGCCGCCCGCGCCGCCAAGGGGGAAGGCCCGGTTCCGCGCGTGCGGGGCAAGGGCGACCGCGCCTTCCGCAAGGACTGGCTGTCGGGCGATGGCTGGGCCGCGGCTTTGGCCCAGGCGGGGCTGCAGGTCACACTGAAGGCCGACCGCCCGGTGCCGATTTCGGCCGAAGGGCTTGCCATGGTTGGGGCATACGGCGGCCTCGCTGAAGTCTTGATGTCGGGGTATCCTGTCGAGATCGCGTCCGAATGCCTTCAGATTGCGTCGCCCCGGGCTTTTGCCGCCAAGGGTATGACGGAAGTGCCGAGGAACTGGCTGGAAATGCGGGCTGTCAGGGACTGACGCTTGCTACTTGGAAATGAAACAGAGGTTTGACCATGAATGCTATCACCCGTCAGTCCTTGCAGGATGTCGTCATCCGCGTGCTGAATGACACTGTCCGCGACTGGGACCTGGAAATTGAAGGCGGCATCAACGCTGCCACAACTCTGATTGAGGACTTGGCCTTCGAATCCATCGACATCGTGCAATTCTCGGTGGCACTGGAACAGGCGCTGGGCCGCAAGGACCTGCCGTTTGAGCGGTTGTTCATCGACGAAGGCAACTACGTCGATGACGTCTCGGTCGCCGATATTACGGCGTTCCTTGCGAATGCGCTGCAAGCGGCCTGATCCGAAGTTCCTGACACCAGGAAAAGGCCCGGTCCTGATGGACCGGGCCTTTTTCGTTTGTGGAACCCGGCCACAAAGGCGGGGACGGGGTCAAGGGCACCGCAACTAGAGCGGGATTATCTTTGATAGGAACATCGCCCCCCCCCCGCGCCCGGAGTTTTCGAAAACTCCGAACCGAAGCCTTCAAAGGCTTCGTCTCGATTTCTTACAAGAAATCGTGCGGCTCTGGGGACGGATCGCTGATTCCTTCTCAGTCATTCCGCCCCAAGTCCCCACGCCTGCAAGGATCACGGGATCCAGGACCAGACCTGAATTTGGAAGAACCGCGTGATTGTGCGCAAATACGCTTCCCAAACCCGCATCGGCGCGCCCTCGATCTTGGCATAGCCGGTCATGCCCGACACCATCTTCCCGTCGACATTCGGGAAATTCACGATGACCTGCACGGTCTGGCCATAGGACTGGGTTTCCGCCGAGGGCGCGATCGCGATCACCTCGCCGGGGAATTCGGTGTCAGAGAAGCCTTGCAGCTTCAGCCGCACCGGACGACCGGTGGTCAGGAACGGCGAATCACCTTCCGGCACATCGATGTTGGCGGTGACGACATCGGTCGCTTCGACCTCCATCAGCATGTCGCCGGATTTCAGATAGCTGCCGATCCTCAGATTCATGTCCTGTGTCACCACGCGGCCCGCAACCGGCGAGACCACCGTGGTGCGCGCCAGCTCGTCCGTGTTGAATTCAAGCTGCCGGGTCAGCTTGTCGATATTGGCCTGGTCAATGTCGATGTCGGACTGCGTCGCCGGTGCCATGGTCTGGGCCAGACTGGCCTTTGCGACCTCCAGATTTGCCAGGACCGCGGCCAAGGCGCTTTCTGCCTTTTCCTTGTCGGATGTGCTCATCGCGCCCGTGGTCGCAAGATTGCGCGCGCGGGTCGCTTGCGCCTGAGTATAGGTCAGATCCGCTTCAGCACTGGCGACCTTGGCGCGCGCCACCGCGATTTCCTCGGGGGTGGAGCCCGCCAGCAGTTTGCCAAGCGAGGCCTTGGCCCCGTCAAGTTGCGCCTGCATAATGGCGATCTGGCTTTCCTGATCCCAGGACGACAGGATCGCAACAGGTTGACCCGCCGTCACCTCATCGCCTTCACGGACCAGGATCCGCAATATTTCGCCATCCGTCCGCGCGACGGCCTGCCCCCGCTGCTGCGGCAGAATCGAAACCGGACCGCCGGTTTCGTAATTGTAGGGCAGGAAGGCCACCGCCAACCCGGCGAGCGCAATCAGCAACCAGACCCGGCCCGCATGGCGCGTCGGGTTTACTTCGGTGTCGGCGATCGCTTCGGCATCAGCCTCTTCGTCCAGCACGGAAGCCTGGTCCCCGTCGAAGGCCAGAAGGTTCATGACGCCCCGGTCAAAGCCCGGCTGGCTCTTCCTGCCTTTGGCGCCTTTCTTTGCGGCGCGCAGCACGGCGGCGATCCAAAGCGAGAAGGACAGGCAATAGACCAACCAGATGACCATTCCGACGCCGCCCCAGCTTTGGACGCCCAGAAAGCCGGTGATTGCCAGAAAGCCAAGGAACGCCACCCCGGTCAGCAACGCGCCGACCGCAAACAGCGACAGCATCGGCAGTTCTTCTTTGGTGATGAACGGCGGCAGGCGTCCACCCATGAACAGGTATTTGAAGGCCATCACCGCTTTGGGCTGCAGCTTTGGCTCGTTCATAGCCGTTGCCATCCAGCGCATCCCGTCGGACGGCATCAGCGGCCAGGCGGTCGCCACGAACATCACCAGCGCCGTCTTCGAGGTCATGATTGCCATTTCAGACATCATCGTGCCGCTTTGACGCGAAACTTCCCAAAAGATGATCCCGGCGCAGAACAGCAGCAACCGCGCGACCAGGGTCGAGCCATGCACCCACATCTGACCGGTTCGGTCCAGCGTCGGGGCGTCGTGCTTGTCGATGCAGATATGCGGGAACATGCCCAACGCAAGCGTGGCGCCCACATAGCGCACCTTGCCGCCGTGGGCGATCAAGGCCACCCCTTGGGCCAGACGCGCGAACAGGTTCACGATCAAAAGCGCCACCGCAAGCTCACCCAAAGTGCCGAAGTCCGTCACCGTGGCGACGAAGTCGATAGCAAACGCCTGGTAATGCGTCAGCATGATCATGCCCGAGAAGATCACCGCAGGCAGCAGCAGCCAAACCGCATATTTCAACGGATACAGCAGGTAATACAGCGCGCGCAGCAGGATCGTCGGGTTGAACAGTGGAAGTTGCCAGGGCTTCTTCTGATAGGGTTTGGCGGGCTGCTGCATCTGGTTGAAGCCACCCATGCCGCCCGGCATTCCGCCGCCCATTCCCCCCATGCCGCCGCGCATACCGCCCATCGCGCCCATGCCGCCCGGCATTCCGCCGCCGCCCATGCCGCCCATGCCGCCGCCCATGCCGCCCAT
>Ga0105047_10014122_pt1 | contig 12695 bp, 12 predicted proteins | sample MAT04_FD_78384 | JGI IMG/M metagenome (GOLD analysis project Ga0105047, IMG submission 78384) | Freshwater microbial communities from Lake Fryxell liftoff mats and glacier meltwater in Antarctica - MAT-04 (megahit assembly) | ecosystem: Environmental > Aquatic > Freshwater > Ice > Liftoff... | reverse complement strand
CTATCAATCCCGGCCAAAATTGCCTCATGAAAACACTGGGTCCACGCTTTCGCGGGGATGAGCGGAATCCTTTGATCCCCACCGACCTGCCCCCCCTGCGCGACTCGCTCGAGGCCCATGGCCTGCTGGCCAAGAAGAGCTTCGGCCAGCATTTCCTGCTGGACCTGAACATCACGCGCAAGATTGTCCGCCTTGCGGGTCCATTCGAGGGACGCGCCGTGATCGAGGTCGGCCCCGGCCCCGGTGGCCTGACCCGGGCCATTCTGGAAAGCGACGCCGGCAAGGTGGTGCTGGTCGAGAAGGATCCGCGCTTCCTGCCGCTGCTGGCTGAACTGGACACGGGCGATTTGCGCCTGACGATCATCGAGGCCGATGCGCTCAAGGTCGATGAGGCGAGCCTCGTCGAGGGCCCGGCCCATGTGGTGTCGAACCTGCCCTACAATGTGGGCACGCCGCTGCTGATCAAATGGCTGACCGGAGCCTGGACGCCCGTGGCCCTGACGCTGATGTTCCAGAAGGAGGTCGCGGAACGCATCGTCGCCGCGCCCGGCGACGAGGCCTATGGCCGCCTGGCGGTCATCGCCCAGGCCGTGGCCGAGGCGCGGATCGTGATGCATCTGCCGGCGGCCGCCTTCACCCCGCCGCCCAGGGTGGCCTCGGCCGTGGTGCACCTGATCCCCCGACCCGCTCGGCCCGACGCGGCAACGCTGAAGCGGCTGGAACGGGTGACCGCCGCCGCCTTCGGCCAGCGCCGCAAGATGCTGCGATCCAGCCTGAAGACCCTCGGCGGCGGCCCGTTATGCGAGGCGGCCGGCATTGATCCCGACGCCCGGGCCGAGACCATCGACATCGCCGGCTTCCTGAGGCTGGCCGGAGCCCTGACACCTTGACCACCGACATCGACCCCTTCCACGCCATCGCCATCAGCCGCCTGGCCCACGCCCTGAAGGCGGAAGGACGATCGGTGATCCATATGGAGTTCGGCCAGCCCTCCACGGGGGCCCCCCCGGCCGCGATCGAACAGGCCCACCGCGTGCTGGACGCCGACAGCATGGGCTACTGGGAGAGCGCGCCGCTGAAAGACCGGATCGTCCGGTTATATGAGGATCGCTACGGCGTCGCGATCACCGCCGACCGGCTGCTGCTGACCTGCGGCGCGTCACCGGCCCTGGTGCTGGCGCTGTCGTCCAGATTCTCGCCGGGCGACCGGATCGCCATGGCCCGGCCCGGCTACGTCGCCTACCGCAATACGGTCAAGGCGCTTCGGATGACGCCGGTCGAGATCGCCTGCGGCCCGGCGGAGCACTATCAGCTGACCGCCGCCGCGCTGGACGCGCTGGATCCGCCGCCGGCCGGCGTCATCATCGCCAGTCCGGCAAATCCGACGGGTTCAGTAATCGAAACAGCTGAGCTGGCCGAAATCGCCGCGATCTGTCGTCGAAAGACTATCCAAATTCTCTCCGACGAAATCTATCACGGTCTGTCCTATGTCGGACCGCAGCCGACGATGCTGGCCTTTGCGCCCGACGCCATGGTGATCAACAGCTTCTCCAAATACTGGAGCATGGCCGGCTGGCGGCTGGGCTGGCTGCTGGTGCCCACGGAGCAGGTGGAACGGGCCCGGGCCTATATCGGTAACCTGTTCTTGACCCCGCCGTCACTGAGCCAGCATGCCGGGCTGGTGGCGATGGACCAGCACGAGGTGCTGGAGGGCCATATCGAGGTCTATCGACGCAACCGGGCCCTGATGCTGGGGGCCCTGCCCGGCCTCGGCCTGAAATCGATCGCACCGCCCGACGGCGCCTTCTACATCTGGGCCGACATCGGCCACCTGACGGACGACAGCGTCGCCTTCTGCGAGGCCCTGCTGCGCGAGACGGGCGTGGCGACGGCACCCGGCGTGGATTTTGATCCGGTCGATGGCAGCCGGTTCATGCGCTTCAGCTTCGCAGTCTCGACGCCGCAGGTGGAGGAGGCGCTGGAACGAATGAGGCCGTGGTTCGCGGCCCGGCTCCGTGACTAGACGGCCTCACCCAGCAGGGCGGTGCGCCAGGCGTCGACCCAGAGGTTGCGGAACCGGCGCGAGCGCTCCGCATGATAGATGTGCGCCAGTTCGGCATAGCTGCGGTCGAAGTCGTCGTTGACGAAGACGTAGTCGAACTCGCCGCAGTGCTCGATCTCGCCCTTGGCGTTCTGGATCCGGCGCTCAATCACCTCGTCGGCGTCCTGCGAGCGGGTCACCAGTCGACGGCGCAGCTCCTCAAGGCTGGGCGGAAGGATGAACACCCGGACGGCATCGGCGGGGCATTTCAGGGCGATCTGGGCTGCGCCCTGCCAGTCGATGTCGAACAGGACGTCGCGGCCTTCGGCCAGGGCCCGGTCGATCGGCCCGCGCGGACTGCCGTAGCGCGCGCCATGGACGTCGGCCCATTCCAGAAAGGCGTCGGCGTCGATCAGACGCTGGAACTCCTCTGGAGAGACGAAATGATAGTCACGGTCGGCCACCTCGCCCGGGCGGATGGCGCGCGTGGTCATGGACACCGATAGCTCCAGCCCGCCGTGGTCGGCCATCAGCCTCCGGCAAAGAGATGTCTTTCCGGCGCCGGACGGACTGGCCACGATCAGCAGGACGCCCCGACGGGGCGTACGGTCATTCGACATTCTGGACTTGCTCTCGAAGCTGCTCGATGACGGCCTTCAGGTCGAGCCCGACGGCGGTGAGGGCCGTGGTAGCCGATTTCGAGCAGAGGGTGTTCGCCTCGCGCATAAATTCCTGCACCAGGAAGTCCAGTTTACGGCCGGCCGGGGGCTGATCGAGCAGCAGGCGGGCGGAGGCGACGTGAGCGGCCAGCCGGTCCAGCTCCTCGCGCACATCCGCCCTGGTCGCCAGGGCAGCGGCCTCCAGCACGATTCGCTCCTGAAGGCCGGGCGCGTCGGGGGCCAGTTCGGCCATGCGGCGCGCAAAGCGTTCGCGCACAGCCTCGGTCTGGGCGGCGGCCCCGGCCTCGGCGGCGCAGACCATGGACTCGATGCGGGCGATAAAGGTTTCCAGCACGGGCCGGAGCTGGGCGCCTTCCTGTTCGCGCGAGATTCTCAGGGCATCCAGCGCCTGTTCGACGGTCGCGGCCATGGCCGCCTCGACGGCCGCCCGGGCTTCTGGATCTTCGACCGCCTCGTCCAGATCGAGCACGCCGCGCAGCGCCAGCAGGCCATCGGCGGACGGAGGCGTGGCCCCCTCCTCCGCCAGCTGGTTGGCCAGCGCCAGATAGCGGGCGAGAACCGCCTCATTGACCCTGAGCGCAGAGACATCGCCCGGGGCGCGTTTCGCCTGGAGGCCGATGGTGACCTGGCCCCGGCCCAGACGGGCCTGACCGGCCGCCTTGGCTAGACGCTCCAGATTGTCGAATCCATTCGGTCCGCGAAAGCGAACCTCCAGGTTCCGGCCGTTGACCGAGCGGGCCTCGACCGACCATGTCCAGCCGTCCAGAGACCCGTCGGCCCGGCCGAAGCCAGTCATGCCTGAGAGTGCGCTCACGGTCCGTTCGCAGGGACGGGCGAGGTCGCTGCAGGCGTCGCCGGGCGCAGGGCACGGGAGGGGGTCACCGCACCCGGTGCCTGCATGGTGATCACGGCGTCGCCGGAGGGAGCGGCCAAAGCCGAGTCGGGAGCGGAAGACGCCTGTCCAGTCGGCGGAGCCCCGGGAAGGGTCCCGGGCGGAAGGGTCTCGGCCGGGGGAGCCTTGCCTGCCTCGATCGCGCGCCACCGCGAGACGTTCACAACATGCTCGGCATAAGTCCGGGCGAAGGCATGACCGCCCGTCCCGTCCGCCACGAAGAACAGTTCGTCCGTTCGCGGGGGGGCAAGCACCGCCTCGAGCGCCTGGCGCCCCGGATTGGCGATCGGTGTCGGCGGCAGGCCGTCGATCAGATAGGTATTCCAGCCCGTGTCCCGCTGCAGTTCCGACAGACGAATGCCCCGCCCCAACGGCCGACCTTTGGTTATGCCGTAGATGATGGTCGGGTCACTCTGCAGCCGCATGCCGAGCCGGATGCGGTTCGAGAAGACGGCGGCGACGCGCGGCCGCTCGCGTGCGACCCCTGTCTCCTTTTCGACGATAGAGGCGAGGATGACCGCCTCCTCGGGCGTGCGGACAACAGTGTCGGGGCTGCGCGCCGCCCACAGTTCGGCCAGGTTCTCGGCGGCGGTGCGCTGCATCCGGGCGATGACGGCGGCGCGCGTTTCGCCCCGCGCGACCTCATAGGTCTCGGCCCAGAGCGAGCCCTCCTCCGGCACCTCGTTGATCGTCCCGGTCAGGATGGCCTCAGCATTGAGGATGTCGACCGCCTGGGCCGAGGACCAACCTTCCGGGATCGTGACGAAATGGCGAACCACGCGTCCGTCCGTGAGCAGACGGATGACCGATTTGAGGGAGGCACCGGTCGGCACCTCATACTCGCCGGCGCGCAAACGGCGGTCGGCACCGCTCAGTGTGGCAGCGGCCTTGAACATGTCGGTCGAGCGAATGACACCCGCGTTCTTCAGCCTCGCAGCGATAGCCGAGACACCTGATCCCGACGGCAGGGTCACCACGGTCGCATCGCCCTCGCGGGCAGCAGGACCGGGCGCATAGTAGACGCTCCACGCCCAGGCCAGGCCTGCGATCAGGAAAAGACTGATGGTCGCCGATGCCGCGAGCGCGGCCGCCACCACTCCGGATCGTTTCGCTTTCGGAGCCCCCGGGCCTTCGAACATCTAGGCGACCTTGCGGAAGATGATCGAGGCATTGGTGCCTCCGAACCCGAAGCTGTTCGACATGGCCACGTCGATCTCCATCGGCTTGCCCTTGTGTGGCACGAGGTCGATGGCAGTTTCGTGTTCCGGGTCGTCCAGATTGATGGTCGGCGGGGCGATCTGGTCGCGGATCGCCAGCACGCTGAACACCGCCTCGATCGCGCCGGCCGCACCCAGCAGGTGTCCGGTCATCGACTTGGTCGAGGACATCGCCAGGTCCTTCGCATGGTCGCCGACCAGCCGTTCGACGGCGCGCAGCTCGATCCAGTCGGCCATGGTGGAAGTACCGTGGGCGTTCACATAGTCGATGTCGGTCACGTCGATACCGGCCCGTTTCACTGCGGCCTTCATGGCGCGCCAGGCTCCGTCACCGTCCTCGGACGGGGCGGTGATGTGGAAGGCGTCGCCGGACATGCCGTAGCCAATGACCTCGGCATAGATTTTCGCGCCTCGCGCTTTGGCGTGTTCGTATTCTTCCAGCACCAGAACGCCTGCGCCCTCGCCCATGACGAAGCCGGCGTGACCCCGATCATAGGGCCGCGAGGCCTTTTCCGGCGTGTCATTATAGGCCGTGCAGAGCGCCTTGCAGGCCAGGAAGCCGGCAATGCCGATGGGCACGATCGAGCTTTCCGCGCCGCCCGCCACCATCACGTCGGCGTCGTCGAAGGCGATCATCCGCGCGGCGTCGCCGATAGCGTGGACGCCGGAGGCGCAGGCCGTCACCACCGCATGGTTGGGGCCCTTCAACTGGTGCCGGATCGAGATCTGGCCGCTGGCGAGGTTGATGAGGGCCGAGGGGATGAAGAAGGGGCTGATGCGGCGCGGGCCGCTCTCGGCCAGGATCTGCGCGCTTTCCGCGATGGGGCCGAGGCCGCCAATCCCTGCGCCCATGATAACGCCGGTGCGTTCCTTGTCCGCGTCGGTCTGGGGGTGCCAGTCGGCATCGTTCAGGGCTTCGTCTGCGGCGGCGATGCCGAACAGGATGAAGTCGTCGACGCGCTTGCGTTCCTTGGGCGACATGATGGCGTCGGGATCGAAGCTGCCAGGCACATCCGGCCCGCCCCCGCCGCGGCCATCCACGCTGGGCACCTCCCCCGCGATGGTGCAGCCAAAGCCTGCGGTGTCGAAGGCCGTGATGGGCCGGATGCCGGACCGGCCCTCGAGGATGGCCTGCCAGCTGTGTTCCACGCCCGTGCCGAAGGGGGTGACCAGGCCGAGACCGGTGACGACGACGCGACGCATGATGTCAGGCTCCAGTTCCGCAACTCCTGAATCAGAAACAGTAATGGCCGCCGGGCCTCTCCGCTAGGAGGGCCCGGCGGCCATTGAGTGCCGATCGAACGGCGGTCCGGATCAGCCGGCGGTCTTCTCGTCGATGAACTTGACCGCGTCGCCGACCGTCTGGATGTGCTCGGCGGCGTCGTCGGGGATCTCGATGTCGAATTCTTCCTCGAAGGCCATGACCAGTTCGACGTTGTCGAGCGAGTCGGCACCGAGGTCATCGATGAAGCTGGCCTTTTCGGTGACCTTGTCCGGATCGGCGTCCAGGTGGTCAATGACGATCTTGCGGACGCGTTCCAGGGTGTCGGACATGGGTGTCTCTGCCTTATGGGGCCGCCCGGGGCGGCGTAGTGGTTGTCTGCCGTCTCACGACGGACCCGCTTGCGCAAGGGGCAACGCCCACATGACCCAACCGGTTGCCGCAGCCTTTAGCACACCCCTTCCCCAGGGAAATAGGGCGCAGCCGCCCCTAGTCAGATCATCGCCATGCCGCCGTTCACGTGCAGCGTCTGCCCCGTGACATAGGCGGCCTCGTCGGACGACAGATAGACGGCGGCGGCGGCGATCTCGTCGCCGGTGCCCAGACGCCCGGCGGGAATGTTCCTGAGGATGCCCTCGCGCTGCTGCTCGTTGAGGACATCGGTCATGGGCGAGGTGATGAAGCCGGGCGCAATGCAGTTGACGGTGATGCCGCGCGAACCGACCTCCTGGGCCAGGGATTTGGAAAAGCCGATCATACCGGCCTTGGAGGCGGCATAGTTGGTCTGGCCGGCGTTGCCGGTGACGCCGACGACGGAGGTGACACCGATGATCCGGCCGGACCGGCGCTTCATCATGCCTTTCATGGCGGCGCGGCTCAGGCGGAAATAACTCTCGAGATTGACGGTCAGGACGGACTGGAAATCCTCGTCCTTCATCCTCAGCAGCAGGCCGTCCTTCGTGATGCCGGCATTGGCCACCAGAATGTCGAGGCCCGCACCCGCGACCTCCTCGGCCCGGCCGACCAGACCGTCGACCGAGGCGGCGTCCGACAGGTTTGCCGCGGCGACAAAGGCCCGCTCACCCAGTTCAGCGGCCATCTCGCCCAGCACCGCCTCGCGGGTGCCGGACAGGACGACGGTGGCACCCTGGGCATGGAGCGCGCGAGCGATGGCCCCGCCAATACCGCCCGTGGCCCCGGTGACGAGGGCGGTCTTGCCTGAAAGGTTGAACATGAAACTCTCCGCTCATCCCGGCGACAGCCGGGCCCCATTGTTTTCGTTCGCATGAGCGCTGGGATCAACAACGCTGCGCAAACATTCGCTTCCGCTCGCCCAAAGGACTGCGTCGCAGCTTTCGCCGGGATGAGCGATAAGATCAGAGACTTTTTGCGAACGCCTCGATGTCGTCGGGCGTGTTCAGCGCCACGTTTTCGGCATCCGGGGCGATGCGTTTGCCCATGCCGGTCAGGACCTTGCCCGAGCCGATCTCGACGAAGCGGGTAACGCCACCCGCTCGCGCCATCCACTCCATACTCTCGCGCCAGCGCACGCGCCCAGTGACCTGTTCGACAAGCAGGCGGCGGAGGACCTCGGGGTCCGTCTCCGGTCGGGCGGTGACATTGGCGACGACGGCGACGGAGGGGCTGACCAGCGTTGCGCTCGCCAGTGCCGTCGCCATCTCATCGGCGGCCGGCTGCATCAGCGAGCAGTGGAACGGGGCCGAGACGTTCAGCGGGATGGCCCGCGCGCCCAGTTGCTTGGCCTTTTCGATGGCCCGGTCGACGGCGGCCCGGTCACCGGAGATCACGACATTGCCATGATTGTTGTCGTTGGCGACAACGCAGACACCGACCTCGGCACCGGCCGCCGCAGCCGCCTCTGCCAGCGCCAGATCCGTCTTCGGCCCGATCAGCGAGGCCATGGCCCCCTGCCCGACCGGCACGGCACGCTGCATGACCTGTCCGCGCAACTTGAGCAGCCGTGCCGTATCGGTCAGCGACAGCGCACCGACGGCGGCCAGAGCCGAGTATTCGCCCAGAGAATGCCCAGCCACGAAAGTCGCACGGTTCGCGGAGACGCCAAAATCTGTTTCCAGCACCCGCATGACGGCCAGCGACACCGCCATCAGGGCCGGCTGGGCATTCTCGGTCAGGGTCAGCTGTTCCTCGGGTCCGTTCCGCATCAGGCCCGACAGGTCCTGAACAAGGGACTCGTCGATCTGGGCAAAAAGATCGCGTGCCGAAGCGAAGGCGTCGGCCAGAACCGCGCCCATGCCGACGGCCTGGCTGCCCTGTCCGGGGAAGAGGAGTGCGAGGGTCATCGGCGATTCCGCGCGGTTTCGAGAGAGGCGGAGGGGTAGGACGGTTCCCAGCGTCGGGCAAGCACGGCGCTTTGCCGTTGCCCACCGCCCCCTTTTCCCCTATAGGCGCTCGCTTTCCAGGGCTTCGGTCCTGTCGCGGAACACCGAAGGGTTCGGGAAGTCCTCCCGGCCGCCGCTGCAGGATCCATCGTGGTTCGGACTTACCCGGTCCGGCTGCGCCGACGCCCTACACGGGAGACTGACGAATGGCTCTTTACGAGCACACGGTCATGTCGCGCCAGGATATCAGCGCGCAACAGGCCGAAGCCCTGAACGACACCATCAAGGACCTGATCGTGGCCGGCGGCGGTTCCGTCGCCAAGATCGAGTACTGGGGCCTGCGCAACCTGACCTATCGGGTCAAGAAGAACCGCAAGGCGCATTATTCCCTTCTGGCCATCGACTGCCCGCCCCCCGCCATGGCCGAAGTCGAGCGTCAACTCGGCATCAACGAGGACGTGCTGCGCTGGCTGACGGTCAAGGTCGAGGAACTCGATCTGGAGTTGTCGCCGCTGTTGGCCCGCCGCGAGCGCGAACGTGAGCGCGACCGCGACCGCGCTCCGCGCGAAGACGTCGAAGTGGCCGCGTAAGGAGATCTGGACCCATGACTGATACCACCGCCTCCTCCGCCAACGTCCCCGGCACCCCCGCCGGCTCGGGTGGCTCGGGCCGCCGTCCCTTCTATCGTCGCCGCAAGGTCTGCCCGTTCTCGGGCGAAGGCGCGCCGAAGATCGACTACAAGGACGTCAAGCTGCTGCAGCGCTATATTTCCGAACGCGGCAAGATCGTGCCCTCGCGCATCACTGCCGTGTCCCAGATCAAGCAACGCGAATTGGCCAAGGCCATCAAGCGCGCCCGCTATCTGGCCCTCCTGCCTTATGTGGTGAAGTAAGATGAAGGTCGTTCTGCTCGAACGCGTCGAGAACCTCGGCGCCATCGGCGACGTCGTCACCGTCAAGGACGGCTTCGCCCGCAACTTCCTGCTGCCGCGGGACAAGGCCCTTCGCGCCACCTCGAAAAATCTCGAGAAGTTCGAACTCGACCGCGTCGCCATCGAGGCGCGCAACGACAAGAACAAGGCCGAGGCCCAGAAGGTCGCCGACAAGATCGACGGCCAGGTCTATGTCCTGATCCGTCAGGCGGGCGAGACCGGCCAGCTTTACGGCTCGGTCGGCGGCCGCGACGTCATGGAAGCCATCCAGGCCGAGGGCGGCAAGGTCGAGCGCTCGCAGATCGTGCTGAACACGCCGATCAAGACCTTGGGAATGCACGTCGTGCCGATTCGCCTGCACGCCGAAGTGTCGGCCACGGTCTCAATGAACGTGGCCCGCTCGGCCGATGAGGCCGAACGTCAGTCCAAGGGTGAGGACGTGATCAAGTCCGCGTATGAGGAAGACCGTAACGCGGCCGCCGAACAGGCTCGCGACATGGTCGAGGGCGGCGCCGGCCAGCAGGACGGTCTCGGCTCCGAAGCCTAGATCGGCCCGCCATCCGGCTCACCGAGCCGACAGCGACCCTGAAGGGCGCGTCCTCGCGGACGCGCCCTTTTCGCTGTGGTGAGCGACCAACTATGTCAAAATTACAACAAGGGGACGCTTTCGCGTTAACTATTGCTTGACCTGGTTCTTCGGCGAACCCACCTTCCAATAAGTTGCGTGATCGGGGCGGTGGACGCACGTTTGTTGCGTTCTTCCACGGCGCGTGACTCTCCGGAGCGGCAATGTTTCCGGGGTGGACGATCACCCATCCGGCGCGTCGGGCGTCGGACCCCAAGGCATCAGGACCGAAATGACCCAGAGACTTTCCCGCGTGCGCCTCCTCGGTTTCGGCTCGGCCATCGCCCTGGCTTGTGTCGCCGCGCCCGCTTTTGCCCAGACCGCGCCCCAGGAGGAAGGGACCCGGGTCGACGAGATCGTTGTGACGGGTACGCGCGCCGTAGGCCGCACCCGGCTCGATACGATCGCCCCGGTCGACGTCATTTCAGGCGAAACCCTGGCCCGCCAGGGGACGGGCACCGAACTGGCGACCGCGCTGGCGGCGTCGGCACCGTCGATCAACTTTCCGCGCCCGTCGATTTCCGACGGCTCCGATCACGTCCGGCCCGCGACCCTGCGGGGCCTGGCACCCGACCAGACGCTGGTGCTGATTAACGGCCAGCGCGGCCACGTCAGCGCGCTGGTCAACGTCAACGGCAACCTGGGACGGGGTGCGGCCGCGTTCGACCTGAACACCATTCCCTCGGTGGCGCTAGGCTCGGTCGAGGTTCTGCGTGACGGAGCCTCGGCCCAGTATGGCTCGGACGCCATCGCCGGCGTCATCAACCTGCGCCTGCGTGAGGCCAACAGCGGGGGCGGCATCACCCTCAACTACGGGCGCTATGACACCGACTTCGACACCGCCCGTGGCTCGCGTAGCGCGACCGACGGCGCGCAGCAGTCGATTGCCGGCTGGATCGGCCTTCCGCTGTTCGAGGACGGCTTCATCACCGTCTCGGGCGAGATTCAGGAACGCGATCCGACGAACCGGTCCGATTACGCACCGCCGGCAAGCACCACCACCGGCTCCACAAACAGCGTGCTGGGCCGGTTCGGTGATCCGTCTGTCCAGAGCCGGGCCATCTGGGCGAATGCGGGTCACAGCCTGGGTAACGGCTGGGAGGCCTACGCCTTCGGTGGCTTCGTCGACAAGGACACAGCGTCGGCGGCCACGGCGCGGGCCTTCAACAACCCAAACAACGTGCTCGCTGTCTATCCGAACGGCTTCCTGCCGCTGATCGCGACCCATATCAACGACTACAACCTCTATGGCGGCTTCCGGGGCCCGGCCTACGGCATCGACTGGGACCTGTCGGCCAGCTGGGGCCGGAACGCGATGGACTTCCGGGTCGAGAATTCGATCAACGCCTCGTTTGGCACCGCATCGCTGAGAAGCTTCCGTGGAGGCGGGCTGGAGTATGAGCAGGTCACCCTGGCCATCGACGGCGTGCGCCCGCTCGACGTGGGCCTGGCCGAGCCCCTCAACCTGGCCTTCGGTCTGGAGTATCGCGCCGAAGACTTCGCCCAGACCGCCGGCCAGAGGCAATCCTGGGCCCGCAACCCCGGGAGCAGCCAGGGCGGTGGTGCCCAAGGCTTTCCGGGTTACAGCCCCGCGAACGCCACCGAGCGTGACCGCAGCAACTGGGGGGCCTATGTCGATGTCGAAGGCAATCTGACCGAGGCCTTCTCGTTCGGCTTGGCGGCGCGGTACGAGGACTATTCGGATTTCGGGGACACCCTGACCGGCAAGGTTTCCGGCCGCTACGACTTCTCGCCCGCCTTCGCCCTGCGCGGCGCGATCTCGACCGGGTTCCGGGCTCCGGCGCTGCAGCAGCAGTATTTCAGCTATATCGCAACGAACCTGGTTACGACCCTGGTCGGAGGTGTGCCGGTCTCCAACCTGATCCAGTCCGGGACCTTCCGCATAGATGACCCTGTGTCGATCGCCCTGGGCGCTCGGCCGCTGGAGCCCGAGACCTCGGTCAACTATTCGCTCGGTGCCGTTTTCCGAAGCGGCAACTTTGAATTGACTGTCGACGCCTATCAGATCGAGATCGAGGACCGGATCATCCTGTCCGAGAACCTGGGGCCGACCCGGCCGAGTCAATCGGCCGCGACCATCGCCGCTGTTCTGGCGATCATCCAGCCGCTCGGCGTCACCTCGGCCCGCTTCTTCACCAACGGGCTGGAGACGACGACCCAGGGCATCGACATCGTCGCCCGCTATCGCCTGCCGACCGACGATGCCGGACGGTTCGACTTTACCCTGGCCGGCAACTTCAACGACACGACGGTCGACAGGGTGCCGGGAGTGCCGCTGGTTTCCATCCCGGTGTCGCCGAACTTCCTGTTCGATCGTTCCAACATCCTCGCCTTCGAGGAAGGGACGCCGGCGACCAAGTTCCTGGGTTCGGTCGACTGGTCTGCGGGCGGATGGTCAGCCACCGCCAAGGCGACCTATTACGACAGCGTCCTGATCCCGAACAACGCCTCCACTCTCGACTATCAGACGGGCGACGACACCCTGGTCGATGTGGAGGGCCGCTACGAGTTCCCGATCGGCGTCACGGTGGCTCTGGGGGTCAATAACCTGTTCGACGAGTATCCGAACTTTACGCCGGCCAACCTTAACGCGCCGACCGGCTCGATCGGCTTCCCGCAGTTCTCGCCGTACGGCTTCAACGGCCGGTTCGTGTATGGTCGAGCGAGCTACAGCTTCTAGGCGTTCAGCGATGCGCGGAACCAGCG
>Ga0105047_10014121_pt1 | contig 12696 bp, 13 predicted proteins | sample MAT04_FD_78384 | JGI IMG/M metagenome (GOLD analysis project Ga0105047, IMG submission 78384) | Freshwater microbial communities from Lake Fryxell liftoff mats and glacier meltwater in Antarctica - MAT-04 (megahit assembly) | ecosystem: Environmental > Aquatic > Freshwater > Ice > Liftoff... | reverse complement strand
ATGTTTTTTTAATCTGATTCTTGTCAGATCGGTTTCTTTTTTTTAAAATTAATGCAAAGCTTGTGCTCGCGTTTCAATCAGTAATTTTTTTGAGCATTAGTGTGCTGGCGGGAACTGCTGCAGGTCCAGAGATTCTTTGCGCATTTTTCCATTACCTGGATTAATAGAGGAAGTTTTATATGCTCCATCATACGATTGATATTGGCTATAGTATTTGATTTTAACGATTGATTAAATAGATTTACGCCTTTGACTATAGATTCTATCTGATCACCCAAACCTGTAATTGTATTAAATTTTTCTTGACCACCTCTGATGTGACCAAGATCGTCTTTCATATATTCTATTACGGTTCTTAGATCTTCTGGTTGTTTGTGGTTCATAATTTTTTCAAAATTATCCTGTCTGTCCGCCGGATTTAGCAAACCCCTATCTTTCAATATATTAATGATAACTAATACATCATCTAAATGAGCACAACTCAATAGAGCATTAAAATTTTCAGCTGCGGAAATCCCATCTGCCAGCCCTGATTTTTTTAACTCATCTAATAAGTTAATTGCTTTCGGTTCGCTCGGATTTACAAAGTCTTTTTCAACTACGTTATTATTTGTAACATTGAGTTTATCGAAGTTTTTCTGGTCAAATAAATTATGTTTATCCAGTGATTGAACGCATTGAAATAGAGGTGATTTGGAAAATATACTTAAAGAGCTCCACAGCCAGCGAGTAATGAAATTTGTATTATTTAAGACATTATTGCATACAGCAAATTGATCTAAATCTTTTTGATTGCTAGTCAATGCCCTTCCCACTTCCGCTGGAAAAAAATACTTATAAAATGGTCCCAGTTCGTCATATTGTTTTTTCAATTTTTCAATTGGATTTTCAAATTCAAGCGGCATCTTACAACTCCGACAGGCTATTTGCTTATAATTATACCATATTAGACTTATTATAATCAAATTATAGCGAAAATTACCATGGAGATTTCATCAAATTATAAAAAAATGGACAATACTGGGTAGAGTGGGTAAAGGAGCGAAAGCGACGTGCCCACGCGTAACAATGGTGATTAAATAAACAAACGTGGGCACACTTCGTTTTGCCCACCCTACAAATTGATAGGTCAAGCATAGATTGATATGTCAGACATAGCAGGATGGCATCTAATAACTAGTTACCATCCTCTATAACAGGCATTATTTTGAAGAAATAACCTGAACTTGCAGATTTGCAATTACATCACTATGTAAATGAACTTCAACTACATAATCACCAATTGAATGAATCGGACCGTTAGGCATAACGATTTCACGTTTGTTGATCTCAATTGATTTAGCTTTCAATGCATCTTTAATTTCGCCAGCACCAACTGATCCATAAAGCTTGCCTTCATCACTAGCCATTGCAGAAACGACAACAGTAATGTCATTCAATTTAACTGCGCGTTGTTCAGCGCTAGCAAATGACTGTTGCGCTTTCTTTTCAAGCTCGGCACGACGCTGTTCAAAAAGCTCGATGTTTTTGTTTGTTGCAAAAACAGCTTTATTTTGTGGAATCAGGTAATTACGACCAAAACCAGGCTTAACATCAATACGTTCGCCCAAATCACCTAAATTTCTTACTTTTTCCAATAAAATAACTTCCATCACTTTACCCCTTCTTCAATTTCACTGCTTTGGATAGCAGACGTAATCTAAAATTAAATACACTATCTAATGACCCAAACAAAACATACACAGGCAACATGATATAAGGAACTACAAAGATGGGGACAAATAACAAAATACATGCCATCCGATCACTTTTTCTTATCATGTTAAAACCTAAGCTCATTCCTGCTGCCATAAAATAGGTAACAAGTATCGGCAAACAACTCATTGCCGTCACGTTATTTTTGTAAGCTCCAATAATAGCCATTATTAGGAATATCATGCCGGTACGGCTAGCTCTAAATGCAAGTATTTCTTTACGGAAACCACCAGGATAAAAAAGCAGGGATTGCATATATCTGGCTAATGATAACGATGCTAACACAGACATAGCGATACTAAATATCTTGATGCCAAGCAAATAATCTGCAAGTAATGATTGATTAAGAGCCGGCTCCCCAACAAGCTGCGAAAAATACTCAGCTTGTCCTGCTTCTTTTAGAATTTCCAGCAAAAAACGATATTGCTCAATAACAAATTCCGGTGCTAACCAGGGAAGCGCACTAATAATTACGATTGCAGCAACCATTATAAAAGAGGTTACTGCATTCCAGCTTGCCGTACTACGCAATAATAACGCGCATAAATAACCCACCAGGAAAGTTATGAGTGTAATGGAGTCTGCATAAGGTAAATCAATACTGTAAACAGAAGCAATAAAGGCTGCTACAGCACCGACACACAATAATCTGAAACCATCATAAGCGCCCTTTCTCAGCGTTATAAACATAACAACAGCTAAAGAAAGCCATGCAGCAAAGGGTACAACCGCTAATACTGCCGTTAAACAAAGCGCGTAAAAGCTATTTCCCAGCAAATACTGAGCTTGCTTATGCAAAAAAGTACTCATACGCGACATATTATTAACGATGGCTATCGCAGTATGGCAATAGACCAAGGAAGCGCGCACGCTTGATGGCTTTAGCCAACTGACGTTGATGGCGTGTTTGTGTACCTGTAATTCGGCTTGGTACGATTTTACCTGTTTCGGTAATGTATTCTTTTAATGCATTGATATCTTTGTAATCAATAGCGGCAGAATCTTCACCACTAAAACGCATTTTTTTACGACGAAAATAAGCTGACATTTATAAACTCCTATTAAGCTGCACGTGTATCTTTTTCTTTTTCTTTTTTCATTAACAGAGACTCACCAGTAATGGCGTGTTTCTGAGTGATAATCAGATTACGAAGAATTGCATCATTGAATTTAAATGCGTTTTTTAATTCCGCAAGTGCTTCTTGATTGCATTCGATATTTAACAGCATGTAATGCGCTTTATGCACTTCTTTAATAGGATAAGCTAACTGGCGACGACCCCAGTCTTCTTTACGATGGATTAAACCTTCATGTTTGGTAATAATACCTTCATAACGTTCAACCATTGCTGGCACCTGTTCACTCTGATCAGGGTGAACAAGGAACACGATTTCATAATGTCTCATGGATTTTCCTTGTGGATAAAGCCTTCTTTTAGTATTAGTAAAGTAAGGCAAGGTTTTTTAAAAACGTGCCATGTTAACCGATTTTAAATAAATGGGCAAACGATACGTAACATTTAGTCCATAATGTATTTATTATTTAATCACTTAAGACTTGTACTCTTTGCAAAAAACATTGCTTTTTAGTGCTTCTTACGATATAACTTGCTAAAAAAATAGAGATTTTTATGGATATCTTAACTGTTGGCTTTGAAGAACCCCTTACTATCAATATTAATGGTGATTCAGTACGAGTAGTCGCGTTTAAAACCCTCGAACATGGCAATGTTAAATTTGGTGTAGATGCACCTCGGTCTATAAAAGTACATCGAGAAGAAATTTATCACGCCATTAAGCAAAAAGAAAAAGAAAGCGAAACCTGTTAAGTCACCAAAGTGAACCGAAGTCCAACGCTCTGTCTGCTTTTTTCCGGATTAATTGTTTGTGTTATTTCTGTTTGTGCGCTTTTAGTTAATCTGGCTGTATATAAATTTCCTGGTAATAATTATCTTCCCTTCGATACAACTGCAATTGGCCTGTTTATAATCTTTATTTATGCTGGATTTAGTCTTCTTTTTCCTTCAAATCATTCTTTTATTAAAATGACCAGAACACTTGGTTTTTTTTATTTATCCATGTTAGCAATTGGCCTGCTTACTAACGCTGTTCAATTCACACCTTTCCCACCCATAGACCACTATATAGTTGTTTTTGAACATAGATTGGGAATTAACATGGCTAGTATTGTCAAATGGACTTCGCAACATCCTTTGCTAAGAAATCTGGCTGTTGCAATTTACGATTCATTGCCTACCCAAATGAGTTTTTTACCGATAATGATGATTGTTTTTATGAGGCTTAATACGGTATTGGAGTATTGCAGCCTGATGCTAATCAGCGCCATTATTGGGTTCACTCTGTATTATTTTTTCCCTACTACAGCGCCGGCCAGTGTTATATCCAGCCCTTTTTTCACGACAGCCCAACATGCTACAGGTATTAAATTTGCTGAGATACATCATTATATAACACCATCTACATTGCAGGGCGGCATGATAGCGTTACCCTCTTTCCACGTTATCTGGGCATGGTTTTGCCTCTATCTGGTAAGAGGTGTACCATTATTTTTTTGGTTGCTTTTACCAGTTAATACTGTCCTGGTAATATCCTGTGTGTTTTTAGGCTGGCACTACCCAATCGATGTTGCAGCAAGTATTATTATTATTTATGTATCACATAAATTATATAATCAATGCGCAATAATTTAACCGGCAATTTTTCTCGGGATGCCCGAAGGTGATTGTATTTCCTCATTGATTAAACGGTTATTTCGATTCTTTGTGTTTGCTAAAGCAACATTCATCAGTGAAGTAAAACTTCCTTTACTTTGATCTATTAATTGCGGATGCGCTTCAACATATAAACCATCGTTTGCTTTACCTACTTTAATGGGTTCATTAATAACGCGTACTGTTGTTGATACAGTTACATAGTCATACAGATGCTCAATATCTTCCGGCATCATTCGAATACAACCGGCGCTAACGCGTGAACCAACCCCGTCACGTCTGTTTGTTCCATGAATTAAATAGGTGGGCCAGCCTAAACGAAGTATGTGTCTCCCCAAAGGATTACCTATACCAGGTGGAAATTCATTGGGTATGGGCGTGCCATTTTTTGCTGCTTCTGCACGCACATTTTCAGTGGGTCGCCAAATCGGATCACGCTCTTTTGCAATTACTTTAGTTAAACCGACAGGGGTATTCCAACCTTCGCGGCCAATCCCTACTGGCATGGTAATAACGGTATTATCTCCAGGCGGATAAAAATAGAGTCTGTACTCGGCCAGATTAATAACTAAACCCTGACGTGGGCCAGGCGGCAAAATGTATTGTGAAGGAATAATAAGCTGTGTTCTCGGTAATAAAGGACGAGTTGGATCAACATGTGGATTGGCGCGTACCATTTCATAATAACCAACATCATAACGTATACCTACATCACTGATAGTTTCACCAGCATCAGGAACGGTGTATTGTAATTCGCCTATCAAATCACCTCTGGCTGGCAGAACGTAGGTTGAGGCATAAACATTACTTAATAAACACAGAACGATTAATAGATAACGAATAAAACTTTTAAAAGGCATAATAAAATCCCGGAAATTCCATTCGTTATCATAATATGTATAGTTAGGAAGAACAATTATTTTATAAGCAATTACCCTATTCTGCTTTGCTGTCCAGACCAGTATCAACTTTAAAACGCTCACCGTATTGTGTTTCAAGTTTGGCAAACAGCTCATTGAGTTGGTCATGACCAAAATGACGAGCATAGTTCATTGGGCCGCCACGGAATGGAGCAAAACCAGTAGCAAAAATCATTGCGCCATCCAGTAAATCGCTATCTTCAACTACACCTTCACGTAAACAAGCAGCTGATTCATTAACCATGCGTAAAATTAAACGATTGGCCAAATCTTTAGCCGATTTCTCGGTTTTAACTTTCTGCTTGACGGGTTTACCATTTTTATATTTATAAAAACCCTCGCCCGTTTTGCGACCAAGTTTACCTGCTTTAACCATATCTCTTAATTTTTGCGGAACAGTTCCACCATAATGTTTGGTAAGATTTTCAGCTACTGCGAGACAAACATCCATCCCTACAGTGTCTGCCAGCTCAACTGGCCCCATAAACATACCAAAATCCTTGGCAGCTGCGTCTATTTCCTCACCGGAATAACCCTCCTCCAGCAATTGTACGCATTCCATCAGATAAGGCATTAATACGCGATTAACCAGAAAACCCGGGCTTGATTTAACGGGCAATGGCAAACGTCCAATTTGGTTTACAAAAGCGCATGAACGATCTCTTACGTCAATTGACGTTTTATCGCTGCTGACAACTTCCACTAACTCCATTTTTGCTACAGGGTTAAAATAGTGAATACCAATCAAGCGTTCCGGATTTTTCATTACAGTACTAATTTCATCCAAAGGTATACTGGATGTATTTGTAGCAATAATGGCATCTTTTTTTGCCTTGGCTTCAATCTGTTTCATAATGGATTGTTTAACTTCCAGATTTTCAAAAACCGCTTCGATAATGACATCGGCATTTGCCAAACCATTACCATCTGGATCGGGAATTAATCTATCCATAGCTGCCTGAACCAAACGAGGTTCTTTTAATTTCTTTTTAAAGAGGACGTTTGCGCGACCAATTGCAGGTGCTATCTGTTCGTAAGATTTATCCTGCAAAGTTACCCGTAAACCACGCAATGCACACCAGGCAGCAATATCGCCCCCCATTACACCCGCACCAATTACATGCACATGCTTTGCTTTAAAATCGCTTGCTTTTGCAAATCCCTTCATACGCTCACGTAATAAATAAGCGCGGATTAAATTTTTTGATGTATCATTTTGACTAATTAACTGTTCAACACAATCAGCCTCTTTAAGATAAGCACGCTCGCCAACGCCACCTTCTTTCTCCCACAAATCAATAATGGCAAACGGTGCAGGATAATGTTCTTTACGCACTCTTTTGGCGACATTATAACGAAGCAATGGGGCTAGAATTGCACGGGCTATTGAATTATTTGTTAACGATTGAATAAAGCCTGGCTCATGTTTGGCTGGTTTGGTATTAATAAAATATTCAGCTGCGCGTTTTAATTGGCGTAGAGGAACTACATCATCAACAATACCCAATTTTTTTGCTTTTTTGGCAGGCAAGGCAGCACCAGTTAAAATGACTTGAGAAAGCGCATCAAAACCACCAATTAAACGCGGCAAGCGCACGGTTCCGCCCCAACCAGGGTTGAAACCGAGCATAATTTCAGGAAAACCAATGCGTGTGTCTTTATCATCACTGGCAACTCTATAGTCACAGGCGAGAGCCAGTTCTAGCCCCCCGCCCATACAAAAACCATCGATCATAGCGACTGTCGGTATGGTTAACGCTTCAAGACGCGCAAATACTGCCTGCCCTTTGCGTAAGAATTCAACAGCTTCTTCCGGAGATTTAAATGTTGAAAACACTTTAACATCAGCACCAGCAATAAACCCTTTCTTTTTACCTGAATAAACAATCAAACCTTTCGCATCCGTCTGTTTGGCAATGTCTTGCAGGGCAGCGTTTAACTCATCCAGAACTTCTGCGTTAATCGCATTTACGACCGTATCTGCACGGTTAATTCCTAACCAGACAATATGATTATCGTCAGTCTGTATTTCCCAATGTTTATAATTGCTCATTATGCTTTCACCTCTGCCGATTCTTTCAACTTGGTCACACGTTCTACATACATAGCCCCGCCCTGCCCGCCACCGATGCAAATTGCGGCCATTCCATGACTGCCATTAGTCTGCTTTAGTGATTCCAGAACATGCAAAACAATACGCGCACCGCTGGCTCCAATAGGATGCCCTGCAGCAATAGCGCCGCCATCTTTATTTAATTTGTCAAGAGAAGGTGAACCGATAGGTTGTTTCAGACCTAATTGCGTGCGGCAATATTCCTCATCATCCCAAGCAGCGACACAGCCTAAAACCTGCGCTGCGAATGCTTCGTTAATTTCCCAGCAGTCAAAGTCATCAGGCGTCATATTATTGCGTTGCATAATCGGTGTGGCCGCATGAACCGGACCCAGCCCCATTTGTGAGGGATCAAGTGCTGCCCATTGTGAATCTACGATTCGTCCAATTACTTCTAATTTATATTTTTTTACAGCCTCGGCACTGGCCAGAATCAATAAGCAGGCTCCATCAGTAATCTGAGAGCTGTTACCGGCAGTAACCATACCGTATTTTTTATCAAAAAATGGTTTTAATTTACTTAATTTTTCTGGAGAAGAATCAGGGCGAATACCATCATCCTGAGCATAAACACGCCCTTTATAATCGATAATCGGTGACACTTCATGCATGCGCCCTTCTTCGTAAGCAAGCGCAAGACGTTTGTGGCTTTCACTTGCAAATGTATCCATTTGCTCTCGTGTAATACCGAAACGAAAGGCAACTTTCTCTGCGGTTTGCCCCATGTTCATACCCACAATTGGATCACTCAATCCACGCAGTAAAGCAATCACTGGTGCAAGATAAGACGGTCGAAATTGAGTGAGCAGTCCCATACGTTGGCCAATACCTTTGGCACCAAACCAGCGGCCAAGCCAGGAGGCCATTTTCTGATTAAATAACAAGGGTGCATGGCTCATCGCATCAGTACCGCCAGCAAGGATTAAATTGCTACGGCCAGAAGAAATCTGTAGCGCGGCGTTATCAAGAGCCTGCATGCCAGAAGCACAATTTCTCATAACAGTAAACGCGGGAACTTTATCCCCACAGCCAAGGCGTAAGGCAATTACACGAGCAATATTAGCTTCATCCGGGCCAGGCATGGCAGAGCCAATAATAACTTCATCAAGTGCACTGGGTGCAAATGGTTGACGATTAAGTAAGGGTATACCCGCCGCAACAGCAAGATCAGAAGCAGTAAATGACCCAACATCTTTTGCTTTCAAAAAAGGTGTTCTGTTACCATCCACTACGTACACATCTCGACCGCTTAAATTAGATTTTTGCTTCATGTGATCTCCTGATACCGTCGTTGCCCCAACAATTACAAATTTTTTTATAAAAAGATAGCAGCATTCTTAACTAATTGGAAATGCTAACAAAAATTTAGTTTTATTATTTTTTAGAAATACTGTTGACGCCTTTAAAAATCCTGATATACTTCGCCTCCATTGACCGGAGAGATGGCCGAGTGGTCGAAGGCGCTCCCCTGCTAAGGGAGTATGGGAGAAATCCCATCGAGGGTTCGAATCCCTCTCTCTCCGCCAGTACGTAATATGCGCCCGTAGCTCAGTTGGATAGAGTATTTGGCTACGAACCAAAGGGTCGGAGGTTCGAATCCTTCCGGGCGCACCATCTAAATTTAAGATTAGCAAATTTAATTGCAGTACAAATTAATTTAACTCCCCCCCAATACTTATTCAAAAACTACACATTTCAACTTACTTGTCGTTTATACCAATAAAGCTGCATTTCAAAGTTATAGTCTATACTTTTTTAATATATAACAACCTTTTACAACCGAGGGTCTCATGCTTTATAAAAATATTATGTTAGCAATTGATGGAAGTGAAGCTTCTAATGCAGCTGTGCAGGAGGCTCTCAAATTAATCAAGGATCAAGATGTACATTTGCGAATCATCCACATAGCTGATGAATCAGTCTTCCACGTTGGTGGGCCTAGTTTTGATTACCCCTTATTAATTGCCGAGTTAAAGCAGCAAGGACAAGGCATTTTAGATGCAGCTGCTAGTACTATAGAAAGCCAATCTTCTATCAAAGTTGAAAAATCTCTCCTTGAGATGAAACTATTACAAGGAGGAGTCGCTGAGCTTATTATTGAAGAAGCAAAGGATTGGCCGACAGACCTGCTGATTTTAGGTACTCACGGGCGACGAGGTTTTAGCCGCCTCTTTTTAGGTAGTGTAGCAGAAAATATAATACGTATTGCAACTATGCCTGTGCTTCTTGTTCATGCCCCTAAATAGATTACATTTTTATTATGGTGAAAAATGGATAAATTCACAGATAGATATGAGGCTGGAAGGATTTTAGCAACTTACCTTAACGATTTTGCTTATTTGAAAGATGTTATTGTCTTGGCATTGCCGCGTGGCGGCGTTCCAGTTGCCTATGAAATTGCTTCAGCATTGTCGCTCCCTCTTGATGTTTTCATTGTTCGAAAATTAGGGGTTCCAGGGCATGAAGAATATGCTGTAGGTGCTATTGCTTCAGGAGGTACCGTTTTCTTTAATGAATCAATGATGCGTGAATTAAATTTAGAACAAGGTGCAATTGACAGGGTATTAAAAACAGAACAAAAAGAATTAATCCGACGAGAGCACTTATACAGAGGCAACCGCCCTTTTCCTGACTTATCGGGGAAAACAATCATTCTGGTAGATGACGGTATCGCCACAGGTGCTACCATGTATGCGGCAATTGAAGCGCTGCGCCAATATAATCCCGCATCTATTATAATTGCCGTTCCAGTAGCCGCCTATTCAACCTGTCAGGGAATGGCTAATCTGGTTGATAAAATTGTCTGTCCATTACAACCAATAGAATTTCATGCCGTGGGTTTATGGTATGCCGATTTTTCCCAAACCTCTGATAAGGAAGTTATTGAATTACTCAAAAAATCTTAAATGGCTACGCAACTACAACGACTCATCTTCTACACTAGAATGATGCAAGCAGTTGTCCTGCCAATTTGATAGCATCATTCATTATGATAGTACTACCGTTTTACAGGAGCCTGGAGTTAGTTAAGATGGATAACAATTCAAATAAAGAATTAAATAAACTAAAATTAGTCAAGTTAGGTATTGATACGGGGCAGGAGTATATTCTTTTTATACGCTCAGATTGCTTTATTTATATCTCGGAAGGATTTGAAACCCAAGCGCGAGTGCTTGTTCAGTTACATAAAAAAACTATAATTGCATCATTGAATATTATTGATTCTGATATCTTGAAAGAGTGTGAGGCCAGTCTTTCCGAAAGTGCCTGGCAGCAAATTGGTGCAAATGAAGGTGATTTTATTAATATCTCTCACTTGCTTCCTATAACCTCTATGAATCATATACGCTCTAAAATATATGGTAATGCTTTATCAGCCTCTCAATTTTATGAAATTATCAGTGATATTGTCGCTGGAAAATATTCAAGCACTCATTTATCCAGTTTTATTACTGCTTGTGGCAATGACAATCTCAGTATTAAAGAGATTATTTATCTGACTCAGGCTATGGTTAACTCTGGAGAACAATTACATTGGAACAATCCTGTTATTCTTGATAAACATAGCGTAGGTGGCATTCCAGGTAATCGAACAACTCCCATCATTGTAGCTATTGTAGCCGCTGCTGGACTTATTATCCCTAAAACCTCATCACGAGCCATTACATCTCCTGCAGGCACTGCTGATACTATTGAAACGATGACGCCTGTGAATCTGTCTGTTTCTAAAATCCAAAAAGTAGTTGCACTTGAAGGTGGATGTCTGGTTTGGGGTGGCGCCCTGGGCTTAAGTCCAGCTGATGATATTATTATTCGGGTTGAAAGAGTTCTGGATATTGATCCAATAGGACAAATGATAGCCTCTGTACTTTCAAAAAAAATTGCAGTTGGAGCTACCCATGTTCTTATCGATATCCCCGTGGGTCCAACAGCAAAAATTCGTTCAGAACTGGAATTTTCCAAATATCAAAATTATTTTTCCCTGGTCGCCAAGGCTTTTAATCTGAATGTTATTACTATAAAAACAAGTGGAAGTCAGCCTATTGGAAAAGGTATTGGCCCTGCTTTAGAGGCAAAAGATGTTTTAGCAGTGCTTGGTAACCATCAAGATGCGCCGATCGACTTAAAAAATAAAGCCATTACACTTGCAGCGATCTTACTTGAGTTGGGAAAAAAAATACCCCTTCAACAAGCCACAGAATTAGCAATACATTTATTGGAAAGCGGCGCAGCATTAAAAAAATTTTTAGCGATTTGTGAAGCACAGGGTGGTTTTAAAGAACCACCCTGTGCCTTGTTTACTTATAATGTTATTGCCCTGGAAAGTGGATTTATTACAGAAATTGATAATAGAAATCTGTCTAAAATAGCAAAACTGGCCGGAGCGCCCTATGAGCCTGCAGCTGGTATTGAATTTTTTGCAAAATTAAATACCAAGGTTGAAAAAGGACAATTATTGTACCGAATTCACGCAGAATCCAAAGGAGCCCTGGACTACGCTTGCACCTATGTTTTATCTATACCCAGTATCATTAAAATTGCACCGGATAAAACATAACTTAAGAGTAATACGCTCCTGAACGCAGGAGCAAAACAAATAATTACCTGCAATACAATAATGCATTTAACTAATCAAATAGATATTACCAATATTCTTGCAAAGGTATCATTGAACTCTGCTAGAAAACAAACCAGACGCAAAACGAATGGTTAATCTATCAGCTTTTCTAATCTAACTTCTCATACAGCTTATCAAGCTGTCCCTCAATTCATCTAAATCCTGTATATTTTTTTGTAATTCATTACTCTCTGCTTTTGTTGGTGGAGGATTCACCCCACATTGAGCACCTTCGGCTCTGGAATCAAGACTTGCTTCTCTGTTTAATCCCTCAATAATTCCAGATCTATAGTTCCAGAATAATTGCCGGCATTTCGTATTGGCATGTTCGTTGTTGTTAGCTACCAGCCCATTGAAGGTGCTCTTATGCTCGTTCAGCTTTGCTCCAAAAAAAGGATGATTATGTTCACTGTTTTTAATTTTCATCAGGTATTCCTCAGCAGTTCCCGCCACCGCATAGACTCCACAGCAGCCGTGCACTCTAATTATTCCATTTCGTAAACTTGTTTGGTATTTTAGCATCTGATTTAAGTCGTAGGATAGGATTTCGCTCAGATGT
>Ga0105047_10014120_pt1 | contig 12696 bp, 13 predicted proteins | sample MAT04_FD_78384 | JGI IMG/M metagenome (GOLD analysis project Ga0105047, IMG submission 78384) | Freshwater microbial communities from Lake Fryxell liftoff mats and glacier meltwater in Antarctica - MAT-04 (megahit assembly) | ecosystem: Environmental > Aquatic > Freshwater > Ice > Liftoff... | reverse complement strand
TAGAAGAGCGCAGATATCTCGAGAAATACGTTGGGCTGCTTGCGCGACACCACGATGGCGTCGTCATACCAGGGATGCCCCATGTGGGCGAGCACCATGGTGAGATCTGGATACCTCAGCGCGATCGGCTCAACATGGATGGCCCGCCCCATCTCTATAGGAGCGTTGCGCGCGAACGTCGTGCCCATGTGCATAGTGAGCGGCAGGTTGTGACGCTGAAGATACTCGTAGACCGGTTCGAGCCGGGGGTCGCTGAGCGCGACGCCGTTGTAGATCGGGCCGAACTTGACACCCTTCAGCCCCAGGTCCTCCACCGCGTGTCGAAGGCGCTCCATACAGTCGGGCCGGCGAGGATCGACATAGGCGAAGCCGACGAACTTGTCGGGGTATTTCGCAACCGCTGCCGCGGTTGTTTCGTCGTCGCTCTCCACCCCGATCGAGTCGCCGTAGCGCAGGGCGAAGACGATCGCACGCTCGACCTCGGCCATCTCCCGGTAGAGGGTGTCGGCATCCGCCTTGGGAGCCATCTCGCCTTTCCGCACGCGGCTCAGCTGCTGGTGGTAAAGGGGAAGCACGTGCTCGTCGTTCCAGATGTTGACGTGGCAGTCGCAATAGGCGCGGGCCTCGTCCATCACAGCACCCCGTACTTGGCGTAGACGTCGCGAAGGTAGGCACCGGCGCGCAGTTCGCGCATCGAGTGGTGCTCGCCGTTGATCTTTTCCAAAGCAACGCGCAGCACCTCGGCCTCCACCGCCTGTGGCACCACCACTACCCCGTCCGCATCGCCGAACACGAGGTCGCCCGGCGAGACCTTCACCCCGCCGCAGATTACCGGCACGTCGATCGCCTGGATCTGGCCGCGACCCTTGCTGTCGAGCGGCGCGATGCCGCCGTGGAACACAGGAAGCTGCAAGGCGCGGATCTCGAGGATGTCGCGCACGAACCCGTCGGTCACGCAGCCGGCCGCGCCGCGGGCCCGCGTCGCTGTCGAAAGCAGGCTGCCCCAGGGGGCGATGCGGCTGGAGCCGCCGCAGGCGAAGACGGCCACATCGCCGGGCTTCAGGTCGTCAACGATGGCGATCTCGAGTTCGTAGGGGTTTTCACCCTCCTCAACATGCGCCGTTTCCATGTAGATACCGGTGCGGGCCCGGCCGCAGAGCTTCAATTGCTCGTCGAGCGGCCGGATCTGCGGCTTCATGGCCTGGTCACGCACCCCTAACGCGTCGAGCGCATCCGAAAGCACGGCCGCGAAAAGCTGCTCCCAGTTTGCCGGTAGTGGTGGGTTCTCGCGTGGGGTGAAGCTGGTCATGGCTGTCATCGCATCTGTCTCAGAAGGAAGGCTTGGAAGGGGGGGTGCCGCTCTTGCCGACGAGGAAGTCAAAATCAACGCCCTGGTCGGCCTGCTGCACGTGGTCGATGTAGATTTTGCCATAGCCTCTCTCGAAGGCGGGCGGCGGCGGCACGAAAGCGGCGCGGCGTCGCTCCAGCTCCTCGTCCGCCACCTCAAGGGTCAGGCTGCGGGCGGCAGTGTCGAGCACCACCATGTCGCCGGTGCGGACCAGCGCGAGGGGCCCACCGACCGCAGATTCCGGCGACACGTGCAGCACCACCGTGCCGAAAGCGGTGCCGCTCATCCGCGCGTCGGATACACGCACCATGTCGGTCACGCCTTGCGCGAGCAGCTTCTTGGGGAGCGCCACAGAGCCGACCTCCGGCATGCCCGGATAGCCGCGCGGGCCGGAGTTCTGCAGCACCAGTACGGTGTCTGCGTCGACGTCGAGGTCGTCGTCGTCGATATGGGCGCGGAGCTCGTCGGCATCCCTGAACACCAGCGCCTTGCCTCGATGCCGCATCAGCCGCGGCGAGGCCGCGGACGGCTTGATGATCGCGCCGCCGGGAGCGAGGTTGCCTTTCAACACCATGATGCCGCCTTCGGCAGCCAGCGGATTGTCGAGTGGCCGGATCACTTCATCGTCGTAGCACGCGACCCCCTGAAGCCGGTCGCCGATCGCGCCGCCCTCGACCGTCGGAGCATTGAGGTTCAGCCGCTCAGCCAGGCGGCTCATCACCACCGGCAGGCCGCCGGCATTGAAGAATTCCTCCATCAGGAAGCGTCCGGCAGGCTTCAGGTCGACTAGACAGGGAATGTCGCGTCCCAGCCGGTCCCAGTCCTCAAGCGAGAACGGCACACCGAGGCGCCCCGCCAGCGCGAGCAGATGCACCACCACGTTGGTCGAGCCGCCGATTGCCCCGTTTATTTTCACAGCGTTCTCGAATGCAGCCCGGGTGAGAATCTTTGAGATCGTTATCCCCTCGTTGACGAGACCGACGATCCGCTTCCCCGCCTCCTCGGCAAGCACGGCTCGGCGGCTGTCGACGGCGGGGATTGCGCCGTTCATCGGCAGCGCGATGCCCATAGCCTCCGACACGATCGCCATCGAGGACGCGGTTCCCATGGTCATGCACGAGCCCGCTGACCGGCTCATCGCCGACTCGGCGGCATCCAGCCCGGCCTTGTCGATTTTCCCCGTTCGGTACGCCTCATCGATCAGGAAGACGTCCGTCCCGGAGCCAAGGTCTCGCCCCTGGTAGCGACCGTTGAGCATGGGGCCACCTGAGACAAGGATCGTGGGCACATCGCAGCTCGCTGCTCCCATCAGCAGCGCCGGAGTGGTCTTGTCGCAGCCGGCGAGCAGCACCACCCCGTCGATCGGGTTGGCGCGGATGGTTTCTTCCACGTCCATCGAAACGAGGTTGCGGAACAGCATTGTGGTTGGCCGCATCAGCGGTTCGCCCATGCTGGTCACTGGGAATTCGAGCGGGAAGCCCCCCGCCATCAGCACGCCGCGCTTCACGTGCTCGGCCAGGTCGCGCAGATGACGGTTGCAGCTGGTCAGCTCCGACCACGTGTTGCATATGCCGATCACCGGCCGACCATCGAACAGGTCGGCCGAAAAGCCTTGGCTCTTCATCCAGCTTCGAGGGATGAACCCATACTTGCCGTCGCGCGCGAACCACTCGGCGCTGCGGTTTGGTTTGCCGTCGATCTTGCTCACTTGCTTATCCCCGCAGTGATACCAGCCACGAGATACTTCTTGAGTAGCATGAAGGTGATGATGGGCGGAATTGCACTCAGGAGCGAGCCCGTAAGAATCACTTCGATGTTTGTGGCGCGTACGCCCTGAAGTGCCGCGATGCCGACGCTTATGGTCCGCATCTCCGGGTCGGGCAGGAACTTGAGGGCCAGGATTTCGTAGGTATCGGTCATCGGCTCCTCCAGCTTGCGGCGCAACATGCCGGACTGAGATCAACCGTCGAGCCAGGGATGATCCATGGCTGGCCGATGGACGCTCCGCCCCTAAACTAATCGCGGCTGGTTCCATGCACGGGAGCAGAAGGGCCCCCACGTTCCTGCGCTGCCGTGCAACGGGCAAGGTAGTTGCCAAGCTCAATCAGCCCGAACGCCTTGACAACCTCATCAAGCGACAGGGCAGGATCGAGCCGCGAGATGAAGAACAGGTGTTCCTCGCCGCGCGTCTCGACGAGCAACCGATCGCCGTAACGGGCTTGCACCGCGAGCAGTTTCTCGGCCTGGCCGTCGGTATGGAACCAGCGCTGGTCGAGGTCCAGGTTGACGCTCACCAATCGGCCCCAACGACTGGTCGCCGCCAGAACCTTGCCTGACCGGTCGATGATCTTGCCCGTATAGGACTGCACGGCCGAGACCACGACGAAGTCGTGCAGGCAGGCATAGGCCTGCAGCGGGAAACCGCCTTCGTAGGCCGATATCCAGGCGACGATGTCGGCGCCTTCGGCCTTCATCGCGGCCCACAAATCGCGCCAGTTGAGATCAAAGCAGATAGCGAGGCCGATGCGGCCGATATCGGTATCGAACACGCCCACCGCACTGCCGGGCCTCACGCCACCCTCGATCTCGCCTTCGGTCGGGTGGCGCTTGGCATAAGTGCCGATCAACTCGCCGTCGCGCCCGAAGAGCACGGAGACATTCTCGATGCCGCCCGCCCGCTTGAGGAAGGCGCCGGCCACGAGGTTGATCCGATTGGCGCGGGCCCGTGCCGACAGCGCCGCAAACGACGGGCCGTCGATCGGCTCGGCCACTTCGGCGATGCGCGCGCTGGGGAGACCAGCGGCCGCGAAGGTTTCGGGCAGGCAGACCAGATCGGCATGCTGGGCGCCGGCCGCATCGATGAGCGCCAGACCACGGGCGAAGGTCTCGGCCGGATCCGGCTCGGACAGGTTATAGGGCGGCGCGAACGGCTCCAGTGTCGCGAGCGATGTCGTGGCGATGCGGGCGAGCTTCTTCATCCACTGCTTCCTCGAGCCGGCGACGCGTCAGAGCGCCTACTGCTGCACCTGGCCCCCGGCGAACCGGGCGATCATCAGCGATCCAAGGATGATGGCGCCGTAGATGGCCTGGATCCAGAACGAGGGGACCTGGGCCAGCGTCAGCACGTTCTGCACCACGCCGAGAAGCAGCACGCCGGTGAGGGCACCGAACATCGTGCCCTTGCCGCCATCGAGCGATATGCCGCCGATCACCGCTGCGGCGAAGACCGTGAAGATCAGGCCGTTTCCCTGGTTGGCGCTGATGGCGCCGACATAACCGGTGATGGCAAGGCCGCCCAGCGCCGCGAGGATGCCCGCCAGCACATATACTCCCCAGATCACCCGCTCCACCCGGATGCCCGCGGCGCGGGCCGCTTCCGGGTTACCGCCGATCGCGTAGAGGGCGCGGCCCAGCCGATGGTAGCGCAACACCAGGCCTGCGATGAGGAAGGCCGCGGCAGCCAGCCACACCGCCAGCGGCAGCGACAGGAACGTCACCTCCATCAGGCCGTAGAAGGCGTCCGGCAGATCGAACAAGGTGCGGCCGCTGGTGGCGCCGACAAGCATGCCGCGCAGGATGATCAGCATGGCAAGGGTGACGATGAACGCGTTGAGTCGCAGCGCCACGACGAGGAAGCCGTTGACGAATCCGACGAGCCCGCCCACCGCCAGCACAACGAGACTGCCGGCCCACACCGGCCACTCCGTGCCGAAGCCGAACTGAACTGCCGGCACCACCACCATTGCCCCGATGGCAGGGGCGAAGCCATAGACCGACTCGAGCGAGAGGTCGAACTTGCCGGTGATGATGATCAGCGACTCGGCCAGCACGATCAGTGCCAGCGCCGCCGATGAGGTGAGGATGGTCGTGATATTGTTGGGGTTGAGGAAGACCGGGCTGACGATGCTGCCAACGACGACCAGCGCCACCAGCGCCGGCAGCAGCGCCAGGTCGCGCAGGCGGGCGATGGCGACGCGGCCGATGGAAGAACTCGTGGCCCGCCGTGGGCTCGTCCCACTGACTTTGTTATCAGTCGTCACGCTGAAATCCCCTCGATCGATGCGACCAGAGCATTATCGCTCCATCCCGCCTTATGTTCGGCCACCACGCCGCCGTGACGCATCACCAGCACGCGGTCGCATGTCCGCAGGTCTTCGAGCTCGCCGCTGACGACGAGGATGGCCTTGCCCTCGCGGCGCAGGTTTTCGACCACCGCGAGCAGCGCTTCCTTGGATTTGACGTCGACGCCTGCCGTTGGGTCGATCAGCACCACCACCGATGGCTGGCTGGCGAGCGCCCGGCCAAGCACGACCTTCTGCTGGTTGCCGCCCGACAGGCTTGATACCGGTTGTTCCGGGCCTTCGGTAACGACGCCGAGCCGCTCGATCGCTCCCCGCGTGACGTCACCGCGGCGCCGAGGCGAGATGAAGCCCAGCGGCCCCAGCTTGTTGGCGATGGTCATGGTGGTGTTGTCGGCCACCGAGAGGCCGAGCACGAGCCCCTCGACGTGGCGGCTCTTGGGCACGCAGCCGACCCCGAGTGCCAGTGCCGCAGGAACGCTGCCCGAGGGCAGCGCCTTGCCCTCGATGGTGATCGAGCCACCGGTGAACTTCGCCAGCCCGGCGATCGCTTCGGCCACGCCGATGCGGCCGCTGCTGGTGGCGCCGGAGATGCCGATGATCTCGCCGCGGCGGATATTGAAGCTCACATCGTTGAAGTCGTCACCGGCGAGCCGTTCGACTTTCAGCGCCACCGGTGCTTCGGGCGGAATGACCCGGCCGACGGCATCGGCAAAACCGAAATGTACCTGCTCGCCGGTCATGGCCTCGATCAGCCGGTCCTTGGGCAGCTCGGCGACGGGCGCCGAGATGATGTGCCGCGCGTCGCGCAGTACTGTCACCTGCTGGCAGATCTCGTAGACCTCCTGCAGGTGATGCGAGATGAAGAGGAACGTCACGCCCTGCGCCTGCAACTCGCGAATGCGCACGAACAGCCGCTTGATCTCGTCGCCATCGAGTTGCGCGGTCGGCTCGTCGAGGATAATGAAGCGCGCTCCATAGGACAGCGCCCGGGCGATTTCGACCAGTTGCCGCTCCTCGACCTTGAGGTCGCCGGCCCGCATGCTCTGGTCGACATTGACGTTCCAGCGCGCCAGCACCTCCTCGGCCTGCTGGCGCAGCGTCGACCAGTTTATCAGGCCGTTGCGCCGTGGCTGGTGATTGATGAACAGGTTTTCGCCGACCGTCAGGTCCGGAATGATGGTCGAGTGCTGGTAGACGCAGGCGACGCGCTGGCGCCAGGCCTCGCGATCGTTGACGGGCGGCGCCAGTTCGCCGCCGAAGCGCACTTCGCCGGTATCCGGCGCCCTGAGGCCGGTAAGGATGCCGACCAGCGTCGACTTGCCGGCGCCGTTGCGACCGACGAGCGCGTGGGACTCGCCCGGCATGACACGGATCTGCGCGCTGCTGAGCGCGACAGTGGCGCCGTAGCGCTTTGAAACGTCGATGGCCTCGACGATCGGGGGGGAGGAGCGCGTTTGCACGCGCCCATCCGATTCTGCACCATGTGTCATCTATCCGACCAGCCTACAGGTTGCCCCAGAAGGCTTTGTCGTCGACGTTTTCCTTGGTCACCAGCGGCGCGGCCAGTTGATCCTCGAGCACGCCGGGGGCGACTTCAATAATGGTGCTGCCGTGGTCGGTGGGACCGGCAACAAAGGTTTTCCCTTCGATCGCCTGCTTCAGGTACATCAGGCCGTACTTGGCGTAGAGGTCGGCAGGCTGCGACACCGTCGCGTCGATCTCGCCGGAGCGAATGGCGTCGAATTCCTGCGGAATGCCGTCGTTCGAGACGATGACGATGTGCCCCTCCTCGCCAGCGGGATGCAACAGGCCACGACGCTTCAGCGTCTGCAGCGTCGGGGCCAGGAACACGCCACCGGCGTGCATGTAGATCGCCTTGAGATCGGGCGTCGAGTTCAGCACGGTCTCGAGGCCAGCGGCCGCATCTTCGCCCGACCACGCTTTGGTGGGGATTTCGAGCAGCTTCAAATTCGGGAAGTTCTTGGTGATGCAGTCGCGGAAGCCGTTGCCGCGGTCGCGACCGTTGATCGATGCCTGGTCGCCCATGATCTGCGCTACCGGGCCTTCCTTGACGTGCTCACCGATGAACTGGCAGGCCTTCTCGCCGTAAGCGACGTTGTTGGCGCGCACGACGATCGCAACCGGGCCGGTATCGGGGGCGACGTCCACGGCGACCACCTTGACGTTGGCGGCGGCCGCAGTTTCGAGCACGGTCTTTGCTGCCGACGTATCGAAAGGCGAGAAGATGAGGCCGTTGGCGCCCAGCGTCACGGCGTTCTTGACGCCGGTGATCTGCTTGGCCGTGTCGAACTCGGAGTTGAACGGCTGCAGCAGGTCGATGCCCTGGGCCTTCGCCTCGTCTTCGATGTACTTGTTGTAAGCCGTCCAGAACGGCGACGTCAGCGTCGTCAGGTCTACGGCGACCTTCGGCGCAGTCTGCGCTGTTGCCGGCGCGACGAACGCCGTCGATGCAAGCAGCAGCGCCCCCACGGCGGCCGTGAGTTTCAGAGACTTCAGCATTTCATATCTCCCTCGTTGAACCGGTCAGACATCGGCCGCGATTGTTGGGCGGGCTCGAGCTGCAGGCACGTCTTCACCGTCGCGTCGGCATCTCCTCCGGCGGACGCGACAGGAATTCCTCAAGGCTGGCATCGAGATGGAACCGCAACGCCGCAACCGTCGCCTCCACATCACGCCTCCGCAGCGCTTCGACAATTGCGAGGTGTTCGCCGCGCAGGCGGCGGGCGTCGTACCGGGCCAGCGAATAGTTGCGGATGGTCTGCGTCTGGCGGATCGAGATACGATGCCAGCCGCTGATCAGGCTGTTGCGGGCGAGCGACACGATAAGCTCGTGGAAGTCGCGGTCGAGCTTGATTGCCACGACCAGTGCTTCGGTCGTTTGCTTGGCGATCTCGGCCATGTGCTGGTCGTAGATACCCTGCAACTGCGCCAGGAACTCGGGCGTCACCCTGCCCTCGGCAATCCCGACGGTCACCGCATGCGCTTCGAGCAGCAGGCGGGCCGAATACGTCTCGTCCATGTCGCCGCGGGTGAAGCGACGCACGACAGAGCCGCGGCGGGACTCGGCTTCGACCAAGCCCTCGCGCTCCAGCCGGCTCAGCGCTTCCTTCACCGGGGTCGGGCTGATTTCGAGCTTCCCAGCCAACTCCTCGGCAAACAGACGCTGGCCCGCGGGCAGATGTCCGGAGACAATCTGCTCGCCCAGTTCCTCATAGGCCTGCTCGGCCAAGGTTGGACGTCTGGGCTTGGTCATGGGCAACACTAGGCACCACTCCCAAACGTCAGCAAGTAGAAAATTTTATATCTGGACCGGTTCGTTTGGCTCTGCCATGAAATAGATATGGCTCACCACGTCGTCTCGGACATCGACTCTGACCCGCGACTATTGCTGCTCGACGCGCGCGACAATGTGCTGGTCGCCAAGGCTCGGCTGCGCGCTGGCGATACTGTTGTCGTGTCGGGCAAAGCGGTCACCATCTCTGCCGATATACCGCTCGGTCACAAGCTGGCGCGGCTCGATATTCCAGTGGGGGCGAAGGTGCTGAAATATGGTGCGCCGATCGGCTCGGCCACAGCGCCGATCCGTCCCGGCGAGCACGCGCACGTGCACAACATCAAAAGCGACTACACGCCGACATACAGCCTTGCCGGCGAAGATCAGCGCTATGGGGAGGCGACATGACGATGCGCGGCTATTTGCGGGCTGACGGGCGCAAGGGCATCCGCAACACGGTGGTCGTCGGCTACCTGGTGGAATGCGCGCACCATGTGGCGCGCGAAGTGGCGATGCCGTTTCGCGACGCCGACGTACACGTCATCGGTTTTCCCGGCTGTTATCCGAACGATTATGCCGAGACGATGATGGAGCGGCTCTGCACCCATCCCAATGTCGGCGCCGTGCTGCTGATCTCCCTCGGCTGCGAAAGCTTCAACAAATATAAACTGGCCCACTCCGTGCGCCAGAGCGACCGACCCGTGCATACCATCGTCATCCAGGCCGCCGGCGGGACGCGCAAGTCCATTGCCGAAGGGCAGGCTTTCATTGCCGAGCAGCTCGCCCTGCTCGAGGCGGCCGAGACGGTGCCGATGGCGGCCAGCGAACTGATCGTCGGCACGGTCTGCGGTGGCTCGGACGGCACCTCCGGCATCACCGGCAACCCTGCGGCCGGCCGCGCCTTCGACATGCTGGTCGAGGCCGGGGCCGCCTGCATCTTCGAGGAAACCGGCGAGCTGATCGGCTGCGAGCACATCATGGCCAACCGTGCCATCACTCCCGACCTCGGTGTGGAACTGGAGGCCAGCGTTGCCAAGGCGGCCCGCTATTACGCGACGTTGGGGTACGGCTCCTTCGCCGCCGGCAATGCAGAGGGCGGGCTCTCCACCATCGAGGAAAAGTCGATGGGCGCCTATGCCAAGTCAGGGGCTTCGCCGATCAGCGGGCTGATCAAGCCGGGCGATATCCCGCCGCGCGGCGGGCTCTATCTGCTCGACGTGGTGCCGGATGGCGAGGTGCGGTTCGGCTTTCCCAATATCAACGACAACGCCGAAATCGCCGAGCTCATTGCCTGCGGCAGCCATGCCGTGCTTTTCGTCACCGGCCGCGGTTCGGTGGTCGGATCGGCGATCTCGCCGGTGGTGAAGATCTGCGCCAACCCGGAGACGTACAGGCGGATGGAAGACGACATGGATGTCAATGCCGGCCGAATCCTCGATGGCGGCGCGACGCTGGACGAAGTGGGAGAGGAAATCCGCGATATCGTGCTCGGCCTCGCTGCGGGCGGCAGGACCAAATCGGAGGAGCTGGGGCATCGGGAATTCGTCCTGACCTACAAGAGCTTCGCCCCGATCGGCCCATCGTGCCTGCCCTCCGCATGAGCAGCGTGGCCGACATTTCCGACCGCCTTGCCGCCTGCTACACTGGCGTCGTCCACGACGTGATGAGGGCGCGGGGGCTGCGCGACTTCACGTTGCCGCCGGAGTTGCGGCCCATCCTGCCCGAGCGGGCGATGGCCGGGCCGGCCTTCACCATCGAGGGCGAAGTGGTTGCAGGTGCCGACGCGCATGAGACGCTGCTGGCGTGGACGGGGCTGTTGTCGAAGGCGCCGGCCGGCTCGATCTGGGTGTCGCAACCGAACGACCGAGCAGTCGCCCACATGGGGGAACTTTCTGCCGAGACGCTTAAAAACAAAGGCGTACGCGGCTGCGTTGTCGACGGCTTTATCCGCGACGTCAACTTCCTGCTCGCCATCGACTTCCAGGCATGGTGCCGGGGCTTCACCCCACGCGACATCGTCGGTCACTGGCTGCCCAAGGCCACCGAGGTGCCGATTGTCATCGGGGAGGTCACGATTGCCCCCGGTGACTATCTGCTCGGCGATCGCGATGGACTGCTTCGCGTGCCAAGGGCCGAAGCAAACCTCATAGTCCAACTGGCCGAAGCGGCGATCGCGACGGAGAGCCTGGTGCGCAAGGCGATCCTTGCGGGCACCGATCCGCAAGACGCTTACCTAAAGTATGGGAAGTTCTAGGGCCTGGTCCAAGACACATCCGCGGGTCGTTGAGGTGGATGTCTGTTTGTAGCTAGAAGCAGTCCCTGCCCCACGACCGCTTCGCGCCGATAATCTTGAAAAAGTCCGCGCAGGTTATCAGCGGACAAGCTGGCTGAAATGAACCTGCGCGGTCAGCAGCTGAGAAACCAGAGTGCAGCCAAGCCGTTCCTAGCGAGTGGCCTCTTCCCGAATCTCATTCCTGGCACACCCGCCCTGACATGTGAAAAAACCCATGACGATCGTTCGGTCGTATAAACCTCAGCGGCACAACGAAAACTGTCGTCGCTCTTTGGAGCCAATGTAGTGAGCATTCCGACCCCGTTCAGACCAGAGACCGGACAGGAGAGCGTCTGGGACTATCCGCGCCCACCACGTCTTGAACATATCAAGGAGCGTATCGAAATCGTCTTTGCGGGGATGGGTATCGTTGACGCCCCGGAAGGTTTCAGAGTTCTGGAGACCAGCCATCCGCCCGTCTACTACGTTTCGCCGGCCTTCATCGCGCCCGGGGTCCTACGACCCACCCGGGGGACGAGCGTTTGCGAATGGAAGGGGCGCGCGGACTATTTCGACGTGGTAGCCAACGGCAGGACTGCCCCACGTGCAGCCTGGCGATACCAGGCGCCAACGGATGGTTTTGCTGCGATCGCTGCCTTCCTCACGTTCTATGCCGGACCGATGGACCATTGCTCAGTGGCCGGCGAGGTTGTCAGGCCTCAGCCAGGCGGCTTTTACGGTGGGTGGATCACATCAAATGTTGTTGGCCCGTTCAAAGGTGAGCCGGGTTCCATGGGTTGGTGACAGATGGCCAAACGAATCGAGAAAAGCGACTTGCCGGTCAAGATATGTGCGACCTGCAACCGGCCATTCACGTGGCGAAAAAAGTGGGCCGCGGTCTGGAGTGACGTCAAATATTGCTCTGATGCCTGCCGTGGACAACGGCTTGGCAGGTCAGGATCAGAGGCAGGATCAGGTCCCTAGCCTCGAATGCGATCTCGACTTGCGCGTTTGTGTCGGCCTATCTTGCCCCACTGAGTGGACAGGGGGCTCCAAGTAACATGGTCATAGTTTTCAATGTGATCGGCGGGTTGATGGCAGCCGCAGGGCTGCTATGGGCGGCGGCGGCCGGCTTCGGCGTGGCAACGACGGGAAACTATGTCGGCATCATCGCGGTGCTCATTGCGGCAGCCTACGTTTTTCTTGCTGGCGCGCTGTTTGTCGCCATTGGTGCGATCCTGTCCCGGCTGGACCGCCTCATCTACAATACCACCGACTTCCAGTCCCGGGACCACCGCGATGTAGAGCCGTCTTACTCGAAGCGTCGTCGTGGCTGAGCATGACCTCAATCTGATCCTGTTGCCCGAAACGCCCGACTTTCGCCAACCTGCGTCGGCGAATCGTGCTATTTCGGCAACACGAAAGGCGCATAGATTACCAAACCCTTAACAGGACATTGTATCCACAGAATTTTTGCTGGGTTATTCCCCCTCGTATGTCGATGAGTTTGTTGGGGGATCGTCATGTTGCCGTGGAGCACTGCGTTTTTGGGCCGATGTCTTTCGTCGGCCGGACATCGTCAGGCTCGGCCGCGTCACTCGGCTCGGGTCTGGTTAGTCAACCTGGGCTTGGTCACGACGCTTGCCACAGGCCTCCTCGCGACAAGTCCGGCCCAGTCGGTTGGCATCGATGTCGGCCG
>Ga0105047_10014118_pt1 | contig 12697 bp, 5 predicted proteins | sample MAT04_FD_78384 | JGI IMG/M metagenome (GOLD analysis project Ga0105047, IMG submission 78384) | Freshwater microbial communities from Lake Fryxell liftoff mats and glacier meltwater in Antarctica - MAT-04 (megahit assembly) | ecosystem: Environmental > Aquatic > Freshwater > Ice > Liftoff... | reverse complement strand
GCGCTGGAAAAACATCACTCCGGTGGCCGCGACCTGGAGTCCAGAGAACGACAATATCATCCTTCGCCATAACCTGAGCAACAACGGACTCTACGACGTCTGGACCGTGTGGAACCAAAATAAAACGGCTTCGGTCCAGGGGAACATCGTGATGAAGTCCGATCAAAACCCCGACTGGGCGATCGCCGTTCGGGATAACCAGCGAATCGCAGTCAAAGACCATGGCATCGCGCTCGATCTGGAGCCTCTCGAGACCCGCATCCTCCTCACGCCAAGAAATGCCATCGCCACCGCACCGCTGGCTTGGTTCGAACTCCAGCGCGATTGGTGGCGAGCGAGTGCGCAACCGTCATCCAAAAAGCTGCCGGAACCGACTCATCGGTTTTCTGTTGATCTGGAGAAAGATTGGGCGTTCAAACCGATTGGCAAAGGAGAGTTGGTGGAACCGTTGGTCGGAGCCGCCGTGGATGACTCCGGGTGGGAAAAGATTTCCTTGGGCATTTGGAGCCTCCCTGACAAGACGGACATCCGGCACGCCTTACTGCGAAAGACGTTCCAAGTCCCGGCCGATTGGAAAGACGGGGAACCTACTCTCTGGTTGCAATCATGGTTCTCCACGACCTTTGCGGATAAAGGCCGAATCTGGCTCGATGGAAATCTCATTTCCGATTGGAGCAGCAATGGATTAGTCGGTTCCAATCCCCAAAGCTCTCTGCAACCAGGCACGTCGCATACCTTGGCCGTTGAGATCGAGAGAGAAGGCTCTCTGTCCGGCACTCGCGGCACCGCTTGGTTATGGTTCTGGCCCAAGCCGGCTTCTTCACTTGATCTGGCAGGCACATGGGTGACGAGTTCCGATGTCCTGCATGACAATGCTCCCGTCAAATTGCCGGGTCCCTACTCGGCCAAGACTCTGCGGCGCGAAATCGATGTTCCCGCCGGTGAATCCAAAAAAAACGTGGTGCTTCGCATGGAGGCCACCGGCTCCTTGACCGGGGTTCTTGTGAACGGAAACTGGGTGCGCCGCTTCCACCATCTGATCGGATCGCGCTTCGACCTCAACATCACTCCCTGGATTCGGTTCGGAGAAAAGAACACCATTGAACTCGTGAGCATGGACGGCCCCACACAAGGACGCGTGAAGACCATCCGTCTGGATTTCCACAACCGGGAAAACTACCCATGAAACACCAATCAAAACTACCCATGAAACACCAATCAACTCTTATCTTTGGCACCCTGCTGGCCACAATCTGCCTATTCAACCTGAGGGCAGAGTCCCCGGATAGCGCCGGCAACATTGTCATCAACGGAGGCATGGAGATCTGGGTTCCTGTCAAGCCTTATAGCGGCCCAAACCCTGAGCCAATCCGTCCGGAGGGGCTCGAGCCGGAAGGCTTTGATACCAGTATGGAAGTCGAGGGCGATCAGACTGTGGCAGTCAAAATCGCCCCTGACAAATTATTCAAACATGGAGGAGACTATTCGGTGAGGATCGAAAATACCGAACAGGAACAGACCGGGGATATATCCCTTCGGGAAATTTCGGTGGAGCCGAATACAAAGTATATGGTTCGGATGTGGATCAAAGGGGAGGACATTGCGGTCGATAAAGACCCGCTTCACGGCGCGGCGATCTGGGTGAAGTATGGTCCCGATCAGGATTTTTGGGGCAGCCCATCCACGAAATCCGAGATAAAAATTCCGGAACTCCGCGAGGGAAGTTTTCCCTGGACCAAGTTTGAATTCACTTTTGACACGCTTCCGGACACCGCTTTGCTCCGGGTGTATCTTCAGCTTCGCAAGGCGACGGGGAAAATTTGGTATGACGATTTGGAAGTCATTCCCTTTGGTGGTAAAAGCGTGCCAGTGTCAAATTTCTAAAATCCGTGGTTACTACTAAGCAAGCAAGTAAACCAGAAAAAAACATTGTACTTCTGGATGATAAGGCTGGGATGAATACTGGAAAACCTGAGCAACAAAACGGTCAGGGGGATTTTGACACGAGCGCGCAACTTCCCGCGTCGTCCAATCTTGCCGCCCTTTGGAGGACCGGCAAAGCGGGTCGGGGGATGGAAGGAAATAGGGATATGAGACAGCAATTAGCGTCCGGAAAAAACAACCCGGAACGAAACCATGAACAAAGCATGGGCCTCTGGATTAACGAGCCGCTGCTCCGCGACCCAGAATGCATAGACCGAGCCGTGGACACCCTGGCTGACGCTGGGTTTGGCATCATCAGGCTCTTTTTGAGAAACAGCAATTTCACCCACCGTTCGCCGGAGGTGGTCTCACTCATTGAGCGTGCCGTGAAGAGGGCGCACGAGCGGAGCGTTCGGGCGGTGCTCGACTGCGAACCTCATCTGATCATCGGCTGCGACATGGGAAGACAGTATCCTGATGCCATGGGCTGCAAGCTTGTCAGGACAGTGTCCAAGATATCCGACGGACATTTGCTGCTGCGGGTCAACACCCCGCCGGCGCTAGGAGTGGTGCCCATTTTCGGTGGCATCGAGGCGGCTTATCTTCAAGTCGGCGAGAACATTCGCAAGGTGGATTTGGACTTCACGGTTAACTGTGAGATCAAGCATTACGAGAACGGGGGACTTCATCGGGATAGTAATTATTCCGAAAGTGTCCCGCTCTCGCAAAGCAAGGCGATTGAACTGCACGGCGAACTGCCGGGGATCATGGAAGGAATGCTTGTCGCCTACATCCGTTTCGATTCTCATACATTGCCCGATTTCTGGTCCGAGGGCTTCAAGCAATATTTTGATGACCTCCTGGAGTGCTACAGCCATATCCCGCTCGATGGTATTGGCTGGGACGAACCAGCCATTGATGGAGACTGGAACAGCTACCGGTATGGACGGGCCTTTGCAAATGCGTTTGAAAATATCAACGGCTACAAGCTTGCAGACAGGTTGAATCTCTTGGATGAAGAGGGCATGTCGACTGAATCGGTGAAAGTCCGACTCGATTACTACCGGACTCTGAACGAAGGCATCGCCCAAGCCCAGGCCCGACTTAATATCAAGGCACAGGAGCTTTTTGGGCAAGATCTGATCTTTGGGACGCATCACACCTGGCAGGGGGAGGGAGGGATCAATGACTACCGCGCGGGGGCGGTGGATTACTTCCGTCTCAACGACAACATGGACGCCGGCTATACCGACTGTTGCTGGTGGGACCAAGGCTCCGTGGCATACGCCTATATTTTGGCAACTTCCCTGGGCCGACTCACCCTATCGGGCGAGGCAGAGGTGAACACTTGGCACACGACGCCCACCGTGAGCAATGTGCGCAGCAACGTGAACCTGATGTCGCTCATGAACATCAACTGGTTCAACATCTGGTTTGGCTCCGATACCGATACCGCCATGCAGGACGGCCACTACACCTGGCCCCACAGCATTAAGGCGATGCAGTCACATCGAAAATTGCAGCTTGCGCTGGGCCAGAAAAAGCCGGTTGTCGATGTAGCAATCTGGCATGGGTGGGAAGGCGTCTGTGGATGGAACAGGCCCGAACTGGCGAACGCTCACAAGGCGTTTTGCATCAACACCAGCCGACTTTTCATTGATCGCTCCATCGCGACAGATTTTGTGGATAGCGGGCTCCTTGTGGAAAGCCGGATTGAGGAGGGGCGCCTTGTCAACCGTCTCGGATCCTACCGGATTCTAGTCGTGCCTTACGCGCTGGTTATACCCCGCAAAGCATTTGAAGTCTGTATGGCGTTTGCGAAGGCTGGCGGACGAGTGGTCTTTGTGGGTACTCCTGTCGCTTTTGACGAATTTGGGTGTGCCTTGTCCTCGGACTTCGCCAAGTTTCTTGAAATGCCGGAGATGACCGCCGAGCACTACATGGGCGGGTTTGACTGCACGCTTCCGGCATTTCGTCCGCAGCGGCTGGAGGTTTGCCGCCAGCTTGCAAAGAATCTACCGAACAAGCTGGTTTCCTGTGAGGGGGAAATTCACGGGGTCAAGGCCGGGAATGCAGTTTTTCTCACCGACCTTGATCCACAACAACGACTTATCGAACAGATCGAGGATGCGTGGGATATGCCGGTCAGGGCCTATGGCGGCAACCTCCTCTGGAGGCTCTACCGGGACGAATCTGGCGATGCACTCATCGTGGTGTCGGCTGATGACCGGCCACTAGGGGGTGTTGTTTTCTGGGGGTTGATCGCCTTTGAAATCCAAGGAGGCACGGCGGGAGTGTTTACCATCAATCAGTCTGGCGAGCTCTGTTTGGAAGGCGATCTTTCATGGAAAAAACTGTGCAGATAAAAAAGTGTTTTCTTGTTTGCAACGCCCATCTCGATCCTGTCTGGCTCTGGCAGTGGGAAGATGGCATGACGGAGGCTCTCTCGACCTACCGGGTTGCTGCTGACTTTTGCGAAGCAAACCCGGACTTTGTGTTTAACCACAACGAGTCGCTCCTTTACGAATGGGTGGAAGAGCATGCGCCGGAGTTGTTCGCCCGTATCCAGGACCTGGTGCGTCGTGGACGTTGGCACATCGCTGGAGGGTCCTATTTGCAGCCAGATCCCATTGGTGCGTCGGGCGAGTCCATGATCCGGCAATATCTGGTGGGTAAGACCTATTTCCTGGAGAAGTTCGGAGTTGAGCCGACCACCGCATATAATTTCGATTCGTTTGGCCATCCGCGTGGCCTCATCCAGATTCTGGCGGGGTGTGGATTCGGCTCCTATATCTTCTGCCGCCCAAAAGATTACGAACTCGCTTTGCCGGCTGGTCCCTTCCGCTGGCAGCACGTTTCCGGGGCGGAAGTCACCGCCTGGCGGAGCGATGACAACTACATCACGCAGGGCGCGATTCGCGACAACATGCGCGACGGCAACTGGCCGACGCGTTATCAGGCCGACTTCCTGTTCTTGTGGGGAATCGGCAATCATGGTGGAGGCCCGAGCCGGGACGAGTATGCGCAGTTTGCCGCCATGCGCGGAGATTTCCCCGATGTCGAATTCATCGAGTCCACACCGGAAGCGTTCTTCCGGCATATGCGGCAACAACATCCGCCGCAGTCCTTGTCGTTGTATGGGGGCGACCTTCAACCGACGTTCGAGGGGTGTTACACCTCAATGCTTCGGGTGAAACAAGCGCACCGCCGGATGGAGAATCTAATGGCCCTGACCGAGCGTCTGATCACCCAGGTATGGTGGCAACACCACCGCGAGTATCCTGACGCCGACATGCTCGACGCATGGAAGGATATTTTGTTCAGCGAGTTTCATGACATCCTGCCCGGCTCCGGCATCCCGGCGGTGGAGGCTGATTGCCTGGCACGGTTGGGTCACTGCGAAGAGATTTTGCGCCGCCACAGAGCCCGCGCGATGATCATTCTGTTGCAGGGCGAACCCATGGCCGAGCGTAACCGCACACCGATTTTTGTGTTTAACCCCCACAGCTGGGCGGTCACACAGGAGGTGGAGATCGAATACTGTCTCGACCGGCAGTTTGCGCCGGACCAAGTGGTCCGCACCCTGAGCAGCGACGGCCAACCGGTCATCGCTCAGTTCGAAAAAGCCGAGCACAACCTCGCCGACAAAGGATGGGGGGAATGGCGACAGAAAGCGGTGTTCACCGCCACGATCCTGCCGTTATCGTATCGCCGGTTTGACGCCGATTACATCGTATTACCGAAAGAGCAGATCCTTCCTTGGCAGACGCCCGCGTTGCCGACCAGCGACCGGTTGGTTATTGATGCCGGCAGCCTGTGTGTGACGATCAACCTAGATACCGGGTTGATCGACTCGGTAACAGTCGATGGCAGGACTGTGTTGCAGGCTGGATCTGCCAGGCCATTGGTGTTTGCAGACAAGGCACATGCCTGGGAGACGACCCCGGAATGGACCGCGCCGTTATCGGCGTTCCGGCTGGCAACACCTGCTGAAGCGGCGCGCATCCGTGGTTCAACGCGGGTCGCCCCCCCGATTTCCATCATTGAGGATGGGCCAGTGCGCATCATCGTGGAAGCCATTCTGGTACATGAAGATTCGTATCTGGTGCAGCGGTATGTTGTTCACAAGACCCGACCTCTCATCCATATCGATCACGATATCTTCTGGAACCAGCACGAACAGATGTTGACGCTCGAGTTGCGGCACCCGGCAGGAATGAACACGCTTCAGGCCGAGCGGTGCTACAGCATCGACGATCAAACCGCCTCGGCGTCCAGCGGTTGGGTGCATGACGCCCAACATTTCATGCGGCTTGGCGATAGGTTTGGTGTGATCCCATACGGCCCGAGCGGGTTCAGTCACCGTGGCGACGCGCTCCGGCTTCACATCCTGCGCAGTGCGCCCTATTCCAGCATGAACGACGTTCCGCCCGAATGCGACCGGGTCCACGACCGATATATTGTGCGGCAGGACCAGGGGCTTCGCACCTGCCGTTATACCCTGGTGTTCGATGAGTTGGCAGCGACCGACACAGCCATGTCCCGCACGGCCTGGGAATGTCACCAGCGGTTGTCCCCGTTTATTTTCTTTCCAACCAAGTGCGGAGACGAACAGGCCGGGAGGGTGCCTTTGATCTCAGTAGATGCCGACAACGTGCTGCTCATGGCGCTGAAAAAGGCTGAACGAGGAGAGGATATGGTGCTTCGCTTCTGGGAGGTCTCGGGTCAGGAGACCGCCTACACATTCGTGGTGAATGGCGCGACATTTTCTGCCAAGATCGGAGCACACCGCTTGCAGACGTTCCGACTCAGCCGCAGCGGAGAACTAGTTGAGACAGATCTAATCGAGAGAGCAACAACAGATAAATTATGAAAAACAACACACTGAATTTCGACGGGATTACCCCTTTAGCTATCCATGGACTCGGAGGCCTGGTTCGTGATCAATTCGCGAACAGCCGCATTTTTGCAACCGTCGGAGCACATGGCGGTCTGCTTGGCGTCAGTTTTTGGGGCAAACAGCATCTCGGCGCGATGAACTTCTTCCGGGGCTATGCCGAGAGTGCCTGGACAAAGCTCTTCAGGGTCTGCGTGAGCATCGGCGGGAAGCGCTACTATCTGATGCTGAACAATACCCGCCTCTACCCGTTTGGCTATGCCAGTCGCTGCGAAATCGACGGCGTCGAATTCACACACGAGTTGCTGCTGCTGCCTGACGCGTTGGTCCAGCGAGCCCGCGTCACTCGCAATCCAGGCGGCCTCCCTATCCAGTTCGAAATGGTGCATCAGGAGGCATGTACGGCGGTCGAAATCAAAAATCGCACCTGGGGTGAATTCGCCTTCCAGCCCGAGACCAACGCGTTGACCGTTTCCTGCCGGGACGAGAATCCAGGGGTCTTCCATGGGGACGATGAAGGCGGGCTCGCACAAAAGGGGTTAATGCGCGAAGTTCACGACGCGCTGGACACCTCGACTTGGATCGGTATCGGCTGCGATCTGCCGCTAAACGTCCGTCGCGGGTACACCCGCCGGAGTAAATATTATCTCGCCAGCAACCCGCTCCAAGGTGCCGAGGTCGCTTACTTCACCGCCTTCGCTACCGATCAGGAACTTCTGAACGCGCGGATCGATCAGCTTTCGAAGAGCGTGCATCGGGAGTGCGATCAGCTGCTGGGCCGCTACGAGGAACGCCTGCTGATGCGTCCGCGGATCGACGTGCGAAACCCGGTGCTCAACTCGGCCTTCGGCCAGTATCCCGAAGTGATCGAATCGATGAAAGTGTCGGACCGACCGGGCGCCACGCGCGCAACGGTCTCCGGTTACTGGGTCTGGGGATGGGACTGCATGACACCCATAATGTCCTGCGCGCTTGCCAACGAAGCCGGATATACGGCTGAAGTTCTGCGGTTTTTTCATGAAACTCTGGATCCCGAATTCGGCATCCCCCTTCAATTCACCACCGCTTTCCAGATGCGTCTGAAACAGCCGTTTCCCTCGCAATGCCAGTATATGGCCAGCCTCTACCACTACGTCGCCACCACGGGCGACCTGTCGGTTGCCAAGGAGGTCTGGGCCACCTGCCTGTTCATCCTCGATTGCTGCCGCAGAGACGAGGTCGGGGAGACAGGGCTTGTTTCTGGGAACGCGTTATGGCCGGATTTTCCAGAGGCGATGGGCGAGGACGGGAACGATGTCAGCTCCTTGAACAACTCCTTTCTCTATCAGGGGCTACGCAGCATGGAGTTCCTTGCCAGGGCGCTCGGCGACTTCGAGTTGGCGGACGACTGCCGCGATTGGGCCCGGCGCCTGCGTGCAAGCTTTATCAGGTATCTGTATGACGAGGAGCAAGGCTATTTCATCTCCTCCTGCTCGTCGGAGACGCTAAAGCCGCGCAAACACTATTGTTGTCAGGCGATTTTCTGGATCACGCCATTCGCTCGCGAGCTGGTTTCGCACGCGCCGGGGCGCATCTCCGATTTCATGGACAAGCATTTGCGCTCCGACAAGTGTCTGCTCTCTTTACCCCACTGGGACACAGCTTGGATGGCCGACAGCAACCAGCTTGGTTCCAGCTACCCGACTGCCGATTACTTTTACCTCAACGTCCATAAAATCGTGGGGGACGACTCCGGCCTCAACGCATGGCTTGGCGACGTGGAATGGTTCTGGCGTCAGCACACCGCTCCTGAAGCCTTCACCCCCGAAGCGGAGAACGAGGCGGAATTGGGTCCCGACAGCCCCGGGGGCAAACAGCTACAGGCCGTCACCTGCTGGTATGCCTGCCTTTACATGGGACTGGCTGGCATGGACTTCGATCATGAGGGACTGACGCTCACCCCATGGGGCGACCGGTCCATTAGCATTCATGGCCTGAAACTGCATGAAACGTCTGTCGATCTCGAAATCCGGGGCCGGGGTACCCACGTGGGTTCGCTGACGTTGAACGGTAGCCCGCTGCCCGCCGGATCTCGCAAGATCGCCTGGTCGGAAATGAAAGGAAAGACAGCGAAGATTGAACTCGTCCGCTCAGAAATCAATCCGAACCATCCGGTGATCATCCGGGCGGATGGCCTCCGCGTGGATGTTCTCGAAAGCGGGAAGGGGACGATGCGCGCCCTCATTGATGGCTCGATCTCTGGTGAGATCGTCGTGCAGGCCCCTGCCACAGTTGCGTTTTTGCTCGATGGCAAGAAGTTCCATGCGCAGCAGGATCCATCCACCGGAACATTCACGATCCCGTTTCTCCCGGGCAAACCCCTCGAAGTCTCCTGCTAAAGAAAGGAGACTCATGTTAGCCGAACAACCTGAAGAGATTTCATGAAATACAAAAACAACATTCCTTTTATCAAGCAGGGGCTTGAAGTCAGTCAGATCAGCTTTACCGGAGGCCGGACCGTTGCCAGTCTCGCCAACCATGGAGGGCTGACGCAGATCGACTACTTTGGCAAACAGGCGATCGGTGACGTTCACTTTTACAAGTCCGATGCGATTTCCGCTTGGGCCATGCTTTTTCGGCCATGCGTTTCGATTAATGGAGAAATCTATTACATCGAGTTCAACGACACCCTTCTTTACCCTTTTGGCTATTCCAGTCATTGCCGAGTGGGGGGAGTCGCCCTTTCGCATGGGATGTGGTTGCTCAATGACGCCATCGTCTTCACGATGGAAGTTCTGCAGAACCCGTCTGATGCGAATGTGATCTTCAAGCTGATTCAAACCGACATCTCCACTCGCATCGACAAGCCCACGAGGACTTGGCAGAGCTTTGCGCTGGATGAGCAAGCCGGTGTGGCCATCGCCTCGGCGACAAGCTCCTATCCCAACGAACCCGCCCTTCAGAAGCCAAAGGACGGGCTTGCGAAAAAAATGAACAACCTGTGTGCTTCCGATGTTTCTTCGGAAACGTGGCTGGGCGTGGTGTCCGCTTCGGAGCTTGGGTTCAGGCAGACACCCCACGGATTCAGGAAGTTTTACTTCGATGCCCCCTGCCCGAAAAAGACCGCCGCGATTTCATTGGTCTTCGGACACCAGGGTCGGGCCGCCTTACTCGAACGCCTCGGTGCGCTCCGCTCCGGTGCATGCAAAGAGGCTGCGGGGTTGGTGAAAAACTTCACCTCCACGATGTCCAAGGTGAAAATATCCATTCAGGGACGTAAGGCCGCCCAGTCCCTGCTCAACAACGTTCCGCAGATTATCGACGCGATGAAGGTCAAAGATATCCCCGGTGCCATGCGCGCCGGTGATTCCGGATACTGGGTCTGGGGCTGGGACAGCATGGTCTTTCCCGATGGTATGGGACTCACGGGCGATACGGCTTTCCTGGAGGAGATGCTTGACTTCTATCGTAGAACCGCAGATCCGGAATATGGCATCAGTCATCAATTGCGATTGGATCTCAAATCGATTCTGACCATGGAGTTTGCGGCCCAGTGTATCTATATCGTGCTGCTTTATCACACCTATGTGCTGACTGGAAAAAAGAGGTTACTTAACGAGTATATGCCCTTCGCCAAATTGATTCTCGCCAAGGCGGGGGAGGATCAGATTGCCGGTTCGGGACTGATCAGAAGCACCGCTCTCTTTCCAGATTGGCCGGCAGATCTGGAGCAGGACGGCGATGATATCAGCGTTTTTGACAACAGCATTTATTACCAGGCGCTCCGCGCAATGGCGGAGCTTTCGGAGGAAATGGGTAACCGGGCAGATGCCGTCGAATACACCCGAAAGGCCCATCTCACGCAGGCGGGCTTTCAGAAGTTTTACGATGCGGAGCAGGGATATTTTGTGGACAGCCTTTCTGCCAAGGATTTCTCCCAGCGCAAGCACTACCCGCTTTACGCCATTCTTTGGATCACTCCTTTCGCTGCGGACCTGGTCAAAGGCAATGAGAAATCCATCATCCGGTTCATGAAAAAAAACTTCCCGGCCCGCATTGGGCTGCGGATGTTTCCCAAATGGGACACGAGGTTCATGTATGACGGCTGCCAACTGGGAATGTATATGCCGGCTATCGAGAACTTTCACCAAGAGATGATGAAGCGGGGACGCGAATCCAAGCAGATTGCGCACATGTTCGACAACATGGAATGGTTTTGGAATCAGAACTGCATTTTGGAAGCTCTGACCTGCGAATGCGAAAACCACGGGGCCACGGTGGACAACCCTGGACGCAAGCAGGCGGGGGCCGCGAAAGCTTGGCTCAATATGTTCTACCAGGTCGCGGCGGGACTCAATATCTCCACGCAGGGGTTGTCTTTCTCTCCCTGCGACTCCGAGGATATCACCATCGAAAAGCTGCGCGTCCGGGGCAGAACGCTGGATGTCAAAATCAGCGGTCGGGGATGGAATATCGACAGCCTCATGCTCAATGGGGAAAACGTTTCGGCACCTTTTACGATCCTTTTTCGCGACCTCAAAAAAAGCAACCACATTGTCATCAAACGCAAAAATCTGGAGCCCCAACTCGGCTTTATCATGTCAAAACGTGCGCGCAACGTCGTCGTCCAATCGGCTAGGGAAGTCGGCGCTGCCATGTTGTGCCGACCCACCCAGGGAAGCCATTCGGCGATCTGCGATTGATGACACCACGTCATCTTGCAGCAGATCGCGGAAAACGACTCCTCCACATCAATGGCAAAGTCATAAATGATGCCCCGCTTTCCCATCTGTGCAGACGAGCGCCCTTGCGCTAAAGGCGTGCCCCAGTTTCCGCCGCCACAGTTCGAATGCGCCCGCACGTCGCCGTGAATTCGTAGTCATCGAAATGTGCGTGGATAAAGAGGGCTTTCATGTCGGGAGCATTTGCATCATTGAGGATCGGCACCGGGCAGGCCAGGCTCTAGGATTTGGGTTCACGGTGAGGACGGGCTGAATCAGAGGATCTTTTCATCTGCTTTTTCCATCCCTTTACCATCCCTTTCATTTCCCTTGTCAGCCAGCGGTTGATATTTCCAAAATACCAACACTGTTTAGAAATGTGGGCCTTCTCGGCCAAGACGAGAGCGGATTTGAAACCCTGAATAACCGCTTCGCCAGAGGCGATGGCCGCATTCAATTCTGAGGGATTTCCGTTGATCAAGAAGCGGGCGGCTTGATTCGCGGAATCTTGCTGGCAGGACATGACCTCTAACTCGGCGGCTTCGAAACGGCTGCGGGCAATCTCTGCTACGCTCAGCTTCCGCAGCCGATCCGTTCCGTGCGAAGCAATCGAAAGCTCCAAGCGGGCAGCGGCTTGGGCGAGCACTTTTGCAGATTGTTGATACACTCTCACCATTTTAGTGCCAAAGGGTTTGGTTGTCCCCGGAAGCCAGCGATAATCGAGATACACTTTGATGTCGTGGTCGCACATGTCGAGGGCTGCGGTGAACGATTTGGCCCGCGCATCCAGGAAACGGGTCCAGGCAACTGCTGCCGGGCTTTCGCCGAAAGAAAGCGGAAAGGAGTCATTGAAGATCCGGGACGAAAGATTCGCATCCCATAAATTGTGTGCGAAAAACAGCATGTTCCAGTCGGGCGAGACAGCCGTACCCGCAATATGGAGAGCCATGTGCGATTCAATTCCCAGACGCTCGTAGGTCTGCATGTCCCCGGCAATCACATCGGGGAGATACGGATACAGGCCACGATAGAGGATCTGGTCACAATAGTATTCAAAAGTGTGGGCATCCGCGATGCCCTTATACTTCTCATTCCACTGGACAAGGGTGTTCAAATAAAAACGATTTCTGGCGCATTTAGGATCATCCAGGCGATGTCCGTAACAGCGCTCCCGTGG
>Ga0105047_10014116_pt1 | contig 12697 bp, 5 predicted proteins | sample MAT04_FD_78384 | JGI IMG/M metagenome (GOLD analysis project Ga0105047, IMG submission 78384) | Freshwater microbial communities from Lake Fryxell liftoff mats and glacier meltwater in Antarctica - MAT-04 (megahit assembly) | ecosystem: Environmental > Aquatic > Freshwater > Ice > Liftoff... | reverse complement strand
TCTGCAAATCGGCGACGGAAGTGGCGTCGAGCGATCCAGAGAACGTGATATCCATTCCGCCTTTGCGGACCTTTGCGTGCAGCGGCACGTTGACGGCTTTTCCGGTGTAGCGCACGCGCTGGAAGATGTGGTCTTTCGCCGCGTTGCTCGACCAGCCGCGCATGCCGCTGACATACAGTTGCCCATCGACGGGGTTGAAGCGGCCGCGCATCACGCCGCTGGGAAAGGCCAGCGGGAATTTGACCACGCCGCCCTGCACGATTTCGTCGCCCGATTTTTCCATGAGCACATTAAAAAGGCTGCACGCGTAGGACGTCTCGAGCATTCTTCCTTTAAACGGGCCCCACTTATCCGAATCGCACCAGACCATTCCGGCGGTGGATTTGTCCATCGAATGCGGAACCCAGCAGATCGCTTTTTCAGTGTCGTCGCGCGGCTTCTGGTCCTTGCCGACGAAGCCGTAGTAGGCGCCCTTGCGGAACTGATAGATCGGGCAGAGCGGCACCCAGTTTCCCTGGTTGTCAGTGATGGTGATCTCGCCCTCCGGGCCGATGGCCAGGCCGTTGGGCGCGCGCAGGCCGCTGCAGAGCGATTCGAACGTCGAGCCGTCTTTCGAAACCTTTATGACCGAACCACTGTGCGCGTGCACGCGTTGCTGACCAGCCCAGATCGACGAGCCTTTGGTGAACCAGAAATTACCTTCCTTGTCGGTCTGCAGGTCGAAGCAGCATTCGTGGAAGTTCGTGGTGAGGATGCAATCGTTATTGTAATTCTCGTAGAAGTCGGCCTCACCGTCGTTGTTCAGATCATTCAATTTGGTGAGCTGATCGCGGCCGACGGTGAAGACAACGTCGTTGACAATCTTCAGCCCGAGCGGCTGCGAGAGGCCCGTGGCGTAACGCTTCCACGAGAGATTCTCGAGCTTCTCGTCGATGCCCGAGACGATCCAGACGTCGCCGTTCCAGGTGCAGAGCGCCGCGCGTTTGCCGTCGGCAAAGATATCCATACCGGTGAAGCGCAGCCACGATTTGTACGGATTGACCGCCGGCGCAGTGATGGTGTCGATGACGTACGGCGCGTCGTTGTTGGCGGCGAGCGTGCCCTGCGTGGTGATGGTCTCGGTCCAGCGCGGCGGTCCGCCCTTGGTCAGCTCCGCCAGATTCGGCGCAGCGCCAGTGAGGAGCGCGGCGAACGGTTTCTCGTCGGTATCAGGCAGCTTCGCGGCAAGCACCATAAAGGAGGCCGGCGCGGCCAGCGGCGGAAGTTTCAAGTAGAGGCGGCCTGCCGAAAATTCAAACACCGCACCGGCCGGAGCGCCGATCAATCCCGCGGCGATGAGGCCTTCCTTGGTCGTGATTTTTGCAATCGGAGCCAGCGTCGCCGTCGCTTCTTTCTCCGACTCGCAGACCAGCATGTTCAGTGTTTTGGTGGTCGGCCCCATGGTGAACGAGCGCGTGAAGACGGCCGTCTTATCCATCACCTTCGCGCCCATCTGTTCGAGGATCATCGCATCGCCGACGCTATAGGAGAGCACGACCTGCTCGCCGTTAAGGTAGAGGCCTTTGTACTTGCCCCACGCGCGCGGCAACGGGCCGTCTTTGGGCGTGCGCGGGTCGTCGCGCTGATCGGTGTGGGTCCAGCCGGGCGTGTAATCCGTGGAGAGTTGAAGAGTGCCGTCGACGACCGAAAAATCGTTCGAGTCGTCGGCGAAGTTACGGCCCTGTAGATGCAGAAATCCACCGGTCCAGGAGTGCGACATGCGCAGCAGTTCGGTGTCAAAGCAGGCGTTGGTCTGAAGCTCTTTGTTGAGCTTGAGGACGATGCCCTTGGGCGTGATGTTGCTAGTCCAGGAGTTTCCGATGGTGGTCGCCAGGTACGGCCCGTAATTCATCTCAAGCGCCGGCTTGTCGGTCTTCTTCCAGGGTGATTTTTTAGCAGGCGCAGGCTTGGGCGCCGGTGCGGGCGCCGGTGACGGTTCTCCGGCGTGAACAACGGAGGAGAGCAGGAGTGCCAGAAGAGCCGAACAGCGCCACGCAGACTGAGTCATCGTTGTTCCTTTAAGACCGTTACTGAACTTGACCGCCAGAACCTACTGGAACTTACACCTGCTTTGCAACGCGGTGTCATCATTTCGCTCCGCCGTCAGCCCCAAGGGGGCGAAATGTGATAGCCAGGGGCAAAGCCCCTGGAAAAATGTCGGGATGTTTGCAAAGCCCTGAAGGGGCGAAATAGATCACGCGCCGGGATTTTTATTTCGCCCCTTCAGGGCTTGTCCTCTCACGCGATTCTCGACCAGGGGCTGCGCCCCTGGCTATCACATTTCGCGCCTTTGGCGCTGACGGCGACGGTTGTTACATCTCATCGCTAGGAGTCTGTCGAGTAACAAGTTTTGACCCTTTCACATTGCAAGCCCTTGTGGGCGCAAGAGCACGAGTCGCAACCTGTAAAACGAAAACTCAATATTCCGACAGACTCCTAGGGTTGAACAACCATCGTTTTGCAAAATTTGCTTTCGAGTGTCGCGACATTGTATCTTCCATACCAGTTAAGGACGCCTGTGTTGAAATGAAACGTTCATCCCTCTCTCGACCGACCCCGGAGTGCTCCCGGCCGCGCCTGTTTTTCTCGCGCGGCCGCGCGGTTCCACGCCTCGCCTAGCCGAAACCGTTTCTTCGTATAAACTCCAAACCTTCGTTGCAACACTACCGGTGCCGTGCGTTCATCTCTGAGCGCGGCGCGCGCGTGTTGCATCACGACATTGAGACAAGGATTTTTAATCAACATGAGCACCCCTGGCAGTCCCGAGACTCCGACTGATAACGCCGACTTTCCGTCGCAGTACGATCCCAAGTCGTTCGAAGACCCTCTCTATAAAAAGTGGGAGGAGGCCGGCGCGTTCCACAGTGAACCGTCCGCCGACAAAAACGTGAAGCCGTATACGATCATGATCCCGCCGCCGAACGTGACCGGCGTGCTGCATCTCGGGCATGCTCTGAATAATACGCTGCAGGATATTCTGATCCGCTACCAGCGCATGAACGGCAAAGAGGCGCTCTGGATGCCTGGCACCGATCACGCCGGCATCGCCACGCAGAACGTGGTCGAGAAACAGATCGCCAAGGCCGAGAAGAAAAACCGTTACCAGATCGGCCGCGCGGAACTGATCAAGCGCATCTGGAAATGGAAAGAGCAATCCGGCGGCACGATTTTGCAGCAGCTTCGCAAGCTGGGCGCGTCGTGCGATTGGGAGCGCACGCGCTTCACGATGGACGAGGGGCTGAGCAAGGCGGTGCGCCATGCCTTCGTGCGCCTGCATAAGGATGGACAGATTTATCGCGGCAAATATCTGGTGAACTGGTGCCCGCGTTGCCGCACTACGCTCAGCGATGACGAGGTGGAGCACGAGGATATTAAAGGCAAGATGTACGAGCTGCATTACCCGCTTGTGAATGCAATGGGTGGAGCAGGCAACTTGGCCGCAAACCCCTCACCCCCGGCCCCTCTCCCCGGAGGGGAGAGGGGAGAACAGCCCGCCCACCCCGCCTCGTATCTAACGGTCGCGACCACGCGTCCCGAGACGATGCTCGGCGACACGGCCGTGGCGGTGCATCCCGACGACGAACGCTACAAGCAGTACGTGGGACAGTTCGTGGAGCTGCCGCTGACCGGACGGCGCATTCCGGTGATCGCGGACTCCGCGCTGGAACTCGGTTTCGGCACGGGGTGCTTGAAAGTGACTCCGGCGCACGATCCTGTGGATTATCAGATCGGGCTCCGCCATCAGCTTCCGCTGATCAACATTTTCACCGAAGGCGGGATGCTCAACGAGAACACGCCCGAGCCCTATCGCGGCATGGACCGTTTCAAAGCGCGCGCAAAAATCTTCGAGGACCTTAAGGCGCTCGGCCTGACCGGCGACGTGAAAGACCATCCGCAGCAAGTGGGGCATTGCTACCGCTGCCACACCATCGTGGAGCCGTACCTGAGCGCGCAGTGGTTCATCAAGATGAAGGAGCTGAGCGAGCTGGCCGTGAAGGCGACCGCCGAAGGGCGCGTGCGCTTCCATCCGGATCGCTGGTCGAAGGTGTACCTCAAATGGTTTGACGCAGTGCGCGACTGGCCGATCAGCCGGCAGGTGTGGTGGGGGCACCAGATTCCGGTGTGGTACGACCTGGAAGCCAACGCGAATCACATCCTGACCATCGAGGCCGGCGCCGACGAGCCGTTTGACATCGAGAAGGACGGAAAGAAATTCCGCTACCTGATCGGGGAAGGCGCCACGCCGATCGTCTCGATCGACGATCCGTCGACGCTGCCCGAGTACAAAAACAAGACGCTGATCCGCGATCCGGACGTGCTCGACACGTGGTTCTCGAGCGGGCTCTGGCCGTTCTCGACGCTGGGTTGGCCGGACAAAACGCCGGAGCTCGACTATTACTATCCGACCAACACGCTGGTGACTTCGCGCGGCATCATTTACTTCTGGGTGGCGCGCATGGTGATGCTCGGCGAGAAGTTCATGGGCCGCGAGCCGTTCAGCGACGTGGTGATTCACGGCACGGTGCTCGACGGCGATGGCGAAGTCATGTCCAAAAGCAAAGGCAACGGCATCGACCCGCTCGACATCATCGGTCGCTATGGCGCCGACGCGATGCGCTTCACGCTCGCCGACATGTCGACCGGCGGGCAGGATCTGAAATTTCCGGTGCAGATTGCGTGTCCTTTTTGCGATGAGACGCAGGATTTGCCCAGGAAGCGCAGTGTCCCAACTATGCAATGCCGAAAGTGCAAGCAGGAGTTTCAGCAGCCCGTCCCCAACGAGCCTGAATTGCCCGAGCCGAAGATGGGGCCGCTGGACAGCAAGCGTTTCGAGAAGGGCCGCAATTTCGCCAACAAAGTGTGGAACGCCACGCGCTTCGTGCTGACTTCGATCGGCAATGGCAAAGATACGGGCAGGCTGGAAGCCTGCGGTACGACGGCAACGGGCAGGCTGGAAGCCTGCGGTACGTTGCGCGACGAAGACCGCTGGATTCTCTCACGTCTCAATACCACCATCGGCGAGGTGAGCGCCGCGATGGATAACTTCGAGTTCAGCAAATCCGTCGGCGCGCTCTATGACTTCTTCTGGAACGAGTTCTGTAGCTGGTACATCGAACTGACCAAGGCCCGGCTGCAGCCGAACTTGGGAGTAGACATTCTCCAAATGGGTGGAGCAGACATTCCTGTCTGCTCGAACGTGCAGACAGGAATGTCTGCACCCCCTGATGCTGTGTCTGCACCACCTGATGCCGTGTCTGCATCACCTGATGCGGACCGCGCCGCCGCCGAAGCGGTGCTCCTTTATACGCTGGACCGTTCGCTGCGCTTGCTCCATCCGTTCTGCCCATTTGTGAGCGAAGCGCTCTGGGCGGAGCTGGATAAACGCACGGGCGGGGATCGCGCGCGCCGAAATCTCGGGCGGGGCGAATACAAACAGGACTCCGGACGTCATAAGGATGGCGCGCTGCTGATCACGGCGAGCTGGCCCAAGCCGGAGACGGAGCTGATCGACCTCGACCGCGAGTCGCAGTTCGCCAGCATCTTCGAATCGGTGATCGCGCTGCGTACGGTGCGCCAGGAACTGATCGACAATTCGCCGAAGGAGCGCAAGAAGGATGTGGCAGCCGCGCTGGCCGGCACATTGAAAGTGGTGATCCGCACCGGCGATGCCACGCTGGCCGCTCGATTGAACGCGCAGGCGCATATCCTCACGCGCATGGCCAACATCGAGCCGCCGCTGATTTCGGCCGATGCAACGCCGCCGAAGCCGGCGTCGGCAACGGCCATCAAGGGCGCTACGATTTACGTGGCGTTGGCCGCGGATTTGGTGGACGTGGAGCGGCTGCGATTAGGCAAGGAAATAAGCAAGCTGGAGCAGTACATTCCGAAAATAGAAGGTAAGCTGAAAAACGATAACTTTGTGAAGAACGCGCCGCCGGAGCTGGTGGAAGAAGAACGGCAGCGCCTTCGTGAAGCAGGTGATAAGCTGGCTAATCTGAGAAATGCGCTATCTGAGTTGTAATCGAGTTGAAGATGAGGGAGAGGACGAGCGATCATGATCAATCGAATGCTGGGTGCCGTGTTGCTGGTGATGATTCTGGCGCCTTTGAGCGAGCCGCTGTTTGCCGAAGACGGCTTGAAGCAACCGATCTTCCTGATGTGCCCGCACAAAAAACGCTTCAGCGCCTGGTCGCTGTACCTGAGCGTCGATAAAGCGGACCCATCCAAAGTAATGGGGATCGGGCTCGAGAAACTCAGCGGCAAGAACTCGGAAGACCTCGCCCCCGACGGTTACGAGAAAGTGCTGCGCGCGCAGAAAGATCCCTCCACGGCGCGCGAGCCCATCGCCTCGCTCGATGCGGCCAACTTCGGCAGCGGGCAACTGCGCGTGGAGAAGGACGACGCGCTGCAGGTCTCCGTTTCCAGCGTCGATGCGACAACCCTGCGCCTGATGATCAGCATGCGCATCAGCGCCGACCTGCGCTTTACCATCGGCGGCAAAGAGCAGAACCTGCGCGACGTGCTGATCACGTACAACAAAGCCACGCAGCGCTGGACGGCCTGCGCCACCAAGCTGCAGGACAGCAAAGGCCAGGACGCCACCGGCGGACGCTACCGAGGCATCACCGGCATCGTCTTCCCGGTCACCGGAACCGGCATTTATCGCGTCGTCGGCGTGATGGACGACGGCGACGCCGTGATTCTGTTCGAACGGTAAGTTTGCCGTCTATGGGCCGCAGAACGCCGCAGACAGAAGTTGCGCGTTTTACGGATCAAGACACAAGGACACGAAGAACGGATTTTGCGGGAAGCTGACAGGACGTGGATCGGCTTTAACATCGGTACCAGAATTCGGCTCGACACATATACACTCCGTTGCGGCTTGATCAAGGCGCTCGGAGAGAACCGGGCTGAACGTCGCACTCTGGAAACATTCAACAAAACAAAACTTTAATGAGCGGATTAAATCCGCGGGCGCGTTGCGAACTCGCAGGCAGGATGCCTGCGGTACGGTGACGTGAGATAACATGGCTGCACAGGCGGGTGGCGCTGCGGGTGTGATCGAAATGAGCTGTGGTGTTTTGAAATTTACTCAACCGAAACGCAGGCAGGATGCCTGCGGTACGTCCTCCATTGACAATCGGCATGATAAAGCGGACAACAAGAGCATGGCGGTCTCGGCTCAATTCGAAAAGATGCTTCAGCGGCTCAAGGCGGGCGACGTGCTGCTCTGCGATGGCGCGTGGGGCACGCAGATGCAGAAGTTGGGGCTGCAGGCCGGCGACTGTCCGGAAGAATGGAACGTCTCCAAACCCGATGCGATCCGCCAGATCGCGCGCGAATACTTCGAGGCGGGCGTCGATTTCTGTCTCACCAACACCTTCGGCGCGAACCGCTACCGGCTGATCCGGAATGGAATCACCGATGAGCTTGCGGAGTTCAATCGCGCGGGCGTGCGGCTGAGTCTTGAGGTGGCGAAATCGTTCGGCGGCGTGGTTGCGGCCAGCGTGGGGCCGACGGGCGAATACGTCGAGCCGCAGGGGATGGTCTCGCGGACCGAGATGTACAATGCTTATAAGGAGCAGATCGAGGCGCTGAAAGAGGGCGGCGCCGACGCGATCGTCATCGAGACGATGTACGTGCTTGAAGAGACGCTGCTGGCGATCAAAGCGGCAAAGGATTGCGGCATGTTCTGCATGGCGTGCATGACCTTCGATTCGTCGCCGCAGGGTTACCGCTGCCTGGACGCCTCGTTGCAGGATTCGGCGCGCGCGCTGGACGCTTCGGGCGCCGATGTAATCGGCACCAATTGCGGCAACGGTATCGTGGAGATGGTCGAGATCGCGGCACTGATGAGACCGCTGACAAGTAAGCCGCTGATGGTGAAGTCGAACGCGGGACTGCCGCTCTTGGCCGGCGGCAAGGCCACCTATAAGGAGACGCCCGAGGTGATGGCCTCTTTTGTGCCGCAACTGATCAAGGCGGGGGTCTCGATCGTGGGCGGGTGCTGCGGGACGACGCCGGAGTATATTCGGGCGTTCCGGCGGGAGATTGACGCAATCAAGCGTTGAAGGTTGTCAATATATTCAATTGTTGAGCGTGACATTGCTCGCGATAGAATCAGCAAAGGTTCTATAAGGAAGGAAATCGACGATGCCTTGCCCGTTTCCTGGAATGGATCCTTATATTGAACGGAGCGATATCTGGCCGGATTTTCACGACAGGTTTATTACGTATTTGTGTGGCGCTCTTCAACCTCTCTTGTTGCCCCGCTACGCAGCATTGACGCAGGAGCGTCTATACGTCGTTGAATCTGACAGAACCATTCGGCCGGACGTTTCCATAAAGCGATTCGCATTTGCGCCTTCGCGTTTAAACGCGGCAGTGCTCGAAATCGATCCTCCGACGGTCTTCGAGATCAAGCGTGAAGAGATTCGCGAACCGCTTCTGTACATCGTTGAGCCCGCAGCCGGGAATCACATCGTCACGGCGATCGAAGTGCTCAGTCCGGCAAACAAAAATCCAGGGCCTGGACGATTGTCGTATGCGCAGAAGCGCGATGAACTCTGGAATTCAGGGACCAACCTCGTTGAGATCGATCTTCTGCTGCTGGGCGAAAACACAGTTCACGCATCGGCTGCAGAACTGGCAAGTTTGAAGCCGTGGAATTACGTCATGGCCGTCACGCGCTGCTGGCCGTCGCGCCACGAAATTTATCCGGTCCTGCTTCAGAAGCGCCTGCCGCGCATCGGCATTCCTCTGGCCAGCGACGACAACGACGTGGCGCTCGACCTGCAGGCCGTCTTCACGCGCTGCTGGGATGAAGGGCCCTACCCTGCTCTGCTTCAATATAAGGAAGCGGCGCCGAAAGGGCTGACGGCCGACGAGGGAGCGTGGTGCGAGATGACGCTGGCGGCCAGCGGACTGCGGCCGGCGTAATCCAATGATCGCCTGTTGAGCGCCCATTTGTGTGGCGATAGAATTAATGAGTGTTGGGGACTTAATAAAAGGAAATCGACGATGCCTTGCCCGTTTCCTGGAATGGATCCTTATATTGAACGGAGCGATATCTGGCCGGATTTTCACGACAGCTTGATTACGTACATTCGCGGGGCGTTGCAGTCACAGCTTCGGCCGCGATATGTGGCCCTTTCTCAGGAGCGGTTGTACGTCGTTGAGTCCGATCGTGCGATCCGTCCGGACATTTCGATCAATCGCGTTTCATCCGCACCGTCGCGATCCAATTCGGCGGTGCTGGAGGCCGACCCGCCGATGGTCTTCGATATCCAGCGTGAAGAGATTCGCGAGCCGCTCCTGTACATTGTTGAGCCCGCCGCGGGTAATCACATCGTCACGGCGATTGAGGTGTTGAGTCCGGCGAACAAAACTTCGGGGCCCGGGCGGAACTCGTACGTTCAGAAGCGCGAAGAGCTGTGGAATTCGCAGACCAATCTCGTCGAAATCGATCTGCTGATGCAGGGCGAAGATACGGTGCGGGCGAAACCCGAACAACTGGCCGTGTTGAAGCCGTGGCATTACGTCACCGCAGTCACGCGCTGCTGGCCGTCGCGCCACGAAATTTATGCGGCGTTGCTGCAGAAACGGTTGCCGCGTATTCGCATTCCTCTGGCCAGCGACGACAACGACGTGGCGCTCGACCTGCAGGCCGTCTTCACGCGCTGCTGGGATGAAGGCCCCTACCCTGCTCTGCTTCAATATGGCGGAGCGGCACCGAAGGGATTGACGGCCGACGAGGGAGCTTGGTGCGAGAAAATTCTTGCGGCGAGCGGGCAGCGGCCGGCCTGAGTCCAATTCGGGGTGAAAAGAATTCAACCGTTTTCGGGTTGGCGTGTATTCAAGTTCGGGCGTTGGTTTAATCTGAGCGTCCGGGGTTCAACACAAAGGCACGAAGACACAAAGAATCGAGAAGGACGCTGCGACGAGAGCGGAGTTAACTTACGGACGATGACGTCGCGATAAAGGACTTCGCGCTCTGCCGCATCCGCACTGGTAAGCGTCCTCGATACGGCCCTCGGACGCGTACCAGTGGCACCATTTCAATCAGTGGGACATTTCAGTAGAGCGACACGGAGTTTTTCTGCATGCATCGACGATTGATCGGGATTTTTGTTCTGCTCGCGACCTGCGGCGTTCAGGCGGCGGAGGAGAAGGTCGACTTCAACCGCGACGTGCGGCCGATTCTTTCGGAGAACTGCTACTTCTGTCACGGTCCGGACAAGGACAATCGCAAGTCGGGTCTGCGGCTCGATACTAAAGAAGGCTCATTGGAGAAACTTCAGGACGGCAGCTTCGCCATTGTTCCCGGCAAGCCGGCGCAGAGCATGCTCTATCAGCGCATCACCCACAAGGACATTGAAGAGCGCATGCCGCAGCAGAAGAGCGAGAAGCGACTGACGGCGGCGGAGATCGAAACGCTGCGCAAATGGATTGAGCAGGGCGCCGAATACCAGCCGCACTGGGCGTACATTGCGCCGCTCCGCACGGCAGTGCCCAACGTTAAAAACACCAAGTGGGTGCGCAACGAGTTTGATAATTTTGTGCTCGCGCGCCTCGAGAAAGACGGACTGCGCCCCGCAGCCGAGGCCGACAAAGTGACGTTGATCCGGCGGCTGAATTTCGATTTAATCGGACTGCCGCCGGAGCCCGCTGAGGTCCAGGCCTTCCTTAAGGACAGCAGTGAGAAGGCATATGAGAATCTCGTCGATCGCCTGCTGGCGGCGCCGCAGTATGGCGAGCGCATGGCTCTGCACTGGCTCGACCTGGTGCGCTTTGCCGATACGGCGGGCTATCACAGCGACAACGATCGGAACATCACGCCGTATCGCGACTACGTGATCCAGGCCTTCAATGAAAACAAGCCGTTCGATAAATTCACGGTTGAACAACTCGCCGGCGACATGCTGCCGAATTCGACACTCAATCAGAAAGTGGCGTCGGGATACAACCGTTTGCTGCAGACCACCGAGGAGGGCGGCGCGCAGGCGAAAGAGTATCGCGCCAAATATGCGGCCGATCGCGTGCGCAATGTCTCGTCGGTCTGGATGGGCTCGACGATGGGTTGCTGCGAGTGCCACGACCATAAGTTCGATCCGTTTTCGGCGAAAGATTTTTATCGCGTTGCGGCGTTCTTTGCAGACGTGAAAGAGGCCGACTTGGGACGGCGCGAAGCGGGTATGCCGGTGCCCACTGAGGCTCAGAACGCCGAGCTGAAGAAGCTTGATGAAGCGATCGCTCCTTTAAAGAAAGTAGTCGAGACGGCGACGCCGGAGTTGGCGGCGGCGCAGAAAGAGTGGGAGGAGGCGCAGAAGACGCGCGTGATGGATTGGGTGACGCTGAAGCCCGAGACGATGACCACGAAGTCGGGCGCCAAGCTGAGCGCGCAGGACGACGGCGCGATCCTGGCCAGCGGCACGGTTCCCGATGGCGAGGTGTATACGCTGACGATTCCGATTGCGATGAAAGACGTTACCGCGATCCGACTGGAGGTGCTGCCGGATAAAGCTCTGCCCAAGGGCGGACCGGGGCGATCGAGCAACGGCAATTTTGTGCTGAACGATTTTCAGCTCCAGGCCGGCGGCAAGAAAGTGGCGTGGGGCAGCGTCACGGCGACGCACTCGCAGACTGATTTCGATATCAGCAAGTCCATCGATGCCGATGCCAAGAGCGGCTGGGCGATTCTCAATGAGATCAACAAGCCCCACCACGCGGTCTTCGAAACGCCGGCGGGATTTGATGCGGGCACGTCGATCACGCTGATCATGGATCAAAGCTACGGCTCCGCGCATGCGATCGGTCGATTCCGCATCGCGGCGACGGCGGCTCCGCGGCCGGTGAAAGCCGGGAAGACGGGACTTCCTCCCGAAGTCAGCGCGGTCCTGGCGATTGAAGCCGAAAAGCGCAACGATGCGCAGAAGAATACGCTGGCTAACTATTACCGCACGGTCGCGCCGCTGCTGGAAGGGCCGCGCGGCAAGCTGGCGGAGAACGAAAAGCAGAAGGCAGAGCTGCTTAAGAAAGTGCCGACGTCCCTGGTCTCGGAGGCTGGGACGCCGCGCGAAATACGCGTGCTGCCGCGCGGAAATTGGATGGACGATTCGGGCGAAGTGATGCAGCCCGGCGTGCCCCATTTCCTCAAGCAGATCGATGCCAAGGGGCGCGCCACGCGTTTGGATCTGGCCAACTGGCTGGTGGCGAAAGAGAACCCCCTCACTGCGCGTGTCTTCGTCAACCGCATCTGGAAGCTCTACTTCGGCACGGGCATCTCGAAGATTCTCGACGATTTGGGCGCGCAGGGAGAGTGGCCCACGCATCCGGAGCTGCTCGATTATATGGCTGTGGATTTTTCAGACGGCGGATGGAATGTAAAAGGTCTGCTGAAGAAAATTGTGATGAGCAGCACGTACCGGCAGAGCTCGCAGAGCGGCAAGGAGTTGCGCGAGAAAGATCCGTACAACCGGCTGCTGGCGCGGCAGTCGCGCTTCCGCCTCGATGCGGAGATCGTGCGCGACAACGCTCTGGCGATCAGCGGGATACTGGTGAAAACCATCGGCGGCGGCTCGGTCAAGCCTTATCAGCCGGACGGATACTGGCAGCATCTCAATTTTCCGACGCGCAGTTGGAAACATGACAGCGGTGA
>Ga0105047_10014115_pt1 | contig 12698 bp, 9 predicted proteins | sample MAT04_FD_78384 | JGI IMG/M metagenome (GOLD analysis project Ga0105047, IMG submission 78384) | Freshwater microbial communities from Lake Fryxell liftoff mats and glacier meltwater in Antarctica - MAT-04 (megahit assembly) | ecosystem: Environmental > Aquatic > Freshwater > Ice > Liftoff... | reverse complement strand
TTCTCGTTCTCGTTCTCGTTCTCGTTCTCGTTCTCGTTCTCGTTCTCGTTCTCGTTCTCGTTCTCGTTCTCGTTCTCGTTCTCGTTCTCGTTCTCGTTCTCGTTCTCGTTCTCGTTCTCGTTCGCGACGACCACGACCGCGTCGCCCTCGCCCGTGGCGACGGGCGGCGCCGCCGGATCGTTCGGCGACTCGAGGGTCGACGGCACCGCGGACGCCGACATCTGCGTGAGCGGTCGTGCGTTCGGGGCCGGCGTGACCCCGAGCGGAGCCGTGACGACGCGAGCTCGATCCGCTTCGTCGGTCATGCGTGGCTCACGAGGGACACGCCCAAGAGTCTCTTGGAGGAGCCACGAGGACGCAAGGGGAAGCTAGCCGCCGCCCCTCACTCCCGGCACTCGAGCGCCGCCGCGCGCACGCTGTTCTGCTCGACCCAGGTGATGAAGAGCGCGTCGTCGGCCACGGCCACGGCCGGAGCCTCGGCCGTGGCGCCGGCGCTCGAGACGACCGTGGCGAGGCCGGGGATCGGGGCGAGCCCGGAACGGCTCGCCCCGACCTTCACCGTGGTGGCCCTGTCCTCACCCTCCGTCCACGCGAGGAGGAAGCGGCCATGGTCGATGGCGAGCGCGGGCTTGGTGGCCGACAGGACTCCGGTGCCGATGGTCTGCGCAATCGTCGGCGCCCCGCCCGCGGGCCACTTCGACCAGCGGAGGAGAGAGCGCTTCTTCTCGGGCACGAAGGACGACCAGACGACGTGGAGCGTGTCGTCCTCGAACGCGAGGGCGACGCTTCCGACGTGCTCCTTGTCGAGTTGCACGACGCGGGCCGGCGCGTCGCCGTGGCCGCCGATGCGGGCGACATGGAGCTCACGCGTCGCTCCACGAGCGACGACGTATGCGGCCGCGACGCTCGACGAGCCTGCAGCGACCGCGGGAAGATTGACGGTCGGAGGTCCGCTCGCTCCGGCGTCCCTCCCGGTCGCGGGCCCGAGCGTCTCGAGCAGAGCCGGCTTGGCTTCGTTCCCGTCGAGGAGCCACGCCTCGACGTTCGGCGCAAAGCGACTCGTCGCGAGCGCGATGCCGAGCTTGCCGCGGCCGGCCGCACGCAGCATCGAGGCCGGGCGACACGCGTGCGGGAGGAGCTCGCGGCGCTCGGCTCCGGGAGCGGCGGCCTTCGTGGCGAGAACGGCGTCGGCGCAGCCGGTGATCGTGGCGTGGCGCACCGCATACGTCAGCGTCGTGAGCTCGCTGGCGAGCACCGCGGCCGCCGCGAAGGTGCGAGAGGAGCCGGCGCCGGCATCGGCGCCGCCGCCCAGCAGGTCGTTCGCGAGCACCTCTGCAGGCGACTCGGCGGCTCCCGCCCTCCCGACCACGACGCCCTCCGCGCGCGTGCGGAGGGCGAGCTGGGGTGCTCCCGTTTCGCCGCCCGACGGAACGAGGCGCCCGGGCTCGGACGTCGGCGCGGCCTCCTCGCCCTGCGTGCTCGACGATACGACGAGCGCCCTTCCGTTCGCGGCGGCGATGGAGAGGACGCCCGGCGTGAGGCCGGCGAGGGCATTGCCCCCAGCGACGATCGGATGACAGCCGGGCAGCGCCAGGGCCAGGGCTTGCCCGCGGACTGCGGCGTCGGCGGCGTCAGGCTTGTCCTGGGCCGTCTGCTTCGAGGGACAGCCGCTGGTCACGGCGGCGAGCGCGAGGAGCACACAGAACGCGCCACGGCGCATCAGGAGGACCACCCCGCGAGCAGCTGGGATCCGAAGCGCTGGCCTGCGTCGGCCAGGAGCGCCTTCAGGTCCTTGTATTCTGCAAATATGTCGGTGATGGCGCCGACCAGGCGCTCGATCTCGTCCTCCGTTACCGTGAGCGGCGGCTGGAGCTCGAGGACGTTCCACTGCTGGGATGCCGGCTGCGCGACGATGCCCTGCTCGAGGAGCCGCACCGCGAGCCATTGGCCGAAGATGCGGCGGCTGAGGCCCTCGACGAGACCGGGGAGGAGGCGCCCGAGGATCCCGCTCGCGCGCGTCGGCCCGAGCTCGAGGCCGACGAGCAGGCCGCGCCCTCGCACGGCCTTCACGAACGGATGCGCGCCGACCTCGTCACGCAGGCGCTCGAGGAGCTGCTCGCCACGCACGCGAGCGGCGTCTGCGAGGGCGTCGCGCTCGAGCGTCTCGAGGACGGCGATCGCGACGCGCCAGCCGAGCGCGTTGCCGGACGGCGAGCCCTGGAGGTCGTAGCGATCCATCTTGCCGTACGCGCGGTCGTGGATCTCCGGGGTGGTGAGCGTCGCCGACACGGGAACGAGGCCGGCGCCGAGGGCCTCGCCGAGGACGAGGACGTCGGGCACGAAGCCCTCGTGCTCGTACGCGAACATCCGGCCGGTGCGACCGAGGCCCGTCTGCGCCTCGTCGAGCACGAGCAGCGTGCCGAACTTCGTGCAGAGCTCCTGCGCCTTGCGCAGGTAGCCGGGACGCGGCACGACGACGCCCGCCGCGACCTGGATGGCCTCGACGACGAACGCGGCGGGCTTCTTGTCCTCGAGGATCTTCGCGAGCGCGCCCACGTCGTCGAACGGGATCTCGTAGCACTCGCCGAGGAGCGGCTCGAACGAGTCTCGCAGGCGCCCGTGCCCCGTCACCGAGAGGCCGCCGAGGCTCGTGCCGTGGAAGCCGCCCTTGCAGTGGACGAGCGGCCTTCGCTTCGTCGCGGCGCGCGCGAGCTTGATCGCGCCGTCGATGGCCTCGCCGCGTGTCGTCGCGGGCATCACGCGGCTGAGGGGAGCGGCGAGCCTCGCGAGCGCCCCCGCGAGGTCGGCCGCCGCGACCGACACGCCGGCCTCTGCGAAGCCGGCGGCGTCGTCGGCGAGCACCTCGCGCAGTCGCTCGAGCACCTTCGGCGAGTTGTGCCCGAGGCTCGCCGCGCCGGACGCGGAGAGAAAATCGAGGTACTCGCGCCCGTCCGCGTCCCAGAGCGACGTGCCCTTCGCGCGCACCCAGATGCGCCCGGAGCCGAACGCCCCGAGGACCTTCACGAACGCCGCGTTGACGTGCGCTGCATACTTCAGCGCAGCAGGGTGGGAGAGGGCGCTCATGCCGCAGCGCAGCATAAGCGCGTGCAGGCGAGCCGGCTAGGGTGAAGCCAGCGTCGGACTGCGGCGTCGAGCGTCTGCCGGACGGCGGCCAGGAGCGGATCGTGAATCCGCTCGACAGCAGGATCCGGGCCTCGGGCCGCTGCTCGCGGAGCTGCGCAATGATGTCGCGGATGTTCGGGCCCGGCATCCTCACGTCGAGACGTCGAGCACGAAGAGGTCTTGCTAGAGAACGAGCGTCTCCTGGTGCTCGCCCCAGACCTCGCGGAGGACGCCGGCGATCTCGCCGACCGTGGCCTCGGCCTTCACCGCGTCGAGGATGAGCGGGAGGAGGTTGTCGCTCGCCTTGGCCGCGGCCTCGATACGGCGAAGGGCCTCGGCGTGCTTCGTCGCGTCGCGGCGCGCACGGATTGCGCGGACGCGCTCGACCTGCTCGCGCTCGTTCTTCGGGTCGATCTTCATGACCTCGACGTGGGGCGAGTCCTGCACGAAGTCGTTCACGCCGACGATGACGCGCTGCTTCTTCTCGACCTCGATCTGGTAGGCGTACGCGCTGTTCTGGATCTCGCGCTGCGGGTAGCCCTGCTCGATGGCGTCGACCATGCCGCCGAGCTCGTCGATGCGCGCGAGGTACCTGTTGGCCTCGTTCTCGATGCGGTCGGTGAGCGCCTCGATCGCGTAGGCGCCGCCGAGGGCGTCGACGAAGTCCGCGACGCCGGACTCGTTCGCGATGATCTGCTGCGTGCGGAGGGCGATGGTGACGGCCTCGCTCGTCGGCAGACCGAGCGCCTCGTCGTAGCTGTTCGTGTGGAGCGACTGGCAGCCGCCGAGGACGGCCGCGAGCGTCTGCATCGTCACGCGGACCACGTTGTTCAGCGGCTGCTGCGCGGTGAGCGTCATGCCGGCCGTCTGGCCGTGGAAGCGGAGGGCGCGCGCGCGATCCGTCTTCGCGCCGAAGCGGTCCTTCATGATGCGGCTCCACATGCGGCGCGCGGCGCGGAACTTCGCGACCTCCTCGATGAGGTTGTTGTGGACGTTGAAGAAGAACGAGAGCTGAGCGCCGAACTTGTCGACGTCGAGGCCGGCATCGACCGCAGCCTTCACGTACGCGATGCCGTCGGCGATCGTGAAGGCGACCTCCTGCACGGCGTCGCAGCCCGCCTCGCGGATGTGATAGCCGCTGATGGAGATCGTGTTCCAGGCGGGCACCTCCTTGCCACAGAACGCGAAGATGTCCGTGATGAGGCGGAGCGACGGGCGCGGCGGGTAGATGTACGTCCCGCGGGCCATGTACTCCTTGAGGATGTCGTTCTGGATCGTGCCGCGCAGCTTGTCGCGCGGCACGCCCTGCTCCTCGGCGACGGCGATGTAGAGGCAGAGCAGGGTCGACGCCGTCGAGTTGATGGTCATCGACGTCGAGATCTTGTCGAGCGGCAGGCCCTTCAGGAGCGTGCGCATGTCGTCGAGCGAGTCGATGGCGACGCCGACGCGACCGACCTCGCCGAGGCTGCGCTCGTCGTCGGAGTCGCGGCCCATCTGCGTCGGGAGGTCGAAGGCGACCGACAGGCCCGTCTGACCCTGAGCGAGCAGGTAGTGGTAGCGCTCGTTCGACTCGGCGGCGGTGCCGAAGCCGGCGTACTGGCGCATCGTCCAGTAGCGGCCGCGGTACATGTTCGGCTGCACGCCGCGCGTGAAGGGCGGCGTGCCGGGGAGGCCGAGGTCGGTCGCGGGGTCGAGCTTCGCGACGTCGTCCGGGCCGTAGAGCGGCGCGACGTCGGCGTGCCCGGCGAGGTTCGGCACGCGCGGGCGCGGCAAGTCCCTCGCCTCGACAGCCTCGAGCCTCTTCTGCCAGGCGCGCTTCTGCTCGTCGTACGTCGTCATGGGGCGGACAATAGCCGACCCAGCGGAGCGTCAGAAGTGGGGAATCGCCATCTCGAGCTGCTGGCGGGAGAAGGTGCCGGTCTCGTCGACCGAGTAGTTGTCCTTCTCGATCTTGAACGTGCGCGTCGCGGTGACGTCGGCGGTGCCGACGACGCGGAACGGAACGGTGGGCGTCATGAACGACTCGCGGAGGAGCCGCAGCCCGAGGTCGACGGGGATGGTGACCGGCACGCGGATGGTCGTGGTGGCGTTGGACGCGAGCCAGACACCCTCGCCCCCGGGCTGCCAGTTGACGGGGAGCGTGTACTTGTCGGCGAGGGTCGCGGTGCCGCGCATCGCGCGGACGGCCACGTCGTAGGAGTTGGGGTTGTAGACGTCGAGGACGATCGTCATCACGACGCCCAGCGTCGGAGGGAAGCCGAGCTGCACGCCGCTGAGCTCGGCGTGATTGAGCTTCATCGTCGGCTTGGAGGCGCACCCCGCAAACGCTGCGCCGCACAGTGCGACAAGCAGCGCGACGACGAGGGAGTGGAGCACCGAGGGGCGAGCGCGGGGAGGGGCGGGGAGGCGAGGGGAAGTCGACGTCACGGTGGGAATCTTACACGCAGGATCGTGCTAGTTTCGAGGGATGTCGCGTCGGTTGTTCTTCAGCATTCCGTCGTACGCGTATCTCGAGCCGGCGTTCCTGGCGCTGGGCGACTTCGAGCACGGCAAGACCGAGCGAAAGTACTTCCCGGACGGGGAGCGCTACCTGCGGCTCGAGTCCGACCTGTGGGGCCGCGACGTGGTGGTTCTCGGCGGGACCCCCACCGACGTCGACTGGCTCGAGGTGTTCGATCTGGCGTGCGGCATCGCCCGGGGCGGAGCCCGCTCGCTCGCGATCGTCATTCCGTACTTCGGCTACCAGACGATGGAGCGTGCGGTTCGTCCGGGCGAGGTCGTCGTGGCGAAGACGCGCGCGCGTCTCCTGTCTTCGATCCCCGCGCCCGAGGGCGGCACGCGCGTGTTCCTCTTCGACCTCCACACGGACGGCATCGAGTTCTATCTCGACGACCGCGTGCTCACGCGCCACATCTACGGCGCGCCGATCGTCACGAAGAAGATCCAGGAGCGCATGGCCGGCCGGCCCTTCGTGCTCGGCGCGTGCGATGCCGGCCGCGCGAAGTGGGTGCAGAGCCTCGCGCACGATCTCGGCGTCGAGCCGGCGTTCGTCTACAAGAAGCGCGACTCGAAGACGGGCGGGCTCGCCGTCACGGGCGTGAACGCGGACGTGAGGGGCAAGGAGGTCGTCCTCTACGACGACATGATCCGCACCGGCTCGTCGCTCATCCAGGCCGCGAAGGCGTATCTCGCCTCGGGCGCGACGAAGGTTCACGCGATCGCGAGCCATCTCGTCTTGCCGGGCGATGCGCTCGCGAAGCTCCACGCCTCGGGCGCCTTCGCCTCGATCATGGGCACCGACTCGCATCCGGGGAGCCAGCAGCTCCCGAAGGAGGACGTCGTGTCGATCGCGCCGCGCCTCGTGGAGTGCCTGGAAGCTTCCTAGCTGGTTTTCTCGAGGGGCTCCGCCCCTCACGCTTCGCCTGGCGGGGCTCCGCCCCTCGCTTCGCGAGGCTCCCCGGGATGCCACCGCGAACGAGAGTGATTCGCGCGCACCCATCCGCTGGCCTTGTCCAGGTCGTCAGCGGACTGACGCGCGATCGTCCAGCTCGTGCACGCATCGCCGACGTTCGGTATCGTCGCGGGTGATGCGTTCCTCGTCGTCGTGCGCCCTCGGCCTCCTCGCCGTCCTGGTCCTGGCCGCCTGCACGCGCCCGTCGCCGTCGCCCGCGTCGTCCTCGCCGTCCGCCGCAGCGTCGCCCAACGTGCCCGTGCCCGTGCCCGCTCTCGCTCCGTCCGCCGCCTCATCGGGCACGCCTGCGCTCCCGCCCGGCGCCGCCCCCTGCGCTGCGCCCCCGACCCCCTCCGCGACCGCGACCTGCCTCCGCTTCCCCTCCAACGAGGACGCCTTCCGCTGGGTCCTCGCCCACGACCCCGCGATCCTCGCCATCGGCGAGGCCCACGCCCAGAAGGGGACCGAGGCGATTGCCTCCGCGACCAAGCGCTTCACCGACTCGATGGTCTCGCTCCTCGAGAACCGCGCGAGCGATCTCCTCGTCGAGGCGTGGGCAGGCGACCCGAAGTGCCAGAAGGAAGTGAAGGCGGTCGCGAGCGCGCAGAAGCCCGTCCAGCAGGCCCAGGCGCAGCAGAACCCGAACGAGTACGTCACGCTCGGAACACGCGCGAAGGCGCTCGGAGTGCAGCCGCACCTCCTCCGCCCGAGCTGCGAGGACTATGCGGGCCTCGCGGACGCCGGCGCGGACGTCGTGTCGCAGTCGCTCGGCCTCATCAAGCGCCTCACGCAGGCCGACGCGACGACGCTCTACCGCCGCAACGAGACCGCGAAGAACGGCAAGGTCGTCGTCACCTACGGCGGCGCCATGCACAACGATCTCGCCCCCTCCGAGGCCCTCCGCCAGTATAGCTTCGGCCCGGAGCTCTCGGCGACGACCGCCGGCCGCTACGTCGAGCTCGACCTCATCGTCCCCGAGTACGTCAAGGCGACCGAGATCTGGCAGAAGCTCCCCTGGTACGCGGCCTTTCTGGCCGACACCGGCCCGAGGGACAAGCCGACGCTCTATCGGCTCGCCGACCGCTCGTTCGTGCTGATCTTCGCGGCCGGGGGCGCCTTGCCAGCCGCTCCCGCCCCGCATTGACGCATGCCTAGCCCGCCGATTGGAGTTGAAACTACACCCCCCGATCATGGAGGCTCTCCTCCATGAGCAAGACGGGCCCGCAAGGCAACCATCCCCCCGAGGTGCCTCCCGGAGTCGACCTGCGCGCGGCCTACCCCCGCGTCGAGGACGACCGCACGGGGATGGATGACGCGACGCTGAAGCGCGCGTTTCTCGATCACCTCTCGTACTCCCTCGGCAAGGGCGCGGTGAACTCGACGGACCTCGACCGCTTCGTCGCCCTCGCGCTGACCGTGCGCGACCGCCTCACCTATCGCTGGGCGCAGACGCAGGAGACCTACTCGAGGATCGACGCCAAGCGGATCTACTACCTGTCCGCCGAGTTCCTCCTCGGCCGCGCGCTCGCCAACAACCTCCACGCGCTCGGCATCTACGACAAGTCGAAGGTGCTCCTGAGCGGCGCGGGCCTCGAGCTCGCGGACGTGCTCGAGGACGAGCCGGAGCCCGGCCTCGGAAACGGCGGCCTCGGCCGCCTCGCCGCGTGCTTCCTCGACTCGATGGCGACCCTCGGCTACGCGGGCTACGGCTACGGCATCCGCTACGAGTTCGGCATCTTCGAGCAGGAGATCCGTGACGGCTGGCAGGTCGAGCGCCCCGACGAGTGGCTCCGCTTCGGCAACCCGTGGGAGTACGTGCGGCCCGAGTACGCCGTCAGCGTGAACTTCGGCGGCCGCGTCGCCGCCGTCACGAACGAGGAGGGCGACCTCTCCGCGCGCTGGGTCGACACGCACCAGGTGCTCGGCGTCCCGTTCGACACCCCGATCGCGGGCTTCCGCAACGACACCGTGAACACGCTGCGCCTCTGGCAGGCGCGCGCGGGCAACGAGTTCGACCTCAAGGTCTTCAACGACGGCGACTACGTCCGCGCCGTCGAGGACAAGAACTCGAGCGAGGTCATCTCGAAGGTCCTCTACCCGAACGACCACAACCAGGCAGGCCGCGACCTCCGCCTCAAGCAGGAGTACTTCTTCGTCGCCTGCGCGATCTCCGACATCGTTCGCCGCTACAAGAAGAGCCACAAGAACTTCGACGACTTCGCCGCGAAGAACGCCATCCAGCTGAACGACACGCATCCGGCGATCGCGATCACCGAGCTGATGCGCGTCCTCGTCGACCTCAATCGCGTCCCGTGGGACCGCGCCTGGGAGACCACCGTCGCGACGTGCGGCTACACGAACCACACGCTCCTCTCCGAGGCGCTCGAGCGCTGGCCGGTCGCCATGTTCGAGCGGCTCCTGCCGCGCCACCTGCAGATCATCTACGAGATCAACCGGCGCTTCGTGCGCTCGGTGATGGCGCGGTTCCCCGGGGACGACGCGCGCATCCGCCGCATGTCGATCATCGAGGAGGGCGCGGAGAAGAAGGTGGCGATGGCCCACCTCGCCGTCGTCGGCTCGCATGCCGTGAACGGCGTCGCCGCGCTCCACACCGATCTGCTCAAGCGTGACGTGCTCCGCGACTTCGCGGAGATGACGCCCGCGAAGTTCTCGAACAAGACGAACGGCGTCACGCCGCGACGCTGGCTCCACCAGTGCAACCCGCGCCTCTCCGCGCTCATCACCGAGGCGATCGGCCCCGAGTGGGTCACCGACCTCGACCAGCTCGAGAAGCTCACGAAGTTCGCCGACGACGCCTCCTTCGTCGAGCGCGTGGGCGCCATCAAGCGCGCGAACAAGGCCGATTTTGCGCAGTACTCCGCCGATACGTGGAAGTTCCGTTTCGACCCGGACTCGCTCTTCGACGTCCAGATCAAGCGCCTCCACGAGTACAAGAGGCAGCTGCTCAACGCGCTCCATGTCGTTCGCCTCTACCTCGACGCGAAGCGCGATCCCTCCGCGCTCGCCGCGCCGCGCACGGTGCTCTTCGGCGCGAAGGCCGCGCCGGGCTATCGCGTCGCCAAGCTCATCATCAAGCTGATCAACGGCATCGCCGACGTCGTGAACAGCGACGTCGATCTCCAGGGCCGCCTGCGCGTCGCGTTCCTCCCGAACTACCGCGTGTCGCTCGCGGAGCGCATCATCCCGGCCGCCGATCTCTCCGAGCAGATCTCGACCGCGGGCAAGGAGGCCTCCGGCACCGGGAACATGAAGCTCTCGATGAACGGCGCGCTCACCATCGGTACGCTCGACGGCGCCAACGTAGAAATCCGCGAGGCGGTCGGCGAGGACAACTTCTTCCTCTTCGGCCTCACCACGCCCGAGGTCCACGACCTCCAGCGCACCGGCTACCGCCCGCGCGCGGTCTACGACCGCAACGAGCAGCTCCGCGAGGTCATCGATCTCATCGCCAACGGCTTCTTCAGCGGGGAGGACCCCACGCTGTTCCGCCCGCTGACCGACAGCCTCCTCGATCACGACACGTACATGATCCTCGAGGACTTCGACGCCTACGTCGCCTGCCAGAAGCGCGTCAGCGAGGCGTTCCTCGACAAGAAGGCATGGCACGCCATGGCGGTGCGCAACATCGCCAAGATGGGCATGTTCTCGTCGGATCGGACGATCCGCGAGTACGCGAACGAGATCTGGGGAGCGACCCCCGTGAAGATCGATCTCCGCCCCTACGAAGGCACCTGAGGCAACAGCTCGTCGAGGAGCTCGAAGAGCTCCATCTCTCGCGGCAGTACCCGGCCGTCCGACGCGATCGCGCGCAGCGCGACGTTGCGGACGGTCGCCGCGAGGGCGGGCGAGACGCGCGTCGGGTCCACGTCCTCCGGCTCCGGGGGTGACGAGAGGAGGTCGTCGACCACCTCGGGCAGCGACCCTTCCGGGACGCCGAGCTCGCTCGCCAGGTCGAGGAAGAACGCGTGCTCGGCGAGGTCGAGCTCGAGGTCGGCCCAGAGGAACGAGGAGGCGAAGCGCAGGACGCAGAGGCGGTCGGCGGACGCGGCGAGAGGGACAGGGAGGGGGAGGGGGAGGGGCTGCAGCATGCCAGCGCTCTCAGCAGCACGTGTGCCACGCGCGAATCCGCGTGATTCGCGACGGATCCGAGAATGACCCTATGTCCCGGACAGTCCGCGGGCTGTCCTGGGCCAGGGCCGACGAACCTCGCTCGCGACGAAAGAGCACGCTTCGTCGAGCGCGAAGCCGCTCTCCCTCGAGAGGATGCTCGAGAAGGTGCGAACGGTGCTCGACCGCAAGTCGAACGAGGTCGAGGCGACGAAGTAGAAGGTCAGCGGCGCAGGCGGACGATGCGTGCGAACGCTTCGCCGGCGGCATGCGCGAGCTCCTCGAGGCGGCGCGTCGCGATCATCGTGTCGCCGAGCTCGTCGGCCACGAGGACCACAGCGGTCTTGCCGCTCACGCGGATGGGGACGACCGCGACATCGCGTGAGGCGCCGCGCATCACGTGGAGGAGCGACGCGTGTACGTCGTCGTGGCGGATCGGCCCGAGGTACAGGCCCTCGCGCACCGCCTCGTCGAAGACGCTCGCGCTCTCGAGCGGCACGAGGATCGACTGGAGCGAGCCGCGGTCCGCGAACTCCGGAGTGCAGGCCCACCCGAGATAGCCGCCGCGCTTGACGACGAAGAGCGCCACCTTGTGCGCCACGAGACGCGCGCCGGTGAGGACCAGCTCGAGGACCTCGTCGCGCGAGCCCGCCGCGCGCAGCGCCGAGAGGACCCCGCCGATGTCGGCCGCCGGCATCTGCGGTGCGTACGCGGCGAACACGCCGCCTGCCGGCATCGGCGGCGGCCCGGGGATGAAGGACGCGGCGGGAGACTGCCTCAGGCTCGGCGTGAGCGGGAGCTCCGGGCTCGGTCGGTCGCGATCACGGTCGCGATCGTGGACCTCCACGATCTGCCGGAAGTGCGCCGGGTCGACGGGCATCCCTTCGCCGAGGCCCGACGTGGTCGGGTCGACGAGCGGCGGAGGCCGCTGCGTGCCGCCGCTCACCGCGTTGAACGTGCGCCGCGTGAGCGGGATCGGGATCTCCGAGCCGAGGCCGCTCCTCGGCTGATCGGACGGCGGCGCGGAGGTCATCGCGTTGTGCACCTGCGTGCCCCACGGCGGCGTGTCTCGCGGACGGCGCTGGCTCACGGGCGCGAGCGGCGCATGGCCCTGCGCGGCGGGCGAGGTCGGAACCACGTGCGCCTGGCGCTCCGAGGCAGGCAGGCGGCTCGGCCGGAGCGCTTCGGAAGGCATCAGGTCGAGCGTGTCGTGATGCGCGTAACCGAGCTTCAACGACGGCGCGGGCGGGGGGAGCGTGCCGCCCTTGAACGGGCTCGGCGGCGCCATGGGCGGCATCGTCCCGCCCTTGAAGGGGCTCGGCGGAGGATCGGCCGCGCGCGGACGCGAGTCGTAGATGCGGTCGTCGTCGGGCACGCGAGGCGGCTCGCGGTAGGTCTGAGGCGCGCGCTCCGAGATGGGCGACCGAGGCGGCGGCGCCATCGAATGGGAGCGCATCCGTCGGGCGGCCTCGTCGAGCGCCGCGATCGGCGCGCGGACGAGCCGCACCGGCGCGCCGAGGTGAAAGCCGATCTCGTTGCCCGGATGCGGGTCGCTCGTGTCGGCGACGCAGACGTCGATGGTCCCCGTGATCGCGTCGCGCCGCACCGGGACGGCGAAGAGGCGATAGCAGAGGCCCGGCGGCAACCGGTCGACGAGCTCGGGGAGGGGGACCACGTGCCGCAGGTACGGCGCTTCGGTCCGTGCGAGGTAACGCCCGAGGGTCTCGAGCGACACCGCGCGCGCCTCGGTCAGCGCGAGGACGAGCGGCACTCCGCCCGTCACCGACGCGAAGAGCGCCTCGGCGATCGCGGCCTCGGAGGCGGCCTCCTCGAGCAGGAGCGCCTTCGTGAGCTCGTCCGGCACGCAGGTACTCTAGCCGACCTTCGGGAGGCTGTGCCGTGTGCGTTGCACACGGCCTAGCCGACCTTCGGGAGGCTGTGCCGTGTGCGTTGCACACGGCCTAGCCGACCTTCGGGAGGCTGTGCCGTGTGCGTT
>Ga0105047_10014114_pt1 | contig 12699 bp, 9 predicted proteins | sample MAT04_FD_78384 | JGI IMG/M metagenome (GOLD analysis project Ga0105047, IMG submission 78384) | Freshwater microbial communities from Lake Fryxell liftoff mats and glacier meltwater in Antarctica - MAT-04 (megahit assembly) | ecosystem: Environmental > Aquatic > Freshwater > Ice > Liftoff... | reverse complement strand
TGGGCTTCGAGGCAGTGATTACGGCGAATCCCCGTGATCTGGCGTCAGCTGACCGTGTGGTGTTGCCGGGTGTGGGAGCGTTTCGCGATGCGATCGCGGAACTCAAGCGGCTCGATTTTGTTCCCGCCATTCACGACGCTGTCGCCAGCGGAAAGCCATTCCTCGGGATCTGCCTGGGACTTCAGTTGCTGTTTGATGTCAGCTTTGAAGACGGCGAACACGAGGGTCTCGGAGTCATCCCCGGCCAAGTGGTGCGGTTCAAGTCTCAACCGGATCTCAAGGTGCCGCACATGGGCTGGAATTCGCTGAATCTCCAGCAGCCGAATCACCCCATCCTGACCGGCATCGCGCCCGGATCGCACGTTTACTTTGTCCACAGTTACCATGTGGTTCCGAGTGACCCTCAGATCATCGCAGCCACCAGCCATCACGGCGGTGAGTTCGTCGCGATGATCGCGAAGGGAAACCTGACTGCGACTCAGTTCCATCCGGAAAAGAGCCAGAAGGTCGGGCTCCAGTTGCTGAAGAACTTCGCCGAGATGAGTGTGAAATAAAGGGGTCGGAGAGTCCAGCGAATGCCCACGCCCACTCCGTCCGGACCTCGGGCTCCGAACGACTCTCCCGCACACGATTCGCAAAATGCTCTGACTACCGCCCGCTTCCACCCGATCGTGGCAAGGCGGCGGGGCGGCGGCGAACGAACAGCATCGCACAGGCTCCGCCTGCTGCGGCGAGAATCATCCAGAGTTTCGATTCGGGTTGTTTGATGGCCGGTGGCTCCTGGACATCAATTCCCATGGTCCCAGCGATGGCGTCAGTCGCGAGGATTTTCTCTATGGATGGTTCCGCAGGAGGTGCGGGAGCGACAAGCAGCGGAGACCGGCTGGTTCCGAGATTGGACAGATCCTGGGTCCGCCAATCTTCCGCACTGGCGAGTGGCGCACTGGCGAGTGGTTCCGAGGCTGGCTTCTCAGGGGCAGAAGGTCCATCGCTGGAACTCGGAAATGGAGAGGTCTCCGGGAACGTGCGAGGTAAGAAAAGATGGGCCCCGTGGGTGGAAGCGGCCTCCGAGGGGAATTCATCTGCAGGATGGAGTTCCGCAGCCGGTGTCGATTTCGTATCGGCCTGTACGACTTTCGATTTCTGGAAGGCCCCCTGATCGGTCGCAAAGCTTGAGGCTTCGACCTCGACTGGCTGTCCCAAAGTCAACGGAACGTTGGAAACACTTCTCCACTGGTCTTGTGATTCCGGAAACGCCGGATTGGTGCGGAGGCTGCGTGATGACGGACCGGGTTTGATCCGCATGGAGTGTGGAACTGCGGTAATCACTTCCCCTTTGGCCCAGGGACTGTGAGAAGAATCCGGCTTGCCTGGAGCCTCTAAGTGGTCCGTTTTTTCAGCGTGCCCACTGACCGGAGTCCAGCCATCTGGCAAATTTGAGAAACTCGAGTTCGAATGACTGGCCAGTTTCCCCTTACGGGATGGGCCTTCGAGAGCCTCAGCTTCCGATTCAGGAGCAACCTCTTCTGAGCGACTGGCGAGCTTGTTTTCTTCGAAGCGAATCTTCATCAGCACCGAGCGGACAACATCCGCAGGCTGTTCTTCTCCGGCGGAGAAGAACAGCTCTTCACTGTCGGCGATTCGTTGAGCCATCTGAGCCACACGATATGCCGAACGTAATTCGCCCTTTTTGACGAACGACTTCGATTGCGTGAGCAGAGTCTGGACCCGGGCCATCGCTTCGAGTTGTTGTGCTTCGTCCAAAACGGGCTGGTCAGACGGAAGTGTCTCCAGTTTTTTGGAAGCTGTGGCCCGTTCCGGCTGCTTGGCGGCCTCGGAGGCCTCCAATCGTGGGACGCTCTTATTCTGTTTCGCTGAGGGTTCGGACTCTTTCGATCGAGAGACGACGGGCGACTTCTGGGCCCAGGGATGTTCCTCGGATTCATCCAAGTTGACCTTGTCCGGACTCGGCAGTCCCGATTTGGCCGTTAGCGATTTCGCCGTGGTTTTCTCTTTGATCACAGGCTTCTTGTTCGATTTGGACTTTTCTTCATCAAACAGATCCGAAGCCACAGCTTCTCGACCCTTTTTATCCAACAACGGCTCTGCGACATCCAGCTCGTCGACTTCTTTTTCCCCGGAAACAGTTTTCACCCGGCGATCTGAAGAATCACTCGCCCATTCGGCGGTCTCCAATTCACCGCCGGACTTTTTCGGAGTCGCTTTGCTTGGTTTTTTGGAAGGTTGCATCGCCAAATCGGCAGATTTCTTGGTCGGTTCTTTACGCTCAAACGAGTTCTTGCGAGACTGTTTGTCCCCTGTGAAAGGAGATTCCGATCGCTCCTTCGAAGCCAAACTCTCTTTTGATTTCGAGGTTTGCGACGCTTCTCGTTTGCGTTCAGCCACATGCCGTTCAGCCTCCTTCGCCTCCCGGGCGGCAGAGTCCTGCAGGTTGGAAGCCACGTCTCGTGTTCCACGAGCACAGCCACACAAGGCAAACCCCGACAGGCAAGTCACTGCCACGGCGGTAAACCAACGATTTCGAACACGCTTTGCTTTTTGCATCGACACGCCCCCTCAGACGTATAGACTTCCGGTCTACTCGGGGTATCGTCGCCCGGATTATCGGGTGTGAATCGATTGTTCCGAGAAGGAGGGGTATTCTTTCCCTTACGATCACAGAGGCAGTACCTCTTACCAGAACTGCCTACTTTGGGTCGGAAACCGATACCAATCGACTTCGAGTCATGTCAGTAACGTGTTGAGGGACGGATGGCTCATGGGGATGGTTATTTCCACTCTGTCGTGACTCTCGAAGAGATCCCGGTTCCATCATCCCCCCTCACCGGTCACAGACAGCTGCTCCACATCACATCACCATTTTATCCACACGGATTTTCTCTCTTCGTTTGTGCCAAACCATTCCCACTGTTACAGTTGTGACCGAATCCACATCTTTGTGACTCGCTTTCTGGCGGCTTATACTGATACTGGTGATTCAATCTTCTTGGTTCTTCGGAAAGAACGACTCTCATGAATCTGATCTGTTCACGACAACTTCTGGCAACCGCTCTCGCCACTGTCAGTGGAGTTGTCCCGACTCGAACCACCAAAGAAATCCTGAAGAACATTAAGTTGATTGTCACCGATGGGGTCGCCACTCTGATCGGGACCGACCAGGAAGTCGGAATCCGCTACCAGCTTCCCGAAATCCAGTCTGGTACCTCTGGGGAGGTCTTACTGCCCACCCAACGAGTCACAGCCATCTTGCGTGAACTTCAGGACGCCGAAGTCTCCATCGAAGTCAACGAACGCTCTCTGAAGATTCGATCGGGTCAAAGTGAGTTTAAGCTCTCGGTCGAAGATCCTGCAGAGTTCCCCGAGGTGACCGCCTTCAAGGAGAAGGATTACCACATTGTGGCGGGTTCCGTTCTGAAGCAGGGGATCCAACGGACAATCTTCTCAACCGATGTGGAAAGCACTCGCTACGCGTTGGGAGGCGTCCTGATGGAGCTCCGGAAGGACAGTGTGACTCTCGCAGCGACCGACAGCCGTCGTCTCGCCGTTTACACGGCAGCTGCCAGTGCCCATGGGCGAGTGGCTGAGGAAGTTGTGGCACCGGTGATTCCCGCCAAGGCGATGCAACTGATTGAACGCAGTATCCAGAGCGGGGAACAAGAAGTTCATATCGCCCTGCATGCGAACGATGTGTTGGTGCGGAGTGGAAACTCGACGATCTATGCCCGGCTGGTCGAAGGACGATTCCCCAGGTATCAAGATGTCATCCCGAATGATTACACCCGGACTGTGTCCTTCGTCGTGGGGCCGTTCTTGTCGGCAGTGAAGCAAGCGATGATCGTCACAAATGAGGACAGTCAGGGCGTCGATTTCGCCTTTGACTCCGGAGCGTTGACACTCAAAAGTTCGGCCAGTGATGTCGGAACCTCGAATATTCAACTGCCGATCAGTCTGGAAGGAGACGATGTCTCCGTGACATTTGATCCGAAGTTCGTGGCGGAGTTCCTGCGAGTGCTCGACTCGTCGAGCCAGGTGACCTTAAAGATGGTTGATGAAAACAGTGCAGCTGTGTTCAAGGCCGATGAGAACTACACCTATGTGGTGATGCCACTGGCTCGTGACTGAGTGTGCATGAGAATCTGTAAGTTCTAAGAACCGTGACTACAAGTGAGGTGAAGGCAGCCGAGTAAGACTGAGCATGCTCAGTCGAGATCTGATTACACACGAGAGTTGTTGGCGCAATTCTTGTGTTTAGGGTCCAAACCGGATCGGAGCGGGGTCCAAACCCGTTCGGCTGACCTTCACTTTAGTGGAAAGGTTCTTCATTTGGCAATTTCACATCGTTGCAAGTGTTTCCGAATTTGATTCATTCAGATAATTCTCCTTTTTCTGAGGTATTACTGGCATGCTGCCTCGAAAGCCACCGGAACCCAAAGGACCGCCTCGGCCCATTCAAGACGTGTCGAAGCTAGGCGATGTCTTGTCGAGGGTCATTGCGATGCGGGGGATCGGTCGGATCCGGGGAGATCAGCAGTTGGCTGATGCCTGGAAGAGTGTTTCCAGTGCCGAGGTGGCTGCGGGATCGCGACCGACGACGTTACGTAACGGCGTGTTGCAGATTCTGGTCACGAGTTCGACGCTGTTGGGTGAACTTGTGAGTTTTCACAAGGCAGAGATTCTCTCTCGCTTGAAAGTCGAACATCCCGGCCTGAAGATCCGCGATCTCAAATTTAGATTACAGAGTCGCGAATAAGACTCGGGTCATTACCTCGACCGACCATCAGACAGACGTTGTGACCGCCGAATCCAAAGCTGACGTTCATCGCATAGTTGATGTCTGCCTCGATGGCTGCTCCCGGAAGGTAATTCAGATCGCACTGAGGGTCGGGATTCTTCAAATTAATTGTTGGTGGCAGTTTGCGGTCGACGAGTGCCATACAACAGATGCCCATCTCCAATCCTGCCGCAGCCCCGATCAGGTGGCCGGACATGCTTTTTGTGGAGCTGATGCGTAGCCGTTTCGCAGCGTTTCCGAAGCCGGTTTTCAAGGCCAGGGTTTCCGCAGCATCATTAAACTTGGTGCTGGTCCCATGGGCGTTCACGTAGATCTGGTCCGCGATTTCATCGGGAAGCAGTCGGCTGTTTTTCAGGCATTCTGTGACCGATCGGCCCGCTTCGTAGGCCCCAGGGTCGGGTTGCGTGATATGAAACGCGTCCGAAGTGACTCCCCGCCCCAGGAACTCGGCATACGCTTTTCCTTCTCTTCGGCGAAGATGAGTCTCCGATTCGAAGATCAGACAGCCCGCCCCCTCAGACATGATGAGACCATTCCGGTCTCGGTCGAAGGGGCGTACAGCTTCCGTCGGGTTGTCGTTGAAGCCCTTGGCCATCGCACGCATGTTGATGAAAGAGGCCATGCCCAGACGGGTCAATGACGCCTCTGTCCCTCCGGTAATAACGACATCGGCTTCGCCGCAGGCAATGAGCCGCGCGGCATCGATCATGGCGTGGCCACTGGAAGCACAGGCACTACTGACGGTGTAAGCCGGGCCTTTGAAACCCGTTGCAATGCAGATATTTGCCGCAGCGGCATTCGGCATCAGGAGGGGGATGGTCATCGGGCTGACCTTTCGAGGTCCACCCTTGAGGAGGTTCTCTGTTTGCTCCTGGAGTGTCAGTAAACCTGACAAACCCGCCCCCATGACGACCGCACCTTGTGAGCCGAGACTCTGTTTCGCCAGTCCGGCGTCTTCGAGTGCCTGCAGTGCCGCAGCCACGGCAAACAAGGACGCCCGGTCCATCTTGCGGGCAGTCGTGCGTTCGTTCACTTCGACGATCTTGGGGTCGAAACCACGAACCTCGCCTCCGATCTTCACTTCCAGATCAGAGACATCAAGTTGAGTTAATTGTGAAATGCCCGATTGACCTGCCAGCAACTTTTGCCAGACGGTTTTACGGTCATTTCCCAATGGGCAGACAAGTCCGACGCCCGAGACGAAAACCCGCTGCATTCGATGATCCGATGCCGATTTGAACACGGCGGCAGCGGGAGAAAGCAGTTCCCGAGAGCCGGAGTGGTGGAAGACATGGCCATCCACCCGTGAAGGAGTGAGAAGTGTCGGGATGATAGTCGAACCGGTTCCGGAGAAAAATCGTTATCCCTTGTGACTGCCGAATTTCAGGGAGTCGCGGAGTGACACGGGCCTGGATAGAATGCGAATCAGGCAGGCGGAACGAGGATTGAATTTCCTGGGTCGACTTGCCGTTATGACGGATCAAGGGGTCCAGCATGCTTGCCGGAGGGGTTCTGCCTTCGCCTGCCGACCTGCGAGCGATGAGGCGTGGAATGAACTGCACGACATATCGTCATCTGGGGGCTCATCCGACCATCCAGGACGGTCGATCTGGAGTTTACTTCGCGGTTTGGGCGCCACACGCGACCGAAGTCTGCGTCATTGGAGACTTCAATGGATGGAGCCATGGGTCGTTTTATTTGAACTCCAGTCCGAACGGGGTCTGGTACGGATTCGTGCCTGAGATCGGCTCGGGTGAACATTACAAATACAGTCTGAGATCCAAATCCGGTGAATTGATTCAGAAATCAGATCCCTACGCATTTGCGACGGAACTCCCCCCGAAGACCGCGAGTATCGTCTGCCCGATCCTTAACGATTACGGATGGCACGATCAGGCCTGGATGCAAAGTCGGTCGCAAACGAATTGGTCTCAGAAACCGGTCTCGATCTATGAAGTCCACCTCGGTTCCTGGAGGCGACCCTGGGACGGGCGAAAATACTGCAGCTACCACGAACTCGCCGAACAGCTGGTCGCCTATGTGAAAGATCTCGGTTTCACGCATCTCCAACTGATGCCGGTCTCGGAGTACCCGTTCGATGGGTCATGGGGTTATCAGCCCACGGCATACTTCGCCCCGACATCGCGTTATGGGAACCCGCAGGACTTTCAGTACTTTGTGGACTACTGTCATCAACACAACATTGGGGTGCTGATCGATTGGGTGCCGGGTCACTTCCCGACTGACGGACACGGGCTGGGACGGTTTGATGGAACTGCGTTGTACGAGCACGAGGACTCTCGCAAGGGGTTCCATCCCGATTGGAATACGTACATTTTTAACTATGGTCGGGGTGAGGTTCGCAACTTTCTGTTGTCGAACGCTCGATTCTGGTGCGATGTTTATCACGTCGATGGACTCCGAGTGGACGCTGTGGCGTCGATGCTGCATCTCGACTATTCCCGGCCGGCAGGACAGTGGATTCCCAATGACTTTGGAGGTCGCGAGAACCTGGAAGCAGTTCAGTTTCTCAAGGACATGAACACCTCCCTCCACGGAGAATTCCCCGGAATCCTGACCATCGCCGAGGAGTCGACCAGTTGGCCGCTGGTCTCTCGACCCGTCTATGACGGCGGGCTCGGGTTTAGCATGAAGTGGGATATGGGATGGATGAATGACTCGCTGAAATACTTTGCGCGCGAGTCGGTCTATCGGCCCCATCATCAGAACGAGTTCACCTTTCGGTCGATGTATGCCTTCACGGAGAACTTCGTACTTCCACTCTCGCATGACGAGGTCGTGCATCTCAAGTCCTCATTGATTGGCAAGATGCCTGGCGACCCGTGGCAGAAGTTCGCCAACCTGCGGCTGCTGCTGGGTTCGCAGTTTCTGTCTCCGGGAAAACCATTGCTCTTTATGGGCGGCGAGTTCGCCCAGTGGGGGGAGTGGAATCACGACACCCAACTGGAATGGCCTTTATTACAGCAGCCCCAGCACGCGGGCATCCAGAACTTTGTCCGCGACCTGAATCGCGTGAAGCGCGAACAGCCGGCTCTCCATGAACTCGACCACGACCCTCAGGGGTTTTACTGGATCAACGCCGATGACTCCCAGAACTGCGTCCTCAGCTGGGTCCGACGCGGGAAGGCCATCGACGAACAGGTGGTCGTGGTGTTCAACATGACACCGGTTCCGAGAGAACACTACCGGATTGGAGTTCCACTCGCCGGGCACTGGGAGGAGATCCTGAACAGTGATGCCCGCTGGTACGGCGGACAAGATGTCGGCAACGGTGGGGGTGTTGATACGGAGTCGATTCCCAGCCATGGTCACATCCAGAGCTTGTCGCTCACCGTTCCCCCGCTGGGCGTGCTGGTCCTGAAAGTGACGCCCCAGCAGGCAGGTCGATGATTTGATCTAGAAGCACCCGGGTCTAGAAATACCTGATCCGGGGAACCACACAAACGTTGTCCTGTTTTCTTACGGGCAGCGATAGCTGCTCGGCACTCCCTCTTTCCCGATTTGCACGGTGAACGATTCACCGTCGGGGAGGACGCTGGCTTTGATCCATTCGCCCGAGCAGTTCACCGTCGGTTCTGTGTTGGCGATGAACGCCGGTGGGGCTTGTTCGTCGTCCTGGAGAGCCACGTTGCGGTGCAGTTGGTACATCGCTTTCAGTGATGGACACGCTCGCAATGTCTCGATGGTCTCTTTTGCTCCCCCCTTGGTCGGGCCGTTACAGCAGACCGAAACGACCGGGTCAATCGCTTTGACGAGGACGGGGTTGTTACTGACGTTCAACCCGTGATGGGTGACCATGAACAGGTCGATATGCCCCAGCGGGTTATTCGGCGTGACCAGTTCGGCCTCGGTGTTCCAGGTTAAATCTCCGCAGCAGAGAAACCGGAACTTCCCGAACTGCATCACGAAACTCAGGCTGGCCGCGTTGTCGGACGGGTCGACTGGCTGAGGCTGATGTTCTTTGGCAAAGGGATTCGGCGGGCCAGTGTTCGAGATGACTTTGCGGCTGGCAGTGACGACTTTGATCGAGAGGGGAGTCTGGGGAGAATCGAGGTCGAACCGATTTCCGACTCGCAGCGTCTGTGACTGGTTGTTGCAGGCCGCTTTGTATTTGGCGATTCGCTCGGCGAAGTCCTTGTCCTCATCCAGGACATCTGGGATGCCACGGTCCCAAAAGCTCCCGATGGGAATGCTGCCTGCCAGTGAGGCGTGGTTGCCATAATGATCCAAGTGCCAGTGAGTCACGGCGGCATGGTCAATTTTCTTGAGGCCAGCCACGTCTTTCACGACGGTCAGAATCCGCTGCAGGTCGCGACCGCTGTTGTCCGGATATCCGCTGTCGATGAGTATCGATTCCCCAGCCGGTGTGACGATCAGAGTCGCGGCTCCGCCTTCAACATCAATGAAGTAGAAGTCGAGGTGACCGTCGGCCTGACCCGCGGAGACGAGCGTGGAGACCGCTCCAAACAGCAGTCCAACCATCAAACAGTATGCCATCGAGCGCATCGCGAGTCTCCGAATTCCAGGGCGGGTTCATTCCAGGACGAGACTGATCTGAACCAGCTCGAAGGAGAGAGTCAAGTGACCGGGAGAATCGAGACGCCGAGACGCTGTGCGTGCATCGCAAACGTCGGTGAAGAGGGAAGATTCACCACGGAGTTCACGGAGGCACGGAGAAATACTGAGTGGCTGATAAAAAACGGTGGGACGAAAAAAACAATGACGGGGGAATCCAATGAGCCGAGAACTCCTCCCTACCCCTGGCTGCACCTTGGAAACCGGCGAGATCCCAATCGCCTCCTCCCGTTCTTCTCCGTGCCTCCGTGAACTCCGTGGTGGAATTCCTCCGATTGAGTTTCACCGACGTTTAGGATGCACACACAGCGGCTCGGCATCTGGTCATCGCGTTCGCAACTTGATTGTGCCCCAGAGGAAGCCTTGCGATCCCCGGAAGGAGGGAGAACCACTCCAGGCCTCGGCAGGCCCATGCCGTGCCGCTCCAGTGGACGATCTCTGTCCTCGCGTACCACTCTCAGGTAACTTAACGGGTGACGACCCGCCCCCACTGAGTCCCCGCGCATGTCGGCCCCTGTTCCTCCTCCTGCTCCATTCCGCCCTCACTATTGGCGGGTGTGGCTGATGTTCCTCAAGGTCTCGCTCTCCCGGGAGATGATCTTCCGTTGGAACTTCCTCATCGAAGTGGTCACCACTTGCTTCTGGATCTCTGCCCAGTTGTTGCTGTTCCAGATCATTTTCGGTCATGTGTCGAAGATCCGCGACTGGTCCCAGCCGGAGTATTATGGGTTCATGGCCACGGGAATGCTGATCAACGCGTTCGTCGAGATGCTGTTCATGCCGAACTGTGCGAATCTCAGCGAGCAGATCCGCACGGGAAACCTCGACTTTGCGATCGTGAAGCCGATCGACACGCAGTTTCTGGTGTCGTTCCAGACGGTCGACATGTCCTTGCTGGCCCAGGTGGCTGTGTCGCTGGGGCTGCTGGCGTATTCAGTCATTCAGAGTCATGTCACGGTCACCATCGGCAGCGTGTTCATGTATGCATTTCTGGTCGTAGTCGCTGTCGGATTCTTCTACGGCATGATGATCGCACTGGCGAGTGCAGCTGTGTTCATGGGACGCAACCAGGGGCTGTATGACTTCTGGTTCTATGTCACCTCGTTTGCTCGATATCCCGGCGACATGTATCGCCAGGGGGGACTCGTGGGCGAGGTCTTCTGGTTTGGGTTCTCGTTCATCATCCCGATTCTGCTGGTCGTCACAGTGCCGTCGCGGATGTTCTTGCAAAAGTCGTTGACCCCGAACAGTGGGGTGATGTTCATCGCCCCAGCGCTGACAGCGGTCTGTTTGTGGGGATCGCGAAAGATCTTCCTGTGGTCGCTCAGCCACTATCGGAGTGCGAGCAGCTAGACTGTCGCCTTTCGCTCCGCGAAAGAACGCTCTTTCGCGGAGCGAAAGGCGACAGTCTCTCTGTGGACCAGCAATGCGTTTCCAGACATCAATTCTACAGCAATGCTGGTTCCTCGCGGGGCCGACGGCGAGCGGCAAGACGGCGACCGGGATCGCGCTGGCCGAGCGCATCGGGGCGGAGATCGTGTGTCTCGACTCCATGACGATCTATCGAGGGATGGACATCGGGACGGCCAAGCCCACATCCGAGGAACAAGTCCGAGTCCCGCATCATCTGCTCGACATCCGAAACCCCGATGAGGAGTTTTCCACAGCTGAGTTTCTCAGTGCTGCGCTGGTCGCCTGCGAGTTGATCGTGTCACGTGGCAAGGTTCCGTTGTTCGTGGGCGGGACGGGGCTCTATTTGAGGTCGCTCCTGCGAGGTGTGTTTGAAGGCCCTTCAGCTGACTGGACACTGCGAAAGGAACTGGAAGACTTCGTCGCGGCAGAGGGGGCGTTGGCGCTCCATGCGAAACTCGCCACAGTCGATGCACCGACCGCAGCTCGCCTCCATCCCAACGATCTACGGCGAGTGATTCGCGCTCTGGAGATCCAGACCCTCACGGGTCAGCCCGCATCGGCCTTGCAGCAGGAGACCCCGCTCTCTCCCGAGGAACGTCCTCGGCACGTTTACTGGCTCAACCCCGACCGCGAGACGCTTCGCGAACGCATCAGCCAGCGGGTCGATGCCATGTTTTCTGCGGGCCTCGTCCCTGAAGTTGAGCGACTTCTGCAATCGCCACAGGGGCTCGGAAAGACCGCCCGTCAAGCCCTGGGCTATCGCGAAGTCCTGGCTCACCTCGAAGCTGGCCTCCCGCTGGCCGAAGCGATCGAGCTACTCAAAACGCACACCCACCAGTTCGCGAAACGACAGAGAACCTGGTTCCGCAATCTGGAGGAACTCCAGGTGATCGACGTGGCAGGAACGGAGAGTGCGGAAGCGTTAGCGGCCCACATTTCTTTGATCTGAAGTGTTGCGTTCTTCCTCACACAGTACGGTGTTTCCCCCGCTCCGCGTACACTCCTTATGGAATGTGAACCGGCGAATTCGGAGTGCCCGTGATGACTGTGCCTGACAGGGATGAACTCGCCGCCCGCTATTTGGATCAGCTGCCGTATGCGCCCTACCCGGTTCAGGAGGAGGCGTTACTGGCCTGGTTTACCACGGAACAGGGAGTTCTCGTCTGTGCTCCGACCGGAACGGGTAAGACGTTGATCGCCGAAGCGGCGCTCTTTGAGGCTCTGCATACCGGGAAGACCGCCTATTACACGACTCCACTGATTGCTCTCACCGAACAGAAGTTTCGCGAGATGCAGGACGCAGCTGTCCGCTGGGGATTTTCGGCAGATGATGTCGGGCTGGTGACCGGGAATCGACGAGTGAACCCCGATGCCAAAGTGCTGGTCGTCGTGGCGGAGATCCTGCTGAACCGCTTGCTCAATCCGGACACGGCAGGCTTCGAGGATGTCTCAGGTGTGGTGATGGACGAGTTCCACTCGTTCAACGATCCCGAGCGTGGGGTCGTGTGGGAGCTGTCGCTGGCGCTGCTCCCCAAGCATGTGCGGTTGCTGCTGCTCTCGGCGACGGTGGGGAACACGACGGAGTTCCTGATCTGGTTGCAGGCGAAGCACGGACGGCGACTTGAACTCGTGCAGGGGACAGAGCGGAAGGTGCCGCTGACCTTCACGTGGATCGGAGACATGCTGCTGGCCGATCAGATCGAGTTCATGGTCGAGCATGAAACCACGCCGACCCTGCTCTTCTGCTTCAACCGCAACGAGTGCTGGGATGTGGCCGAACAACTCAAAGGGAAGTCACTCCTCGCCAGTGGTCAGCAGAAGCAGTTGGCGAACTACCTCGACGAGCATGAGTGGAAATCGGGAGTGGGGCCGCGGTT
>Ga0105047_10014111_pt1 | contig 12699 bp, 13 predicted proteins | sample MAT04_FD_78384 | JGI IMG/M metagenome (GOLD analysis project Ga0105047, IMG submission 78384) | Freshwater microbial communities from Lake Fryxell liftoff mats and glacier meltwater in Antarctica - MAT-04 (megahit assembly) | ecosystem: Environmental > Aquatic > Freshwater > Ice > Liftoff... | reverse complement strand
GGCCTGGCTCGGGAACCTGGTTCGGGTGCCTGGTTCGGGTGCCTGGTACGGGTGCCTGGTTCGGGGGCCTGGTTCGGGGGCCTGGTTCGGGAGCCAGGTTCGGGAGCCAGGTTCGGGGGCCTGGTTCGGGAGCCAGCTACGGATTGACTTCGGCTTAGCTGGACGTGGGCAACGTCAGGCGCGCAACGGCTCCCGTGTACGACTTGCCGCCGAGGTCTATGTAGAGCTCGCCGTCGGTCACGGAGAGGTCGAACTTTGTGCGACGATCGAGCTTCCGCACCAACTCGTCCAGCAGGTCTCGATCGATCGCGTAGAGTTCGATCTTGTCGGCCTTGTGAATCGTGGCCGCTGACCACGCGCGCAGGAGCACCATTGGGTCTTTGTGGATGTAGACCACGACACGCGGTGCCGACTTACTCGCTTTGTGAAGCCGAGGTGCATCCGGAGCGCCGATCTCAATCCAGACTTTCATGGCGCCTGTGAGATCTCGAACAGCAATGGGCGGTTCGTCGGGATCAGAAAGTCCGCGCGAAAACGTGATCCCTTCGGAGTATTCGAGGCAATACGCCAGCACGCGTGTCAGTAGATACTCCGGCGTTTCCGACGGATGACAGGCGACGCGCAGTGACAACGACTCGTACACCTGACGGTCAACGTGGGCAAGCTGAATATCGAAATTGTAAATCGTGGCGGTGAGCGCCATGCGTGTCCGTCAGTGCGTGATGAATGAGTGTTCCATGACTTTTCCCCAAGTCTTTGCTGCCGGAAGCTGGCGTGGCTGCACGCAATTGTCCAACGTTGGGACCGTGACTGATACCCGACCGAATCCGCGCGGAATTACCCGCGCGCCACTGCCGCCCGAGGATCCAAGCGGGCGCACCAGCACCGCGCGCCACACGGCGGCCGGTCGTGCCGCGCGTCGGCGTCCGTGGATCGCGTTCGGCCTGTCGATGGCGACGTTCTTTCTTGCTATCTGGATTGTGATACCCGCGCCCAATCGCACGTTGCTTCCGCTGTCGGTTGGTGCGCCGGAAATCTCCGTGTGGCTGATTCTGTCGGCCATCATCGCGATCGTTGGCGCTGTACGTACGTGGCGAATGCACGTCGTCGCGAGAGCTGCGACGGTTGCGAGTGTACTCGCCTTGATGCTGGCGCTGATTCCAATCATTCGCTTCCCTGCAGCTGCTTCACGCACCATCAACGCGTTGCAATCAACACTGGGCGTGGACTATCTCGATGCGGTGCCGTTTGATCGCCAACTTGCGATGCGTCCGTCACCACTCAATTTCGCCGACCTGTTTCGCGGATTCCCGAAGGATTCGGCAATCGTCACCAGAGACATCGTGTTCGCAACCGTCGCGGGGGTGAAGTTGACGGGCATCGTATATCAGCCACCGATCAAGGGAAAGTTTCCGGTTGTCGTGCAGATTTACGGTGGCGCCTGGCAACGCGGAACGGCAGACGATTTCCCCGACTTCGCGCGTTTTCTGGCGGCGCACGGATACGTGGTATTTTCCATCGATTATCGGCATGCGCCGCAGTTCACGTTTCCCGAACAGTTGGCTGATATCAAAACCGCATTGGCCTGGGTGCGTCGCAGCGCTGCAAAGTTTGGCGGAGATACCACGCGGATGGCATTGCTGGGACGGTCAGCGGGCGCACATCTCGCGATGATGGCGGCGTATGATTCGACGCTCGCTCCCGTTAGCGCCGTCGTGAGCTTCTATGGGCCTGTTGATCTTGTTGAGGCGTACGTGAATCCGCCAAGTCCCGATCCCCTCAACGTTCGCGACGTCGAGACCAAGTTCATTGGTGTTCCGCTGGCGCAGAGTCTCGACAAATACAAACAGGCATCGCCGATCAACCTGGTGCGGGCGGGATTGCCGCCGACCATGCTGATCTATGGAGGGCGCGACAACATTGTCGAGCGTCGCTTCGGGGCCATGATGAATGAGCGATTGCGCGCGACCGGAAATAATTCCGTGCTGGTGGAAATTCCATGGGGCGATCACGCGTTTGATGTTGAGGCCGTCTCGAATGGGTTGAGTGGGCAACTCTCGCGATACGCGGTCGAGCGGTTTTTAGCGTGGGCGCTCACCCGGCAAGCGCCATAGCCCGTCGTGCGCCGTGCCATGGGATTCTGAACTCAAGCGGTTCGAAAGCGTCCGTCAGGGTCGCTCATGCACCCGTTTGAATTCACGGTACGTTGAAGAGGTCGAAGCGCGTGAAACTATTTGCCCGTTTTTCGGATCAGTCAGCACGAGCCCGAGTTGCGTGATGACGGGAAATGCTTTCCCCAGCACATCCGTCGTTCCGTAGGTGCAATAAGCGTGTGCCACATAAATGTCGTTTCGAAAAATGCTGTACGAGAAGTGGCTCATTCTGGACGTTGCGCGGTCAATGACAACACGACCTTTCACGCGAAAGTTCTTTGCACCCAAGGGCAAACTCTCGAACTTCAACACGTCAACGTCGGCGTTGGCTTCGTCAGACGCGAGCGTGATGCAATGATTGGCCTTGAACGCGTTGGACAGCAACCCGAATTCCGTGCCGGTTTGCAGATTGGGTTTGTTAGCCCGGAAGGTGACGCTGTATAGAGGCTCGTTGAAGGTCAGAATGGCACGAGATTCCGAAGGTTGGCCGTGCGCAGTTTTGGTTCTGACCTTCCACTGCGGGGTGCGGTCGGCTGAGTAGCTCGAATCAACAGTCGCGACCTCATATTCATAGTCCTGGTACAACGCCGCTCGGCTCATGATGGTCGTTTCCAGCAAATCCCATGCGTGACTGAGTACCGAATCACGAGGGAGCGCACCGAACTCCGTGCACTGCGTTGCTTCGATCAGAATAGGCGGTAACGCGATTGGAATTGACCCCACTACCATCGTGTACGCGGCAGTTGTTCCAGCGGAAATTTTGAGCGATTGCGTGTCGGGTTTGAATCCAATGCGTCGCACGATCATCCAGTAGCTGCCGGGCGCCAACGAAATTCCACTCAAGCGCCCGTTCGCGCCGGTCAGTGTGCGTTCCAACAGTGTTTTCGCCGCGTCGGTCGCGTGGATGGTCACGACGGCGTGCGCGATGGTTTGGTTTGAGGTGTCGACGATTGTTCGCACCAGCGGCAGGGCCGATTGTGCGTTCAGGGTGTTGCCGCACGAGAAGGCTGCAGCAATCGCGAACGCCCTCAGCAATTTGCGAAGCACGCACGAATGCGTCGCGTACGAGTACGTCACGAGGGAGTGCGGCGCGTGCGAGTGCCTCACGAGCGCGTGCGTCGTGGGCGAGATTGCAGCGTACAGCTTCGCCGCGAGCGGGTGCGTCGTGGGCGAGATTGCAGCGGCCAGCTTCACCGCGAGGGCGAGTGGTTGGCGCGATGATTTTCCCGGCGAAGAATTGCGGAGCGAGGAGTTCACGCGCGGAGAACGTTCATGATTTGCTCCAACGTAGTACTCACTCGTGTCACATCGGTGACGTTCAGTTTTTTCGCCAGCGCGTTGGCCCACTTGATCTGTGCCGACTGAATGACGCGCAACACGTTTGATCCAGCCGCCGTGAGTCGCACCAACTTCGCGCGCTGATGTACGGGATTGTCCTCGTATTTCACAAGCTTGTCGGACGCGAGTAGATCGGCGACGCGTTGAACGCTTTGCCGAGTGAGTCCCAAGGCACGTGCGATATCGGCCACAGTCGACGGCTCGTAATCGGCCGCCGCCAGTACCTGCCACCTCGCGCTGGTCTGCCCGGCAGGTTTCGCGAGTTCATCGCCGGCGGTCGCGAGATTGGCCGACAGGCGCAGAATTTGAAAAGCCAGCACACTGATCGCATTACCGGCCGGTGTGCGCGTGGGAGTGGCGCCCTGGCAGTTGACAGCCTGTTGTTGTTTAGCTGCTCTCTCTGACATGACAGAATACTGTCATATATTGCTGCCGATCGCCATGACTCAAAAGAACTTCTTCTGGAGTTTCCGATGTCTCACCGGACAGTTGGCGCCGAACCCATTCGCTGCGAGCGGGTCGGCATTGCTCCGGAGCAGCTGTGCGCGCACTGGCACGGACGGCGCGGGCGCACTTGGCGAGCGATTGAAGAACGAGTACTCGACCTGGCAGACTAGCTGTTGCATTACCCGCGGTTGTCGGTTCAGCATTACTGCATGCCTCCAGAACATTTTGACGTGCTCGTGATTGGTGCCGGTTTGTCCGGCATCGGCGCTGGTTATCATTTGCAAACAGAATGTCCAAACAAGACTTTCCTCATTCTTGAGGCGCGTGCTGTCAGCGGCGGTACGTGGGATCTGTTCAGGTATCCGGGCGTGCGTTCGGATTCGGACATGTACACGCTGGGATACCGTTTTCGCCCGTGGCTGGGGCAAAAAGCAATTGCCGATGGGCCCTCGATTTTGCAGTACATCCGTGAGACGGCGACTGCTTTCGGTATTGATCGGAAGATTCGCTACGGGCATCGACTCACGCGCGCATCGTGGTCCACGACCGACGCGAGGTGGACGGTTGACGTCGAGATCACGAATACCGCAGAAGCGGCAGCAGGCGCTGGATCAAGCGTTGTACCAGGCGTTGTACCAGGCGTTGTACCAGGCGTTGTACCAGGCGTTGTACCAGGCGTTGTACCAGGCATTGTACCAGGCATTGTACCAGGCATTGTACCAAGCATTGTACCAGGCATTGTACCAAGCATTGTACCAAGCATTGTACCAAGCGTAGTGCCAAACGCTGGATCAAACGCCGTACCAGGCGCTGGGCCAAGCGCTGCATCAAGCGCGAGATCCAATGTCGCGTCGCGTGATGCGTCAACCGACCACGCTGCGCTGGCAACGTTTACGTGCAACGTGTTGTACTCGTGCATGGGATACTACGACTATCGCAGCGGATTCACTCCTGATTTTTCTGGTATGGAGAATTTTCAGGGAACGATTGTGCATCCGCAGCAGTGGCCCGAGACGCTCGACTATCAAAACAAGCGTGTAGTAGTGATTGGCAGCGGTGCGACGGCAATTACGTTGGTACCCGCGATGGCGAAAGACGCGCAGCACGTGACCATGTTGCAGCGATCACCAACGTATGTGATGGCGCAGCCCTCTCACGACGGCCTGGCGCAGAAATTTCGCGCAATCATGCCGGAGAGCGCCGCATATGCGGCTACGCGCTGGAAAAATGTCGCGTTCTCGATTGGCTCGTATTGGGTGGCGCGAAAGTACCCTGGGTTCATGAAGGATCTCATCGTCAAGAATGCCAGGAGGGCATTGCGCGATCGCGGTATCATGAAGAGCGGGAGTGCCGAAGCGCGTCAGGCCGACGCTCGTGCGGTTGAAGCGTTCGACGTGGAAACACACTTCAGTCCAAGCTACAATCCGTGGGACCAGCGTATGTGCCTGGCGCCCGACGCGGATTTCTTTCGTGCCATGAAGTCCGGTAAAGCGACCGTGGTGACAGAGGTGATTGAAACGTTCACCGCAAACGGCGTGTTGTTGAAATCGGGGAAACATCTCGACGCCGATATCATCGTCACCGCGACGGGTTTGCAGTTGCGTCTTTTGAGCGGTCTGCAACTCTTGGTGGACGGCCGGTCAATCAAACCATCGGAAACGATGGTGTACAAGGGAATGATGTTCAGCGGCATTCCCAACTTCGTGTCGGCATTTGGGTACACGAATGCCTCGTGGACGCTCAAAGTTGATCTCACAGCCGACTACGCGTGTCGCTTGTTGCATTACATGGACAAGCGCGGGTTTCACCAGTGCACGCCGCGCCAGAATGATCCAACGATTACCGCAGAGCCAGTGCTCGATTTTACGTCCGGGTACGTGCAGCGCGCCCTCGCGGAGTTGCCGAGTCAGGGGTCACGGGCGCCGTGGCGCGTGCATCAGAATTACGCGCGTGATTTGATGACGATTCGGTTTGGGAAAGTGGATGACGGGGTCATGGAGTTTCGGTAGGTTGCGGGAGCTTGGTGCGTGTTGGCGGGGTTCGCTTGACTGTGTGGTGAAGTCATTGTCTCGCGGAGGCGCGGAGAACTGCACGCGTGTTGGCGAACTTCGATTCGATGTGGGGTGAAGTCATTCTATCGCGGAGACGCGGAAGCGCGGAGAACTGCACGCGCAAAGACTGACACCGGTGCATTCTGAGTTTCATCAATTCTGCTTTAGCGGAATGACGTCGTGAATTTCAATCGTCTCAAAGCCATCCGCGTCTCGGGCAGCAACCCACAAGCGATTCGCCGACACGCGCAAGATTCGAAGCCCGGCTTTGAGTGAGACTGATGGCAGAATTTTGCCATCCGCCGAGAGCCGCCAGAATTTCAGCACGCGACCCGGTGGTGCCGGTTGCTGCAGCCATAACGTCCCGTCAATGCCGACGTAGAAATCGGTGATGGATGGCCACTGCTTCGGCATGAACAGCGTCTCACGAATATCCGCAGTACTCGCAATGGTTTTCAAACCCAGCAGTCGCGGGAAACTGACGGAGATGGAATCAACAACGGCGTTGATTTGTGAAGCGGTGAGGGGCGCGGCCGGCGTCGTATATCGCCGGTCGAACAATGTGTCGCCTTTGTAACCGATTGCGGTAATTCGCAGCGGTGCGTCTGGCCGCGCGAAGGCCAATGGATTGGAAGTTGCTGAACGGGCATCCGAACGTTCAATGACAATCAGCGAGCGACCGTTGCTTCCAACTTTGTACAAATAGCCGGTGTCGAACGGTTGTCGCGCGTGAAAACCTCCGGTGCCTTTGGCTTTCGTTGGCGGGGGGCCCAACGCTGGGTTCTACATGCGCGCTTGAACTCCGCGCTGCGTCACCGTGCGTTGCCCGAGCGCGCGTTGTTGTTTCTGCGCAAACACCTGATGTGAAAACGTCGTAGTGAGCGGTTTTTCCGGGCTTGGATCGTCCTGGTGACTGCCCGCTGCGATAAACGAACCGACTGGGGAAAGCGCTTCAAGACCAAAGTGGGGCGCGCCGGGACGTGTTGCGGGGAGGAGCTTGCGCGTCGTGACTGAAAACGGTGACAGGCGTGCGGTCGATGGATCATACACCCAAACGGTATCGCCCAGGCGTTGCAACCAGCGCGGCCTCTGAAATTCGCCCGGCCCGGCGCCATTGCCGCCCAGTGCCTGGAGAAGTTTTCCGTCTGCACTGAACACGCGAAGTTTGTGATCGGTGTCTTCGAGTACCCACATCTGTCCGAGCCGATCAACTTCCAGGTCGCGCGTGCGTACGAATTCCCAGTTGTCAGCCGAGGATGGACCGATGGTGCGCACGACGCGCGTGCCGAACGCGATGCGGCCGGTGTCCAGTCTTTCCTGGGCGCCAGCGCGCTGCGGAACGAGATTCGATGCGAGAATCGCGGCTGACAGAAATAACGCCCGGATCATTGTGATCGTATGGTTGGATGCGATTCGATCAGTCGTGCATGGTAAACGTTTGGCCACGCGTGTCGACCCAGGAACAGTGGATATTCGATTTTGCTGGCGTATTATCGCTTTCGGTATTGCTCCGACACCGCAGATACTTGAGACGGTTGCCATGCTGTCGAACGCGTATCCCGCGAGCTGTAGCTACGGCCGCGGTTTCCGCGACGACGTGTGCCCATTCCGCAGGCGCCAGCCTTCGGCTTCGCGCACCACCGTAATCGTCATGTATCCGCCATACGTGTCGCCTTTGCCGGTACCGTTCATGAAGGTCTGCGAAAATTCTGTGCGTACGTTCGCGATCGTTGGCGCGAGCACATCGATGCGGGTCTCGTAGAATTTCAGTTCGATTTCCGGCACATTTTTGAGCGACTGCAGTGCGTCGCGCACGTCTTTCGTACTTTGATAGCGCACACCGGCGCCTTCGATCCAGAAAAACGCAGTGTCGCTTGAGTACAGTTTGGCGACGCCGTCCATATCGCTCTGGTTCATTTTTTCGGTGAACTCGGCCAGCAGCGCTTTGACGCTGTCGCGCACGGCGGTTGTGCGCGCGGCGGTGAGCTGCGCGGAATCGCTGGACGCCGCGGGTTTGGCGGGAGTACACGCGGTGAGCGCGGTGGTGAACGCAATGAGAACGGCGATTCGGCGGCAGATCGTCATGGGAGAACCCTACATCGGTGAGCCGTTTGGGGTCAGGTGGGGCAATTTGGGGTCGGCCGTTTGGGTCAGAGGCGACATTTTGACCGAATTGTGAACCGTTTCCCCGCCGACGCAGCTGGGCAACGCATTTGGTCATTTCGTTCTCGCGTGCGAGCGGTGGCATGCGTTGGGTCAGGCGCTGATGAGGAATCTCGTTGGGCTTGGGAGGAGATGATACCGTTTCGCCTAGAAATATGATAGTTTATATCATCTATTTACGATACTATATAGCAGCTATCTGTGATACCATTACACAGATATATGTGCGGCCGTTTCGCAACGATCCACCCTACGATTCACCGCCTTTCTGTGAAACACTTTCGCAGCCGCTCGCGATGAGCCGTCCCGGAAACGAATCATTCAACTGCGCCCCCCTGTCACCATGACGGCTTCCTCAACATTCCAGTCCGAACGGCCCTACATCGGCCGAATAATCGACGCTGAACTCGACGTTCTGTTGGGCGGGCTCGGAGCGATATCGATAGAGGGCGCCAAAGCTGTAGGAAAGACGGCCACGGCCGTGCGCAGAGCAGCTCGAACCCTCCGCCTCGATCGGCCGGCGGTTGCGGATGCCGTGCGAGCAGCGCCAGAAGAAGCCCTCCGAGGGCCATTCCCTGTGTTCATTGACGAATGGCAGCATGTACCAACCATCTGGGACGCTGTCCGAGAATTCGTCGACAACGACCCAACACCAGGCCGAGTGTTGCTTGCCGGGTCCGCAGCCCCAGTTGCAACCGCGCGCCCGACTCACACTGGGGCGGGTCGCATCGTAACCCGCCGAATGCGACCACTGGCAATAAGCGAACGATTAACGGAAGCAACACTTTCGCCGACAGCCCGAGACACAGTCAGCATTCGCGCCCTGCTCACATCGAAGCCGTCAGCCCTGCGTGGAGCGTCGCCCTGGACACTTTCGGACTATGCGAGGGAAATCATCAGATCGGGCTTCCCCGGTATCCGGCAATTGGATCCGGTACTGCGCCGGGCACAACTCGACGGATACGTGCATCACCTCACGACGCGCGATGTGCAGGAAGCCAATGGCGCCGCCGCCAACCCAGCCGCCGTACAGCGGTGGTTACTCGCGTTCGCTGCCGCAACAGCAACAACAACCTCGCTTGAGAAGCTGCGGGACATCGCAACCGCCGGAGATGGAGGTTTGTCGGCAAAAACTACAGCGCTCCGTTATCGCGACGCACTGGAACGCCTGTTCATCTACGACCCGCTGCCAGCGTGGCAGCCTGTTGGAACAGCTCTCAGTCGGCTGGGAGGCGCCCCGAAAATCCATCTGGTCGATCCGGCCCTGAGCGCGCATCTCCTGGGCATCGACGAAGAGGCGTTAATGGATGGCGTGACTACGCCGCTGGTGGACGCGATCCCAAGCGTGCGCGATGGTGGACTGTTTGGCGCACTGTTCGAGTCGCTGGTGACGCTCTCAATGCGCACCTATGCGCAAGCTGCCGACGTTCAATTCCGTTACCTCCGCACTCATGGCGGAGGTCATGAGGTTGACGGTATTCTCGTGCGGCGCGACCAGAAGTGCGTGGCCTTTGAAGTGAAACTTGCGGGCACAATAGACGACCGCGATGTGAGACATCTTCATTGGCTCAAGGACCAACTTGGCGACCAATTGCTTGATGCGATCGTAATTTCTACCGGTCCTGCCGCATATCGTCGCGGCGATGGGATTGGCGTGGTGCCAGCCGCACTGCTGGTACCGTGACACGTCGTTACCGCGCCACTATCCGCCGTCGGTCCAGCCATTCGAGTCGTGGTCCCACATTATCAATCGCAACAACTTGAAGGCCCACCCGCTTCGAGCGCAGTGGGCCTTTCTTGCTCACCGCACCCGCATCCCCAGCTGCAACGCAATAAACGTGAGCACATCGGTCGCGTCGGCAACAAAACTCGCCGCGTCGGGATTGCCGTAGTGTCCACCGCTCACATTCGCCCTGAGCAACACCGGCCGCGAACACGACTGTGCCGCCTGCAACGCCGCCGTGAACTTCATTGCGGACCACGCCGGCGAGCGATCATCGTTGAGCGCGGTCGTGACAAGTGTTGCGGGATAACACGTACCAGCTTGCACTCGATGTACGGGTGAATACGCGTAGAGAAACGAAAATTGTGTGGAGTCGGCCGCTGAACCAAATTGTCCGCGATGCCGCCCGCGGTCGTAGCGCAAGTTGTCGGTTTGGGGAACGCCTGGTATCGCGACCGCAAACAGATCCGGGCGCTGCGTCATCACGGCCGCAACGAGTTGACCGCCGTTTGATTCACCCTTGATCGCAAGTTTTGCCGCTGACGTATACCGCTCGGCAATCAGGAATTCTGCCGCCGCAATGAAGTCGTCAAACGTGTTCTGTTTGCGGCCAAGTGTCGCGGCATTGTACCACGCGCGACCGAACTCACCGCCGCCGCGCAGGGAGGGCACGGCGTAGACACCTCCGAGTGCGAGCCAGACGAGGACGTCGGGCGAGTGACCGGGAAGCATGGAAGTTCCAGACGCACCGTATCCGTGCAGCAACACCGGATTCAAACCGTTCAAAACAATGTCTTTGCGGTGCACCAGAAACATGGGCACGCGTGTTCCATCCTTTGACACAAACCAACGCTGCGTCTGCAGGTAGTCGGCATCGGGAAACGTGCTGGTCATCTTCCATAACGTTGTTGCCGTGCCCGTCGTGAGATCATGCTGTGTGATGGCTGGCCCTTGCAGAAACGATTCGGACTCTATCTCAAGCAGAGAATCGGCCGCACCAGCATTCACGATGACGTGCGAAATTGGCGGCGACTGAATCTCTCGCACCAGGCGCCCGTCCAAAGTGAACACGCGTACGAACTGCTGCACGTCGCGCAAATACACGGCGACGAAACGACCGTTGATCACGCGTACCGATTGCAGCACATCGCTCGATTCTGGAATGACATCGCGCCATTGGTCGGGCGCGGGGTTTGCGAGGTCGATGTTCACCAGTCGATTGCGTAGCGCGCCTTTGTCGGTAAGGACTGTAAGTACGGTGCCACTGGTCCTGATGACGCGGTACGCAGCGTCGCGCGTTGCTGAAAGCGGAAGCACTGGAGCGTTTATTGCGGGCGCTGTCGCACTGCCCAGATCGAGCACCTGCAAGCGAGAATCTACCCAACCGATGTCGTCCGACTCGGCACTGGTGCCTTCCGAAATAATGGCATAGCGACCATCGGTCGAGAGAGACACGTTGAGCACAAGGTCGCTGTTCCCTGCGGGCGTTTTGAGAATCAGCCGGTCGTTGGACGCAGTGGCACCCAGCGTGTGGTAGAACACGGCGGGATTCTGGAACATGACACGTGCGCCGTTCGCGGGACGTTCGTGGCGTACGTAGAAAAATCCTTTGCTGTCGCGCGTCCATACCGGTTGTGAAAACAACAACCCATTGATGCGTTCAGGCAGCACCACTCCATCTGCGACACGCACCACACGTGCCTGTTTCCAATCGCTCCCGCCGTCGGCCAACTCCACGATGACGTGCTGATGATCGCGCGACACCCGAAAGCGCACAATACGAGCCAGGCTTCCGTAATTCGCGGGATCGAGCAGTACCCGTTGGCGATCGGCCGCGCCGCGTTGAACCACCAGCACTTCGCGCACGTTTCGCGCGATTTTCTCGAGCCGAATGGGCTCACCGCGACGAGCTTCCGCGTCGACTGAATCCAGTGCGGCGAATGGTTTCAGGTATTCGCGCATGTGTGTTGCAATCCACGGGCGCAACGCGAGGTCGCGCAAGTACGGCTGCGCAAATGCCGTTTGGGTCGAAGCCCATCGGTTTGCCTCGGGCGACGCGACTTCGAACCACCGGTATGGATCGGTGACGCGAGTACCGAAGTAATTGTCGACTACGGGGACTCTGCGCGTCGCGGGGTAACGGATGGCAGAATTGACAGCGGGTCGTGTCGTTGACGGCGAGCGCTGTGCCGGAAGAATCGAGCAGCAGGCGGACACGGCGATGAAGTAAGTGATCGCCACGTGTACGCGAGCGGGCGTCAACCCGGCGGGTGCGACATTATCCACTCGAGATGACATGACCGGCGCGAAGGGGTATGACCATGGACGCGACATCTATGCTGCCTCGGCAAGTATGGCGCGGTTCTCGAGGTCGCGCCACGATGTCGGCAGCGGACCGTGCTGAACAGAGCTCCGGGTTTGGCCTTCCACTTCGCTCCGAATTACTATCTTGAGTCTACGTCCCTCCGATTCTCCTCCACCGCCCCGCGCAATGCCTTCAATCGTCCCCTCACAGGCAATCGACGTCCCGCACAATATGACGACCACCGCCTTCGAGCTGCCGGGGTATCGAATCGTGATGTCGCTGGGTGTGGTGCGCGGCGTAGTCGTTCGTTCGCGGTCGGTGTTCGGGACGCTTGGTGCCGGTTTGCAAACGCTGATGGGCGGCAACATCACGCTATTTACCGAACTCGCCGAGCGCACGCGGCAGCAGGCGTTTGAGACCATGCTGCATCAGGCACATCTGGCCAATGCCAACGCTGTAATCGGTATTCGGTACGACGCCAACGAGTTGATGAACGGCGTAACCGAAGTGCTGTGTTAT
>Ga0105047_10014109_pt1 | contig 12700 bp, 3 predicted proteins | sample MAT04_FD_78384 | JGI IMG/M metagenome (GOLD analysis project Ga0105047, IMG submission 78384) | Freshwater microbial communities from Lake Fryxell liftoff mats and glacier meltwater in Antarctica - MAT-04 (megahit assembly) | ecosystem: Environmental > Aquatic > Freshwater > Ice > Liftoff... | reverse complement strand
TGGACGCGGCCGCAGCCGCAGCGCGAACCAGGCGCGACGATCGGCGAGGCCGGCGGGATCGATCTCGGCGAGGAGGTCGGAGTCGAGTAGGGGCATGTGAGGTGGACGCAGGGCGGCGGGGGCGACTGACAAGTGGTTTGGTCGCGGCCATGCCTTTCGCGAAGAGTTCGCCCGCGGCTACCGCGCAAGCACATGTCCGAGGTTGACGACGCGCAGGTTGCCGTTCTCGGAATCGAGGTGTCGCGTCTCGCCGACTGGGAGTTCGTCCTTCGAGACATAGTCCTCAGGCCGCGCAGTGAAGACGAGGATCTGGTGGTCCGAGTCGCGCACGCTCGCTCTCAGCTGGTCACGAAACCAACCCAGGCGGATGAAGTCGCTGTGTACGAGCTGGTCATCGAGCAGAAGCACGCTGTGAAGCTGTGCCGCCAGGCAGAGGCGAATGACCGTAGCGAGCTGCTCGCGCGTGCCGACCGAAAGGTCATTCGTGCTGCGCGTCCCGCCTGCAGCCTGCAGGCCTTGGGTCGTCAGGGATGGGTCGATCGTGACTCGGTCATAGCGACCGCCGGTCAGCGCGTGAAATCGTTCGGACACAGGCTTCGCCAGGCTCGTGCCGAGGTGGGCCGTGTGCTCGGCTGCCGCCTTTCTGAGTGTTTCCAGCAGGAGCTTGGCGCCGAGATATTCGACCTCGATTTCGGCCTGGCGCTCGCGCAGCCGCACGCACGCCTCGTCCTCCGCCTTGAGGCGATCCTCCAAGGTCGCGCCCTCCAAGGCCTTCAGCTGGCCCCTCTGATCGTCGAACGCCGACTGCGAGCGCTTCAAAGCCAGTTCGCGCTCATTGTGGTCGCGCTCCGCGCTGGTCAGCAACTCCGCGGCGACCACTTTGCCCATCGGCAGCGCCTCCATCGCGGCTTCGGCGTCCCGCCACAGCGCCTCGATCGCGCTCGCGTCGAAGGCGCGGGCCGCGGTTTCCAGTCCCCCGAAGTGTCCGCTCGCAGCATCGCGCGCCGCACGCGCCGCATCGACCAGAGCGGCGGCATTCCGCTCCTGGACGGTCCTGTCACGAGCCTCGACGCCTCTGGCCTCGACCAGGGTAGTGGCCGCACCGACCGCTTGCGCCAGCCGTTCTTCCTCAGCTCTGCGCGCGCTGCCATCGCTCGCGGCGGCGAGCCGTAGGCAATCGGCTTGGGCGTTCGCCAGGGCTACCGCCCAGCACCCGCCGAGTTCGTGTTCGCCCGCGGCTAAGGTCTCGGCCGCTTCCTCCTGGGTCGCCCTCACGGCCGCGACGTCGGTCCGGGCGGCCTCGAGCCCACGCGTCGCCACATCCACGTCCGCCAGCGAACGCGCGAGGTCGACCGACTCAAGCTCAGCCCCCCGTGCGGGAAACTCACATGCACCGAGGTCCGCCTGTGCTCGATCTCGCTCCTGGCTCTTGCGGTCCGCGAGGAGCCTCGCATGCTCGACTCCCGTCCGCGCTGCGATGACCGCGCGAGCCCCATGAACGCTGGCCTCCTGCGCCTCGTGCTCGCGCGATTCCAGCGCGGCAGCCAGCGGTTGCGCGAGTGCAGCTAGGGTCCCCTCAGCGGTTGAGCGAGCATGCTCGGCAGCGGCCAGCATCTCGCGCCACGGTCCGCCAAGCTTCGCCTGCGCCGTGTGAAACTCGTCGTTCGCCGCCGCCCACATTGAGCGCAGCCGCGCTACGTTCAGGCCAGCATCCGACTCGACCGCGCTTGCATGCTCGCACGCATCGTGAGCGACTTGCACAGGCATGGGTTCCGATGCGGACGCGACGACGGTGGCGGCGTCCAGCGCGCGTTGCTTGTCATCGCGCAGCCGGAGCGCGAAGGCCTTCTGCGCACGAGCTTCTCCAAGCCGCGCCGTCGCCTCCGTTTCAGCTGCGCGCACCAGGGGCAGCAGCGCATCGGCATTCGCGACCCCGATCCCCGCCGTGGCGGCTGTGACCCGCTTCGCGCTGGCCATGACTCGAGCGCGCACTTCGGCGACCGACAACCCCAGCTCCTGCGCGCCGGCCAGCGCCGCAACGTGCGCTGACTCTGAGCGAACTTGCGCTTCAGTCACACGCCGCTCGGCCGCTGTCTCCGCGAGCACCGCGGTGTCCACGGCGCGCCGCCCCGCGCCGACGTCAGGAGCAGACTCGACCTCGAGCTCGGCGCGCAGCTCAGCGGTTCTGGCGAGGCATGCGCCGAGGTCGTAGCCCGCCGCAGTCGCCGCCGCTTGCCGTGCGACGCTCCTCGCCTCGGGCAGCTGTCCGCTCGCGCTTGCGTGGCCGCGTTCGTGGACGGCGAGCGCCGCCTCCGCACGAACGATCGCCAGCCGCATAGACTCCTGATCGTTCAAGTCGACCGCGACGCCTGGCGCCAACGCAGAGATGCGTTGCTGCAGTGCCCCGCAACGCGAGGACGCCGCTTCAAACCCGACCCGTGCAGCCTGCAGCTGGTCGCGCAGCGCGGTTGGCGTACTCGTCCGGACCTGCTCGTCGTCAGCCGCCGAGTCGCGCGCACGCTGGGCCGCGTCGAGCAGGATGCCGGCCCGAGCGTGTTCGCTCGCGAGGCGTGCGAACGCTCCTTTGCGATCGGACAGCACTGCCTCCGCGGCCCGTAGCGCCTGGCCAATCGAGCCACGCAGTGCCGGCGCCCGTGCGGCAACGCGGTTCGGGTCGTAGCCCGCGAGCTCGGCGTCGAGCGCCGCGGCCTCGCTCGACAGCGCCCGCGCGTGCTCCTCCTCCGCCGCCCGTGCTCGTGCATGCGCTTCGAGGCGCGCAGCCGACGTCCGCTGGCGGGTCTCGCGAGTGCGCGCTCGTTCCGCCCGCTCGGCGGCGAGTCGCAAGTCCAGGGCCCTCTGCTTGTGCTGCTGCCACGTCAACCCGAGCAACACGAGCACCACTGCCAGCGCGCTCCCGACGCCGACGCCGACTCCGACCGACGCGCTGCCCACGGCGATTCCGACGCCGGTCACCACCGCCCCGACCGCAACCGCGACCGCGCCGATGAACACCGTGCGGTTCTTCGGCCCATTGGCCTCGCCGGAGGGCTCGGCCTCGGACAGGTCCGTGGGCGGCTCCAGCGCGTCGCTGGTCTGTTGCAACTGCGCGATCTGGTCGGCCACTCGGGCACGGGCGAGCCAAGCGCGTACCCCATGAAGCTCTTCGACTTCCGCCGTTGCCTCCCGGACTAGTTCGTCGCCGCGCACAAGGGCCACATCCGAGGCTGCGACAGCCTCCTCGCGCGCTGTCAGCTCCGCGGTCTTCGTCGCGAGCAGCTCATGCCTCGCGAGCGTGGCATTCGCGTCTCCTACTGCCTTATTGGCCTCGGACATGTCGAACTTGGCAGCCGTTAGATCGCTCTGCGCCTCGAGCCGCTGGGCGCGGATGTCGCCGGCCATTCTTTGCGCGTCTTCGCTCGCGCTGCGCGCGGCAATCGCTCTCGCCACCGCACTGCGGCCGCCCTCGATCGCATCACCCTCCTGCTTCTCGGTCGCCTCAAGCTTGGCGACCTTCTGCTTCTCGCTCGCAGCCCGCTCCGTCGCTGCTTGCGCAGCGAGAGCAACAGCACCTTGCTCAGCGAGGGCGAGCACTTTATCGGCCCGCAGACGCAACTTCACGTGGGTCTCGTGCTCGCGGCACGCCGAACTGAGCGCCAGGCGAGCGCGGGTCGCCGTTTGCTCAAGTTCTTCGACGATCGTCGCGGCTGCTCCTTGCGCTTGCGCCTTCGTCGCTTCCTGCGCGAGCGCCACCGCATCCCTTACCGCGATCTCTGCGGCGCGCGCGGACTTTTCCGCTGCCTCGAATGCGACGAGCGCGGCCTTATACCCAGCCTCCGCGACCCGTACGAATTCGCGCGCCTCACCCCAAGACGCCACCCCGACCGCGGTCTGAGCTTCCTGAAGAGCGATTTGCGCAGCCTCGTGCGCCGCGGCGGCTATCGAGACATCGTGTCCGAGATCGGCGCACTTGAGCTCTCGCGTCTCGACCTCTCCGGCCACATCAACGCTGCGGCTAGCCTCGTCGCGTTGAGTCGTCGCCTCGTTCCGTGCCACCTCGCGCGCATGCAACGCGTCCTTCTGGGCGGCGGACTCTGCGATCCGTATCGCCTCGAGCGCGGCGCGCGTCTCGACGTCCACGGCGCTCGCCGCTGTGAGGACCGCCTGCGCGCCCTCGGCCTGAGCAGCGGCCTCGATGGCCGCCGCTTCCAACTCGGCGGCCTTAGCGCGTGCCGTTGCCAAGCGCTCTTGCGCAGCCCATCGCTCGGCGCGTCCGACCTGGTTCCGCGCCGCAGCGAGCTCCTCTTCGGCTGCCATCACCCGGGCGTCGGCCAGCAGAATGTCACCAGCCAGTGCGGTCGCACGCTTCTGCGAGGCTTCGACGCTTTTCGCTCTCGCGAGGCGTGTGGTCGCCCTCTCGAGGTCGATGCCGCGTTGCTTTTCTTCGTTGGCATTCGCGAGCGCCACGTCTTTTATGGTGGCCCGTTCCGCGAGCAGCTCATCGAGTGCGGTCTTCGTCTCCGCGACGCCGGCCTCGCACGCGCGCAGCGCGTCCAACGCCACCTGGTGTGTCGCGGCCACGCCCGTCAGCTCTGCCTCGCTAGCACCGAGCGCGGCCTTCGAGTCCGCGGCCTTCGCCAGCGCCGACCTCATTCGGTCGAACTCGGCGCGCGCCGCATCCGCCTTGTCGCGGGCGGCGTGCTGAGCCGCGGCCTGCTCACCGCGGGCTCGCAGATCCTTCAGCGCGGTTATCGATCCGTCCAGTTCGGTGGCCGCTCGCTCCCGATCGGCGCGTGCGGTGCGCAGCGCATCCTCGACGTCCGTCCACTGCTTCGCCCGATTTCTGGTGTCGCCGAGCCGAGTCTCGAGCTCGGCGAGTTCCTGAGACGCCCTGAGATATCGCGACTCGCCCGAACGCTTCCACGACCCCGTGGGCGTGAACGCCTCGGCGACCTTGTCGTCGAGTTGCTCGAGGATCTTGGACACCGCTGGGTCCTGGGCAAGCACACCGAGTGCCGCGCGAACAACCTCGCCGCCCGAGAGGGCCCGATCGCTCAAGATGTCCGCTGCGAGGATCGTATCGACTTTGCCCTGGCGGCCGAGCAGCGCGGTCGCGAGGAACGGATCGGGCATGCCTTGGTAGCCACCGCTGCCGCCAGGCGCAGGGATGCCCCAAGACAACAGCTCGCGCAGACGCCCGTCAGCGCGCCGACCCTTGGCGTCCACCGTCCAGTGGCGCCCATCGCGTGATGTCTCCAGCAGCGCGCCGTTCGCGTTGCCGAACGCCTTCGTCAGCTGCCATCTGGCACCTCCGACCTCAAAGACCACCTTGACGATGGGCCGCTCCGCGCTCCCCCACGGATCATACGTCCTCGCCTCGGTGGCCCCCGGCAGCATCAACAGCCCCGCGCGCAGCGCCTCGGCTATGCTCGACTTGCCGAGGTCGTTCACGCCGTAGAGCACGTTCAACCCTGGTCCCAGCTCTAGGCGCGCGGATGTGATGCCCTTGAAGTGCGTCACTTCGATGGAGTGGACTCGCATCATAGATTCGCCGCGTAGAGGCGATGGAGCAGGATCAGCGCTTGCTCCGCGATAGTATCACCAGTGGCCGCCCGGACACGGAGCTGCTGCGCTGCGACCTGGATCGCCTCCGGCGCGTCCCGACCGATGACGGCTGCGCTCACGTCCACGTGCAGGCGCGTGCGCCGCACCACGCACACCCCCGCCCGCCCATGCGCGGCGACAGTCCCTTGCAGCAACGCCAAGGTGGCCTCGATCTCGGCCAGCTCGGCGACCGAGACGCTGAGGTCGAGTTCGAGGCGTAAGACGGTCCTCCGAAGGTCATCCGCTGCGAGCATCCGCAGTTCGCTGAGGCTCGTCACCTTATCATCGCGCCACACCCACTTGCCGACCCGCTCCTTTTGGATCGAGACCCGTCGCCCTGGCTGGGTGAACGAAACGATGGCGACATAGCCCGTGTCGCGCTCGCCGAAGTTGGTTGCCTCTGGGGCGCTTGGATATACAGTCGGGACCTTGCTGCCAGCGGTCTGGCAGAACGCATGCGTGTCGCCGATCGCCAAGTAGTCGAGGCCGCGCTGTTCGCCCGCGTCACGCGCGATCGGAAAGTTCGTCTGGTAACCAGGCATTTCGAAGGTCGAGCCGTGGACGAGGCCAATGCGGATGCGTTTGTCTCCCGACGGTCGCGCCGGTAGGCTCAGCGCCAGGTCGTCACTGCCGGCGGTTGTACGACACGGCGCGGCGAGCAAGAGCGCGTCGGGTGCTAGCTCGAAGACGTAGTCGTCGCGGTCGACCACGTGCACCCAATCCGGCAGCAGTGCTCGAAAGCGCGAGCCTGCTTCGTAAGGCGAATCCCGCATCAAAGGGTCGTGGTTGCCGGGGAGCAAGAAGACCGGCCGCGTCCACTGCCGTGTCTTGAACTTGTCCGCAAGGCCCCGCCACCAGACCTCTTCGGGATCCTTCGAGTTGAAGAGGTCGCCCGCGCAAAGCACCGCTGCGACATCGTGCTGCTCGGCAAGTCCGAGGATCTCGTCGATGACAGTGAGGCGGTCGCGCGCGAGCTTCTTAGAATCGGTCGGCTCGAATTGGCCCGAGAGGTGCCCGAGGTGCCAATCGGCGGTGTGGAGGATCTTCAGCATGGCTGAGCCTCCTGTGCGATGACGAAGTCGACCTCTAGCAGGCGCGTCACCTCGGGCTTCTGGAAGCGCCGCTGATGGATGTCCTCGCGCCAGGACTGGTAGCCGTGGTCGAGCCGGTCTTCCCACGCTTCTCGCCGTCCACGTACGCGCAAGCGCTCGGCCTCGTCGTTCGGGTTGGGCTTGGTCGCCGCCTTTCGAAGGCGCTCGCCGATCCGCTCCTCCTCGCGGCGCAACACGAGCGCTTCGTCGTCGGCATAGCGCTCGAGTTGGTAGAGCATCTCGTCGAAGCGCGCTTTGTCACCACCCGTAGTGGCGACGGAATCAACCAAGACAGCGGCACTCACGTACTCGTCAATGAGCGTCGCATCCATCGTGTAGGCCAGCGCGACATCGATTGGGACGAGTGCCGTGAGGGCGCGTGTCGCGTCCGCATCGAGCGGCTCGCTATCGCCCTCCAGCAATACGGTTTGGATGAGGTGCTCGACCCGCTCGATGCCGCGATAGTCCACCTTGGTCACGACCAGGCGCCCGCGCCGCCCCCGCAGCGACGCCAGGGCCGCAGGCAGCGCGCCGTCCAGGCGCACCGCGAACCTCTGCGCCGAGGCACGCCGGGCCTCCTCGACAGCAGCGAGAACCAGCGCGTGTCCGAGGTTGAGTGGCTCGGCATCGCGCAGGTCGCGCGCTGGACCGACCGCTACAGTGACGCCATCGCGGTAGCCCTCCGGCAATCGTGGGGAAGCGCTCAATCGATAGACGACACGGCTCCCGGCGGCGGTCCGCTCGAAGGCGACGTCGAGCGCGCCGAGGTAGCCGGTCATGAGGCGATCGAGGTCGTGGTCGAGTTTGGCGAGCCCCTCGGGCAGCTCCGCCTGGTAGCGCGCAAACACGGCTCGCAGACTCGCGTCGAGGCGGGTCTCGATGATCGCGGCTGCGCGCGCTTGCTCGGCCTCGTAGGCCGCGCGCGCGCTGCCGACAGAGTCGCGCAGGTTGCGCAACCGTTCGGTCACCTCTGCGAGCGAGTTCGCCTGCTTGTAGATGTCGCGCAGCTTCTTCTCAAAGTCGCCGACGCTCGTGAGCGGCTCGGTACCTGAGTCCGTCGACGGCACGTGCAAGACGGCATCGGAGGCGTCGAGGACTTGGCCGAAGAGCTCGAGCTTCTGGCTCAGAATCTCGAACGTCAGGCGCTGCGCGTCATTGTCGCTTGCGATAAAGTTGATGATCGTGACGCCACGCTTCTGGCCATAGCGATGGATGCGGCCGATGCGCTGCTCGATGCGTTGCGGGTTCCAGGGCAGATCGTAGTTGATCAGGGTCGAGCAGAACTGGAGGTTCAGGCCTTTGCCACCGGCTTCGGTCGAGATGAAGACCTTCGACCGCTCACGGAACTCGTGGACCAGGGCGAGGCGCTGGGCCACCTCCTTGCTCGGGCGCTTGCTCGGCGACATCGCGTTGCCGACGTCGCGCTGCCAGGCGTCCAAGGCGGCCTTGGCGCGCGGGCCGGTGTTCGAGCCACGAAACAGCGTGACCTCGTCAAGGCTCACGAGGCCGCGACGGACGAGCAGATCCGCGAGATACTCCTGGGTCGTCAGCGACTCCGTGAAGACGATGAGCTTGCCGTCACCACCGGAAGTCGTCGCGAGGTCTTGCACGATGCGGACGGCGTCGAGAAGGCGCTCGGCCTTGCTGTCGACCGGCAACTTCCTGGCACGCTGCACGAAGCTCTCGACCCGGTGGAGCTCGGCCTGCACCCGGGCTGGTGATGGGACCGCGACATTGGCATCCACCTCGTCGTCTTCGGTATCAGCGTCGGCGAGGTCCTCTTCGAAGTCCATCGCAAACGCCAGCGCCGACTTGCGCTCGAAGACCTGGTCCATCGGTTGCCCCTGCAGCTGGCGCTGGAGGCGCTCGGTGACCTTCTGCAAGCTCGCGATGAGCGCTTCCATAGAGGACGCCATGCGGCGATGGAAGCCGAGCAACAAGAGAGTGCGCTGCGCGCCACGGAACGAGCACAGATCGGGCTCGAGCAGCCATTCAGTGACGTCGTCGTATAGCTGCTTCTCAGCAGGGCTCATGAGGTACTCGAAGAGCTTGGCTTGGCGAGTCACGAACGGGACTTCGAGGAAGTCCTGCGCTTGGCGCCGTAGCGTCCGCTGCACGACAGAACTCATGCGGTGCTGCAGCTCGGGTCCTTGGGCGAGTGCCAACTGCCGGTCCTTGTCCTCACAGAAGATCTCGCGAAACGTCGGTAGCTTACCCAGCAGCGTGCCGAACGGGTCGACGTAGTGAACCAGGCCCCAGAGTTCGGCGAGCGAGTTCTGAATGGGCGTAGCCGTCAGCAAGACGACGGGTATTCGCGGTTCGTGCTTGGGCTGGATGAGCGCGCGCACACGGCCAGCCGTGAGGGCCTTATCAGAGTGCTCGTCGTACCGCCCTTCCTTGTCGAAGCGCTGGTAGATGCCAGCGAAGACCTCGTGGGCCTCGTCGATGACGATGAGGTCGAAGCGCTCTGACGCCTGCAAGAGCTCGGCCCCCTGCTTCCCACCGGCCAGCTCGCGATGGACCAGGAAGACGCCCGTGCCTTCGAAGGCGGCAGCCTTGAGGCTGCCCTCGCGCGCTTCGATCCCAAAGAGCGTGTAGAGTTCGGTCTGCCATTGTCCCAGGAGTGACTTCGGCACGATGAGCAAGATGCGCCTGCGCCCCTCGGCAAGAAGCTGTGCAATCACAAGGCCCGCCTCGATGGTCTTGCCCAGGCCGACCTCGTCCGCCAGGATGCAGCCCCCTTCGGGAATGCGGCGAAGCGCGAACACCACCGCGTCGATCTGGTGCGGATTCGGATCGATGCGTCCGAGCCGTTGTGACGAAGCCAGGCGCAGCTGTTCGTCGGCGCGGCGGTGACGAACTAGATCCTCCGCCAACAGTCGGCGCTCGATGGGGTGGAGCATTGACGGTCCTTGCCCGTGACGCCCGGGCGTATAGGCCACCCGACCAGCTGACGGACGCTGCCGGAGCCGCGTGGCGAAGTCAACGTTGACGTCGAGCCGTGTACGAGCTGGCGGTCCGCTGACCCCGTTCGGAGATCGGCGGTTGGTTCCAGATGCTGACGCTGACTAAGTCTGGTCGAACGCTCGCCGAAGCGCGCAGCATCAACGCCGAGCCGGAACGAAAGCAGCCACGTGGTCGGTCACGCATTCTCAACCGGCCCACGTCAAGGCCTCCCACACTAGGCGATGCTCGGACCTCGGTTCCGACTGCTGACCGCCCCCCCGTGCGTCCGCCTTGAGCAGAGCAGCCCGAGAGTCATTCGCGCGCTCAATCGCGTCAGTCCAACCAGACTCGCGGCGTCGATCGCGAAACACACATCGTGTCGATCGTCGGGCATGATGCCGACGGAGGGAGCGAGCATGCCAGCGTACAGGTTCTCGTGGGACGCGTTCGACGATCGCTCGGTTACCGCGTTGGCGGTCCATCTCGGCTACGACCCCTCGCGCGATACGACTCCGGCTCGCGCTTACCTTGCGCAGCGCGTGAAGCGCCCGACACCGGAGTTCGTCGGCGATTGGCGCGACGTGCTCGTGAACACGTGGCTCCCCGAGTATCGCGGCCTCGACTTGCTCGTCGAGCGGCTCATCGAGCAAGGGCTCGGGCCAGGACGGCGACCTCGCACGGTCAGCGGGCGTCTCGACTACGTTCGGTCAACGAGGAACTCGAAGCGGTTCCGCCAGTACCTCCACGAAGCGATGCTGCGCTTCGGCGATCAGGATCGCACGGGCCCGGACGAGGGGATCGACGACTTCATCCGGCGGTTCGCCATCATCCAGCCGGCGGACCAGCAGCCCGATCCGCGCGAGCCGCACTCCTACCAGGTCGAAGCGTGGGACCGATTGAGCGCGCACCTCGCCGAGGCGGAGAGCGGCGGCATCTTTCGTGGCTTGATGGTGATGCCGACGGGCTCCGGTAAGACGTACACGGCAGTGCGGTGGCTGATGTCGCGCGTCGTGCCGGGGCAAGGCCGAGTGCTCTGGCTGGCCCATCGAACGGAGCTGCTGAATCAGGCAGCCGGCGAGTTTCATAGGCTGTCAGGGCTCGCCGCCGGTCGTGAGCGCCTTCGTGTACGGATCGTGTCGGGTGACCACTGCGCCGCGACGCAGATCGATCCGGCGGACGACATCGTGGTCGCGTCGATCGCGAGCTTGGCGCGCGCACCCGAGGTCGTAGACGCGCTGGTGGCAGACCGTCAGCTGTTCGTCGTGGTCGACGAGGCGCATCACGCCCCGGCCCGCACGTACCGCAATCTCCTTGCTCGCCTCGAAGCGCGGAAGCGCTTCCGACTCCTCGGTCTCACGGCGACCCCGACCCGCACGCGCGAGAGCGAGCGTGGGGTCCTCCACGAACTCTTCGGTGGCCGCGTCATTCATCAGGTCGAACTCCGCACCCTGATCGAACGGGGCATCTTGGCGCTACCTCGGCCAGTGCATGTGCCGACAAACGCTGAGGTCGAGACCGGCGTTACGCGCGATGACCTCGCGCACTGGGAGACGTTCAATGACCTGAGTGAGGCGTGGCTCGATCGCATCGCCCACATCGAGGGCCGCAATGCGACGATCGTGCAGCACTACCTGGCGAATCGGGAGCGCTACGGACAGACCCTCGTCTTCGCGATCAACGTCGCTCACGCGGCACTCCTGACAGAGGCGCTGCGCAGACAGGGCGTCGCCGCCGACTACGTCGCGAGCTATCGCCCGGACGGATCCGCCGGCGAGCCAGCCGATGTGATCCGCCGCTTCCGGGAGAAGCAGATCCAGGTCCTGGTCAACGTGCAGATGATCACCGAGGGCGTCGACGTTCCGTCGATCCACACGGTGTTTCTCGCGCGTCCGTCCAACAGCGAGATCCTCGTCCGCCAGATGATCGGCCGTGCGCTCCGCGGCCCGGCTGCGGGCGGAACGCCGGACGCGTTCATCGTCTCGTTCGAAGACCACTGGACGCAGTTCCGCGACTGGGCATCCCCGCTCGATCTCGTGCCCGACATCGTCGCCACCGCGCCAGCCGAGGACCGTCCGCAGACTCCTGCGCCCGCGCTGGTCGAGCACCTACCGTGGGAGCTCATCCGTTCGGTCGCGGCGCGGCTGCGTGAGCAGTCGATCGCCCACAAGGCTGATGCGTTCGAAGCTGTGCCGCATGGCTGGTACCTCCTGGAGCGGGAGGACGAAGACGGCTCGCTGTGCGCGCCGATCGCCGTCTATGAACATCAACGACCGTGCTGGGAGGCGTTCCTCACGGATGTCGCGTCGCGATCCGTTGACGCCGTCGATCCGATGGACGCCGAGCGCGACTACGAAGAGTTCTTCGGTGACTGCGATCCACCCGCACCGGGCACGCACGATATCGGGAGAGTTCTGCGCCACTTCTCGCTCGGGGGTACGCGGCCAGCGTGGAACAGCTACGACGACCGACGATTCTCGGACCCGTACGCCATCGCCGACGAGGTTTGGGCAAAGCAGCTTCGCGAGCGTGAGAAGAGCGAGTTGCTCGCGCTGCGCTATGGCCCGCTTGCGAAGGCCATCTACCCGACCATGCGAGAGTTCCGCGGTGCGGTCGAAGACGCTCTCTACGAGAAGCAGAACCCGGACGACTCGACGCGGCAGATTCACGCCACTCCCATCTTCGCGCCGCGCGCAGACGAGCAGATGGCTCCCGGCCCCGCGCACGATCTCGCCAAGTTGATGGAGGAGGTGCTGCGCACTGGCTCCGACATTGTGGGCGTGTCTCTTTCACATACCGGGGCGCTCGGCTGGAGTCGTCGGATCGTGAAGGGCTGGTACGGCATGGCGTGGCACGAGATGACGACGCCGACGGGACACGGACGCATCAAGATCAACCGGCTGCTGGACAGCCCCGACGCGAGCGCAGACACGCTTCGGTTCTTGCTCTGGCACGAATACCTCCACCTGTTTCTGAAGGCTGGGCACACGAAGACGTTCCGCGAGCTCGAGCGAAAATGGCCGGATTGGCTCGCCTGCGACCGCGAGATGGACAGCTTGAACGAG
>Ga0105047_10014108_pt1 | contig 12702 bp, 12 predicted proteins | sample MAT04_FD_78384 | JGI IMG/M metagenome (GOLD analysis project Ga0105047, IMG submission 78384) | Freshwater microbial communities from Lake Fryxell liftoff mats and glacier meltwater in Antarctica - MAT-04 (megahit assembly) | ecosystem: Environmental > Aquatic > Freshwater > Ice > Liftoff... | reverse complement strand
TGCGCTCGGACATTTGTTTGAGCCAGTGGGCGAAGGGTTTTTCGCCGCCCGTGGCGGCCGGCAGTTCGCCCTTGGGCAGCGTATGCAGCGTTTTGATCTGGCCGGGCACGATACCGACGACGATCCAGCTCTCGCCGACTTCAAGCAGGACGATGCGCTCGCGCGCGCCGATCATCAGGCCACCGACGACGCGCAGCGGTCCCGAACTGCCAAAGCTGCGGCCACCGTTGAGTTTGCGCAGCAGGTAGGCGCCGAGAAAGAGGATGGCGATGATCAGCGCCAGGCCGAGCACCATTTGCACTATGGCCGCCGTCGATGCGCCGGGCGCTTCGAGTGCCGGTGCCTGGGCGAAGCTCGTCGCGCCAGCGAGCGCGAGCAGCAAGCCCAAAGTCGCGCGGGTGCACAGAGGCGTGAATCGAAGAGTGAGTCGACGAGTGCATCGACGAGTGAGTCGGGAACCTCGGGTCAATTGGGTCGGCCGGTGATGTTGTGGCCGCTATCTTAAAGCATGCGCGCGCTACGGGGAACCTCGGCGGCGCGCGCAAGCGCCGTTCAGCGGCCGATTTTGCGCATGCGCTCGGACGGCGTGATGATGTCGGTCAGGCGAATGCCGAACTTGTCGTTGACCACGACGACCTCGCCCTGCGCGATCAGCGTTCCGTTGACGAAAACGCTCATCGGTTCGCCGGCCATCGCGTCGAGTTCAACGACCGACCCGTGTGCCAGTTGCAGCAAATTCTTGATCGTGATCTTGGTGCGTCCGAGCTCGACGGCGATCTGCACCGGGATGTCGAGGATCATGTCGAGCTCGTTCATCATCGATGCCTTGCCGCCGGTCTCGCCGAAGGCTGGAAAGATCTGCGCCGGCTGTACTGTCGGCACCGCTTCGGCGGTCGCTTGCTCGGCCATCGCCGCTGCCCAGTCGTCGTCCATGTCGCCTGCGCCGCTATCTGTTGGCTCAGCCATTGCGTTCCCCTTGAGCGTTCTCTTCGCTGTCGTTGGTTATGAAGCGCTCGATCTTGAGCGCGTACTGGCCGCCCTGCTGACCGTAGCGGCATTCCATCAGTGGGACGTCGTCGACCTTGGCAACTATTTTCGCTGGAATGCTGAGCGGGATGATGTCGCCGGTCTTCATCTTGAGGATCTGTCGCAGCGTCACCGTCGTCTCGGCAAGGTGCGCGGCGATTTCGACTTCGGCGTCCTTGAGTTGTTTGCGCAGCATGACGATCCAGCGCCGGTCGGTCGACAGCTGGTCGCTTTGCATCGTGCTGTAGAGCAGGTCGCGGATCGGTTCGATCATCGAATAGGGGAAACAGATATGCATTTCGGCCGCCGATCCGCCGAATTCGAGCGAGAAGGTCGTCGAGATGACGATCTCGGACGGCGTCGCGATGTTGGCGAACTGCGAATTCATCTCCGAGCGAATGAAGTCAAAAGAAATGTTGTACACCGGCTTCCAGGAGCGCGCGTATTCGTGGAAGACGACGCCCAGCAGACCTTGAATGATGCGCTGTTCGGTCGGTGTGAAGTCGCGGCCCTCGACGCGCGTATGAAAGCGGCCGTCGCCACCGAACATGTTATCGACGACGAGAAAAACGAGGTTGGGATCGAAAACGAATAGCGAGGTGCCGCGCAGCGGCTTGGCGGCGACGAGGTTGAGATTGGTCGGCACGACGAGATTGCGGATGAACTCGCTGTATTTCTGAACGCGGATCGGCCCGACCGATATTTCGGTTGTGCGGTGCATGTAGTTGAACAGGCCGATGCGCAGGTAGCGGGCAAAACGTTCGTTGATCAGTTCGAGCGTCGGCATGCGGCCGCGGACGATGCGTTCCTGCGTGCCGAGGTTATACGCACGCACGCCACCCTGTTCTTCGTCGGCGGCCTCGGGCTCGTCGGTTTCCCCGGTAACGCCCTTGAGTAGCGCGTCAACCTCGTCCTGGGAAAGAAAGTCGGTGGCCATGCCGGTTTATTGAATGATGAACGAGGTGAACAGCACTTCCCTGACCGGAAGGTCCGGGCCCTTGGTGCCTGCAGCGAGAACGTCGTTGATCAGATCGCGAATCTCGTTGGCCAGGGTTTCCTTGCCTTCACGGGTAATCAGATCGCTCGCCTTCTTGCTTGAGAGCAGCAGCACCACGTTGTTGCGCAGCTTGGGCGTGTAGGTCTTGATGCGGTCGCCGACCTGTCCGTCGGCGACTTCAATGGCCATGACGAGTTGCAGGAACTGGTCGCCGTTTTCGGGAACAAGGTTGACCGTGAACGCCTCAAGTGGGACATAGACGGGCGCCGCTGCCTTGCCGGTCTTATCGTTTTTCTTTTTCTCGAGCTGCGCGCTTTCGATCGCCGCGTCACCGTCCTCGCCGTCCTGGGCGCGCTGGTTTCTGACGACCATATAGGCGGCGCCGCCGGCGATGGCGAGGACGACAACGAGTGCAGCGACGACGATGATCACCAGCTTCTTGCTTCTCTTCGGCGGCGGCGCTTGTTCTGCGTCTGCCTCAGGCTTGGCATCCTTGGCCATCTGCGAAGTCCCCCCCCCTTTTTTATCGTCAACGCAGCGCGCGTGCGCTGGCCGAATCGCGGCCGACGCTCTCGGCGCGGCTACTTAAGCAAAAATATCGACCATTCCGTTTCCTCGCCGCCCGCCTAAATCGCGGCTCGACGAAGTAGCCGAATCGGTCACCAGTATAGCGTCATCGGCCGACCAGCGCGATGTGCCGCGGTTGCCTTCGCCGCTCTGTGCCTGTTGCTGGAACGATTCGGCACTGACGTTCGTCTGGCCGAGTTCAATGCCGGCACTCGCGAACATTTCGCGCAGCCTCGGTAGCGCCGTCTCGATTGCATCGCGGACCTCGGCGTTGGCCGAAACGAACGACGCCGTGGCGTGACCTTTATCGACGTTCACTGATATCTCTATCGGTCCCATTTGCGGCGGGTTTAGGGTTAATTGCGCGAGTTGCTTGTCGTTCGTCGCCAGCCAGACGATTTTCTGTCCGAAATCGGTCGTCCAGTTCTGACTGCGCACCGGCGTGGGGAGGGCCAGCGTGGCCCGATTGTCGACGACGGCCGCCTGCTCGGCGAGCGGGTGACTGCGATGGGTCGCCTGTACGGCGGGCGCACTCGCAGGCGTTTCGGGCAGTTCACTTTTGGCCGGCAGCAGATCGGGCGCGCGCGTTGGGCCGGCAAGTTTTGCCGCTTTGTCGTCGACGATGGCCGCTGCGCCGCTCGGCGCTGCGCCAACCGCTCGCTCGCTGCGCGCCTCGGCATCCGCCGCCGCCAGCGCTGCGCCAGGCAGCGCAGCGCTGGCCGGCAACCCACGCGTGTCCGCCGGGCCTGTCACTTCGCCCGGCGCGCGCGCCGGCTCCGGCGTGACGATGCCGAGCACAGCGAACAATGCGGCCGTATCGGCGGGCGGCGAGTCGTCGTCGGCCAGCGCGACCGGTGTCTTGGCGCTCGGCAGACTGGCGGGAACGTTCGGCGCCAACTGCGCAAACAGCAGGCTCGCGAAATCCGGACTTACGCCCGCGTGATCGCCAGGGTCGGCCGTCGGGCTGACGGTTTCGGGCACCACCGCAGGCGGCGCCTTGGGCAGTTGAGAGACGATGGTAATGGACATGAGCGTATTCCTGGAAGCGACGGACGCGGTGCATTGAGCAAGGTCCGTGCCACCTCCGCGCCGGGTCCACCGTCTGCGCCTGGCGCGGGGACGGCTGGCGCTTGCTGCCTATTCCTCGTCGCTCGTCCGGCGCCCGGCGAATTCGTCCTGCGCTTTCTGTTCGTTGCGCGACTCTAAGGCATGTTGACCGGCCATGTGGCGGTCGGCGAGCGTGTCGAAGGCCTTGAGTTTCTTTTTTTGTTGCTGCCACTGCGCCTGCCCTGTAGCGGTTCGCGCCACTTGTGCGTCGACCGTCCGCCGCTGGGCGTCGACCGCTTCATCGAGCCGGATCAGAAATTCCTGGTAATTGTGCCACTCGCGTGGCGACAAACCGATTTGCGCGGCAGCGCGAAAACGCGTCGCATACTCTTCACGGTATTGCTGGAGCAACACGAGCTTGTTGCGCGCGTCGCGCTCGTTGGCGATCAGGCGCGCCAACTGCCGCGTGGCGTCGTCGGTGCGCACCTGCATCAAGTCGAGAACGGGCTGCAGCGAGAATGGCTTGGCCATGACGATGATCGGTTTAGCTGATGGTGGCCGGTGCCGCGCCGAACAGGGTAAAGAGACGCTCGACGCTGCTCGCGAAATCGGCCCGCTCGCTCAAGGCTTGTTGCAGGAAACTCTCGAGGTTCGGATAAAGGGCAATCGCCTGATCGAGCAGCGGGTCCGACCCGGCGGCATAGGCGCCGACGCTGATCAGATCGCGCGAGCGGGCAAAGCGCGAATACAGTTGCTTGAAACGGCGAATCTGCTCGAGATGTTCGGGCGTGATGAGGTTGACCATGGCGCGCGAAATCGATTGCTCGATATCGATCGCCGGATAGTGCCCGGCGTCGGCGAGCAAGCGGGAGAGCACGATGTGGCCGTCGAGGATGGCGCGCGCCGAGTCGGCTATCGGGTCCTGCGGGTCGTCGCCTTCGGTGAGCACGGTGTAAAACGCGGTGATCGAACCGCCGCCGTCGGCGCCGTTGCCGGCGCGTTCGACGAGTTGCGGCAGGCGGGCAAAGACCGACGGCGGGTAGCCGCGCGTCACCGGCGGCTCACCGATGGCCAGGGCAATCTCGCGCTGCGCCATCGCATAGCGCGTCAGCGAGTCCATGATGAGCAGGACGTGCCGCCCCTGGTCGCGGAAGTACTCGGCAATCGACGTCGCGTACGCGGCGCCCTGCAGGCGCATCAGCGGGCTGACGTCGGCGGGTGCGGCGACGACGACCGCTCGTCGTAAGCCTTCTTCGCCAAGAATCTGTTCGATGAATTCCTTGACCTCGCGGCCGCGCTCGCCAATCAGGCCGACGACAATCACTTCAGCCGACGTGTAGCGCGCCATCATGCCGAGCAAGACGCTTTTGCCGACGCCCGAGCCGGCAAAAAGCCCCATGCGCTGACCGCGGCCGACGCAGAGAAGCGCGTTGATGGCGCGCACGCCAACGTCGAGCGGCTGCTCGATCGGCGCGCGCGACATCGGGTTGATCGGCCGGCTTTGCAGCGGGCGTTGACTGTCGGTGACGAGCGGTCCGTGCCGGTCGAGGGGACGGCCGGCGCCATCAAGGACGCGACCGAGCAGCGCGTCGCCGACCGGAAGCGTTTTCGCCCGATCGACTGCGCGCCGGCGCGCCGGCGGTGGCTGGCCAGTCTTGGGCGGCAAGGTCGGCGTCTCGGTGGCAACAACCTTGGCGCCCGGCGAAACGCCGAAGACGTCTTCGGATGGCATGAGAAAGAGCCGCTCGCCGTTGAAGCCGACGACTTCGGCCTCGATCGGCGCGGCGCCGGGGGGCAGAATGCGGCACGAACTGCCGAGCGGCAGCTTAAGTCCTGAAGCCTCCATGACGAGGCCGTTGATGCGCGTCAGCTGACCGCGTTGCAAGAGCGGGCTTGCCTGGCTGGCCGCCTCGCGGCAGTTGTCAAGAAAGCGGGACCAACCGGCCAGGCGCTCGTTTTTTACCGCTTCGCTCATCGTGACCTGCCTTTAGGGCTTATCGACCAGCCATTCGTGGCTGATTCCGATCGCTTCGAGCACCCGCCGCCAGCGCGTCTCCAGCGTCGCATCGACCTCGCTGGCGCCGAGTTCGACACGGCAACCGCCGGGCGTCAGCGCGTTGTCTTCGACGAGTCGCCAGCTATTGTGGGCGAGCTGCTCGCCAAGGTGTGTGCGAATCAGCGCGGCGTCGTCCGGATGAACGAAGATCGCCGGATGGCCGAGGTGGGCGTTAAGCGTCGCGACCGCGTCGCGGATGACCGGCAGCAAGAGCTCGGGCTTGACGCGCAGGCTTTGGCGCAGGATCTGGTTGGCGATTTCGACCGCGGTGGCGAGTAATTGCTCGGCGACGTGCTGATCGAGCTCGCGCAGAGACTGGTGCACGCCGTTCATCACCGCAGCGATACGCTCCGCATGGGCGCGTGTTTCGGCCGCCCCCTCGGCGCGGCCGGCGGCGTACCCTTCCTTGTGCGCGTCGGCGTACATGCGCTCGACGGCGGCGGCGGTGGGCAGGACCAGCGCTTCGCCAGACTCCTCAGACTGGGCGTCGGTCGCTGCCCTGGACGCCGGTTGCGCGACGTGTGCCGCTGCTTCGGCTTCGTCGAACGCGGCGACTTCCCAGCGCTGGTAGGCGGTGAGCTTTTCCTTGGGGACGAAGCCGGTCATCGTGACGCGGCGCTCAGATCGGCGCTCAAATCATTTCCTCGCCAGCCGCGCCGCCGAGCACGATCTGGCCTTCGTCGGACAAGCGGCGGACGATCTTGAGGATTTCCTTTTGCTCGTTCTCGACTTCCGACAGGCGTACCGGGCCGCGCGATTCGAGGTCTTCGCGCAGCATTTCCGCAGCGCGCTGCGACATGTTCTTGAAAATCTTCTCGCGCAACATCTCGGAAGCGCCCTTCATCGCGAGGATCAGCGAATCGGACTGGATCTCGCGCAGCAGCAGTTGCACGGCGCGGTCGTCGAGGTCGAGCAGGTTTTCAAACACGAACATCTGCTCGAGAATCTTCTGCGCGAGGTCCGGGTCGTATTCGCGGATCGAATCGATCACCGTCGTTTCGTTGGCCGTGCCCATGAAGTTGAGAATCTCGGCGACCGAACGGACGCCGCCCATCGCCGACTTCTTGATGTTGGCCGAACCCGAAAGCAGGCGCAGCATGACATCGTTGAGTTCCTTCAGCGCCTCGGGCTGTATGCCCTCGAGCGTCGCGATGCGCAGGACGACGTCGTTGCGCACGCGTTCGCTGAAGTGGTTGAGGATATCGCTGGCGTGGTCGTTCTCGAGGTGTACGAGGATCGTCGCGATGATTTGCGGATGCTCGTTACGGATCAGGTCGGCGACGGTCGGCGCGTCCATCCACTTCAAACCCTCGATGCCGTTGGTGTCGCCGTCCTGGAGAATGCGCGAGATGAGGTTGGCCGCCTTGTCGTCGCCGAGCGCCTTGGTCAGCACCGAGCGCACGTAGGCGTCGGTGTCGATATGCACGGCGGCCGATTCGCGCGCCGTCTTCTCGAAATCGGCGAGAACGTCCTCGACCTTCGCCCGCGGCACCGATTTGAGCGCGGCAATGGCGTGGCCAAGTTTCTGCACTTCTTTGGGAGCGAGATGTTTGAGCACTTCCGAGGCGAAGTCTTCCCCGAGCGCAATGAGCAGGATCGCGCTTCTCTCGACGCCGTCTTCAACCGGCATTGGCACCGGTCCAATCCTTGATGATATTGGCAACGACCTTCGGGTCCTTTTGCGCCAGGTCGCGCGCGTGCCCGAGCTTGCGTTCGAGCGAGTCGGCAGCCGATGGGCCGCGCTCCTGCTCGTCGTCCTCGCTGATGATGTTGATCGTGCTGCCGATTGGCTTGACGCTGCGCGGTGGTGCCTCGAGCAGCGTCTTCATCAGCGGTCGGACGACCTTGAGCAAAAGATAGGCGATGATGCCGGCGATCGCCGCGTACTTGAACAGCTCCTTGAGTAGGGCGACGATCTCCGGATCCTTCCACAGCGGGAGCGTCACGTCGTTGCGCTCGGGCGTGGAGAACGGCGCATTGGCCACCGAGACCGTGTCGCCGCGCTCCTTGTTAAAGCCCATCGCTTCCTTGACCAGGTCGCCGATCAGTTTGAGCTCGCTTTCGGGCAGGGGCTTGACGACGCCCTTGGCGTCCTTGCGGTGATTGACGACGACGGCGGCCGAGAGGCGCTTGATCGTCCCGACCGATTGTTTGGTGTGGCGGATCGTCTTATCGACTTCGTAATTGATTGTCGAATCCTTGCGCCCGCTGTTTTGCTGAGCCACGGCACCGCTCGCGGCATTCGCCGCCAGCGTTGTCGGCGGCGGCTGCGTCAGCGGCGCCGTCGCCGGTACCGGCGGCTGGTTGCTGAGCGCGCCGGGAACGCCTTGCGCCGGCGTCGCGCCGTTCAGCGATTCGCTGACCTGCTGGCTGCGGATTGCGGCGTCGGCCGGCGTCGCGTTCGGGCGGTGCGTTTCCGCGGTCTGTTCGCTTTGCGAGAAGTCCACGTCGGCGGCGACCTGCACCCGCGCGTTGCCCGGGCCGACGATCGGCGCCAGGATATCGTCGACGCGCTTGATGGCGCTGGCTTCGATTTGGTGAACGTAGCGGATCTGTGTCGGATCGAGCCCGGCGTCCATCAGCGTGCTTTTGAGCTGCGAGAGCATCGCGCCGCTCTGGTCGATCAACGTGACGCTGGTCGCGATAAGGTTGGGCACGCTCGCCGCGACAAGGTGCTGGATGCCGGTGATCTGCGAGGCTTCGAGCAGGCGACCCGGGTACAGGTTGATCATCACCGATGCTGAGGGCTTTAAGTCCTCGCGGACAAAAACGGTCGGTTTCGGAATCGCGAGGTGCACGCGGGCCGCCTGAACCGCGCCGATCGACTGGATCGTCCGCGACAGTTCGCCTTCGAGACCGCGCTGGTAGTTAACCTGCTCGGCAAACTGGCTGGTGCCGAATTTCTGGTTCTCCATGAGCTCGAAACCGACACTGCCGCCCTTGGGCAGGCCCTGCGCGGCGAGGCGCAGGCGGACCTCGTGAACCTTGCTGCCGGAAACCAGGATGGCGCCGCCGCTCTCGCTGAACTTGTAGGGGACGTTCATTTGCTCGAGCACGGCGATGATCGCGCCGCCGTCGCGCTCAGAAATATTCGAGAAGAGGATACGGTAATCCGCTTGCTTGATCCACGTATTGCTCGCGACGAGCAAGGCGACGATGGCGGCGACGGTCACCATGAGCAAAATCTTTTGCTGGTTGCTCAGGCGGGCCAGGGCGTAGCGCACGCGATCGGACAGATTCTCTGTGCCGGATGGTGTTGAAGGAGGGTTTGCGAGTGTCGCCATGCTTGAGATGATGGTTGATTTTTGCGATTAATCAAGCAAAAAGCGAAAAGTGCTGAGAATTATTTTACTATTGTATCTGCTAATTGCGCGCGATTTGCCACCGAATGAACGAGGCGTCCTACAACGCGATTCCAGACACGATTCCCGACTCGAAAGCCGAGGAGTTGCAGCGCGCTTTTGACGTCTTCAACCAGGTTTCGCTGGAATTGACGCAGGCCTATGCCGGTCTGCAGGGGCGCGTCGAATCGCTGACCTCCGAGCTGGCCGTCGCCAATGGCCAATTGCGCCGCCAGTTTCAGGAAAAAGAAGCGCTTTCCGAGCGCCTTTCGCTGCTCCTCAACGCCCTGCCGGCCGGCGTCGTCGTTCTCGACAGTGCGGCGGCAGTCAGTGAAGCCAACCCGGTTGCCCGGCACCTGCTGGGCACGGCGATCGTCGGCAGCGACTGGCCGACGCTCGCCGCGAGCCGATTAGCGCCGACCGACGCGCCGGACGAGTGGCAACTCGACGCGCGGCGCGTGTCGATCGCCGGGAGCCCGCTCGACTCGAGCGGTGGCCGCCTGCTGCTGATCTACGACATTACCGCCGCGCATGAGCTCAAGGCCAACGTCGAACGCAATCAGCGACTGGCGGCGATGGGCGAGATGGCCGCCTCGCTGGCGCACCAGTTGCGCACGCCACTGGCCACCGCCTTGCTCTACAGCTCGAACCTCGCGCAACCGGAGCTTTCGGACGCCGCGCGCCGGCGTTTTGCCGGCAAGGCCGCCGAGCAGCTCAAGCGCCTCGAACGGCTGATTCAGGACGTGCTGCTTTTCGCCCGTGGCGAGCAAATCGGCCGCGACGTCATTGCCGCGGCGTCGTTCATCGCTGACGCGGCGCAGACGATGGCGCCGCTCTGCCGCGAAAAAGGCGTCGCCTTCGCTGTCCATTGCGCGGTCGGCGACTCTATAATCAAGGGCAGTCGTAAAGCGCTCGCCGGGGCGCTGCTCAATCTGCTCGAAAACGCCGTGCAAGCCTGCGAGGGGCGCGATGTGGCGGGCGCCGAGGTCAGTTTGAGCGCCATCGTCGCCGGGCAGCAGTTGCGGGTCAGCGTGCGCGATAGCGGCGGCGGTATTGCGCCGGAAGCGCGCGAGCGGATTTTCGAGCCGTTTTTTACCACCCGCGGTCAGGGGACGGGCCTGGGACTCGCCATCGCGCTCGGCGTGGCGCGGGCGCACGGCGGCAGCATAGAAATCAGTTCAACGCCCGGCGCAGGCTCGGAATTCATTCTGCTGCTGCCGACCGGGACGCTCAGCGCAAGCGACGAAATGAACGCTGAATAACGGGGAATAACGGAAAAGAGATGGCTCAGGGATTACCGATACTCGTTGTCGAAGACGACCCGCATCTGCGCGAGGCAGTTTGCGATACGCTTGAACTTGCCGGACAGGCGGTCGTATCGGCCGGCGGCGGGCACGAGGCGCTGGCGCTGCTCGCCGCGCAGCCGGTGGCGCTGGTGGTCAGCGACGTGCGCATGATGCCGATGGACGGCATCAGCCTGCTCAAGGAAATTCGCGGCCGTTTCCCGCATCTGCCGGTGGTCCTGATGACCGCGTTTGCCGAGGTCGATCGGGCCGTCGAAGCGATGCGTTGCGGCGCATGCGACTTCCTGCTCAAGCCCTTCGAGCCGAAGGCGCTGCTCGAACACGTGGCGCGTTATCGCTTGCCCGAAGCGCTCGACGACGAGCGCATCGTCGCCAGCGACCCGGTCAGCCGCAATCTCTTTGCCCTGGCCAGCCGCGTTGCGCAGACCGACGCGACGGTGCTCCTCGCCGGCGAGAGCGGGGTCGGCAAGGAAGTGGTCGCCCGCTATATCCATCAGCAGTCGGCGCGCCACGCTGGCCCCTTCGTCGCCATCAACTGCGCGGCGATTCCCGACAGCCTGCTCGAAGCGACACTTTTCGGCTACGAGAAAGGCGCATTTACCGGCGCGCAGCAGGCGCAGGCCGGCAAATTCGAGCAGGCGCAAAACGGAACGCTGCTGCTCGACGAAGTGACCGAGATGCCGCTCGGCTTGCAGGCCAAGCTGCTGCGCGTGCTCCAGGAGCGCGAAGTCGAACGCGTCGGTGGCAAGAAGCCGGTGGCGCTCAATATCCGGATCATCGCCACCTCGAACCGCGACATCGCCGACGCTGTCGCGCGTGGCCAGTTTCGCGAGGACGTCTATTACCGGCTCAATGTCTTTCCGCTGGTGATTCCGGCCTTGCGCCAGCGCTGCGCCGACATCGTCCCGCTGGCCCGGCATTTTCTCGCCGCGCATGGCGGTCGCTCGGCCCGGCCTGGCCTGCGTTTATCGCCGGCTGCCGAGGCGGTGCTTGTCGCGCACGGCTGGCCGGGCAACGTCCGCGAACTCGAGAACGTCATGCAAAGGGCGGTTATTTTTGCCGCCAGCGATGTCGTCGAAGCCGACGCGCTACACCTGACGAGCGGCGCGCTGTCGCCCGCTCCGGGCTCGGCTGCGAAGCCTGATGCACCGGTCTTTTCGGCGCCATCGAGCGCGCCCGCAGGCGGGCAGAAGACCGACAATATGCGCGAACTCGAACGCTCGCACATCCTCGAAACGCTGGCGGCGGTCGGCGGTTCGCGAAAACTTGCCGGCGAGCGGCTCGGCATGTCGGAACGAACGTTGCGTCACAAGCTCAAACAGTACCGTGACGGCGGTTTGCTCAGCGAGTGAGCGATTAAACGATTAAGCGGTGATGTGGCGCGGTTCTTGCGTTGTTTGCTGCGACAAGGTTTTGGAGAAGCCAATGGATACCAAGGGTGTTGATCAGATGTTGAGCCTTCTGCGTGCGACGGCAGCGCAGGCCGGCGGCCGCGCGCCCGAGGCGACAAGCGCTCCGGTCGGGGGCGCCGACTTCGCGCAGATACTGCAAAATTCGATCGCCCAGGTCAGTCAGACGCAGCAGCAGGCCGAGGGCATGGCGGCAAATTTTGCCGCCGGCGACAGCAACGCCAACTTGCACGACGTCATGATCTCGCTGCAAAAAGCGAATGTCTCGTTTCAGGAAATGGTGCAGGTGCGCAACAAGCTCGTTTCGGCCTACCACGATGTCATGAACATGCAGGTCTAGACGCGCCTGACACCATTGCAGTTCATCGACGGCGCCGGCAGGCGCCGTCGTTGTTTTGGGCGCTGCGCCGGTGTCACTTCAATCCGTTCTCGCGCGCCTTGCGTTCGCGCTCGATGCGGATGATGTAACGCTGGATCATCAGCGCCGCTGCCGGCGCCAGCTTGACGTAATGGCAACCGGTATGAACATAGTGCGCGCCGCCGCGCGTGGTGACGTCGAACAGGCTGCGGACGACGAGCATCGTGACCAATACCGGCTCGTCGGGCAGTGTCAGCGTGCAATCGTCTAGCGTCGCGCCGCGATCCAGGAGCAGCGCCTGCTCGGCAGAGGCCATCAGCGCCAGCCCGCCACCACTGATGTCGAGCAAAGGCATGTCGATGCTCACGGCAACGCCGTCGGGGCGCTTGACGGTCGTGCTCAGCATAAGCGGGTTGATGACCGGCGTTTCCAGCCGATAGTGCTCGCGGCGCTGCAGACGCAGCAGGGTGTCGGGGACGCGACCGATAAAGGCGGGGCGTCCGTCGTGTTCGGCTTGCGCCAAGCGGCCGAGGCTGAACTGGACTTTCACCCGGTCGACCAAAGTCGTGAACATAAGCTTGTCGGCGCGCAGCGCCC
>Ga0105047_10014107_pt1 | contig 12704 bp, 9 predicted proteins | sample MAT04_FD_78384 | JGI IMG/M metagenome (GOLD analysis project Ga0105047, IMG submission 78384) | Freshwater microbial communities from Lake Fryxell liftoff mats and glacier meltwater in Antarctica - MAT-04 (megahit assembly) | ecosystem: Environmental > Aquatic > Freshwater > Ice > Liftoff... | reverse complement strand
GTTTTGACCCCGGCAGGGGTCGCAGCCATTAGCCGGTGGTTGAGCGCAGCGACACCACCGGTAGCTCTCCGACTCGCATCGACCCCGGCAGGGGTCGCAGCAATCGGCTGATGACGCGCTGCCACCCCTGCCGGGGTCGATACTAATGTTCGACCTAACCCCGGGTGCGCCGAAGCGGCGACCCGGGGCTAATGGCTGTGATCCCTCAGGGATCAAATATCGGCCCGAACATGACCTTCGAAGCCCAGGCCCGACATGGCCTCGGCCCATTGGTGTTCACCAAATCCGCGATTCCGTAGAATGTCGTCGGCAGCGTTCACGCGGCAAGTTTCTACTCCCGAATGAGTTAGACCCATGCGATTCAACTCGACTTTGCGATTTCTGACCGAGACGCGAACGGCCACTTTCGCCTTATTGATGACGGTCGCATTACCCTTCGTCCTTTCGGGCTGCCGTGAGGCTGCCAAGGCCGATCGAAAGTCGAACGTGGAACTCAACCAGTTGGGGTAGATGTACTACAACTTTTGCAACTTGAACAACCAGGGACCGGCGGGGCCGGATGACCTGACGAAGATGGAGAAGCGATTTACCGTCCCCGCCGGCGTCACGGTGATCTGGGGTGTCGATGTGACTCAGACCCCGAACTCCGATCAAGTCGTCCTCGCATACGAGGCAGACGTACCACAAAAAGGGGGCTACGTTCTGTTCGCAAACAACCGAGTCGACAAGGTGACTTCGGAAGAGTTCGCGAAGCTGAAGATCGCGAAGCCGAAGAAGAAGTGAAGTGACGCGGTGGGTTGCGCAAAGCCTTCACTCAGGTTGTCTGTAAAGTAAACCGTGCTTTCAAGTAGCCTATATTGGCGACGGCAAGGGAAAGATGCTCCGAATTGCTTATTCACGCCCGTAACGGTTTGCCCAAGACACTAACTCAGCGAGAAGGCAGAAGAAGATGAATCCGCCGACAATGCCGCCCAAAAACATGCTGAAAAAGTCAGAGCGAAGCTTCCAACCGAAATAGCAGCCAAGAGAGACAAAGCCAATGCGTATTCCTGCCAACAATATCTCAATGAGCGTCATGTAACGTGTTTGTTTGTCTGGCGTATTGCGTGGACTGCTTAACGAGTTTTCATTCGACGGCGATTTACTTGTTCTACGGCGCAAAGCCCGGATTTCGCTTGCAGGTTGATTAACGGATACTCTCTACCCACCGTGCAAACGTTCGAGACGTCTTCGATGAATGTCCTCGGTACCAGTTCAGCGTGGCAGTTTGATTGCTCATGCTGTGCCCGGATCAACTGTTCAGCCGATTGACTTCTCCAACGCTTTATCATCACTAAAGTTCGGCAGCCGGGACTGCTGCGGCAAGCACGGGCTCGGTAAAAATCTGTTTGGCGGCCTCGGTCGGCTCAAGCGATGGAAGCAGCGCGGGCTGGCGAGCCACTCCCCGAACGAACTTGAGGCCGGCCTTCTTTTCCCGTTCCTTGACGTCCTGGAAGATGGCGTCGAGATCGTAGTTGAACCTTGCGGCGTGAGCATCGCGGATTCGGCGAAACTCGTCAACAATGGGATCGTTCATTGCTTGCTCTCCAGGAGTTCTTTCGGCGTGCAATTGGTTGGCGCTTCGAATCCCCCTGCCTGGCAAACGTCTTCAATCAACAGAAGCATGACGGCATTGGCCACTTTTCGAACTTTCCCGTTCTCGCGACCATCCTGAACCTACGGCATCTTCGATGAATACCCGCGGTACCGGTTCAGCGGCTCTTCCAGCCGTGCGACGCCCAGGTTTCGTGCATTTCTCTCCAGCGAGTCAGCCACCTCGCGTTTCCAGCGGTCGTATTTCCAGAGGAACAGGTCGACCGGGGCGGCCTGTTTCACTTTGGCTGGTTGGTTGAGGGTCATGGCCTTGCGGAACTCGGCGTTCGATTCGTCCGGCAGGTCACGCAGCGACAGGGCAATGCCTTTGCCCAGGCTGGCGATCAGGTTCAAGTACTCGCGACTGTTGGCCGGCTTGAAGAACTTTTGGGCCTCGGTCAGGGCGGGCCATCTCCGCAGGTTCTCGAGTTCGAACATGTCATACGCCTTGCCGTATGGCAGCTTCTTGCGAAGCTCTTCCGCCTCGGGCGATTTGTCGGCCAGGTCCTGCCGATGGTACAGCAAGGCCAGGTCAATCACGGCGTTGGTCACTTCGAGGTCGGACCGGATTTTGCCATCACTCAACAGTCGCTTCAGCAGGTCGCGCTCCGCCTTGGTCGGGTCGGGCGGCGGGGTGGTCGGTGTGGCGACTGCTTCCGGCGTTTTGCTCTCGGCGATAGGGGCGGTGCCCCAGTGGATGGCCGCGCCGACGGCGCCGGCCGCTGCCACCAGCAGCGCATAGACAGGCCAGCGCCACCAGCGGCCGGTCGAGGCCGGGGGCATGGCCATCGTCATCGACGATGCGGACATGCCGTGAATCGCCGGGTTCCCGGCACTCCTGTGGGTCAGCGTGATCTCCGACGCCGCGGTGACGGGAAGGTGGTCGCGCAGGCGGTTCAGGTCGCGCATCATCTCGCGGGGTGTCTGGTAGCGATCTTCGGGCTTCTTCGCCATCATCTTGTGAACGACGGCACAGAGATTGGGCGACAGATCGGGCCGGATGTCGCTGAGGGCGGGCGGCTGATTCTGCACGTGCTGCAAGGCGACTTCAAACGGCGTCTGCCCCTTGAACGGCGGTTCGCCGGCCATCATATGGAAGCAGGTAACACCGAAGGAGTAGATGTCCGACCGCGGGTCGACAACATGGCCCTGCACCTGTTCGGGGCTCATGTACAGCGGCGTGCCCATCGTCACGCCACTTTGCGTGATGTTCATCGGCTGATCGCCGACGAAGCAGCGCGACAGTCCGAAGTCGGCCACCTTCACTTCACCCTTGCGCGTGATCAGGATGTTCTCAGGCTTGATGTCGCGATGTACGAAGCCAAGTTCACTGGCCCGCTGCAATGCGGCGGAAACTTGCCGCATGATGTTGATGGCCACCGCAGGTTCGGGCGGGCCTTTGCGGTTGATGTAGTCGCGCAGGTTTCGGCCTTCGACATACTCCAGGGCCATGTAGTGCAGCCCATCCGATTCGCCGATGGCGTATACTTGCACGATGTTCGCATGGGTGACGCGGGCAACGGCCTCAGCTTCATGCTGAAAGCGCTGCAGGGCCGTGGCGTTGGCGGCCAGGTCAGTCCGCAGGATCTTGACGGCCACTTCGCGCTTCAGGCTGAGTTGTCGCGCGAGGTAGACCTGCCCCATGCCTCCGCTGCCGAGCCGGCGGATCAGTTGAAAGTCCCCCAGCGTGCGTCCGGCCAGATCGGCCGGACGTGGCAAGTCAGGCCGCGGCTTTTCAACCGGCGGCGTCGGGATATCGAGAGGATTTTCCATCAACAGACAATCTATCGCAACCGGATTGTGAGTTCCATCCCGAACTGGGTCACGTTGATGACGCAGTGAAGCCGCGACGCGCACCGGAGCGTTCGGGTAAACGCTCCAGTGCGCGTCGCGGCTTCACGGAATGGTGTGTCACTGTTGTCAATCATCGAAGAGGCGTTGCAATTCGAGGCGGTAGCAGGTGGTGTTGCCGTTGCCGGTGTAGAGGTACTTGCCGTCGGCGGAGAACGCCAGCGACTGGATGGCGGCATCGAACTGGCGGGCGACGACCAGCCGGCCGTTGAGCACGTTCCAGATCCGCAGGGTGCTGTCGTCGCTGGCGGAGGCCAGCCAACTGCCGTCCGGGCTGAACAGCACGCTGCCGATACGGTCCTGATGACCCGGCAGATTGAACACCTTCTTGAAGTCTTTCACTTCCCAGACCGCGACGGTCTGCGCCAGTGTGCCGGCGGCGATGAAGCGGCCGGACGGATCAAATGCGATGCTGGTCACGCCTTCATTGACGGTGGCAATCTTGTCCCGGGCATCGAGGTCCCAAAGGCACAGCGCGCCATCCGAGCCGCCGGTTGCGAGCCAGTCGAGGCCGCCGACGGCCAGCCAGTTCATCGTCGGGTGGAACGCCAGGGCTTCCAGCGTGCTCGATTCCGCCGCCTCGGGAATGACGAGGATCGCTTCGGGCACGCCCATCTTCCAGACCCAGACCAGCCCGTCGGTGACGCTGGCGCTGGCAAGCATCTGCGAATCGGGCGAGAAGGTCAGGTTGACGATCGGTCCGCGTGTGTGCTGCAGCGTTGCGTCGAGCGTGTGGGTCTCAAGGTTCCACAGCTTAATCTCGGGGGCCTGTCCGCTGGTGGCCAACCGCTTGCCGTCCGGGCTGGTGGCCACGGAAAGGACAGCTTCGCCCTGCGGAACCCACGCGGCTTCCGCTGATTCCTGCTCCCAACCCTGGATGGTCGAGCCTGCCGTACTGATCAGCGATTCGCCATTGACCAGCGCGATGCCGTGCCGGGCGCGCGGGCTGGGCCCGGCTACAAGGCGGCCTTCCTGCACGTCCCACAGATGGACGACGCGATCAACGCCGGCCGAAGCCAGTCGCGTGCCGTCGTTCGAGAAGGCGAGGGCTCTGATCTCCTCGGTGTGGCCCTGCAGAACGAACTGCACCCGGCCTGCCCGCGGATCCTGCCAGATGTGGATCGCGAAGTCGGAGTCGGCCACGGCCAGCGTCTTGCCGTCCTTCGAGTAGGCGAGCGTGTGTACCTGATCGGAATGGCTGTTGAGCAGCATCAACGGCTCGGCGGTCGTTGTGTCCCAGACGCGGGCGGTCGTGTCCCAGCCGGCGGAGATCAGGATGTCGCCCGACGGATGCCAGGCAAGCGCCGGGATCCGGTCCGAGTGGCCCTTCAGGGTCTTCAGTGCTTTGCGCGTCGCCAGATCCCAGATGTGAATCAGGCAATCTTCACCGGCCGAGGCCAGTTTGTCATTCTCGTAGTGAAACGAAAAGGCCGAGACCGACTTGCGATGGGCGTCCCACTTCGCAAGCAGTTTGCCGGAGAACGCGTCCCACATGTGGATGCTGCCGTCTTCATGCCCGCTGACAAGCGTCTTGCCATCGTGCGAGAAGTCGAGCGTCATCACCCAGGAGTCGCATTCGAGCTGGTGCCGCGAATTGCCGTTGATCACATTCCAGATCGTGACATTGTCGCTGCCCGAGGCGAGCAGCGTGGCATCGTGGTTGAACGCCCAGGTGGTTTCCAGGTCGCTGAGGAAATGCCTTGCCAGCAGTCGGCCATCGGCCGCCCACTGCCGCAGGACTCCCCCTTCTTCGATCGACCAGAGAGTATCGTCATCCGCGTAGGCCAGCGCGTGCACCTCGGTATCGGTGCGGAACAGTGGCTCGCCGTAGGTCTTATCTACGAAGGCGGGGGCACTATCGTAGTCGGCAATGATGTGGGGGAGGATGGTCGTCGACGACATGAGACGGGTCTCGTTGTATCTGGAGTCCATCCACGGAGAAGCACTCCGGTGACTTCCTGCCGGAATGACGGATGCGTTGAGGGGCCGCAACTGTTGATTAGGACGTATACAACCTACAACATGAATCTTCGGAAACCAAACCCCGACCGGTTCATTTTGACCCTTCATCAAAGTCATTCTGCCGGTTCTAGCGGTCGCACGGCCCGACTGGGAAAGCTGCAGCAACTATGCCGGATACGCGCCTGAGTGAATTTTCGTACATCAACTGGCTGCGAAAGCGGATTCCGAGTCATTCATCTGTCTTGATCGGGCCGGGCGACGACACCGCTGCGATGCGTGTTGACGGCAGTCGCCCGCTGCTGATCACGACCGACATGCTGATGGAAGGAAGCTGCTTCCTGCTGCGTGACGCCGGGGCGCATGCCGTTGGTCGCAAAGCACTTGCGGTGAACCTGAGCGACATCGCCGCGATGGCGGGCCGACCGACGGCGGCAGTGGTGAGTCTCGGGCTGCCGCGGGAAGGCGGACGAGCGATCGCGGAGGGGCTGTTCGAGGGGATGCGCGAAATCGCGGAGCAGTTTGATGTGCCGATCGTCGGCGGGGACACGAACAGTTGGTCCGGTGAGCTGGTTGTATCCGTAACGGTGCTCGGCGAAGCAACGGGAAGCGGTCCGGTCAGGCGCAATGGCGCGCGGCCGGGTGACGCGATCTTCGTTACCGGTGCGCTGGGGGGCAGCATCCGCGGCAAACACCTCGATTTCGTGCCGCGTGTACGCGAATCACAGCTACTGCATGCGATGGTGGGCCTGAGTGCGATGATCGACATCAGTGATGGCTTATCACGTGATCTGCATCACCTTTGCGAAGAGAGCGGCTGCGGAGCGCTGCTGGATTCCGCCGCCGTTCCGATCAGTGATGCCGCAATTGAGCTGGCGGCAACATCAGGAAAGTCACCATTGGAACATGCGCTGGGTGACGGCGAAGATTTCGAACTGCTGTTCTGCGTCGGTGCGGAAGACGGCGAACGCCTGCGACAGCATTCCCCCGTCCCGGTGTGGCAGATCGGCGTGATGACGGAACAGGGTGTGGCGTTGATGCGAGACGGAACACGCCACGTATTGCCGATCATGGGATACGAACATCAGCTGGCCCATTCCTGAGTCGTCGCAGGGTCGGTCATTCTCACGGGGCTGGCGCTACTCTGACGTGACATGCGCACTGGTTCTCACCAGCTCAGTCGGTCATTATCACCCGTTTGGCAGTCATTCTCACCGTTTGGACGTCATTATCACCCTTTGGGCGTCATTATCACCGTTTCGACCTCTCTCTCATCGAGGGTGTGGAGGGAATGAGAACGACCACCTTCAGCCAGGCAAAACGGTGTCTTCAATCCCGCGTCAGGCCATCAATGGCCAGATCAATCCCGCGAACGTGGTGCAGGCACCAATGGTCACGGCAAACAGGCCGATCATCAGAGAGAAGAAGGCCGGACCATCGCCGATGACTTTGCCGTGCGATCGGTCGAGCGAGCGCACCGAGTGCCCGCCAAGGAGCGCGGCAAACGCCCCGAGCGCGATCGGCAGCAGCGAGAAGCCGATCGCCGGCAGCCAGCGCACGTTTCCCTGTTCAACGGGGAAACGCAGCGTGTTCCAGGGGTTGTAAACGCCGACGATGGCCAGCAACACGGCCACGAGCGCAATAGCGAGTGCCGTCACCGCCTCGGCGGAGACCGGCTTCTTGACGCGACGCATGGAGAGCCTCTTTCGAGAATGCGTGGGAGTCTGCCAATTGAAAAAGAGAGTACACGCTGGCAATCCGCGGTGCAAGCGGTAGACTGGTCCGATTCATTCTCTCCATGGAAATTCCCGCATGGGCCCTCCTGCCGGCGACACCTCTCCATCGACCACGGGCGCGACCGGTTCGTCGTCATGGAAGTGGGGTATCTGCGTCCTGCTGCTGCTGGCGACCACACTCAACTACATGGACCGCCAGGCACTGTCGCAGACGGCCAAGCAGATCCGCTCCGCCTTCAGTCTCGATGCCCAGCAGTACAGTTATTTGGGCGGCGTCTTCAACATCGGCTTCGGCATCGGAGCGCTCACGTTCGGCTACCTCGTCGACAAAGGCAACCTGCGTTGGATCTATGCAGGGCTGGTGCTTGCCTGGTCGGCTGTCGGCTTCGCCACCGGCTATGTCAGCTTCTTCTGGCAGTTGCTGATCTGCCGCTTGCTGCTTGGCATCTTCGAAGCGGGCAACTGGCCCTGCGGCATCATGACGGTCAAGCGCGTCCTTAAGCCGGAAGAACGCTCGCTGGGCAACGGAATGTTTCAGAGTGGGACGGCGCTTGGGGCCATCCTGATTCCCCTGGTTGTGGTCGCCTGCTACAACTTCGCCGGCGCGGACAATCCACTCTGGTGGCAGATTCCCTTTCGTGTCATCGGCGTGATCGGCCTCGTTTGGGTTGCTGCCTGGCTGTGGCTGGTGAAGCCCGAGCGCATCGCGCCCGCTCCGCTGCCTGTGCAGACGGCGGAGAACCGCGACTCCTACTGGGACTTGTGGAGAGACCGTCGCTTCTACGTGATGATCGTCGTCATCATTGGCGTCAACGCCCCGTGGCGCACCTGCGGCGAGTGGCTGCCGCAGTTCCTCGACAAGGAAAAAGGGTACGACGTCTCCTCGGTGCAGTACATCTCCAGCGCGTTCTACCTCGCTGCCGATGCCGGGGCGATCGGCTCGGGTCTGATCACCTTGTGGCTGGTCCGCCGCGGCCGATCGCTGTACTCGGGGCGGATGGTGTCGCTCGTCATCTGCGTCGCACTGACGTTGCTGCTGCTGCTGGCGATTGTATTGCCGAAGGGGCCGCTACTGATCGTCGTGCTGCTGCTGATCGCCTTCGGCACGCTCGGATCGTTCTCGACATACTTCGCCTTCAGCCAGGAAATCTCGGCCCGGCATCAGGGAAAAGTGACGGGGACGCTGGGGTTGATCAACTCGATCGCCATGGGGACGTTAGTGGTTGCCCAGGGCAACATGATCAAGACATCGGGCGAATCGTACGCACTGGCCCTTGGGTTGACTGCGGTTGCGCCAGTCTTTGCCGTCGTGGCGATCGCCCTGTTCTGGAACCCGCGTAAACCGAAGGTCGAGGGCGTGGCCGCGGGTGTCTGATGCCCCGCAACGCGGCAAGCCGGTCGCCGGAATCACGCTGCCATGGACGATTCGGCATCTGGTGCGGACAATGGTCCACCATGCACGCAAACATTCGTGAGGAACTCCAGATCATGTCGCAACCGCTTGCCAACCGCTTCGCCGAGTACGCCGCCGGGCTTCGCTTCGAGGACCTTTCCCCGGCCGCGATCCACGAGACCAAACGCCGACTGATCGATTCGTTCGCCACCGCCGTGGGCGCAATGCCGTCGGAAGCGTACGCCATCGCGAAGAAGGGGGCCTCGCGCGTGCACGGCCATCCCGGGGCCACCGTGCTGGGCGGCGGCAAGTCGAGCCCCGAATGGGCGACGTTCGTCAACGGCCTCTTGATCCGCTACCTCGATTTCAATGATACCTATCTGTCTCTGGAACCGGCCCACCCGAGCGACAACCTCGCCCCGGTGTTGGCTGTCGGCGAAGCGTATCAGTGCTCCGGCAAAGAGATGATCACCGCCGCGGTGCTTGCCTACGAGATCCAGTGCCGGCTGTGCGACGCCTGCAGCCTGCGCAAGCAAGGGGTTGACCATGTTACCTACGGGGCACTCTCGTCCGCACTCGCGGCCGGAAAGCTGATGAAGCTCGACGTCCCGCGACTGACGCATACCGTTGGCATTGCCGGCGTCTGCAACACTGCCCTGCGGCAGACACGCTCAGGCGAACTCAGCTACTGGAAAGGCTGTGCGTTCGCCAATGCTGCACGCAACGGCGTCTTCGCGGCTACCGTGGCCGGCGACGGCATGACCGGCCCGGCCCCGATCTTTGAAGGTGATCTCGGCTTCATGATGCTCGTTTCGCGTGACAATTTCACGGTTGCCCCGATGGGCGCGGAGAAGGGCGGCGCGGCCGACTTCATGATCAACAAGACTTACATCAAGTTCTGGCCGGCCGAGTATCACTCGCAAAGCGCGATCGATGCCGCCCTGCAACTCCGCACTGAGATCGGCGACGTCTCGAAGGTTGCCTCGGTCGACATCTTCACGTTCGAGGCCTCGTACAACATCATCGGCAAGTACAAGGAAGCGTGGGCGCCCAAGACTCGCGAAACTGCCGATCACAGCCTGCCCTACTGCACCGCGATCGCGCTGCTCGACGGCGATGTCTATCTCGAACAGTTCGATCCGGAGCGTTTCACGTCGCCTGATGTCCTGCAACTGCTGACGAAGGTGAAAGTACACCTCGACGAAGCCCTGACGCCGCGATACCCCAACGGTATTCCCAACCGGATCGTGGTGAAACTGACCGACGGTCGGACCCTGACCCGCGAGGTCGAATTCCCGCGTGGCCACGCCGGCAACCCGATGACCGACGAGGAAGTGGTCGCCAAGTTCCGCCGCAGCGTCGAGCCGACGTACGGCAAGGACAAGACCGACCGGATCCTCGACCGCTGCTGGGACTTCGACAAGATCACGGATGTAAGCGAACTGCTGGCCATCTTCGCATAGGCTGAACAATCAGAGCCCGAGCGCCAGCGAGGGACGAATATCATGCGGGGGCGCAAGCCATGAGCGCGTTGTATATCGGATTGGATGTAGGCGGCACAACGATGAAGGCCTGCGTCGTCGACAGTTTGGGCCACGCCGCCACGTCGGTCGTGATGCCGACCGAGCCGCAACGCGGGCAGGAACAGGGTCTGGCGACCATGTGCGAGACGATCCGCCGGGCGGCGTCCGCGGCAAACAAGACGATGGCCGACATCGCCGGCATCGGTGTCGCCACGCCGGGGACGATGGATATTCAGGCCGGGCTGATCCTCGATCCCCCGAACCTGAAGCCGTGGCGCAACGTGCCGGTGAAGCAGTTCGTGCACGAGACCTTCAAGATCCCGACGGCTTTTCAGAACGACGCCAACGCGGCCGCCTACGGCGAATACTGGGTCGGTGCCGGGCGCGAAGTAAAGAGCATGGTGCTGTTCACGCTGGGGACGGGCGTCGGCGGCGGCATCATCATCGAGGACAAAGTGCTGGAAGGCCAGCACAGCCACGGCGGCGAGATCGGCCACATGAAGATCGCCTACGAGAATGGCCGACTGTGCGGTTGCGGTCGGCTCGGCTGTCTCGAAGCGTATGCCAGTGCCACGGCGGTGGTAAAACGTGCCCGTGAAGCGCTGAAGGACGATGCCGGGTCAGTGTTGCACAAACTGCAGATGGAAGGCGGCGAGGAGTTTTCATCACGCGGCATCTTCGACGCCGCCGAGCATGGCGACAGCCTGGCCGCGAAGATCGTGGACGAAACTGCCTTCTTCCTGGGCGTCGGCGCAATGAACATGATGCACACGATCGACCCCGATGCGATCGTCTTCGCCGGCGGCATGACCCATGCGGGCGAACCGTTCCTCGACAAGATTAAACATTACATCCACCAGTTGGCCTTTCCCGTTCCGGCCGCCAAAACGCTGGTGAGGTATGCGCAGTTGGGGAGCGACGCTGGCTACTACGGCGCTGCGGCGTGTGCGAAGTATCTGGTGGAGGGGAAGTTGTAAAACTGGTTAGCGTGCATCCCGAAGGGATAGACGTATTGGCGTCGTGCATCCCTTCGGGACGCACGCTAACATCGTCGTTGTAATCACGTCCCTGCCGGCTTCTCACGCAGGATGCGGTTCATGTTCTTCTTGTATGCCTCGTCCCCCGGTTGGCCGTAGGGGTTGACATTCATCAGCCGGCCTTCGACCACCGTGGCCAGCATCAGCATCTGCATCAACTGACCCATGGTGTGTTCGGAAAGAACCGGCAGCACGATGTCTGTCGTCGGGCGGGCCGCATCATAATAAGCCTGATTCGTCCCCTTCATCGCAGCGGCCTGCACATCGGCCAGCGTTTTGCGCGACAGGGCGTTCAGGTCGTCCTCGTTGCGGTCGGCCATGCCGATGTGGAACGGGGCGTGCTTCGTTGTCTTCACCGACAGATTGTTGATGATCTTGTCCCGCGTGCCGTCTTGGTGCTGCTGGCCGCGCGAATGCAGGTCGCGCGATTGCACCACGGTCATCGGCGTGGGGCCCCGGCCCTGCTTGCCCAGCGATTCGGACAGCAACTGGTCGTACCACATACCCAGCGATTCCAGCCTCTTCGACCAGACCGCCATCACACGCGTCTGCTTGTCGAACTCCTCTGCCATCAGGTAGTTGACGGCCGCGTACTGCAGCACCGGGTTTCGCTCAAACGGCTCTTCAAGGAACCGCCGAGTCATCGCCGCCGCCCCCAGGAGCAGGGCGCGGACGTCCAGACCCATCAGCGCGGCTGGCACCAGGCCGACGCCGGTGAAGACCGAATAGCGGCCGCCGACGTTGTCGGGGATGTTCAGGATCTCTTCATCCTTGTAACCGTCAGCCTTGCACAGGTCTCGCAGCTTGCCGGTCAGCCCTGTGACCGGAATGATGTTCGCCCGAAGTTTGTCGGGACCCGAACCATAATAACGCGACAGTTCCGCACGGATGATGCGGTAGGCGGCTGCCGTTTCGAGCGTCCCGCCTGACTTGCTGATGACGACTGCGCCCCACCGTTCATCGCGAATCTCGGGATCGACGCAGTTATTCTCCAGGAGGTCGAGCAGATCCTGCAGTGTGTCGTTGTCGACGTTGTTACCTTCAAAGTAGATGCGTGGCCGACCCATGCGCATCCGCGGCGGCAATTCGTTGTGGTAGCTGTGGCACAAGGCATCGAACAGCGCCCGCGCCCCGAGGTACGAGCCGCCGATGCCGAGGATGACGACGCGGTCGACCGAATCGCGCAGCTTCTGCGCCTGGGCCATGATACGGCCCAGTTCGCTGACTTCACCCTTGCGCCGATGCTGGTCAAGCAGCCGTTGCGGCAGGTCAATGAACCCGGCATCCAGCGGTTTGAACTTCGGCGGGACGTTTACCATCTCCCGCTCGGAAGCCACCTGCATGCGCACGGCCACCAGCGACTGCTTCAATGAGTCGAGGCGCTCTGATGTAAGAAAGTTCAGTGTCTGGAGTTCAGTCAGGGGCGACCACGATTCGGAACCGGGCGCGATGAGTCCCTGGTAGCTGAACTCGATCGATTCGTCGGGAAGCTGCATAAACTGCTTCAGATGGAGTAAGTCGGTTACAGCCACGCTAGGCGAATTCAACACGGGCCACAATGCCTTTGCCATAC
>Ga0105047_10014106_pt1 | contig 12704 bp, 13 predicted proteins | sample MAT04_FD_78384 | JGI IMG/M metagenome (GOLD analysis project Ga0105047, IMG submission 78384) | Freshwater microbial communities from Lake Fryxell liftoff mats and glacier meltwater in Antarctica - MAT-04 (megahit assembly) | ecosystem: Environmental > Aquatic > Freshwater > Ice > Liftoff... | reverse complement strand
TTAGAGCTTGAGATGTCCGCTTAGGGCCAACAGCCGACATCAAGGTACTGCATAAAACCTGCCAATCTGACGGTGTCAGGCCATACGCAACGCTAATTCGACAAAGCGCTTGGCTATAGTCTGTAAAGCGGTTCGCGCCTTCTTGAGTTCGCCCGGCTTACCGATTTGTAAGCAACAAGACAGCAACGCGTAAAGGCTGACATGTAAGGTTCCTATCATCTTCGGATCTATTCCAGAGTCGGGAGAAGGACAGAGCATGGCCCACGCAATAAGAATTGACCGACTCACCAAGCGCTATGGCAGTTTTGTGGCGCTCGATAACCTCTCTTTGGAAATTCAGCAGGGTGAGGTGTTTGGTTTCCTTGGACACAATGGCGCAGGCAAAACGACAACCATCAATATTCTCACCACCTTGCTGGCCCCGACATCCGGCAGTGCCAGCGTTTGTGATTGTGATGTTGTAGGGCAAAGCATGAAGGCGCGTGGCCATATTGGCTATGTACCCGAAAATGTACGACTCTATGATTCAATGACAGCCCTCGAAAACCTGCTGTTCTTCGCCAAGCTGTCGGGCGTTGTCGAACCCCGCGAGCGCATCGACGCCACCCTTGCGATACTCGACTGCGCGGAACTTTCGAGCAAACGCGTAGGTGATATGTCAAAGGGGCAATTGCAGCGTATTGGCCTGGCGCAGGCCATTCTTCACCGTCCCGATGTCCTCTTTCTTGATGAACCGACATCCGGCCTCGATCCGCTTGGCATCAAGACCCTCCGTGACCTCATCGTGAAACTGAACCGCGAGCTCGGCATGACGATATTCATGAACACGCATCTGATCAGCGAAGTTTCCAAAACCTGCACCTCTATTGCGGTTCTGAACCAAGGCAGGCTTGCTTATCATGACAGGATTGAGGGTGTTCTTGCCCGCTTCAAGGACGATCAGACACTTGAGGACCTTTACTTGTCGCTCAATGGAACCCGGGCAGCCTGATTTATGGTATTCCCTCCGCCATCAACTTCGGAAATAGCCCGGCTTTCGGCAAATTTTGCCTTAAAAGCCGGAGCCCGCGACAATACCGTGGTGTTGCTGACACTGCTGTTTTTTATCATGGTTCTGGTTTCAGCCTATCTCGGCTGGTCGGCAACCGATACGGTCAACGCCATTTATGCCAAGACCATTCCCGTGCTTCTGGCACACGGCAAACCCATTCCGCCCAATCCGGTTGGTGATACGCCGGTGCTGTCGCTTTTTCGCAATATGGTGACCTACGTGGGGCTGCTAGGCGCTCTGGCTGCGTTGGTGCTCGGACATCAAACCGTGGCAGCCGACCGCAAAGGCGGTGTCATGCCCCTTCTGTTCAGCAGGCCTGTGAGCCGCACCGGGATCGCGCTGGGAAAAATCGCCGCAATCATATTCTCGATTGCAGCGGCCCTGGCTGCTGCCGGATTGGTCAATGCCCTCACCATGCTGATGCTTCCGGGCCTGAGCCTGACGGGAACCGTCTGGCTGGGCCTCCTCATGTTCTATGGTGTCTCCGCGCTCTACATGGTTGCTTTCGGCCTGCTGGGTGCAGTTAGCGCAGCAGCCTTCAAGACGGAATCGATGGCGCTGCTGGTTCCTATCACAATCTGGCTGGCGCTGACATTTATCGTTCCCCAGATGACCGCCAACATCGGGCCCATGGCCGCACTCAATCCGCAGAGCGCCAATCTTGTGGTCCCCACCGGCACCTTCTTTGACATTGCATCAGCAATTTTGGGGCCGGTTTCAATTGCGGAATCCTACCGCTACCTGGCCTCATCAATTCTCGAAATTACCCCGGGTGCTGGCCGAACAACGGTTGAAGGCGCGCTGTTGGCGCTGATCCTTGCAAACCTTGCCTTGGCATGGGCGTTTATCCTGACAGTGAAAAAGTTTGATGCCTGCAGGAGCACTTATCGTGATTAGCAGGACTTCGCAGATTTCAACGATTGCGGCCAAGGAAATCAGTGATGCCTTGCATGCCCACCTGCTCACGTTGCTGACAGGATTTCTGGTTGCAGCCGCTCTTGTCTCGCTCTCTGTATCGGCCGTTGCGCTGCATGGCGAATATTTGATCTACATTGAATCCCGCGATCTGCTCATTTCATTGGGAAAACCGGTTGCCGATCTTGTGGCGCCGGCCTTTTATCCGCTCAAGCTCCTGCGCGGGTTTGTCGAACACGCCGAAATCATAGGTGCGGTCCTGGGGATTGTGTTGGGTTACCGTGCCGCAGCGTTGGAGCGTGGGCACTCGACACTCGCGCTGATCTTAACACGGCCTTTAAGTCAGGTCACGTTTCTGGGCGGCAAGCTCGCCGGGAATGCGGCCCTCATCGTGACCGCCCTGGCAATTACCTTTATAATTGGCACGCTTACCCTGTCTACCGTCAGCGGTGTAGGACTTGGCGCCACAGACATATTCCGCATTACCATCGTGTTTGCCGCCGCCAGTCTTTATGTCATCAATTTCTTTCTGCTCGGCTTCATTCTTGCCCTTAGCATCAAACGGTTGCCAACCGCCTTGCTTGTTGCCTTTGCCATCTGGCTTTCACTGGTGCTGATCGCACCGCAAATTGGCGATACGATGGACCCGGACAACCAGGTGGCGGGCGGCGTGTTTCGCAAGCTCGACATTGCCAAGCCTGATGAGAAGGAAATCCTCAAGTCCTTTGCCACCTACGAAACGATCCGGGACAGCATCGAACAGGCCTCGCCCGCCAAGCATTTTGAGCGCCTCAGCTTTGCGGTTCTTGGCATCAAGGACATCTACAACGGCCAACCCCTTGGTGACATCATCAAGGACCGGATGGCAGATGTCTGGTGGCTTCTTGTAACATTCGCTGCCCTTGCAGGCCTGCTCTTTCTGCGCCCCCTCAACTTAACCCGACTGACAAAGGAGTAGTTCATGCTCACATTCAATTCACGAAACTTGGCAACCCTTGCTTTCATCATCGCACTTGGCAATTCAGTACTTCCGGCAATGGCCGCGACGGATACCGATGGCGATGGAATCCCCGATGCCGCCGAACCGGTTCTGGGCACGGATCCCATGAACGCCGATACGGACGGGGACGGTGTCAAAGACCTGGCCGATAAGCAGCCACTTTTCGCCGAGAATCCCATCGCGCAAACAGGTAATCCTAAGGGCTTTACCTTCACTGCCAAGGTTGAAGACAATTTTGACCCGGCGACCAAAAAGGACGTGCCTGACCACCTTGAACTGGAAGTGAAAAATACCTCCGCCGAGGCCTTGAACGATCTTGTCATGTTTTATTCGATGAATGACGACGGGACCGGGAAAATTGAATCCTATTACAAGCCTTTGCCGGACATAACCGTCAAGGCAGGAAAAACAGTTACCCTTAATTTTGATGACACGGGCCTGCCGGGGCATTTCCGCGATAACCCGAACTCCGGCTACCATACGTCTCAAAATGCCAAAACCTTCACCGTTCAGCTCGCGGCTGCGGGTTATGCGCCGGTGCAGATTGAATTCAAGAAGGACAAGGGCGGCGCAGAGCAGGCCGACTGAGCCGCGGAATTCGACCCGCTTGGTCATGATGGGCAGCCAACTGTATAATCATCTGCGTTCATGGTAACGAAATGGCCAAACAGCTTGAACACCCGAAAGGTGCCTATGAAAGTGACCAATACCTTTCTACAGGACTTTCCCGGAAACGGAACGGAATGAAACTGCTTCTGATTGAAGATGATGTGCGCATGGCCGAGTTCATTCTGCGTGGCCTCAAGGAGCATGGCCATGTCGCGGACCATGCGGCAAATGGCAAGGATGGATTGTTTCTCGCCGCCAGCGAGAAATATGATGCCGTTATCGCCGACCGCATGCTACCGGGACTGGACGGCCTCAGCATCGTGAAGATGTTACGCTCAACCGGTAATCATGTACCCACGCTCTTTCTGACAACAATGGGCGGTATTGATGACCGCGTTGAGGGATTGGAAGCGGGCGCGGATGATTATCTCGTGAAGCCATTTGCATTTGCCGAACTGTTAGCCAGGCTTGGCGCCCTCATGCGGCGCCCGCCGGTCAATGATGTTAAGACCACTCTCCGTGTCGGCGAGCTGGAGATTGACCTTTTGAAGCGCATCGTCATGCGCGCGGGCAAGACCGTCGACCTTCAGCCGCAGGAATTCAAGCTGCTGGAATATCTCATGCGCAGCGAGGGGCGCATTGTCACACGCACCATGCTGCTTGAGAATGTCTGGGATTTTCACTTCGACCCGCAAACCAGCGTTGTCGAAACCCATATCAGCCGCCTGCGGGCAAAGATAGACAAGGGGTTTGGCACGGAAATGCTGAAGACTATGCGCGGCGTGGGATATTCCCTCCGTGCTTAGCAAGCGACTTTTCAAGACGGCCAGCTTTCAACTGACTGTGTTTTTCAGCCTGATTTTTGCGTTTTGTTTCATGTCGCTTCTGGTCGTCACCTATTTGACGACCACAACCGCCCTTCGGGGCCAGATGCAATCGGAAATTCGTGCCCAGCTTGCCGTCATGGCGCATGAAGCACAGTCCGACGGCATCGCAACTATTATTCAGGATATCCAGGAACGGACCACGCCTTCAGACCGGCAAGCCGAGTATTACTATTTGAGTGACAACAAGGGCAAGAAGCTTGCCGGAAACCTTGACGGAATCACAATGCAGGAGGGATGGCAAGAATCCGGATTAAGCGATTCAGTAATTGCAAAGCCGGATGGCGACGCTGATGATGACCACCAGATCTGGGGCCAAGGCGTCTATTTGTCCGACGGCTCGTTTCTCCTTGTGGGGCAAGACGCCTTTCGCGTGCTTTCAGCCCAGGAGTCCATTATCAATTCATTTGCCTGGTCCTCTGGTATAGCGCTTATGCTAGCAGTACTCGCGGGCTTGGCTGTCAGCCGGGGATTCTTGCACCGCATTGACGATATCAACAACACGAGCCTCGCGATCATCGATGGCCGGTTGAAGGAAAGAATACCCGTCCGCGGCACGTCGGATGAGATCGACCGGCTGTCGGCCAATCTCAACCGCCTTTTCGACAGCAACCAATCGCTCTTGGAAAGCCTCAAGCAAGTCAGCGCCAACATCGCCCATGATTTGAGAACGCCCCTGAGCCGCTTGCGCCAAGGCCTTGAGGAAGCCCGATCGAAAACCGGCGACAGTAAAGCCTATGCCGCCGCCATAGATGCCGCTGTCATCGAATCCGATCAGCTTTTGGCAACGTTTACGGCGCTGCTGCGCATAGCCCAAATTGAGTCGGGATCACGAAAAGCTGGATTCAAAACGATCAGCCTGACCAGCATTTTTGAACGTGTGGCGGGGGCTTATCGGGCTGTGGCGGAAGATCAAGGCAAGGAGCTGGCCACCACGCTGGAACCGGAAATTGAATTTCATGGCGACGGCGAGCTTTTGCTCCAGATGATTGCCAATCTCACGGAGAACGCCATCCGGCATACGCCGTTGGGTACGCGCATAGTCCTTACGCTGGAAAATTCGGATCGGGGCATAGCAGCCACGGTTGCGGATTCAGGCCCCGGCATTCCCGCTGATCTTCGGGACAAGGTGTTTGAACATTTTTACCGGCTGGATACGGGCCGCGCTGCCGCCGGAAATGGCCTTGGCCTTTCTCTCGTATCGGCCATCGCAAACCTTCATGGGATACGCGTTTCGCTAAATGACAATAGGCCCGGCCTTCTGGTGACGTTAGTTTTCCCCGGGCATTAATTTCCCAGGGGAATGCTTTTGCCAAATTCCGACGAGAGTCTAAGACCGACGATTTGCACATCCTCGCCGTCGGCGCGGTCAAAGGTATAGCCAGCACCAACCGACCAGGTTTCGCCGATCATGCTGATGGATTCACCCAGGACATACATGGCTGTTGCATCCACAAGATATTCGGAAGAGTCTGGTCCTCCGGCGATAAGTTCCGTCTGCTGCGAATAGGCCACGGAATAGGTGGCCGGTCCTGTCTCAATTGCGGCTGATCCGGTCAAGGCAACCGCGTCGTCAGCCGAGCCTTCGAAATTGTTGAACCATGCGGCTTCGCCGAAAAGCCTGAGGGTTGTCTCTTCGCTGATGGAAATAGACTTGTTCAGGCTGCCAAGAATGCCGAGTTCGTTGCCATCGCTGCCCTCGCCACCCTTCTGGTAACGTGCGGCAAGCTGGTAGCCAAAGCTGCCCTCGTCATAGCAACTGTCAACTTCCGCGCCGAGGCAACCATCCAGCGCCACGGCAACCGATGAAATACCTTTGGTGTTGCCCGCCCCGCCATCATCCAGTCTTGTGCGGCCTCGGTTATTGAACAGTGATTCGCTCAGTATCGATCGATCTACGGTAAAGGCGCTTGCCTGCAACTGGTTGGAAAGGCCCGCCGCCTCAAAATTAAAACCAGCTCCGCCGCCGAGGCGTTCGGCTAACTCATAGTTCTCGGCCAGGTCAATGCCATGAAGACCCGGCGTCACATCCCAGGCCCGACCAAAGGCCGGATGAATCTTACCTCCCCAGATGCTAAAGTCCCCGAAATCATACTGCGCTTGCAAGACATCGACATACGTGCCGGTTCCGCTGAAAATCTGGTTCTTGCCGGGTTCCGGGTCGATCACCGGCTCGGAAATGATATTGGCAATGAACGACAGCCCATCAGTGGCCTTGAGATCAAAATAATTCTCCGATTTTGGACTGAGAAGATAGGAATCTCCAATTGCGCCGTCACTGGGGTGAACCCACGCCCCGTTGAGTTCAAATGTGCTTGCGTATTCGAGGCAGGGACCTGAGCATTCTTCGGGAGACGTCGCGTCCGCCGCTTTTACTTGAGCCATGGGGAGTGCGGAAACGGCGATAATTCCTAAAAGCAGGGTGGGGCGCATGAGGGACTCCAGTTGGACGGCGGCGCAATGAATTCGCCCTTTCCCTCGTAAGGTCTCGACCTTACCCAATTTGGGCCGCAGGATTACAAAAATGTATAGAAGCCTGATGTGATAAACCGATTCTCAAAACCGGAATTTAACATTTTGCGCGGCCCTCGCGATCATATCCTTTCCGGCAGCTTCATTCGCTGATACAAGGTTTTAAGGTGAAGATTCATGAGTTCGCCAAAGCGCGTCTGGCCCGCCGGCATGTCGTGGACGCGCTGCAAGAACATGACATCCAGATTGGAGTTTCCTTCAAGCACAACAGGGCCGATGTTGGTTAGCGCAATATCCCAGCCTATAATCACACGATGCGGAAATGCGGCGTGGGTCGAAATAGCGGTCTTCCTGATAGCATCCCATTCGGAAAGCACCCGACCCTTGATCGGCGCATCCGTGACCGGATGCCGTTCATAGCGGAGATGGGCGGTTTTGAAATTGTCCCCGGTAAAGAGCCCCATCTCCCCGCTCACGAGATCGATCGGCGCTGCATATTCTCCATCTGGCAAATGCTGCCAATGCGGTTCAAGTATGGACAGAAGGCGCAGCATCGCGAGCGCCACCTCCGGTTTTTGCTGTTCGTTGATACACGTAACGACTCGGATAGTAATCAGCGAATCCAAGGCGAGGTCGGATATGGAGGGATGGTTTTCGAGCCATGGCTGCACCAGCATAGGCCTCACGGACGAAGCCCTCTTCAATACCGCAATAACTCCCTCGAGATCAAATTGCTGGTCGTCTTTGTCTGCGTAACGGCCAGGAGAGACGTAACGAAACGTCATTGTGTGTTTTGCTCCTATGCCTTTTTGCGGCTTGCAGAAGAGACTTGTTGCAAGATCATCTGGGTGACCATGTAATTCAACCGTGTCGACGTTCACCGTTAACAGCTTCTTCGGATGCGGAATGCAAAATTTTTCGCAGCATTCGGCAAAAAAAGCCTTATCGCTCATTTCGTTTACTAGGAACGGGTTTGGTGTGAGCTTGTTAAGCGCACCCAAAAGTCCATTCTTGGTTTCGAACCGCGTCAGGTAGTGCCGCACATCTCTCAGCCTAGCTGCTTTGTAAAAATCCTGGGCATAGTAGCTGGGCGGATCAATGCCATTCTTGAACCACAGTCCGGTCATCTCGACGATTTGCGAAGTGAGCGTTTTTCCCGTGGCTTTACTGAGCGAGCGGCCAGCCGTGAGCATTAACCAGAACATAACCAAAAACACGGTGGCTTCACGAAAAACGGGATAGTAGGAGATTGCGACGGGCGGATACCGTTGTGAGCGGATCAGATTACATTCCTCACATATCTGCCTGGCATTGGACCCGACGAACAAGCCGCTGATTCTGCCATTGGATCTACCTGAAAATGTCGGGGACGTGAGTTCACCCGCAATTGCGGCGTGGGAAAATGCCAGGCTGATGATGTAGAACGCGATGCAGAGAATTTCTGCGAACTGTGCCAGAAATTTTATCCCGGATGGGAATGCCAGACCAAAAGCCTGGCCACCTTCCGCTGCTTCCGACACAAGCGCAAATGCCTCAAAGACCACAAGAGCCTGCAGGCTTCGCGCGGCCCACACGTGTTTCCTTGGCAATTTGGCCAAAACAAAGAGTGCCGCCGCCACGACCACCGCAAGCACGGCATTGAACACGCCTTCGGCAATTTGAAACGAGCCCGAATTCCACAATTGCCCCTTGTCGGCAAACCAGCCGGATAATTCGGAAACGAGAATTGCCGCGATTGCTCCAGCACCAATTGGCAAATGTGGTTCCGATACTTTTTCCCGCGCATTGGCAATAAGGCCTGTAAAACTTCCCGCAAAACCGGCGGCCAAGGCGATCCACAATGCAAGGTCCATGGGCGACATCGCTGAGCTCGCCCAGCCCGGAAACGCGATCTGTGCCGCCGCGCCCACACCCGCATACACTAGGGCAAGCGAAAGGTAAGCCCCGATGTTGACTGGTGAAAGAGCCGTCCAAGTATCCGGAGGTGATCTCATTTTATCTTTATTTGCGGGCTGGCAATGCGCACAGCGAGCAACAATTAGCGGGCGCAGGTTACCGAATTTGGGCCGCCGGATTACAAAAAAGTATGGTTACGAACAATGCCGTGTAAGGGGCGCGGCTTAAAAGCAAGCGCACTGGAGGCGGGCAGTCACGCCGCAAGACCTCCGGCATTTTAGCGCCCGGGCCCCCGGCCCCGGCAATTCGGAGTATCCCCCATGAAGAAGCTTATTCTCGCAACTGCCCTTGTTTCCGCTGTCGTAGCCGCTGGATTTGTGCCTTTGGCCTCTGCCGCACCTGTCCCCTGCGAAGACATGCTTAAGACCCTCACTGAGACCTTGAAGACGGCTAAACTTAACGATGCGGACATCAAGGCGGTCACCGAGCTTCAGACGAAGGGCACCGAGCGCTGCAATGCCGACGACGACAAGCGCGCTGATGCTTTCTTCACCGATGCCCTGAAGCTTGCTGGCAAGAAGTGAGTCCACAGATGATGACCTTGGACACTGGAGAATATCGATCAAAACTGGCGGAAACGGCAGCAAAACCGCCAATTCTGTTTAACCGGGTGCCCAAGGTCACCGTCGACTTCTGGCTGATCAAGCTCATGGCCGTCACAATGGGCGAAACCGCAGCCGATTATCTCGCGGTCAACATGGGGTTGGGCCTCACCACAACCTCCCTCATCATGAGTGCCATTCTCCTCGTGGCAGTATTTCTACAGTTCGCCCAGAAGAAATACGTACCGTGGGCCTATTGGCTGGCGGTTGTCCTCATCAGCATCGTCGGCACACTTATCACCGACAATCTTGTGGACAATTTTGGTGTGCCGCTAGTGACGACGACCATCGTCTTCAGCATCGCCCTGCTGGCAACGTTTGCCCTCTGGTACGCCTCTGAAAAGACCCTTTCAATCCACACCATCTTCACGACACGGCGCGAGGTCTATTATTGGCTGGCCATCCTCTTCACCTTTTCGCTGGGCACTGCGGCCGGCGACCTCGTTGCTGAACACTTTGAACTCGGTTATCTCACCACTGGGCTTCTTTTCGCCGGAATCATCGCCGCAATTGCTTTTGCCTACTACGTGCTGAAGATAGACGGAATTCTGGCTTTCTGGCTGGCCTATATCCTGACACGGCCACTGGGCGCGTCCTTCGGCGACCTGCTCTCGCAGCCCCAAGAGTATGGCGGGCTTGGATTCGGGACAATCATTACCAGCGCGCTATTTTTGATCACCATTGTAGTCATAGTCGGCTACATGACATTCACCCGTGATGGCAACGAAACATTGGCAGCCGGAGAAACTGCGTAACTTGCGTATCGCACAGGACCTGAATCCAATCCTTCGAACTCACTCAAAAACATTTATTCAAAAACGAGAACAAAATGAACCCTGTTAAAACTGACGACCGCACTGTAAGCAACAGAACGGGATATTCTGTGCTTCAAATTTCACTCCACTGGGTCATCGCAGCACTTGTACTGTTTCAGTTGATATTCGGCGAGAGCATGACTGCGGCTGTTGATGCCGCTGCAGAGGGAACCAAAGCCTCCGCCTTCGACCTGCAGTTTGCGTCGTTGCACTACTGGTTTGGAATAGCAATACTGGCACTTGTCGGTGTTCGTCTCGCGGTCCGGTTAATGCGCGGAGTACCCGCCGCTCATCCGTCATCCCCTGTATGGACGGATCTGATTGCACGCCTAGCACACGGGCTTTTCTATCTCCTTCTGGTTGCCGTTCCCGTGACAGGTTTGCTTGGATACTATGTGGAAGGCCCGTTCGGAGACATTCACGCTTGGGCAAAGCCGGTATTCATTGGCCTCATCTCGGTTCATGCCCTCGGTGCATTATTCCACCAACTCTGGATGAAAGACGGAACACTCTCTCGCATGCTGAAGCCAGAAATGCGCTGAATGTCCCCCGCGTGATTGTTTTTGCTTCCGTCGACATCTCTATCACGTTACAAAATTAGAGGTCTAATGTGTCATTCACCGCGTTTGTGTTGTACGGTATTGATGCTGGACTGACACATTTTATCAACAGCTTTAGTGGATACGATTGGTATGCTGATTCACTCGCGAGTTGGATTTCTTTGGCCGGCATTCCAGTCATGGTTTTTGCGGTGGCCGTCCAATGGTGGACGCTGCAAAACCGAAGCCATACGCGTCATGTACTTTTGACTGCGGGCTTTTCCTTCATCCTGGGCGTTATCCTCAACCAGCTTATCCTGCTCTTTATACATCGGGTTCGGCCTTATAATGAGGGCGTTACAAATCTCCTGATAGCCCCAAGCGGTGATCCGTCATTTCCATCCGACCATGCGACAGCCGCATTTGCCATTGCGACCGCGTTTATGGCATATCATTTTAAAGGTGCAAAAACACTTCTGATTTCTGCTATTCTGATTTCGGTGTCCCGTATCTACGTTGGCACGCATTTTGTATCTGACATCGTAGGCGGTGCTATTACTGGGATGCTCGCTGCGGGTTTAGTGGTATGGATATACCGTGAAGGCTCTCTCGCTGACCGCTTCCTGACCAGCATTCTTTAGGTGAAACGTGTTTGATTTCCTTTCGCCCATTTGGATTCATGACCTCATCCAAGCTTATGGGCTATGGGCCTTGTTTGGAATCGTGATGTTCGAGAGCATGGGAGTGCCGATGCCAGGCGAAACGGCTCTGGTGACTGCGGCCCTCTATAGTGCGACGACGGATCAGGTCAGCATTGTATCAGTTGTCGGCGTCGCAGCCTTTGCGGCGGTCATTGGGGATAATCTGGGGTATCTGATCGGTCGTTCGATTGGCCTCCGTCTGATCGTTCGACACGGGTGGTACGTTGGGCTTCATGAGCGCCGCTTAAAAGTTGGCCAATACCTGTTTCTCCGGCATGGAGGGAAGATTGTCTTCTTTGGACGCTTTGTTGCATTCCTACGTACATTTGCGGCACTTCTCGCTGGGGCAAACCTGATGCGGTGGCCCCACTTCCTGCTAATGAACGCATTGGGTGGAGTTTGTTGGGCATCGCTCTTCGGATTTGGAACTTACCTGTTGGGCGAGCAGATGAAGCGGGTAGCTGGTCCGGTTGGTCTTTTGATGCTTGCGGTTGCCCTGATCGTGATCCTAGCCGGGATCATCTTTTTTCGCCGCCACGAGAAGGAACTGGAAGTACGGGCAGAGGCGGCCATTCCTCACTTGCTTGGATAAGCTGCACCAATTGCCTTGACGGAGGTCCATCGGCTTTAGGTCAAAAGCGGACGACTTGAACTCACTTGGCCGATTTTTGCTTTTGACCCGGAGCGGACTCATCTCATCGTAGAACGCTTCATGCGAAAGAGCAGTTTTGACTGATTATAACGGTCTTTTCCGCATTTTTGACGCTGGGCTCACGACGGTCTGACAGTACCTTTATGTGCAATGGCTAGATTGGGTCATGTCAAAGGCAATACGGGTGGGCCGGGTGCCGGGACAGAAACCAAGGGGTAAACGACATGACAATGATCCATTCACCGATCACTTCCTTCACAACACCAATGAGCGCGACATTCAGCAGAATTTCACGGGCACTCAGCCAATATCGGGCAGCCAAGTCCCAGAAGGCTTACGTGGCTAAGCAGATCGAGTTGTTATCGGTGCTGGATTCCCACATGTTGAGTGACATCGGAATGAAGGGCTTCAATCGGCTGGCGACAGACCAGCAGGAGAGCCTACTCCTCAATGCTATCAAGCAAGCTTAAGTCGATGAGCTAACGTCATTCTTGTTCCATTGTATTAA
>Ga0105047_10014105_pt1 | contig 12705 bp, 12 predicted proteins | sample MAT04_FD_78384 | JGI IMG/M metagenome (GOLD analysis project Ga0105047, IMG submission 78384) | Freshwater microbial communities from Lake Fryxell liftoff mats and glacier meltwater in Antarctica - MAT-04 (megahit assembly) | ecosystem: Environmental > Aquatic > Freshwater > Ice > Liftoff... | reverse complement strand
CTCGAACGTGACCCCGCGCGCCTTGAGCGCACTGACCAGCGAGCCGTAGTCGATGTTCGGGTCCTTGGCGTCCTTGGCGCCCTCCATCAGGAAATCCACCCCGTTGGCATGGGTCACGACGGCGATCTTGGTGTCGGGGGCCACATCGAGGTGGTTGCGGATATTGCGCAGGCCCTTGGTGGCCTGGGCCGCCGCGTCGTCGATGTGGTAGACCACCCGGTCCTGCGCCAGAGCGGTTCCACACAGCAGCGCGGTGGTGACAAACGCAAGCACGAGGTGATAAATGCGGCGCATGGGAGTCTCCTTGAATTAGTGGTGGCTGATATTTAAGCACATCAGCGTGTTTTGCGATAGCGTCATCCGCGCTCCAGCCACCTCATGGTGGCGACCGAGCCGCAGACGATCCCGGCCACGGCGATCAGGGAACCGGGCGCCAGTGTGGACAGCCCCGACAGACCCTGGCCCACCGTGCATCCGATCGCGGTCACGCCGCCAAAACCCATCAGCACCGCGCCTGCAAGATGGGAGCGCAGGTCCTGCATGGACGCGAAACCCTCGAGCCGGAAACTGCGGGTGGCGAGCGCCACCAACAGTGAGCCGAGCATGACGCCAAGGACACTGACGATGCCGAACGTGGCGTGCAGGGAGCGGTCGCTCCACAACATCAGCAGCTCCAGGCTGTACCCGGTGGGCGCCACGAAGCTGAACGACTCCAGGGTGCGGGTGTTGGTGGCGAAATAAACGATCTCGAGCGTGTCCGGGTTCTCGCCGTGGCCGATGTGGCCCGTCAGGTACCAGCCCCCAGCGATGAGCAGCCCGAGCACCGCGGCACTTGCGGCGATCCCGGGCTGGCTGCGAAACTGCCGGTCTCTGAATACCGCAAGCAGCAGCCCTGCGCCGACGATCGACAGGCTTGCGAGCAGCGCCTGCGCATGGGGCAGACCGGTAGCTTTTGCCACGATCGATGCCAGGCCCTGGTTGTCCAGCCCCATGGCCGACAGGTCGATCGTGAAGGGGTCCAGGAAACGGGTGCGCCACTGCGCGAATAGGCCCTTGAGCGTCATGTAGGCGGAGATCGCCAGAAATACCAGCACCACCAGCGAGCGCAGGCTGCCGCCTCCCAGGCGGATCAGGTTCTTGTTGGGGCAACCACCGGCGAGCGTCATGCCGACGCCGAACAGGGTGCCCCCGAGCAGCAGCGACAACCAGGGCACGACCGGGCGTTGGTAGACGGAGCGGGACAGGTCGATCCAGCCGGCGTAGTACATCAGATTGGCGCCGATCACCGCCACGGCCACCGCCAGCAGCCACATGCGCATGCGGTCCCAGTCGCCCATGTTGCGCGCGTCGGAAATCGCCCCCATGATGCAGAAACTGCTGCGGCTGGCGACAGCGCCAAACACGATGGCGAGCACCAACCCGCCCCCCAGGACGGCGCTAGCGGGACTCATCGGCAGGGGCACGTGGCGCTGCGCATCACGCCTTGCGCAGGTAGAAGACGTACTTGTTGTTCTCGCTCACCTGTTCGAGCAGGGCATTGCCGGTCTTCGCGGCCAGCGCCTTCATGTCGCGCACCGAGCCCGGGTCGGTGGATACGACCCGCAATACCTGGCCAGCGGTCAGGGCGGCCAGCGCCTGCTTGGCCTTGATGATGGGTATCGGGCACAGCAGCCCGGACGCATCCAATTCCTTGGTGAACTGCATGTCTGTGTCTCGTCTCCAGCAGCCTCTACGGTACCATGTTGGCCGAAGCGCTGGAGCAGCGCGAGAAAGGGCCCGTCCATGTTTCGAAATCCGGTTCCCGTCGCACTTGCATTGACGTTTCTCGCAGCGCCGGTTTTCGGCCAGGGCGCGCGCATCTTCGACGGGGCCGACCTGGAACTGGGCCGAAAACTCATCGCCGAGAACCAGTGCGTCGCATGCCATCGCGGCAAGGTAGGTGGTGATGGAAGCGCCATCTACCGGCCCACCGGTCGCATCAACACGGCGGGTTTTCTGCGTGGCATGGTGGAGCAATGCAACACCGAGCTCAAACTGTCGCTGTTCCCGGACGAGGTGACGGCGATCGGCGCGGTGCTGAACCGCGACCACTACCGGTTCCCCTGAACAGCCGCCCGGGTTCCCCTGTGTTGGACCCTAGGGGAAACCCTAGGTTGCGTCCGCGGGCTTTTGATATATATTCGTTCATGCAAATATGTTGACTTAGTAATTGAATGGGATCGCCTCCGACGTGCACGCCGGGTGGGTTCCGCGATCAAGGAGGCTGTGTGAAGACGAATCATCTGGGGGCAGGGCGGATACGCCGGGCGCCGGAGGGGTTTTTGAGCCCGGAAGGCGTCAAGACCGTGTTCCGGGAAGCTCGGTCCGGCCGGCGTGATTTCCTGCGCAACGCCTTTGCCGCGGCCGCAGCGGGTGCCGCGGTGCCGGCTGCGCTGGCGCAGAGCAACCCGGTCCCGGCTGCTGGGGGCGACAGCAACATTCTCGAACTGCCCGAGCACACCAGGGGCCTGGGCCAGGGCGTGGCGTCGGAGGGGTATGGCCGCCCGTCGAAGTTCGAAGCCAATCTGCAACGGCGCCAGAGCCCCGGCCTGACACAGACCACCCAGTCGTCGGTGTCGTTCGCGCCGATGCAGTCGATGTTCGGCATCGTGACCCCGAGCGGTCTGCATTTCGAGCGGCACCACCAGGGCTGGTGGGACATCGACCCGTCCAAACATCGGCTGATGGTCAACGGCTCCGCACCCGGGATGGTCAAGACCCCCAAGGTGTTCACGGTCGACGAGATCATGCGCCTTCCCAGCGTCTCGCGTTTCCACTTCATCGAATGCGGCGCCAACACCGGCATGGAGTGGGGCAACGTGGCCGTGCCGACGGCGCAATACAGCCACGGCATGTTGTCCTGCAGCGAGTTCACCGGCGTGCCGCTGATCACCCTGCTCGAGATGGCCGGCGCCGACCTGCGGCGCGGCAAGTTCGTGCTGGCCGAAGGTGCGGACGGATCGTCGATGACCCGCACCATTCCTCTCGGGCAGATCCTGTCGGGTGAAGTGCTGGTGGCCTATGGCCAGAACGGCGAAATGCTGCGCCCCGAAAACGGTTACCCGCTGCGCCTGGTGGTGCCAGGGGTCCAGGGCGTGAGCTGGGTCAAGTACCTGCGCCGCATCGAACTCGGCGACAAGCCCTACGCTTCCAAGGACGAGGCGGTGCACTACATCGACCTGCTTCCCGGCGGCCAGCACCGGCAGTACACCAGCATCCAGGAATGCAAGAGTGTCGTGACCACGCCGTCCGGCGGCCAGGTGCTGCTGGACCAGGGCTTCCACAACATCACCGGCCTGGCCTGGTCCGGCCGTGGCAAGGTAAAGAAGGTCGACGTCTCGGTGGACGGCGGGCGCAACTGGCGTTCGGCGCGGCTGGAAACCCCGGTGCTGAGCAAGTGCCTGACACGCTTCAACATCGACTGGGCCTGGGACGGCAGGGCCGCGATCATCCAGAGCCGGGCCAGCGACGACACGGGTTATGTGCAGCCCAGCTACCGGCAACTGCGCGCGGTGCGCGGCACGCGCTCGATCTACCACAACAACGCGATCCAGTCCTGGCTGGTGCAGGAGAACGGCGAGGTGAAGAATGTCCAGTTGTCCTGAGCGCGTGATCTGGCGCGCGGCAGCCCTGCTGGTGCTGGTGTGTGCACCGGTATTCGCCGCCGACAAATACCCGGGCATTGGCCGCGCCGCCACCCCCAAGGAGCTGGCCGCATGGGATATCGACGTGCGTCCCGACTTCCTGGGGCTGCCCAAGGGGTCGGGGTCGGTGGCGCAGGGACAGACTGTGTGGGAAGCCAAGTGTGAGTCCTGCCACGGGGTGTTCGGCGAGTCGAACCAGGTGTTCAGCCCGATCGTGGGCGGCACCACGGCCGAGGACGTGAAGACCGGCCGCGTGGCGCGGCTGACCGACGTGGCCTACCCCGGCCGCACGACCTTGATGAAGGTGGCCACCCTCTCGACGCTGTGGGACTACATCAACCGCGCCATGCCCTGGAACCAGCCCAAGTCCCTGAGCACCGACGAGGTCTACGCGGTGCTGGCGTACATGCTCAACCTCGGGAATGTGGTGCCCGACAACTTCACGCTGTCCGACCAGACCATGGCGCAAGCCCAGAGCCGCATGCCCAACCGCAATGGCATGACCACGGACCATGCGCTGTGGCCGGGCAAGGAACTGCGCGTGGCGGCCAAGCCCGATGTGGCGGCCGTGGCGTGTATGCGCAATTGCGTGGATGGGCCCATCGTCGCCTCGGCGTTGCCGGATTTCGCACGCAACCAGCACGGCAACCTGGCCGAGCAGAACCGGCCGGTGGGCCCGCAGCGCGGCGCCGACACGACCCTGCCGGAAGCCAAGTCAGGCAGCAAACCGGTTGCGGCGGCGGCGGTCGCGTCGGTCGCGCCGCCCCCGCCCGTCGCACCAGCCAAGGCCGAAGGTGCCGGGGTCGACGGCAAGGTCGCGCTGGCGCTGGCGACGAAACTCAATTGCACCGCCTGCCACGGCGTCACCCAGAAGATCGTGGGCCCGGCGTTCACCGATGTGGCCCGCAAGCACGCCGGCAAGGTGGACTACCTGTCTGGCAAGATCAAGGCGGGCGGCGCCGGGGTGTGGGGCCCGATACCGATGCCGCCACAGACGCTCAGCGATGCCGAGGCACGGCTTCTCGCCAACTGGATCGGATCGGGGGCCACCCGGTGATGCGATCGATGGCGAGAATGGCCTGCGTGCGGGCCCGCGAAAGGGTTTCCCCTAGTGCAAACACAGTCAGATTCATTAGTATGTACTTATTTCCAAGGAGTTCACCATGATGCCTACCCGTCGCAAGACACTCCAGCACGGCGCCATCGTCGCCGGGTTGCTGGCCACCACCGGCCTGTTTCCGCAGTTCGCCCACGCGTTCAACGCCAAGGCCTTCGAAGCCAAGAACCTGGCCGATGTCCTCAAGGCCCTCGGTGCCGGTGCGCCGGTTGAAAGCAAGGACGTCGTCATCACCGGGCCCGACATTGCCGAGAATGGCGCAGTCGTCCCGCTGGGTGCCAGCAGCACCTTGCCCGGCGTCAAGCAGTTGCTGGTGCTGGTGGAGAAGAACCCCAGTGCCCTGATCGCCATGTTCAACATCACCGACAGCATCGACAGCAACATCTTGACGCGCGCCAAGATGGGGCAGTCGTCGGATGTGTACGCGGTGGCGGTCATGAACGACGGCAAGGTCCTCTTCGCCAAGAAGGAAGTCAAGGTCACGCTCGGCGGCTGCGGCGGTTGAAGCCCAGCCACCCGATTCAGCCCAACCCATTACCAGATTCAGGAGTTCACCATGGCAGATCCGATGCGTATTCGTGCCCAGGCCGCGGGTGGCAACGCCACCGTTCGCGTTTTGATGGCGCATGAGATGGAAACCGGTCAGCGCAAGGACGCCGCCGGCAAGGTCATTCCCGCGTGGCACATCAGCGATGTGACCGCAACCCACAATGGCAAGACGGTCCTGACCGCCGAATGGGGCCCGGCAGTGGCCAAGAATCCGTTCCTGCAGTTCACGGTCAAGGGCGCCAAGGCCGGCGACAAGATCGCGGTCAGTTGGAAGGACAACAAGGGCGACAGCCGCACCGACGAGGCGACTGTTTCCTGAGTGACCTCCCGGTCACAGGCGCGGGCGCTGCCGGTACCGCCGGCGCGCCCCCACAAACCCACTTCGGAGACACGACGATGAATACACACAAGCTGCTGCTTGCAGCGGCGGTGGGCCTATGCGCCCAGGGTGGCGCATGGGCCCAGAAATCCGCTGCCGACGGCATCGCCGAGTACCGGGCCATGCTCGCGGACGGCAATCCGGCCGATCTGTTCGAAGCCAAGGGCGAGGGCTTGTGGAAGCAGAAGCGCGGCCCGAAGAATGCCTCGCTGGAGCAGTGTGATCTCGGCAAGGGCCCCGGGGTCGTGAAAGGCGCGTTCGTGGAACTTCCGCGGCATTTCAAGGATACCGGCAAGGTCCAGGATCTGGAGTCGCGCCTGCTGACCTGCATGGAGACCTTGCAGGGGTTCAACGCCGCCGAGATCGCCAAGACCGCGTTCGGGCGCGGTGAGCAGGTCAATGTCACTGCGCTCACAGCCTACCTGTCCGCGGAGTCGCGTGGCATGAAATTCAACCTGCCCAATGACACGACGCAGGAGAAGACCATGTATGAAGTGGGCAAGCGCCTGTTCTTCATGCGTGGCGGCCCGCACGACTTCTCCTGCGCGTCCTGCCACGGCGAAGACGACAAACGCATCCGCCTGCAGGACCTGCCCAACCTGACCAAGAATCCCGGTGCCGGTGCCGGCTTCGGGGCCTGGCCGGCATACCGTGTGTCCAACGGCCAGATGTGGGGCATGCAGTTGCGTCTGAACGATTGTTATCGCCAGCAACGTTTTCCGTACCCGCTGTTCGGCAGTGATGCCACCATCGCGCTGGGCATGTACCTCGGCGTCAACGGCAAGGGCGGCGAGTCGATCGCGCCGGCCATCAAGCGATAAGGAATCCGGACCATGACACTTTCCATTCGTTTTCTGGCGCCGCTCGTCGTGCTGGGGCTCACCAGCTGTGCGTCGGTGCCTTCCGGCGCCGACCTCGACAAGCTCACGGCGGACATCGTCAAGGCATCCTTCCGGGACGAGGCCCGGGTCAAGGTGGAGCGGCTGCAGCAGGATGACACCAACCGCGAGTGCAGCGCTGCCGATGTCGCAGGCAAGCCGATCGACGAAAAGATCGGCAAGGCGATCGAGGCCGCGAACATGAAGGCCATCCGCTGGCCCGGCGACGGCAAGTTCATCGGCGACTGGCGCGAGGGTGAAAGAATCGCCCAGAGCGGCCGCGGTCTGACCTGGACCGACGAGGCCGGGCAGGCCAATGGCGGCAATTGCTACAACTGCCACCAGATCGACAAGAAGGAGATCTCCTACGGCACGATCGGCCCGAGCCTGTACAACTACGGCAAGATCCGCGGCGTCAGCGACCCCAACAGCGCGGCCTCCAAGCCGATCGTGGAATACACCTGGGGCAAGATCTGGAATTCCAAGGCCTACAACGCCTGCTCCAACATGCCGCGCGCCGGTCACATGGGCATCCTGAGCGAGGCGCAGGTGCGCCATGTCGTGGGTTTGCTGCTCGACCCGAAGTCGCCGGTCAACGAGTGAGTGTGACGAGGATTTCCGGCCCGGCTTTGCCCGGGTCTTTTTTTCAATCATTAAATCAGTGCTTGCTCATTCATTGAACTAAAGAAGATGAACCTGACAAAACGTGAATTCATGCAGGTGCTGGGCGCCGGCACGATGGCCGGCATGGGCCTGGGGCGCTACGCGGATGCGCAGGCCGCGACCGCGGAGCGGGGTCTGTACGACATGGCCCGGTTCGGCACGGTCTCGTTCCTGCACATGACCGACTGCCATGCGCAGCTCAAGCCGATCCATTTTCGCGAACCGAACGTCAACCTGGGTTTCGGCACGATGAAGGGCCAGCTGCCGCACCTGGTGGGCGAGCACCTGCTGCGCGCGGCAGGGGTGCGGCCGGGCAGCGCCGAGGCCCATGCGCTGACCTACCTCGACTTCGAGAAGGCGGCGCGGCGTTATGGCAAGGTCGGTGGTTTCGCCCACCTGGCGACACTGGTCAAACGCATGAAGGCCAGCCGGCCCGGCGCCGTGCTGCTCGATGGCGGTGACACCTGGCAGGGCTCGGCCACGGCCTTGTGGACGAACGGGCAGGACATGGTCGACGCCTGCAAGCTGCTGGGCGTGGACGTGATGACCGGGCACTGGGAGTTCACGCTGGGCATGGAGCGGGTCAAGGAGATCGTCGACAAGGACTTTGCAGGCAAGATCGACTTTGTTGCCCAGAACGTCAAGACCAACGACTTCGGTGACCCGGTGTTCAAATCCTACGTGCTGCGCGAGATCAACGGCGTGCCCTGCGCCATCGTCGGCCAGGCCTTCCCGTACACGCCGATCGCCAATCCGCGTTACCTGGTCGCCGACTGGGGCTTCGGCATCCAGGAAGAGAACATGCAGAAGACGGTCGACGAGGCGCGCGCCAAGGGCGCCAAGGTCGTCGTGCTCCTTTCGCACAACGGCATGGACGTGGACCTGAAGATGGCCAGCCGCGTGACCGGCATCGATGCCATCCTGGGCGGCCACACCCATGACGGCATGCCGGTGGCCAGTGTCATCACCAACAAGGGCGGCAAGACCATCGTCACCAACGCCGGCTCCAACGGCAAGTTCCTCGGCATGCTGGACTTCAATGTCAAGGAGGGCCGGGTGCTCGACTTCCGCTACAAGCTGTTGCCGGTGTTTGCCAACATGCTGGCGCCGGATGCGGAGATGGATGCCCTGATCCGCAAGATCCGCGCGCCGCATGAAGCCAAACTCTCCGAGAAACTGGCCATCAACCAGGGCCTGCTGTACCGGCGCGGCAATTTCAACGGCACGGGCGACCAGTTGCTGCTGGACGCGCTGATGGACGTGCAAAGCGCCGAGATCGCGTTCTCGCCGGGTTTTCGCTGGGGCACCAGCCTGTTGCCGGGCCAGGCGATCACGCGCGAATGGCTGATGGACATGACCGCCATCACCTACCCCTACACCACGGTGACACAGATGACCGGCGCCACGATCAAGAACATCCTGGAAGACGTGGCCGACAACCTCTTCAACCCCGACCCGTATTACCAGCAGGGCGGCGACATGGTGCGGGTGGGCGGGCTGCAATACAGTTGCGACCCTCAGGCAACCATGGGCAAACGCATCGACAACATGCGCCTGGCCGGCAAGCCGCTGGATGCCGACCGCAGCTACAAGGTGGCCGGATGGGCACCGGTGGCCGAGGAAGCCAAGGCGACCGGCGGCAAGCCGATCTGGGAGCTGGTGGAGACCTGGCTCAAGTCCAAGGGCAAGGTATCCCCGCGCAAGCTCAACCTGCCGTCGGTGGCCGGTATCCAGGGCAATCCCGGGGCGGTCTGACGGCCGGCGTACAGATGCCGATGAAGGTACCGGTCGCGCTGAGCCTGTCGAAGCGCCCGACCGGCCGCCAGCGCGCCATGGGATCATTCACCATGCACCGCCACGCAATTCCTGCCCCTCTCCTTGGCGGCGTAACACGCGGCGTCGGCGGCACGCAGCACGTCGGCGGCAGTGGCGTAGCTTGCATCCACAGCTACCAGACCGATGCTCGCTCCGACGCCGAAGCTGCGTGCCTCCCAGACCAGCCGGTAGGCCGCCACCGCGCCGCGCAGTTTCTCGGCGATGTCGCGCGCGTGTGACAAGGGGCACTGGCTCAGCAATACGGCGAATTCGTCGCCGCCCAGGCGCGCCACGGTGTCGGCTTTGCGCACCACTCTGCTGAGCGCGTGCGCGACGTCGCGCAGCACGGCGTCGCCGGCGGCGTGGCCGCCGGTGTCGTTGACCTGCTTGAAGTGGTCCAGGTCGATGAACATGGCACAGAACGGCGCATGGGCCGCCTGCGCGGTGGCCTGTTCCAGCTGGTCCTCGAAGGCGGCACGGTTGCACAGCCCGGTCAGCGGATCGTGGCTGGATGTCCAGGTCAGCCGCTCGCGCTGCGCGCGCGCCTCGGTGACATCCTCGATGGTCCAGATCGTGCCCTGCGAGCGGTCTCCCGGGACGACGGCACGGCCCCGCATGTGGGCCCAGAACGGCTGGCCGGTCCGGCGCACCACTTCCACCTCGCCATCAAACGCGCCATGCTCCATGAACGCCGGCAGCGCCCGCGCCGACAGGGCCGCGTAGGCTTCGTCGGAGGCGTAGATCATGCGCGTCGACTGGCCGATGGCATGCTGCTTTTCGCAGCGAAAGACATGGCAGAACTGCCGGCTGACCAGTTCGAAGTGGCCGTTGCGCGTGAGCGCGATGCCGACTTCAGCGTGCTCGAGGACGGCTTCGAGTTGCTGCAGCAAGGCCTGGGTTTCCCCCTGCCGGCGCTGGCGCTGGTCCACCACACGCTGAAAGGCCAGTCCGAGTTCACCGAGCTCACCAGATTCGCTGGGCCAGGCCTGCCCCGGGGGGCCATCGTGCGCCAGTAACTGCTCGGTACGCTCGCGCAGCTTCGAGATCGGTCGGGTCAACCGCCAGGCCGCCGCGCCCGCCAGCAAAGCCGCCACCATGCCCACGACGGCGGCGGACAGCCATGCGGTGCGTTGCGCCGCCAGCTCGGGTTGCAGGGCCACGGCCTGCGGTGTCATTCGTACCAGCAGCCAGTCCGAGCCGGCAATGCCCGCCATCGAGATCAGGTAGCCGCTGGAAAGCACGGCGGTGCCTTCGGTGTTGATCGGGCTCCCCGAGCCGTGCCAGCGTCCGAACACCTCGGACAGGCCGGGTTCTTCGGCGGCCGGGCCCAGGAGCCGCGTCGGGTCCGGGTGCGCCAGCAGCGTGCCCGCACGGTCGATCACCATGCTGCGGGAGCCGTGGTGCCGGTCGGCGCCGTTCAGGTCGAGGAAAAGGTTGACGGGCCGCAGCGGCAGGGACCCGGCAACCACGCCCTGGGGCCGGCCATCGACCGCCGGCGTGGCCACAGCCATCAACACCAGTGGCTCCTTGGTGATGCGGCTGATCACGGGCTCCGAAACCACGGGCTGGTCAGTTTGCATGGCGCGCTTGAAATAGGCCCGGTCACCGACCTGGGGCAGGTCGAAGGTGGGGGCTCCCTTCTCCAGCCGGGCCACCATCTGGCCGTCGGACCGTATCGCCAATATGCTGTCGAACAAGGCATGGAAAGCCGGCTTGTCGCGCAGGTAACGCAGCATGGCGCCGTCGTCTTTCCAGTGCGCGGGCTCAACCTGCCGGCTGACCGCGGTCAGGGCGATGCGCAGCATGTCGAGTTTGCCGGCCAGCAGTGCGGCGGTGCTTTCTCGCGCGTCGGCCTCGCGCTCGAGCAGCAGGAGTTCAATGTCGGCGCGCATGCCGGTGAGCACCAGCTGGGCCGTTCCGACCGCGGACACCACGCCGGTGACGACCGCCAGTGCAACGATCTTGAACTTGAGAGTATGGATCCAGCGCATCATCGGTTGTGCGACCCCTGGCAAGGGAACCAAGGACGAAGCTCCACCTTACCACGGCGGACCCGCGCGGCGCGCGCCGTGCCGTCTCAGGGTGGCATGGGCCCGGTGCGCTCCACGATCATCCCGTAGTGTTCCGGACGCCGGTGTTTGGCGAAATTGAAGGTCGTCTCGCGGTAGGAGCGCCCCAGGTCCAGGTCGCAGCGGGCCACGATCACCTCGTCGTCCGCGCCGGCGGCCCGTGCGACGATCTCGCCATTGGGCGCGATGATGCAGCTGCCGGCGATCATGTCCACACCTTCCTCCATGCCGGCCTTGGCGATGCCCACGACCCAGCAACTGTTCTGGTAGGCGCCGGACTGCATCGACAACTCGTTGTGGAACTGCCCGAGCCGGTCATGGTCCGGGGCGGACGGGTGGTGCACGGGCGTGTTGTAGCCGCAGAACACCATCTCCACGCCCTGCAGGCCCAGCACCCGGTAGGACTCGGGCCAGCGCCGGTCGTTGCAGATGATCATGCCCGCCACCCCGCCGTACGCGCGCCAGGCGCCGAAGCCCAGGTCGCCGACCTCGAAGTAGCGCTTCTCCAGGTTCTGGAACGGCGTCTCGGGCCGGTGGTCAGAGTGGCCGGGCAGGTGGATCTTGCGGTATTTGCCGATGATGGTGCCCGTGGCGTCGACCAGGATCGAGGTGTTGAAGCGCCGCTTGCGCCCGGCGGAAAGATCCAGTTCGCAGTACCCCAGGTGGAACCCCATGCCCAGGCGGCGGGCTTCGTCGAACAGCGGCTGGGTGTCGGGCCCGGGCATCTCGCTTTCGAACCAGGCGTCCACCTCGTCTTCGTCCTCGGTGAACCAGTGCGGGAAGAAGGCCGTCAGCGTTGCCTCGGGGTAGGCCACGACGTCGGCGCCCATGGCCTTGGCCTGGCGCATCATCGCGATCAGCCGGCGCACCACGCTGGCGCGGTTCTCGGTGCGGGAAATCGGGCCCATCTGGGCCGCGGCGAGGGTGACGGTGCGTGCCATGGGTGTTCCTCAAGCGCAATTGGTGGCCAGGTGTGCCACGCAGTCCCCGCGTTCCACGCGGCCGAAGTGGCGCTGGCAGACCACCATGCCGGCGCGGCGGAAATGGCAGGGTACCGGCGCGCGCGCCGGGTTGTCGACGAAATGGATCTGGCCGGCCAGATCGCCTTGCCGGACCTCGCTGCCCAGATCCACCAAGGGCTCCAGCAGGCCCGCCTCGGTGGCGTAGACATAGTGTTCACGGCTGTTTACCTCGACCAGCCGGGTGCCGCGCGGCGGCGGCAGGGTCTGGGCATCGGCCATCACGCCGGAGAACTGCAGGAAGTTGCGCACACCGCGGTCCAGCATGGCGAGGCTGCTGCGGTCCACGTTGCCGCCGCCGCCGAATTCGCCGCCCAGCGACACCAGGCCGCGTCGCGCCGCGGCGGCTCCGGCCAGGCGGTTTTCGGGGTTGTAGGCCCACACCATGCTCAGGGGCGCGTCGAAAGCCCGCAATGCCGCCAGCGAACGCGCATCCAGCGCCGCGTCGCCGCTCTTGCGCATGGAGCAGAACGGCACGTACATCAGCGACGACCCACCCGAGTGCAGGTCGTGGTGGAAGTCGGCCATCGGGT
>Ga0105047_10014104_pt1 | contig 12705 bp, 11 predicted proteins | sample MAT04_FD_78384 | JGI IMG/M metagenome (GOLD analysis project Ga0105047, IMG submission 78384) | Freshwater microbial communities from Lake Fryxell liftoff mats and glacier meltwater in Antarctica - MAT-04 (megahit assembly) | ecosystem: Environmental > Aquatic > Freshwater > Ice > Liftoff... | reverse complement strand
GCAAAAGCTGGCAAAAAGAACCATTATGTTTTTCTCCCTCCCTTCCCTGCGGGGAAGGGAGGGCCGGGGAGGGATGGGTTTGTGTCGCTAATCACGAAATTGGCCTTATGTTACCGCCTATGCCTCCCTGCCCCGTGCTTCGCCGACGCTTCGGCGCCCTGTCGAGAGCTGCCGCAGGGAAGAGGCGGGGGAGCCATTTTTCGCCCTTTTGGGTCGGCATGCCTGCCGATCCTGTCGTCACTAATTTCAACTGTCAGTCCCCTCGTATATTTGACAAAATTTATGTAATGATATGCTTTTATTCTTGCTGATAGATAGGCTGGATATCTGTGTGGTTCTTATTATCGGTTAGCCCTTCAACCGGATTTTTTTAGTGGCAAATCTTAGAACTTGACTTTAGAAATGTCGAAAAAGCGCTCGAACCTTAAAAACCTAAGCAGTAAACCAAAAAACCAGTGTCAGGCGTCTTTTGCAGCCCATTTCCAAGCGGTTTTGCCCTTTTTCACGACCGGAAGGCGCTGTCTGGGGGCCGGACGATAACCTTTTGACCTGCCTTTTCCTTTTCCGGCGGTTCGGGTCGGAAGGGCCGGGGTGCCCAACTGCGCTAAAAAGCCCGAAGCCCCGCGCTGCACCTGTCCGGGGGTCATTTTCTGGTTTTCCTGGGCAGGTTTTTTCGGATACCAGGCCGGGCGAGTATCGGGCATATCATCCCGCATGAGCAGTAGTTGCCAGTAGGCTAAGGCGCACAACCACATCCAGTGGGCAGTGCTCACCCAATCGGTCGACTGATTTGCTTTCAAGCCCAGGTGTTGTTTCAAAAAGCGGAACATGTGCTCAATCGCAAACCGCCAAAGATACATCAGGCACAGGTCTTTCGGTGCAACGGTTTCCAGTCCACCACAGAACAGCCACATGGGACGTTTGTAGCGCGGGGTTCCGTCTGGGCGCAAGAACTCAACCCGCAGCACCTGGCCGACCAACTCATGGAGTTTCTTGAAGTGCAATCCCTGCCAGGCTTGCAGCTTGACTGTTTGCTCGCCCAACAAGAAGGTCTCACTTCGGTCTGGCTCACGAGAGGGCTCAGACAGCTTGAACTTGGCCCCATGTTTGGCAGGAGCGCCCTTCGTGCCTTTTGGATGCGGCTTGGGTTGCCCATAAAACACCAGGTTGCTGCGTAATCGCACCAGGGCAAACGTGTTTTTGAGCGCCAGAAAGACCGCCAGGAACCCAGGATTGCCATACAGGCTGTCTTCCACCACCACTTTTGGCTTCGAATGACGCAGGTCCAGTTCTTTGGCCTGCACCCCAGCAATCTGACTGTCCGTGATGCTCGTGTCCACCCGCCGCACATCCACCGGCGCTACCCCGGATGTGCCCCAATTCATCAGGCGCACTAACCAGGAATACTTGTGAACGTAGCGTACCGGCTCATCCTTCTGTGCTTTCAGTGATCCCCGATCTTCCAGGGTCTCAGCCTCTTCACGTTCATTCGGTGTGCAATCCAGGCCATACACTTCAAAGCCTGCTATCTGTTCGCCATTATCGGGTTGGTGCTCAAAGAACGCCTGAAGGAATGGGCCAAAGTCAATTTCTCCGTGCACCAACGTGCCGAATAGGGAGCTGAATTTCCGCCGAAACAGAGTTTCTTCACTCAGTGCTACCGGGGAATCCACATGGCATCGGCGCGTCTCACAAAACTTTGGTATACTGCTTTTCGGAATTGTTGGATTAGCATTTTCTTCACCAGTTATGCTTTTACCAGCAATTCCACTTTTTGTTAAGGTTCGAATCTTTTCAACGGAACTCTAAAGTCAAGTTAGTTATCAACTATGGACATTGGACGCACCCTTCCTCCCGGAATCGGGAGGAACACCCTATATATACGATGTGGGGCTGTCCAAAAGTTCTTTTTGGACAGCCCCTTTTTGATTTATTTTACCTGGCCGAGTACACCGAAAGTTTCAGCCGGCGGCGCTGGCCAACCACCTTAAACATCTTCAAAAGTGCTGGATCGTTGGGTCTGCCTGCGCTCCTCTTTGTTCACTCCGGTCAACGCCTTATTTCTTGCTGTTAATTTGGTCCGCGGATAACGTTGCCAGTGCCCTCGTTGATGATGATGGCACCCTTCGTATTATTGCCGGCAACCGTGCAGTCATGCGTGTTGGGGCCAAGATAGATGGCAGTCGTCCCGTCGACCTGCTTGAAATTGTTCCCCTGAATCAGGCATTTGGAGCCTTTGCCCATCTGATAGGGGTAACCCGCTGGTCCAAAAGCCACCCCGATGGTTGTCTGAAACACGTTGTTCTTGATCAGGAAGAAGGCGCCCACATCTTCGGTGGCAATAAAGTTATAGACATTTGCCCCGTAGACACCAGCCACCAGGTTGTGCGAAAACTCCACGCTGCTATGATCCAGGTCAGTGAATTCCCCGCTGATATACACATTATCATACACATTGTGCGTGAGGATCGCCGAAGCGTGGGTCAGATTGGTAATCGGAGAGCCAGACGCCATCTTGCGAAAGGTCGAGTTGCGAACCAGGAATGACCCTGAAATGGGAACCGAAACTTCCCCGCCCCAGCCCTCGAAGTAGATCCCATTGATCAGGTTGTAGGTGAACATTGACGGTTTGACTGTGTTCTCTCCCTCCACCAGCACCCGGTTGATCTCTACGTCGGAATGTGTTCCGAGAATCCCAATCGCAGCAGCCAGCTGGGTGAGAGGCGGGTCAATACCAAAAATCGTCCAGGGAGTCGTGGGGTCCTCGCCAACGATACGTATGGTCAGGTCCCTCACCAGGATGTCAACATCGCCGAAGTAAAAAAGCATCGGCCAGGGGTTCGCGGCGGAAGGAGGATTGAGGTACATGTCCACCGGGGTCACTTTCAGGGTCGGCAGGTTGGTGATGACGGTTTTTTCCTGGCCTGCCCCGTTGAATGTGCCCTTGAACCCAAAGGCGACAATTTGCGCGGTCTTGTAGGTGCCCTTCACCAGTTGGACATTCATCCCTCGCCCAGCAGCCACGGCCACATCAAACGCGCACTGGATATTGGCCGTGTCATTTTTGCCCGTGGGCAGCACGGTGATCTGAGACCCGGCCATCTTGACATAAGCTGGAACGCAGCCCGGCTTGGCGTGATCTGCTTTAGCCACGCCCATCGGGGTCAAGGCCAGCGCCAGGATCGCGATCAATGACAGCATCCTAAAAAGCTTGTGAGACATATCGTTCTCCTTTTGTTTACCCAACTTGAATCAGGGAAAAAGATGGAAATGCATGCTCATTTTAGTCCGGCGCTATCATTTTTGGATCATTTTTTATTCATCAGCAGAATCAAGAGGGAGTGTCATCTGTGCTGCGGGCGACACTCCCTGCAAATTCCGGGAGAAAAAATCTCAACTGGCCAATTCCAGCGCGCAAACCTCGGTTTGCTCCAGGGTCATGGTGCGGCCCACGGCCCATGCCTGTTCAAAAACATGCGGGTCACACTGCGCCCGGCAGAGTGTTAGGAAATAGTCTATCTCAAGTTGATCCACGGGGCTCACCTGGACCCGATTGGCTGCCATCAATGCACCGGCGGCGGCGAAGAAACGCGCCGCGACGGCAGGCTCAGCTCCAACGGCATACAGTGCGGCAAAACCGGCCAAACATAAAATCCGCGCGTCGTTCCAATTCTTATCGCGAGCAGTCTGCAAAGCGTTGTTGAAATATGTCCGCGCGTGCTGTGAGTCTCCCTGGTGGAGCGCCACAAAACCGCGCGCGCGGTCAACGCTGCATAATGAAGCGGTCCAGCCCATTTCAGGGGCCAATCTTGCGCAATTTTCGTAATACATTTCGGCCTGGTGGTATTCGCGCAGCCCGCGCCAGGCCGCGCACCTCCGCCAGTTCGCCCTCGCGGCCAATGAAACTGCTGATCACGGATCAACCAGACCCGGATCGTTATCTCCCACACTCCAAATACTTCTTCCAGCGCCGAGGCATCTACTCCCAACGCGATTAACCACAATACCCTTTCGACCATCCCTGAAAGCGTCTTCAACCGGTACAGAATCGTGTTCTTCTGGCTCGAAAATTTCCGCTCGATCCATTTATTCCGCAGCCACCGGTATATTTCAAATAGCTACACCAGAATCCCGATGATTCCAACCAGTTTTTCCATTCAGCAGCCTTTTCCAGACCTGTAGTGTGTTTTAAGGCTGTGATCTTACCATAGTCGCCGATAATTCAGTTATCTCCCACCGACTGTGGCTGGGCCTAAAATTGAATCGACAAATATCGGGCCGACATCCATCAAGACGACCAGTCACGGCCCCGGGGCAAAGTGCGCCAATCCGAACAGTAGTGAGGCCAGTCTATGAAATTTAAAGGAAGATACGCTGGCGTGAGAACATGGTTACCTACTTTTTATCCCTGAGAGCATTTGTCCCGTTTAGAACATCTTCCAATAAAATCTTCAATGATTTTTCGGGTTCCTCAAAGATGGGCGAGTGCGCAGAATTTTCAAATGTGTAAAACCCTTTCAAGGGCGCTTGTAATTTATCAAAATAAGCTCTAGCCAGCGTATAGGAGCAGGTGTAATCGTAGCGGCCTTCGAAGAAATAGACCGGCAGGTCCAGGCGTTTGACCTGTTGGGTAAGGTCGGTGGCAAATATGGCGTTGCGCAGCTGGCGCCTGGAGTTGACCTTTCCACGCCAGAAATCGACCTTCTCGGCCAGGGTGAACTGCGGGCTGCGCCAGGAGGGGAAGAAGACGCCGGTAACGATCGAGCCCATGTCGCGGGTGGTGCCGATGCCCAGCTTGTGCATCGCGTCATCGCGGATGCGGTCGTAGGAGGCGGGCAGCGGGGCGTCCAGCGTGGGCCTGGCCTTTTCCAGCTCTCTCAGCATGGCTGTATCGCCGCGCTGTTTGTACTGCTCGAGCATATAGTCGTAGGCCAGCATCTCGGATTGGAGCTGGTAAGTCAGTTGCCCCATACCAATGTAGGCATGGTACAGCTCTGGCGCGCGCGCAGCGACCTGGATGCCGAGGAAACTGCCGCCCGAATGCCCGAGCAGATAGATTTTTTCCTGGCCGAAGCGCTGGTGCAGGTAGTTGGTCAGCGCGATGGTATCCGTGATCATCTGTTCCGTGGTCATCGTCGCGGGGTCGCTGCCCGCGGCAAAGGAGAGGCCCGCGCCGCGCTGGTCCCACCAAACCACGGTGAAGATTTTTTCCAACCCGGTCGGGTACTGCTCGGTCAGGAAGTATTCGGGCAGCCCCGGTCCGCCGTGCAGGAAGAGCAGGACGGGATGGTTGGTATCGGTGCTCTGGATGAACATACCCTGTTGGCTGCCGTTGATCTCGACGCGGATTTTTTCAACAACTGCGCCGGCGACCGGCTTGCCGGACTCGTCCAAGATGGGATTGGGTTTGCCGGGGCTGATCGCTATCAGCAGCCCGACAGATAGGAGAAATAGCGCCAAGAATGCGAAAAAAACGGTGAGCATGATACGGCTTGCCTTTCGTATGGTGAGAAAGATTTTGAGTTTGTTTATATGGATACACTCATCTTTTCCTGTTCCTTCAGGCGGCTTTCAGTCTACTTCATCAACAAATAAGTCAGCATGCCGTCATCAAACTTGACGGGGCGAGGACCCCTTGTTTCGTCAAGCGCATACCAGGCGGACTGACTTCCGAGAGTCACCTTCCAGGTCTCGAATTCCCCGGCGGGAAGAGTGATCGTCTCATTCCCTTTCAGTTCGAGCAGTTCATGCTGCATGACTGGTTGGGATTTTTTCAACTCGTTATCCCAGCGCATCAGGTAAACAAAAGGTGTTTTGAAAAGCGGACCGCCGGTACCATCCAGGTCGTTGACCTTCCAGGCCCATTCCTGTTCCAGCAAGGGATCGCCCGTCAACGGCAGTGGATCATATGTATCGAAAAAGGAAGTGGTGACCAGTTGACTGTCCTTCAACTCGCTTTTCTGTTCCCCGCCGGAATCATAAGTCCCCACTTTACTGTATTGAAGCAGCTTAAAGGTGGAGCTTTCCCAGATCACATGGAGGGTGGCAGAATGTCCCGAATCCGACCACATGCTGTTGCCAATATTAACCTCGTACGGCTGCACGGTTTCTTCGCAATCAAGGTTGAAAGTATCCCCGTTGGGTGTGATCCTACAATCCATCTCACCCACTACGTCGCCAGTTTTGTTGACGATCTGGTAGTGGCTCTCAACGGGTGTAGAAATTTTGGGAGCAAAGTAATTGAGCGTCGTGTTGGCGGTTGCGCCACTCAATTGAGCAGCCAGGGTGGCACCCACGACAACCGTGTAGAGGATGCCGGCAATCATCAACGTCCAGTATTTTTTGAACCATCCGGCAAGCACATCTTCAACCGGCTCGTAGGCCTCGGGTTTGGGCTGCAAGCGGATGAAGATGAATAGCAGTACAAGGGTTACGGCCAGGCCTGCCGCAAGGAACCAGTAGTTACCAAAGAGCGTGTCGGGGAATTTACTGCCGCTGAGTGCCAGGATGGTGATGGTGGCGGAGGAAGCGTTCATTCCAAAATGCAGCAGCATAGTGCTAAAAATGGATCGTGAACACCAGGCCACATATCCGACCAGGAAGGCCACCGGCAGCAAGCCGGGCAGACCCGTGAGACGGAAGTGGTAAAAGGCGAACATGAGCGCAGGTACGCTGATGGCGAAAGCCACGGATTTGCGCTGTTCGTAAGCGCCCTGGATAGCGCCGCGGAAGAGAATTTCTTCACAAATAGGTGCAGAAATTGCAATGGCCACGAAATACAGTACATATTGCCAGGTGCTTTGCGGCATTGCACTCTGCGACAGATCCACGGAGGGCAAGCCGGTGAGGTTGGCCATGACCAGCTCGATCAATACGCTAAAGAGGTAGGTCGAGACACCCAGGAGCAGACTGACTGCGGCCACTGGCAGGCTGATGCGGTTGAGACGCAAGCCTTTTTTGAACGGGACTTTAGCTTTTCGTAAGAAAAGCATGGCAGGCAGAGCGATCAAGAAGACTTCGGTGGCGATCAACCCCAGTGAAAGATGCAGCATTTGGACGACGGAGCCAACGACAATGACCAGGAGCATGGATACCAGGTAAAGCAGGTTGGCAGAAGTGATGTTAAGTGATTTTTTCATTTCTTTGGATTCCCGCGTAAATAGATTGGGCTTTTGACAAAAATCTTGGGCCCGTCTCGAAAACCCAGCGCCCGGCGATAAAGGTGCCAACCGTGACCATCGCCATTGAGAGCGAACTGAGTAGATAGCCGCTGGTCGGGTCGTTGCCCCACAAGGCATAGGCGATTTGCGGCGGCCATGAAAGGGCAAAGACAATCAGCAGGTAGAGACTGAGCAAAAGGGTCGCTGGGTTTGTGTTTGGGTAATGGAAGCAGGTTGCAGGGAGGTTGCCATGAGATTCTCCTGTTTACCGGTAGGTTTCAGCGAGGATGGTATCCACCATCAGCCGGTGGAACAGTTCGGCTTCCTCCCATATCGTGCCGTGGCCAGAGTCCTCGAAGAAAACCAATTGCTTCTTTGGGGCTTCCAATAGGTTGAAATACTCTTCTGGGATCTGATAGGGATTATTCAAATCGTGACGTCCCAAAAACAGGTAAACCGGAATATCGAAGTGGGTTGCATCCAGGCGGTAGTCCATATCTTGCAGCTGCGGGTAGACTACATTGAATGTGTTCATCAGACCGAGCAGATAGTACACGCGGTCGACCCAGCCATATTCGGGTTGTTTCAGCATCAGCATGAGGATATCTCCGTCACGGCGGTAGTCTTCACTCTTGATGTTGGGATATTCATAGAGACTGTATTCTCGTTGAAAGAGGGTGGCATAGGGCTGGATAGGGCTTTTGCCCAGATACGGGGGCTCTCCCTGTGCCTCGAGGGTCCGCACGAACTTCGTGTCACCAGTCTGGCGTGAGTGATCCATCACAGTCTCATAAATCATCTGATCGGTTTCGAGCACATCCACCATTTGTGCTGAACCCACATAAGCATGGTACAGGTCGGGGCGGGCTTGCGCAGCTCGGACTCCGATGACGGTACCCCAAGAGTGTCCGACAAGATAAATCTTCTGCTCTTTGAAGCGCTCACGCAGCATTTCACTCAGTTCGATCAGATCGGACGTGTATTGGTCAATGGTCAGATCAGACTTCGGGTTGATCGACGGGTAGGATTTAGCGCAACCTCGTTGTTCCCAGATGACGACCACAAAGTGTTTTTCCAGTTCGCTGTTGAAACGCAGGACTCGAGCGGCTTCGCTGGCTCCGGGGCCGCCGGAGAGAAAGAGCAGGACGGGCTTGTTCACATCCTGCCCTCGGACAATCAGCCATTGTTCAACCCCGCCTAGTTTTACTTTTTCGATGGAGGCAATGCTGTTGGGCAAGGGCTTGCCGTCCGTACCGAGGATGGCAGGGGTATGGGCAGCCCACTGTGAGCCAAGCACGATAACTGCGAACAGGACAACGACAACAATCAGAAAAATCATTTGTTCCTTCAATTTTTTAAGCAAGACGGGACGCTTGTTTGAAAATGCCGTTTTCACCAGCGTAAATAAACTAACCAGTGTTGTTCCTACAGCTATTAATGCAAGCCCAACCAACGCAAACAGTTCAAACCAGGCCGTCCTATCGGTTCCCAGCAGATTTCGGAATATGAGAAGGTAGGCGGCCATGGCGCAGAAAGCAATGATGAGCAAAACAATCCATTGTCTACCTGTTTTTTGAGGTGTTTTCATAAGTTATTCCCTTTCTGTATCTTTTTTGTTCTGTTATACAAGAGCAGTACCCATTGCAATGCCAAGTACCAGTCCTGCCCCCATGCCCGCGGCGATATTTTGCAAAGCTGCGCCAACGCCGGCGTCGAGTACAAGTCCGATGGCAATGCCAGTCCCTAAATACTTGGATACCTTTGATGAATTAGCTGGTGAATATTTTTTTTGATTATTCATTGTTTTTCTCCTAAAATTTTTTGATCGACAGTCATAAGTGTATCGCCCAGCGGCAGGTCTGTCCCCTATCGGGAGGTAGGTTCACGGGTAGGTTCAGCCTGGCAACCCTCCAAGGTCTATTCTTTGAACAGAGATCAGGATTAAACCGAGGTCGAAGATGCGGTTGAGGATTCCGTGTAAAGCCGCCTGATCCATTTCGCCGCTGATGACGGTAACACCTTCAGGATGCAGCAAGATGGTCAGTTCCTCGAACTGGCGCAGCCAGCGATCATCAAGATGACCTTTGACCTGGATTTGGTAGTTTTTGTTTGTTTCCATAAGATATTTTTCCTTTCTCTACTATCGATTTACGGTCCTTTTGTTCGAATGTACTCTTGTACATCCACGTTGTAGACCACGTCTTCAACGCTGAAAATGGCCCATGGCTTGCCATCGTCAAACCAGGTGAGCGCACCGACTGCGGGGATAGCGCTGCCGTTGAGGGAGTTCCATTTTAGAGATTCATTCAGCCATAGTGTTTTTATTTCGCTGTCAGCGCCTTTGTAACGCATGGATTCGATCAAATGCAGCAGGCCGGTCTTCGGATCGAAGCGCATAATAAATCGCTCCTCCTTCTCTCCGAATGGCACGACCAGCACAGCCGTATCCACATCGAGTGGCTCCCAGCGTACTCGCGGGTCAGTGACTAAGATGGATGGCAGCCAAATGGATTCAGCCCACAACCCCAGGTTCGCCCCTTGATCAACTTTTGGACCTTCGCTCACTCCAAAGGGCAATTCAAGGCGGCTTTTGCCATCCAGAAAATGCTCGTTGACGGTCATCAAGGGCAGTCCGAATAAAGTGGCTTCAATGTAGTGGCGGTAGTCTTTCCCCGCGTTATGCGTGAAACGAAAACGCCCGGGGAAGGTGATCCCCCCAAACGGCCGTAAGCTCATTCTTCCAGAAATCACAGCCGACTCTATAACCGGTATGTTCTCGCCGTAAACCTGACGATAGAAGCGCTCCACAGGCACAGGCAGGCCTTCGGGCAACGGAACAGTCTTCAGTACCGGTGTGCGTTGGGGAAACGATGAAAAGGGATTGGGTTTTATTTGCAGTCCCAGCCAACCAAGCAAAAGAAGGGCAATAATGACGCCAATAAGGATGATGATAACTTTCATGTTTCTTCCTCTTTGTTTCAAGCAGTGTTTCTAACGTGAGCAAGTGTAGGATCGTTTTTCGAGCTGCCAACGCTGCGTATCGCCTGCTGTCAGCGGAACGCAGCGGTCTGATGCATGTGGTTGTTGACGGTATTAATCAGAATAAGCGCATGCGTTAAGGCGAGGTAGACATCTTGATTGCGACAAGTTGTCTTACAATTGCGACATCTTCTGTAGATGTGACATCGAATCGAATCGAATAGACTTACCTTCAGCGTACTCGCGAGTGCTCTGCATAGTAAACAAGATATCTGCAGCAGGTTGCTTCCTCGAGAGGCCAACTCAGCCCGCTTGCCCAAGGTAAAGACCACGGTAAACAAGCCTGACCGAGGAATTAGATGAAGCACTGTGCGACCTTTGTACACGAAGGCAAGAGTCCAGCCAGCTTGTTTACCAAAAAAATTCCATTCATGGGTTATTTCTCCAATCTGGTTAAGCAGGTATTGCTCAATTTTCTTTAGCAAAGCAGCGGTTTTTCCCAGAGCCTTGTCTAGTTCCGATAAAGTAGGAACTTTCGTCTTATCATCAAAAATACTCACTGCCATTCTCTGTTTTCCCTTGTGAAAAATACCTGCCAGTCCGATGATTCTTCGGTTTCTTACGCATCACATCAAACGAATCGATCTTTGCCATCCGCCGTCGCAGTTCTGAAATTACACACCGTCAAAGGCGGGAGGATAGACAACTCTGCCACGCACCCCATCCAGCGCGTTGGGAAGCAGTTCGAGCGCCATCCAGGCCTCGCCGCACTCGCCATACGGACATTCGAGCGATTTCGCCAACTCTGCCGAGAAATTAAAGCGCGGATAGTAGGCTGGATGTCCCAACACAATCACAATCGCGTGGTTAAGACGTTTGCATTCCTCCAGACCACGCCTCACCAACAGGGTCCCGATGCCTTGCTTCTGGTATTCGGGCCGGACAGCCATCGGAGCGAGAGCAAGAGCGGGAATTTTTGTGTTTTTTGTTTCGATGTGAATTCGACTGAATAGGATGTGGCCGATAAGTTTGCCGTTTTCCTCCGCTATCAGTGAAATTTCCGGGATGAAGTTTTCTGATTTTCGGACAGCGTCCACCAAGCCAGGTTCGGCATCGCGGCCATCGAAGGCTTGTTTGTTAACTTCGTAAATGGCAGAGGCATCTGTGGAAGTTTCGGGGCGAATGATAATCATTTTGAGTTCCTTTTGAATACTATTGGCTTTGATTTACTGCTCCAGTGTATCGCTCTGGGCGCAGGTTGTCCCCTATCGATAGATAGGTTAATGGGTAGGTTTGCAGCGTAGGGTGAATCAAAAAAAGCCTGAATTTCCGGCTCTTTTTTAGGTATTTTACAATCTTATGCTTTGAGCTCCAACTCCCTGGCACGGGCGATGGCCTGTGGACGGTTGTTCACGCCCAGCTTCTGCAAAATATTATGCACATGCCACTTGGCGGTGCCAACGCTGATAACCAGTTCCGCGGCAATTTCCTGGTTGGATTTGCCCGCGACGATGAGGTTCAGCACCCGGAGCTCCTGCTCGCTGAGGGGGTCGGGCAGGGCGCCGAGTGGCGAGGCCGGATGGTCTTTCAGAATTTCATCCACAAACGCGGGAGCGGTGGCGCGCGCCGCCTCCAGCAGGGGCCGGGTGGGGCGACCAGGGTGTGGGAAGAATAGGCTGCGGAAGCCCTCGGAAGCCGTCTGGCGCAAGACAGATTCAAAGACGGACCAGGCGCGGGCGTGATCTCCTTGCCTCTGATAGGTTAACGACTGGGCCAGGCGAACGGCGATCCAGCGCCGTAAAGCGCCCTCGGTGGTGGTCGCCTCTTCCAAATGATTTAAGATTTCGAGGGCCTGGCCTGCCTGATTAGAGGCCGCCAGAAAACGGGCTCGCAAAAGTGCAATCATATGCGAAGTTTTAGAGAAATCGCTGTTCGTCACGACTTCCAGTTCCCGCAGTTTGCGCTCGGCATCGATTAAATTGCCTTGCAGCAGATAAAAGTCGGCCTGCACAATCGCCATCTTATAAACTACAACGGTCATTCCACGCTGGTTGGCAGATTGCGACACATTATGGAGCAGCTCGAACGCTTTTTTCGGATCGCCATTCTCGAAAGCAATCCGAGCCAGGGTAATCTCGTTGTCGCCTCCCATGATTTCATTAGAGAACAGTCGTTTGCAGATGGCAATGCCGCGCTCTGCCAGGACTTGCGCCTCAGTAAAGTCACCTTTCTCATAGCAAATGGCAGCCAAAGGGGCATAGAGAATGCCGAGGATAGGCAGCTGCCTGCCACGATTGTCCACATATTCGCTGAGAGCCGCCCGGCAAAGCGCTTCGGATTCACGCAATTTCCCCATTTCGAGCAAGTTGAAGGTCAGGTTTGCCAGTGCTCCCATGGCAATGAAGGGGTGATTCATCTGCCTGCCCAGTTCCCAGGTCTCGCGAAATACCTGACTGGAATCGGACAGATTGGCAATCAAGGCGTAATGGCTGCCCAGAGCAAGCAGCGCCAGAGTGCGAAAAAACAGGTCGGCAGCTGCGAGACGTTCCAGCGCGGCGCGAGCGAG
>Ga0105047_10014102_pt1 | contig 12706 bp, 13 predicted proteins | sample MAT04_FD_78384 | JGI IMG/M metagenome (GOLD analysis project Ga0105047, IMG submission 78384) | Freshwater microbial communities from Lake Fryxell liftoff mats and glacier meltwater in Antarctica - MAT-04 (megahit assembly) | ecosystem: Environmental > Aquatic > Freshwater > Ice > Liftoff... | reverse complement strand
TGCTGCCACATGAACGCATGCGTGTGCCTCCGTGCCCACGGGGCCGATCAACCCTCCCTGCAGGCTTGCGTCATGCCAGAACATCGGCAGTTCCATGATCGGCGTCGTTGGCCCTCCGCATCGCCCACCACGCTTGCAGGATCAGGCCGGTGGGGCGCTCAGCGCAGCGAAATAAAGGCGGAGGCCGAAGGCCGGGGGACATTCGCGGAGCTGAGCGCACCGCCGGCCTGATATCGCGCATACGGTGCGACATGTGGGTGGCGACAATATGCCCTGGCCGGGCGGTCAGGACAGTTGACGTCGACCAGACATGCCTGTCCGGCGCGTCAAACACCAAACCGTCTCAAGGCTTCGGCACGCGGATCCGGCTGATCATCAGGGAGCCCGACAGTGCAAACACCAGCACGAGCGGGTGCAACACGAATCCGCCCAACTCGACCTGGCCGAACCACAGGTTCTGCTGAATGGCGCCGAACCAGGTCGCCAGTGCCAGCAGTCCCACCAGAAGCACCGACGTCGGGATCGGTGTTCCTTCGAAATAGCGCACCTTGCCGGTCCCCTCGGACAGCGCTTCGGCGGTGACGTTGTAACGCGCCAGGCGGGACACACCACAGGCGACGAAATACGCCAGCACGATCCTGTCATAAAGCCCCTGCATGCCGCAGGCGTAGGCAATGATCGCCGGGGCCACACCGAACGAGATCACATCGGCCAGTGAATCCAGTTCGCGCCCCAGGCTGGACGCTGTCATGCGCCAGCGGGCGACCCGGCCGTCGAGCACGTCGAACACCAGCGCCGCGAGCACCAGCGCGCAGGCATAGTAGATATGCCTGACCGCACCGGTTTCGATGAAGGACATGGTGGAAAAAAGTGCGCCCGTTCCGCACACCGCGTTGGCCAGCGTGAACCAGTCCGCGAGATGGAACTCACGGATCATGGCAAACGGTTTGCGGTGAGTGGGCGCGGTCACGACTCCAATGTAGATGTGCGCGCCGTCAATCGGAGTCGGCCAGCGAGCGGTGCGTTTGTAGGAAAACGACGGGTTCGACGTGTGTCAGTGGCTCGCCACGCTGAACCACGGCCTTCAGTCGGCCCAGAGGCGCCCGAGCACCGGGCTGATCGCCACCGGCAAGCTCTGCGGCCGCACGGTCCACCTCGGTCACCGCCGTCAGCGTGATGCCAGGCATCGAACCCGAGGCGGTCCGCACACTGGCGCGCGAGCGCTTCCAGGTGGCGATCGCCAGTGTGGTGCGAACTTGATCCACAGCAAGTAAGGATCGCCTGGGGCTGGCTACGATCCAGAGCATGTTGTCTGCTGCATGCGCTATGCCGGCTGGTGCCCCGGCGTCTCTTTTCGGCCTGGTCGGCCGGCGCTTGATGTGCTTCGCGGCGCTGTGCGCCCTGGCGCTCGCGCTTTCCGCCTGCGGCGGCGGTGGGGGGGGCGACGCGGCGCAGCCTGTCGCCCCGCCTGCGGGCCCGTCGCTGCCGGCGCCATCGAACATCACTGCCGACGCCGGGCGCCAACGGGTCACGCTCAACTGGTCCAACGTGCCGACTGCAAGCTCGTTCACGCTGTATTACGGCACTGCGCCGGGCATCACGAAGGCCAGCGCGAAGATCACCGATGCCCACAGCATCTACATCATGCGTGACCTGCCCAACGGCACGTCGTACTATTTTGCCGTTGCCGCGGTTGGCCCGGGCGGTGAGGGCGCCTTGTCGGCCGAGGTCACGGCGACGCCTTCGGCCAATCCGCCGCAACCCGCGCCAGTGAGTGTGCGCGCATCGGCCAGCAATGGCCAGGTGGAGATCTCCTGGGATAGCGGATTCGAGGCCACTGCCGATCCCACGACGTATACCGTCTATTACGGAGGATCGGCAGCGCTGAGCAAGGCGTCGCCCCTGCGGGTTGCGGCGGCGGCCTCGCCCGTCACCGTCTCCGGGCTGGCCAACGGCAGCGTGTACTACTTTGCGGTCAGCGCGACCAGTGCCAATGGTGAAGGTGCCTTGTCCTACTTGGCGTCTGCCCAGCCGGCACTGATTGCGCCGCCAGGCTTCCCACGCGGCTTTGCGGTGACGGAAGGCAACGGCGCGGTGACGCTGACTTGGGGCGCCGTGGCTGGTGCCTCCTCCTACAACTTGTATTACGGCACCGAGTACGGCGTCAACCGCACCAGCGCCACCCGGGTGGCGGGGGTCTCCAGCCCCTGGGTGCTCGGCAGCCTGTCCAACAAGACAGCCTATTATTTCGTACTGACTGCCGTCGGGCCAGGCGGCGAAGGGGTCGAGTCGGCACAGGCGTCGGCAACGCCAGTGACGGCCGCGCCGCTGCAGGCCATGCTGTCCATTCCCGGCGGCAGCTTTCAGATGGGTGACAACCTGCAGGACGCCGATGCACCGGCAGCGTATGCGAGGCCGGTGCACACCGTTACGCTGAGCCCGTTTTCGCTCGAGCGCCATGAAACCACCTATGCCCAGTGGCGCGAGGTGTACGAATGGGGCCTGACCCATGGCTACGCGTTCGATCTGCCCGGTCGCAATGGCGCGCTGGAAATCGGCACCCACATGCCGGTGACGCAGGTCAGCTGGTACGACGTCGTCAAGTGGCTCAATGCGCGCTCCGAGAAGGAGGGCCGTACCCCGGTCTATTTCACCGATGCCGGGCGTGGCACCGTCTACCGCGGCGGGCGCATCGATCTGGACAATGCCGCGGTGGACTGGGGCGCCAATGGCTACCGGCTGCCCTCGGATGCCGAATGGGAGTGGGCTTCGCGCGGCGCGCAGGCAGGCCTGCGTTATCCCTGGGGCGACGTGCTCGATGCAGCCCGGGCCAACTACGACCGAGGTACGTCCACCTCGGTTGGCAGCTATGCCCCCAATGGTTATGGCCTGTACGACATGGCCGGCAATGTGTGGGAGTGGACCTGGGACCGCAACGCCAGCGACTACAGCGTGGACGCGCTGGGCGTGACCGATCCGCATGGACCGGCCACGGGGGCCATGCGCACGCGGCGCGGCGGCAGCTACGTCTATGGTTCGCGCTACCTGCGCAATTTCGACAAGATGTTCCGCGAGCCGGCGTACAACGGCCCGTACTTCGGTTTTCGCAGCGCATCGAGCCAGCCCTGACGTGAGGAAGTCCGGGGGCCTCAGGGCCGCGCGGCCACGAACAGCAGCGCAAACCCGGTGTTGTAGAACACGTGCAGCAGCACGCTGGGCGTGATGCCCTGGTAGCGGTCGCGGAAGTGCCCGAACACCAGCCCTGGCCCCAGCACGGCAAGCGCCTGCCAGGGCGCATGCCACACCAGGTGGCTCGCGGCGAACAGCAACGCGCTCACCCAGTTGGCGGCGCTGAGCCGGCAAAAGCGCAGCGCGCCCCATGTGCGCCGGTATAGAGCCGCTTGCAGCAGACCGCGAAACGTCATTTCCTCCAGCACCGGGTACACCAGCGCGATCAGCAGGAAGCGTGTCGGGTCGCGCAGCGGCCAGGACGGATCGGGCGCGGCAGGCCAGAACCACCACAGCACGAGCCAAAAAAAGGGGGCGGCCCCAAGGGCCGCCCCATATTGCCGGTCTCGCCAGACCTGCATCAACCGCCGGATGCTGCGCGCCGGCGCCGCACCAGGAAGGCAACGCCGCCAGCAAGCATCAACAGCAGTGTCGGATCGGGAGCGCCGCCTCCGGCACTGCAGCCGAAGAAGCCGCCTCCGCCACCGCCACCGCCATCGCCAACCGCCGATGGCACTGGCGCTGGCGCTGCACCAAAACCAGGTGCGCCAGGATCGACAATCTTGCCGTTGGCCACGCCGTCGGCATCCTCCGGGCCGCCATCACGCAAGGTCACCAGGATCACACCCTTGACCAGGTCGATCGAGATCGGCACCGCCGACAGGCCCTTCCAGGCGCCAGCGTCGATCTTGAACCAGCTCAGGCCTGCCTTGAGCGAACCGTCGGCATTGAGGAAGCCGTTAGGGTTGGCCGGGTCGAGCGCACTGGCCGGTGGCTGGATCGACAGCACAGCCGTGCCGCCCGCCGGCACGTTGTTGAGCGTGAAGGACACCGAGCCGATCGGCAGCACCACGTTCTGCCCCAGGTTGGCTGCGGAGATCATGCCGCGCAAAGCCGCACTGATGGTCACGCCGTCGGTGGTGTGCAGGGTGACGAGGCCCCTGACCAGGTTGTCGAGCCGGTCTTCCTGGGCCAGCAGCTTTTCCGTGGATGCGGTACTGGTGCTGGCAAATGCCAGCGACATCAGCACCCAGGAGGTCTGCGCGACGGCGTGCGGGTCAAGGCCGCCCTGGCTGTACCAGGAGTCGTAGCCCGCGGTCGAGCCGTTGGCTGGCACCGATGTGCGGTAGGTGCTGTTGATCACCTCGGTCTTCATGTCGGAGGCCCAGTTGTTGGTGCCTACCTGGGTCGTGGTGCCGATGGTTGCTGTCAGTGCCTTGGACATGGCGTAGATGAAGTACATGTACGCCGATTGGTCATTGTTCCAAGTGTAGGCAGGGGCGCCACCATCGCCTTCGGACCCAGTGGCAAACCAGTTGACGGCATTTTGCACCATCGTGTTGGTATCGCCCGGGCTCTTCTTGGCTGCCGTCTGCCCGATCATGGCCAGCGACCACATGCCGCTTGCGGTGCCGGTGCGCTGCGGGTAGGAATTTCCGCCCCCGTAGACCGTGAAGCCACCGCTGGCGCCCTGTTGATTTTTCAGGAAGTACAACAAGGCCTTGGCCCAGGGTGCCGTGTCGATGGCGTCACCGAGGTAGCGTGAGCCATACCACAGCCCCATCACCACGAACTGGGTGTTGGAAAGGTCGCCGCCGCTGTAGCATTTCTGGATGTTGGTGTCGCCGGGGTAGTAACCCCAGGCACCGTAGTAGCTGACCACGTTGCTGGTGCATCCGCCCGGGTTGGTCGGGGTTGCGCCACCGGTCGGCGTGTAGTCGCCACCCCGCACCGAGCCCTCGATGTTCTGGTAGCTCTTGAGAAAGTTGACTGCGTTGAGCACGACCGTGCGGTAGGCGGCGTCGGTCGTCACCGCCTGCCCGTACAGCGCGAGCGCGACCAGCGCCATGCCGGTCTCGTAGGCCTCGTTGTACTGCTCGTAGATGCCGCCATTGGCCTTGGCCTTGGTCTTGATGAAGGCGATACCCTTGTCGATCATGGCGCGGTACAGCGGGTCGGCCATCTTGCCTGACTCCACCAGCGCCGCCACGGCGGCGGAGGTGCCGGTCAGGTTGTTGTAGTCGGGCCAGTAGCCGGTGCCGTCCCCGTTGTCGTGGAACTGGTTGAACAGATACTGCTGGCCCCCCGTGATGGCATTGGCCACCTGCACATCCGTCGCCGGGTTGGCCGTCGCCAGTGCGGTGACGGGTGCTAGCAGCATGCCGCCGACCGTCATGGCGGTCGCGGCGAGCAACACCTTGACGCGTCGACCCAGCGCTGTCGCGCGTGGCGGCGCTTGTTGCCTATTGACGATGATTGCATGTGACATGGAACCTCCTTTGGCAAGTAGTGAAAAGCGAATACCCTCAGATGGATTCTGCGCAGGCCCGCAGCTTGCCCATTGAGCAGACGCAACACGCAGCGATATAGCCATCGTGGCTATCCGATGCCGTGCCCGGCATAGTCGGTGCCCGACGGGTGTCGAACTGGCGCAGGTCGGCGTCGATCAGCAGGGTGCGCTCGCCCTGCTGCGAAAACGCGATGGCCAGGTTGGCGGCGATGAAGCTGCGGCCCTCGTCCACCCCCGGGCTCACCAGCGCGATCAGCTTGCGCGACGGATCGGTGTTGAACCAGCGCAGCATCAGCTGGCTGCGCACTGCGCGCAGGTTCTCTCCCACCTTGCTGAAGGGCTGGCAGGCCGCCTGGCAGGCCGCCTGGCAGCGCTGGTGCCGCGGCCGGCGGTGCGAGCAGGCGCGACGTCGGAAGAAGTGGATTCGGGTCGTGAACCCACCATTGGGCGCGGTCCATGGGGCAAACGCCGGTGGCGGCGGTATTCCGGTGGCGATGCTGGCGGGCACAGCCGGCACCCAGGTCGGCATGGTGGGTGCCGCTGCGCTTGTGGGTGCGTCGTGATGCCGTCTTGCGTGCGCCAGCCCACAGACGCAGCGCAGCGGCAAGTCAATGATTGCGCATTGCAACGCAGGAGAACCGGATGGAAAAAGCAAATCCCCCGAGAAGCTTTGGTGTATTCAAGCCGGTGGGGCACACCGTGATTGCATTTGCCAGCGCAGACCTGCTGGAGGCTGCCGCTGGCGCATTGCTGGAAGGTGGATTCCGGCCAAGTGACCTGGTGCGCTACACACCTGCCGAGATGACGGCGCAGGCCGATTCCGACCTCCGTACCGCCAGTCCGATGGCGTCGGTCGGACAGGACCTCAATCTCGTGAAGGCGCATCGGGCGCTGGCTGAAAACGGTTGCAGCTTCCTGGTTGTGGAGACCACGGATTCCTCCAGGGAGCAGCGCGTAGACGAAGTGGTGCATGCCATGAGGGCCACCGCGGCACAACGCTTCGGTACCTTGATCGTCGAAGAACTGGTTAAGGCGCCAGACGGCCCGGACCAGTCGTTCGAGTCCCCCGACACCGGGCTCGATATCGATACGGCGGCGGTGGCGGCACCGCGCTGACGCACGCGCCGCAACAGCTGCTGTCCGCTGTTGTGCCTGGCCACCTGCAAGACAAGGTGACCAGAATTTGCACCGTGCCGTCGTCGCCCAGCGCTGATCGTCGTGTTTCTGGCGCCGCTGGTGCGTTACCTGCGGGTGCGGGCGATGGCCGGCATCCCTTGATGAAGCTGCTGACGCGCCGTGGGCACGTCCATTCGAGAAATTGGCGGCAGGAAGCGGCCGAATAGGGGGTTTGAAATGCCTATCCCCTACCTGGCCTCAATAGTTCAGCAGGTTGCGCCGCACATGTAGCAGATGCCCGATGGCCAGTTCCCGTGCTTGCGCGGGATCGCGGCTCTTGAGTGCGCGTACCAGGTTGCGGTGCTCGACCTGGTAGGCGATGCGCCGCTCCGGCGTGAGGCTGCGTTTCTTCAGCATGCCCCATTCACCTTGCGCACGTGCCGCGTTCATCAGCTGGAAGACGTTCGAGACAAAGGCGTTGTGCGCGGCCTGGGCAATGACTTCGTGCAGCTTGCCGTCCCATACCTCGAACTCTTCGACGCTGGCGGCGCGCTCGGCCTTGACGCAACACAGCTCCATCTGCTCGAAGTCGGCGCTTGTCGCGTTGCCAATCACCATGTCGATGACGGCCGGCTCCAGTGCGAGGCGCGCCTCCATCAGCACGGCCGGGCTGATCTGCGTGGCCGGCGCGTCCGCCGCCCACGCCTGCAGGATCGACGCGGCCTGTGCCGTCACGTAGGTGCCGCTGCCCACGGTCTGGCTGACCAGTCCCTGAGCCTTGAATTGCTGCAGCACCTTGCGTACCGTGGTGCGACTGAGCGTGAACTGATCGGCAAACGCGCGCTCGGTCGGCAGCCGATCGCCGGCGCGCCATTGGCCCGATCGCACGCGGTCGATGATGGTGTCGCGAAGGGTGTACGAGGTGTCCATGATGTCCACGGCAGAGTTGGCGAGTCCAACCAAATCATACCAATCGGGTGAATCCGGGGTTGCGCCGGCCGGGTCCGGAGTCGGCTTGCACTCGCCAGCGCAACGGCCAAAATGTAACGCTGGTTGACGGGGATCGATACTTCCCTATGATTGCCGCGTTGGTATTTAATGGTTTGAAAAAATACCAATTGCAACCAAACAGGTCGACCGGTGGCAAGGCGTCACCGCAACACAGGAGATTCGCTTGCGCATTGCGACATTCATCCGGGACGGACAGCGTCTCGTCGGACAGGTTTCCAGCGACGGAGCCCAGGTGACGCCCTTCAAGCTCGATGCCGTCGCCGCCGGTCGCGGCGCATTGCCGCTGATCGAAGCTTTGGCAAATGGCCAATCCTTGCCACCCTTGAGCGACCAGGCTTTTGCGCTCGACACGGTCCGGCTGGAGGCGCCACTGCCGTTGCCACGGCGCAACCTGTGGTGTGTCGGGCGCAACTACCATGCCCACGCCAGGGAACTGGCGGCATCGGTCTTCAAGGACAACAACGCCGACCCCCAGGCCTGGCCCATCGTGTTCACCAAGGTGCCCGAATGCGTCGTGGGGCCGGCCGATGACGTGCACCTGCCAGATCCCGCCATCTCGGCACAGATCGACTACGAGGCCGAACTTGCCGTGGTCATCGGCACCGGCGGCAAGAACATCGCGCGCAGCGACGCGATGCGCCACGTGTTCGGCTACACCGTGGTCAACGACGTCACGGCGCGCGACGTCCAGATGCGCCACCAGCAATGGGACATGGGCAAGTCGTTCGACACCTTCTGTCCCATGGGGCCGTGGATCGTCACCGCAGACGAGCTCGACGGGACCCGCACCCGGGTGCGCTGCTGGGTCAATCGCGAATTGCGCCAGGACGGGCCGACCGAGAACATGATCTTCGACATTCCGACGCTGATCGAAACCATATCGCGCGGCATCACGCTGTACCCGGGCGATGTGATCGCCACCGGCACGCCGGCCGGCGTCGGCATGGGCTTGACACCGCCGCGGTACATTCAGCGCGGCGACGTGATCCGCATCGAGATCGACGGACTCGGCTCGATCGAAAACCGGTTCGTCTGATGCAAGCGCCACCGGCCGCGACGGGATGCTGCCAGCGTAGGGTCCAATTCCCCAAGACAAGGAGACAACAATGACATTTCTGCGTACGCTGCCCCGCGCTTTCGGCCTGCTGCTGGCCCTGCTGATGGTGGAGCCGGCCATGGCCCAGGATCCTTACCCCAGCCGCCCGGTGACCATGGTCGTGCCATTTCCGCCCGGGGGCGTCGCCGATATCGTCGGCCGGCCGGTTGCAGAGGCCATGGCGCGCCAGCTCAAGCAGCCCCTGGTGGTGGAGAACCGTGCCGGTGCGGGCGGTGGCATCGGCATGGCCTATGTGGCCAAGGCCAAGCCCGATGGCTACACGATCCTGATGGCCTTGTCGTCGCTGGTCGTGTTGCCCGAAGCCGACAAGATCCTGAACCGCTCGCAGATGTTCCGGATCGACCAGCTCAAGCCGATTGCGCGCTTCACGGCCGACCCGACCGTGCTGGTGGTGCGTGCCGACAGCCCGTGGAAGACCTATGGCGAGTTCACGGCCTATGTCAAATCGAATCCGGGCAAGGTCACGTTCGGATCCTCCGGCAACTACGGCACCATGCACGTGCCGATGGAGCAGCTGAAGGTTGCGACCTCCAGTTACATGCTGCATGTTCCGTACACGGGCGCGGGCCCCGCGGTGCTTGCCTTGCTGGCAGGCAACGTGGACGCACTCTCCACCGGCCCGGCAAGCGTGCTGCAGCACATCAAGGGCGGCAAGCTGCGTGCGCTCGCGCATTGGGGCGATCGCCGCCTGGCGGTGATGCCGGACGTGCCCAGCCTCAAGGAGCTGGGCGTCGGCGTGCAGTACTCGCAATGGGCCGGCCTGTTCGTGCCTGCGGATACGCCGGCTGAAGCCGTCGAGGCCCTGCGCCAGGCCGCCCGCTTCGCCGCCCAGGACGCACGGGCAATTGCGGCGCTGGCCGGCGCGGGAACGGCGTTCCAGTTTCAGGATTCACCGGAGTTCGACCGCTTCGTGCAGTCAGATGCCAAGGGCATGGCCGCGCTGGTGCAACGCATCGGCAAGGTCGACTGACCGGTTCCATCGGATTCGTGGACGCGGTGTCCACTTCAACAGGAGAAAGACAACGTACAACAGAATCCCGGATTTCTCAAGCTCGCCGTCGCATTTGCGGCCATGTGCCTTGCCACCAGCGGCGCGCCTGCGCAGGACTATCCGAACCGCACGGTCAGGATCGTCGTGCCCTTTGCCGCCGGTGGCCCGGCCGACAACTACGCGCGGTTCATCGCGCTGCGCCTGCAGGATGAGTTCAGGCAGCCCTTCATCGTCGAGGACAAGCCCGGTGCGGGCGCGGTTATCGGAACCGATGTGGTGGCCAAGGCCCCGGCCGACGGCTACACCTTGCTGATGATGTCCAACACCCATACGGTGAACGAATCGCTGCTCGGGAACAAGCCTTTCGCACTGATGAAGGATTTCGTGCCGATCGCGCCGGTCAATTCCTCCGGCCTGCTGCTGGCAGTCCATCCATCGGTGCCGCTCAAGAGCGTGGCAGAGCTGATCCAGTACGCCAAGGCCCATCCCGGCAAGCTCAGCTACGCATCGTCGGGCAACGGCACGCCCTACCACAGGGCGGGTGAACTGTGCAAGTACACGGCCGGCATCTACATGACCCATGTGCCCTACAGGGGCAGCTCGGGCGCGCGCACCGACCTTCTGGGCGGCCAGGTCGACCTGATGTTCGACGCCGAGACCACGATGGCCGATTACTCGCGCACGGTAAGGTGCGTGCGCTCGCCAGCACCGGCCTGACGCGCTCGGCCAACCTGCCCGACATGCCCACCGTCGCCGAATCGGGTGTTCCCAAATACGAGGCCACGATCTGGCTTGGCCTGATGGCACCCAAGGGCACTGCGCCGGAAATCGTCAATCGGCTGAACGCCGCCGTGCGCAGGATCGTTGCGCAGCCGGATGTCAAGGCCTTGTGGGTCAAGCAGGGCGCAGCCCCCATGTCGATGTCGCCGGCCGAGACTGACGGGCTGCGTCCGGCCAGATTTTCGAAACGATCGATGCGATGGAGCAACGAATGAATATTTTGAGTGGCGGCGCGGCCGCGGCGCTGGTGCAGGCCATGCAGCAGGCGTTCACCCGGGCAACCGGGGCCGGTATCGATGGCACGTTCAGCGCCGTGGGCATGATGCGCGACAAGCTGCTGGCCGGTGCGCCGTGTGATCTGGTGATCCTGACGGCGCCGCTGATCGACGATCTGATCCGTTCCGGCCATGTGGTGGCGGGGTCCGCGCAGTCGCTGGGGCGGGTGCGGACCGGCATTGCCTTGCGCAGCGGCGAGCCGCAGATGCCGATCCGCACCGCGGATGATCTGCGTGCCGCGCTGCGCGGCGCGGCGCAACAGGTATCTACTTCCCCGATGCGGAAAAGTCCACCGCCGGCCGGCATTTTGTGGGCGTGCTGCGCAAGCTCGGTCTGACCAGGAACTTGGACCCGCGCTGCGGCAATACCCGAACGGGGAGACCGCGATGCGGGAGATGGCAGCCTGTCCGCAGGCCGGGTTGATCGGATGCACGCAGGTGACGGAAATCAATGGCACTTCCGGTGTCGAACTGGTCGCACTGCTGCCGGTCGAGTTCGAACTGGCCACCGATTACGCACTGGGCGTCTGTACGGGTGCCGAGCACCCCGAGCAGACCCGTGTCCTGGCCGCAATGCTGAGCGGGCCCGCGTCGGCGTCGATCCGGCGCCGGGGCGGCTTCGAGTTCGGACGGGTTGGCCTTGGCCTGGCCACGCTGGTCAATTTCGTCTCGCATGCGGTGGTGCTGGGATTCACGGCTGGTGCCGCGGTGCTGATCGCGGCCAGCCAGCTCAAGAACTTCTTCGGCATCGACATCGTGCGCGCAAGTTCGGTCTATCGCATCCTGCTGGCGCTGGGCCAGCAGGTCACGCCGATCAATCCCTGGGTCACGACGGTTGCCGGCGTGACGGTGCGCGCCGGTGTGCTGACGCGGCGGCGCTGGCCCAAGGCACCGTACCTGATCGTGGCCAGGGTGGCCGGCGGCATCGTGGCAGCGCTGCTGGACCTGGTGCTGGGCAGCAAGCGGACTCTGATCGGTAATGTCGGCGCACTGAACGCGGGACTGCCGCCGCTGTCCTATCCGCCCCTGTCGCCCGGGGCGCTGGAGCAACTGGCGCCGGTGGCCATTGCCGTGACGCTGTTGTCGCTCACCGAGGCGATCTCGGTCGCGCGTGCCATTGCCGTGAAGTCGGGCCAGGTCATCGACGCGAACCAGGGGTTCGTCGGGCAGGGCCTGTCCAACCTTGCGGGTACGTTCTTCTCCGGCGCGGCTGTGCGCTGCGGCGCCCACGAGCGCCAGCGGCTGGAGCAGCTGTGCCGCACCATCACGCGCCCGGCGCTGGCCAACGAGCGCGTGCAGATCAACAGCGCCGCTCAGGTGGTGCTCAAACTCAGGGCCGCCTGGCGTGACGCCACCACGCACATCGTGATGTCGCCGTTGGAGGTCATGCAGCGCCTGGCAGCGCTGGTGCCGCGGCCGAGGCGTCAACGCACCCAACGTGGCGAAATTCAATCTGCGTACCGAGCGTGCATCGCTTCTTGCCTATGCAGACTTCTTCGATGCGCCATTCCTTGCCCTGGTTGCTTCGTGGACCTACGCCTCGGGGTTCGGTGTCATCGCCTCCTGCCGGCGGTACGATGAATCTCTAAAGATGGCGGAAATGCGGTGTCCAATCACGCGACAGCGTCGACCCTCAATCCCTGTGCCCATCCCGATCCCAACTCCGACCGTGATGGTAACGCCGCCATTGCCTGCGCTCCCACTCGGCGCGGCGCCAGCTGGGGCCGTTGTCGTAGTAGTAGCCATACGCCTGAGGCTGCACGTACACCGGGGCTGGCTGAACGTACACCGGCGCGGGTTGCACGTAGACCTGCCGTGGCTGGTAGTAGACAGGCGGGGGCGGCAGGTACACGGGGGCCGGCTGCACATAGACACCTGGCGACGATATGCCGATGGAC
>Ga0105047_10014100_pt1 | contig 12706 bp, 9 predicted proteins | sample MAT04_FD_78384 | JGI IMG/M metagenome (GOLD analysis project Ga0105047, IMG submission 78384) | Freshwater microbial communities from Lake Fryxell liftoff mats and glacier meltwater in Antarctica - MAT-04 (megahit assembly) | ecosystem: Environmental > Aquatic > Freshwater > Ice > Liftoff... | reverse complement strand
GGCCAGTTCTTGGTCTTGTAGGCGGGAGATGTGGGTTTGCTCATGCAGCCCAGCTACCACACTGGATTCGCAAGATGAATCCCTCATGGGATTTGTGCAATAAAGCCGCGACGAAATGCAACTGCCTTGATATGAGCCTAATTAATTCCGTGATGGGACGATAGGGACTGAAGGAACAAGTCGAACCGCATTTTCTCGGAATGATTTATGGGACGAGTTCAGGTGGACAAGCCAGATGAAAGCTGGTCGTCCGCTGAAAGGCATGCGCTGCCCGAACCAGGGTTGGTTCTGCCAATGGCTTCGCCACCAATTGAACGGCGAGCGGCAGTCCACCGCGCGTAAAGCCGCCCGGGAAGGTGATGCAGGGCGCGCCGGATAAAGTGAAAGGGCAGGTGAAACGATGTAAAGCGTCAATGAGGGCGCGGTCCATCTGGCGGGTCTGGGCCAACGTGGGTGGTTCGAAAGGCAGGACGGGAATGGCCACAAGGTCCACCTCGCTCAACCTGCGGATCAGGCGGCCGGAATAGTCCATCCGTCTGACCTGCGCCTCTTGCAGAATTGTTGCGGGCATGGCCTGACCGTGGCGGATGATGGCGGACAAGGCAGCGGAGTAACTGTTTGCGTGGTCCGCGAAGCTTTCGTGATGGGCCCGAGCGGTCTGCGCTGCGCAAACGTCGTACCAAATGTCGACGACATCATTCAGCACGGGCAGAGATACCGGCACGATCCGCGCCCCTTGCCGTTCAAGCAGCCGGGCGCAGTCCAAGACTGCTTCAGAAACGGCAGGATCGACGCCTTCCTCAATCCAGACGAAATCGAGACCGACGGTCATCCCGGAGACACCCTGATGGAGCAACGCGGTCAGGTTTGGCACCGGATCGTTCCGGCTGGTCGGATCGTCTGGGTCTAGCCCCGCGATCACGTCGAATAGCCGCGCCGCATCTGCCGCGTTGCGGGCGATCGGGCCGATATGGTCTAGGGTTGCAGCCAGTTCAAAGACGCCATGTCGGCTGACCCGGCCCCATGTCGGCTTCAGCCCCGTCGCGCCATTGACGGCACTGGGCATCCGGATTGAGCCGCCGGTGTCCGAACCGACGGCACCATAGCATAGCCCCGCAGCCACGGCGACCGCGCTGCCGCCTGATGAGGCCCCGGCCCATCGTCCTGCATCCCAAGGGTTGACGGGTAGACCATAGGGCGGCAGGTATTCGCCAAAGACCCCTTCGGCCACGTTCTGCGTCCCGATGAGGATCGCCCCAGCCGCCTCAAGCCGGCGCACGACCGTTGCGGTCCGGGTTGCGCGCTGAGCGACGCGACTGGGCATCCCTGCGGTCATCACTTCGCCCGAAATCTCGAAAATGTCCTTGATGCCGATCGGCACGCCGTGCAGCGGTCCGAGGGCATCGCCCCGTTTCCGGGCGGCATCGGCGCGGTCGGCAGCAACAAGCGCCCGGTCTGAAAAGATGGAGATATAAGCGTTCAGATGTTGGTCCAACCGCGCGATCCGCGATAGTGTTGCTTCGAGCACGTCGCGAGACCTGAGCGCGCCAGAGGCGATCCGTGACGCTACGGTGCCCAGATCCAACCAGTGCAGATCATCACTCAAAGGGCCACTGCCTTCGCCAATACATTGAATGGACCTGCGGCCCGGCCCCAATCAAACCAAGCCGCAGGATTAATTCACTTCTCCAGTGGCACATCCGCCAGCTTCATACCCGTACCACCTGCACCCATGTCACCAATGTTTTCAAACGTCACAAGTGTCGATGCCACGGTCAGCGGCTTCTGGGCTGCCTTGGGGTCCTTCATCGCCACCTGCAACGCCAGAATCATGGCCAGACCCGAGGCAAAGTTATTCGGGTCCCAAGTTCCGGTCAGGCGACCTTCCTTGACTGCGGTCAACGCGTCGGGGTCCGCATTCAGACCGAAGATCATGATGCCATCGGTGCCTCCCGAACCATAGACGGTCTTGCCGGCCGCCATGACTGCCGCCGAAACACCGAGCGCGCTTGAGTCGTTATACGTCCAGAAGACCTGCACGTCAGGCTTGCGCAAAAGCTCGTCCGCCACGATCGTCGCAGCATTGGCCTGAGAGTCCTTGGTGTTGTCGATCTGATCGATCACCTCGAGACCAGCCGCTTTTGCGGCCTTGGTGAAGCAGGCGACGTTGGCCTGGATCGAAGGGACAGGCGGGCCGCCGACCACAACCACCTTGGCACCCGGCAGTTTGCCAGCAATCCACGCAGCCTGCTGGTCATATGCCCCACCCGCAGTACAGACGTTTGTGGCCCACCAGACGGTGTTGGTCACGCCTTCGCCGGCCGAGTTAAGGCCGATCACCGGCACGCCCGCCGCGTTTGCGCGCGAGAAGGCACCGGCAACCGCATTGGGGTCCAAAGACCAGGTCGAGAAGCCTTTCAGCCCCATGTTCAGGAACGTATCGACATGGGACACTTGCTCGTCCGCCGAAAGATTGGCGTCCAGAAGCTTGTAGTCCCAGCCCAGTTCCTTGGCCCCGGCATCCATCCCGGCGCTGATCACTTGCTGGCCCGGCTGAGAACCGATCGGCGAGATATAACCCACTGTCTCGGCCACGGCCGAACCGGTGGTCATAAGCCCTGCGATGGCAAGACTGTAACGCAGTCCTTTGGTCTTCATCATTCCCTCCATGTTTGCTGTTTTGGTAGCCTCGTATTGCCGCACATTTTCTTTTGTGCGGATTTCTGTTGTCAAGGTTTGACCGATTGCTTCTTGCGGCGCGAGATTTGCCGGACGCCGCCAACCCAGACGGCCGCAATCAGGATCGCGCCGCTCACCATGCCTTGCCAGAACGAGGACACGCCCGAGAGCGTGAGACCGTTCTGGATGACACCCAGAAACAGCACCCCGATCATTGTGCCGAAAACACCACCCTCACCACCTGTAAAGGCAGTCCCGCCGATCAGAACCGCTGCGAGAACGGTCATCAGGATGGTCGGATCAACGTCTGCGGCGGCCGACGTGAGGCGGCCGGCCTGCACCAATGCGCCAAGGCCCGCCATGACGCCCGCAATGGTAAAGACGCCAAAGATGACGAGGGGGACATTGATGCCGTTCAACCGTGCAGCCTCGCGGTTTGACCCGATGGCAAAGACGGCGCGTCCGAAACCGGTGTATTTGAGTGCGCCGCCCAGAATGAGGAGAAGCGCCACATCAAAGATGAGGATCATCGGAATGGGCCCGGCACTGCCATTAACAAAGGCGTAAAGCGGCTTGAACGCCGCCATCGAGTAAACGGAAATCGAGGTACCGCTGTTGAGAATCAGCGCGAAGCTTTGGTAGATCGAGAGTGTGCCGAGCGTGACGACAAGGAACGATATTTTGAGGTAAGCGATGAAGTAGCCGTTCAGGGCACCCAGCAGGGCACCAAAGGCCACAATCAACACTATCGCCGGAATTGCGGGCAGGCCAGCTGTCAGGATCAGGCCGTAGACCATGGAACAGGCAGCGGCGAGGCTTGCAACCGACAGGTCGATTGCGCCGGAGATGACAACATAGGTGGCCCCCAACGCCAGAATGAAGACGACGCTGTTCGACTTGATGATGTTCATCAGGTTCGCCCAAGTGGCAAACACCGGCTCACTTGCCGCAAGGTAGACAGAGACCAGCAGAATTGAGACAAGAGCCCCGGCATAGGGCGTCTGCACAAAGCGCGACAAGGCCGATGGCCCTACGCCGAAGCGGTCGCTGGTGGCAGCTTTACGGTCATTCTGTCCCCTCATGCTGTGACTCCTGTCTTTATGGCATCTGGGGTTTGATTGGGCCGGGCTCCCGAAACGGCGACGTGGGCAAGGGTTGCCTCATCTGTGGTGCGGGCGTCAAAGATGCCGCGCAATTCGCCTTCGAAGAAGACGGCGATGCGGTCGGCGATGCCCAGAAGCTCGGTGAGTTCGGAAGAAATCATGATGACCCCCGCGCCTTCATCGGCGGCGTCTTGCAGCAGGCGGTAAATCTGGGATTTTGCGCCGACATCGATGCCGCGGGTAGGTTCGGAAAGGACCAGGACCGATGGCTTGCGGGCTAAGATGCGGCCAAGGACTACCTTTTGCTGATTGCCCCCCGAAAGCGTCGAAATCGGTACCGATGCCGAACCCGCCGCAACCTGATATCTGGTCATGGCCTCGCTCGCCTCTCGGGCCTCGCGCCTGGTGTCGAGAATGCCACCCCGCGCCAGTCGGTCGAGCCAGGCGAGCGCGAAGTTCTCGCGCACGGATCGCACAAGCAAAAGGGCCGAGGCCTTGCGGTCATCCGGCACGAAACCGATTCCTGCAGCTATTGAATGTCGGGGCTCGCCTAGTCTGACCCTGCGGCCCGCGATCCGCACCACTCCCTGACTTGCTATGGCACCACCAAGCGTCATGCCCAGTTCTGCCTTGCCCGATCCGACGAGGCCCGCAACCCCCAGAATTTCGCCCCGACGCAAGGTGAATGATGCCGGGAGCAGGGTGCCGTCCAGGGTCGAGAGGTTCTCGGCCTCCAGCACGGTCTCGCCCGCTGCAACGGCCCGTTTGCCGTAGAAATCGAGGATCTCTCGCCCGACCATCAGGCGGACAAGCTTGTCTTGCCGGGTTGCAGGGAGCGGGACCTCGGCCACGAGAACGCCATCGCGCAACACCGTAGCAACAGAGGCAGCCGCATAGATTTCGGGCATGCGGTGCGTGATCATCAGAACGGCAGTGCCCTTGTCGCGTTCCTTCCGGACCAGGGCCAAAAGCCGCGCGGTCGCTGCCTCGGAGAGAGAGCTGGTCGCCTCGTCAAGGATGATGAGGCGGGCACCTGAGGAAAGTGCACGGGCGATTTCAACTTCTTGACGGACTTCCACGCTCAGGTCCGCGACGCGCGCCCGTGTCGAGACATGGACATCAAGGCGATCAAGCGCCACCACGGCATCGAGGTCAAGCTGCGGCCAATTGATCGTGCCGAATCTGGTCTTGGGGAGCCGCCCCAGAAAGATGTTCTCGGCCACGGTCAGGGTCGGGGCCAGTGTCAGCTCCTGGCTGATCATGACAATACCCATGCCGATGGCGTCGGCGGGATTGGCGAACCGCATTTCGGCGCCGTCCACGATGATCTGCCCTTCATCGGGTTGATGCATGCCTGCGATAACGCGGGCAAGGGTGGACTTGCCTGATCCATTCTCGCCGGTAAGGGCATGAACCTCGCCCGCACGGATGGTCAAGTCCACGCGGTCCAATGCCCGGACGCCCGGAAACCGTTTGGTAACTCCCTTGACCTCGATGATCACGTCGCCGCGGCTCATGTCTGGCCACCTGGCGCTAACGCCAGAACGCGCAGCGGGCTGCCGGAGCCTTCATGGACCTTGAGGGGTGCTGCAAAAATCATCGCACCTCTGGATGGCAATTGGTCCAGCGCCCCCAAGCATTGCAGCCCGTAGCGGCCCGCACCGTGCAAGTAGTGGTGGGCTGGATAGGGCGGGTGAAAATGCCCGCCTTGCCCTGCATCGGTACCGATCGTTTCGGTGCCAAAGCCCAAGATGTCGCGCTCATCGACCAGAAAGCGCATGACCTCTGCATCTGGCCCCGGGGTATGGGCGCCATCATCGCGAAGGTTGGCATAAGCGGCACCCCTGCGGTGCGACCAGTCCGTCCGCATCAGGACCCAGGACCGGGGCGAGATGCGGCCATGGGACGCTTCCCAAGCCTTTACGGCTTCACGCGTCAGCAGAAAATCCTCATCGGCAGCGCTTTGTGCCGAACAGTCGATGACGACGGCAGGGGCAATCATATCTTCGGGCGGCATGGTATCGACCGTGCCACAGGCGATGTCACGGCCGGTGATCCAATGGGCGGGCGCGTCGAAATGGGTGCCGGTGTGTTCGCCGAAAGTCAGGTTGTTCCAATACCAGGCCGGGCCTGCCTCGTCATAACGCGAGAGCCTCTCGATCCGAACAGGCGAAGGCTGTGCGAACTCGGGCGGCAGGACAATGGTCGGGAAATCCTCTCGCAGTGTCAGTGTCAGGTCGACGACGCGGACCGCGCCTGTGGAAAGTGCCGCAGTCAAGGATGACAGAAGATCGTTCACGCAGCCCCCCCGTACATCCGACCCTGGGCCAGCTCGCGCTCGATTGCCTTAGGGTTTTCTTCCAGTCTGGCCATCAGGTCGCGGGCGACATCGCCGACGACAACCTCTTCCAGACCCCGCATCAGCCCATCAAGCACGGCTTTCGCCAGGGCGTCTGCACTGACGCGAGGTGGCGGAAAGGCCTGGAACCATTCATCTTCGGTCGGCCCTGTCAGCACGGTCATTAGCCGCACGCCCCCCGTTGCGAGTTCCGCTCTGACCGCATGGGACAAGGCCAATGCTGCGGCATGGGCTGCGGCATAACCTGCAAGCTCCGGCGGATGAGCGCGGCCAAAGACAGAAAGAAGGTTGACCCAAGCCACCGCACTCCTAGCACCGTCTGCCCCGCGGCTCGCCATTGCAGGCCCAAAACCGCGCGCCAGCCGCATCAGGCCAAAGGCAACTATTTCCATCACGGCCTTGGCCTCGACCGGGGCGCGGGGGGACATCAGCCATCCGGGCCGCAAAACATCGGCCGTGTTGATCAGGATCTCGATTTTCCCCCCGATTTGGGCGGCCATGTCTTGGATTGAACGATCCGAGCCAAGGTCAAGCGATTCGATCTTGACGCAAGGCAGGGATTCCAAGGCCCCCCGGCCCTCGAAAGGCTTCCAGGAGTCGTGCAGACCCAGAGTGACCTCAGCCGCACCCGCCTTGACCAGTGCCTGGGTCAGGGGGATCGCACAAAAATGCCGCGCATCGGTGATCAGAATGCGACGCCCCCGCGGGTTGGCCACCATGTCCTGCCATTGCGGATCGTCCTGCATCGCGCCACCTTTCTGCGGTCCCGCGTGCAAGACCGCTTGCCCCGCCCGATCAAGCATCAATGTCACGTTTACGCGCGCGCCGGGTTCTTTCAGCGGGCCGAGATGCGTGACAGCAATCGGGCCACAATCCAGCTTGACCAACCCCACCCGCCAAGGCGCCCGTTCGCGGAAATAGGGATCTGCCGGCACTTCGGCTACGGTGGCGGACAAAAGCTCACCGCCTTGGGGGGCCTTTCGGAGCGCGATCTCGCCCATGCACTTCGGGCAAGCCTCGGGGATCGGCCAGGCAAAGGCATTGCACGTCGTGCAGCATGGCAACTCAAAACGCCCCGCACACGCCGCCGCCGTCAGAAGGTGGGCGGCGCGGCTGCGGGCGGCAGGGGGCAAAAGCGGAGTTTGGGTGCGTAGAAGCGGGTTCTTCCTAGGAAAATGCTCTACCATCATGCGGCCTCCAGCATCGCGGCGGCTGATCCCAGCCCACGGTCGAAATTGATCATGCCGAAACCCGACACAAGCGCGCGCTTGGCCCCCTTGACCTGCCGCGCGCCTGCCGTTCCGGTCAGTTGCCGGATCGCCTCGACCAACCCCAGATGACCACCAGCGCAGCCTGCCTGCCCACCCGACAACTGGCCGCCGCTCGTATTGTGAGGCCGGTCTCCGGAATGGGTGAAATCATGCGCTCGCAGGTAATCAGCCACTTCTCCCGGACCGCACAATCCAAGGTCCTGAAACTGCATTGCGCTGATGAACGGGTAGTCGTCGTAGGTCTGAACAAGATCAACCGCACCCGGCGTCACACCAGCCATGGACCAAAGCTGATCGCGATCTTGCACCCAACCCCCTCTCAACATCACTGGGTCATCCGGAAACGCATTGTGCCGCTCGATCGCGGCGGCAAGGCGGACAAAGGTCAGTCCCAGCGCTTGCGCGGTGGCTTCCCGCATAACCAGAAAGGCTTCGGCCCCCGCACACGGCATCACGCAGTCGAAAAGATGGATCGGCGGGGCGATGGGACGGGCGGCGAGGTACTCTTCCTCCGTCAACGCCTTTTGCATCAAAGCATTGGGGTTGGCCCGGGCATTGGTGCGGCTGTCAACAGCAAGCCGGGCAAGGTCTTCCCGCCGCACACCGTTTGCTGCCATCCATGCCCGTGCGATCAGCGCGAAGCTGACGTTCGGCCCGCCCGACCCGTAAGGGTAAACCGCATCTTGCGAAGCGCGCGAGAAAGTCTCCAAACTGTGCCGGAACCAATGCGGCCCGTTGGTGTCAGCGCCGATGCAGGCAATGGCATCCGCGTCCCCCGCCTGGACCGCCCTAGCGGCACGACGCAGGCCCACAATTCCGGCTACCCCGCCCAGAGGAAGAAAGTCCAGGAATCGCGGCGACAGCCCGAATTGCTGCGTCAGTCCGATCGCCGAGTCCGGTCCCAGTGTAAAACTCGCCAACGAGAAGCCGTCAAAATCGCGATGCGACAGGCCCGCCGCCGCCGCCAGCCCTGCCAGCGCCCGGGCAACCCACCAGGCAGCGGGCCGAATGGAATGGCGTGTGTAGTCAACCGTCACCGGGCAGCACAGCACAACAGAGGTATACGGGGCCGCGCTCATGGTGCCCACGATCCTGCCTTTGTACGCTGCGCCGCCTTCTCTCGGCGCAGGTCAATGGCCTTGCCCTCCATCAAGGCGGCTTCGGCATCTGCCTTGATCTGTCCACGCAACAGCTTCTGAGTGCCACCAAATGGCAGGCTGTCTACCAATGCCAGAAAGCCCGGGAGCTTGTGATACGTAAGCCTTTTGGCCAGCCGCGACAGGAGATCGGTAGCAAATCCGTCGGTATCCGCCAAACCGGCAGGCACAACGAAGGCAAAGACTTCTTCGCCGCGCATCGCGTCTGCGACAGCTGTGACAGCCGCCGACCGGACGGCAGGATCTGCGACAAGGGCTGCCTCGACTTCGAGTGCCGAGATGTTTTCTCCCGAGCGCCGAACGATACTTTTGTTACGGTCGATAAAGTAGAAAAGGCCGTCTGCATCGGCCCTTATGATGTCGCCGGTATGGAACCAGCCACCCTTCCAAGCCTCTTCCGTTGCCACAGGATCACCGAGGTAACCAGAGAAGAAGCCGCGCCGCAGATCGGCGCCCTGCGCGCGCACCACAAGCTCGCCCACCTCGCCAACCGCAACCTCGCGCCCGTGGTCATCTACAATCCGCCAGTCGACCGCCACGCGGGGCCGGCCAATGCAACGGGGGCCAAGCGTTCCGACCAGACCCACGGTATCGGTGACCGCAGCACCACCCGTTTCGGTCATCGACCAACCTTCCAGAACGGGGAGGCCAAAGCGGGACTCAAAGGCGATTTTGTGTATAGCATCAACGCCGGGGCTGAAGATGGCGTTTGCGACATGGCTTAGGTCGTCCGGGCCTTCAGGCAGCTGCAACAAAATTGCTGGAATGACACCCAAGGCATGAACCAGTGTTGCCCGGCACTCTGCAATGATCCTCCACCAGCTGCTTGGATGGAACCGGTCCAAGGTAACGATTGTACCGCCAACGGTGATCATCCCCCCCGCCGTACAGGCAAGTGCATTCATGTGATAGAAAGGCAAAGGAGTCACCGCGACCGGACACTCAATCTTGGCCACTCCTGGCAAGGTTACATACCAATCGGCGACCATGGAGAAATAAAGGTTCGACAGGATGCAGGCCTTGGGCTTGCCCGAACTGCCAGAGGTGAAAAGCAAGGCAGCTTCGTCCTCCGGCAGCCCAAGCCCGGGGGCGCGAAGGGACACGGCCCTGGACAGGGCTGTGTCTTCACCAAAGACTGGTATCTCATCAGGGACACTCTGGCCTAAAAGGCTCGTGTAGCTCTCCAGGGCAATGACTGTCTCTGCCCGGGATTTCCGGATCTGATGTTGCAGTTCCTCGGGCCGCATCTCGCCATTCAGGGGCACGATGGATGCACCGATGGAATTCAGCGCCAACCAATGCAGCAGGAATGTTGGGCGATTCTCCAAAAGCAGCCCGATCCGGCTGCCGCGTCCATAGCCCGCATCCAAAAATTTGCAGCGCAGCCCGGTAATTTTGTGTTCGGCTTCGGCATAGGTCATGGAGTAACCCTTGGGAGCCCAGGAAAGACCTGCGGCCGGAGGTGCCATGACGAAGGCGCGGGCAGGATGCGCCGCGGCACTTCGGGAAAAGGCCCTGTAGGGGGTTTCGGCGTTCTCCATCCCTATCCATCCTGACATCTGCACATTCAGCCTAAGCGCTGAACCTGATATAATCCAATTCAATTTCTTTGCATGACTGATACCAAACTGCTATCAGGCTTCATGGAATTTCGGCAGGTTCTCTACTTCATCGCCATCGCCGAGGACGAACATTTTGGCCGCGCCTCGAAAAGGCTGCGCATTGCGCAACCGGCCCTCAGCCGTCAAGTCAAACTGCTCGAGGCAGAAATCGGCACCCAGCTTTTCGTGCGCACGCCGCGCGGTGTGCAACTGACCGAGGCCGGCCGGGTGTTCCTGGTCAACGCGCGCCGCATCCGGGCCGATATGCAGCAGGCGATTGAAGCGCCGCGTGCCGCGGCGGCGGGGAATTCGGGTGGGTTGCGGTTGGGCTTCATCGAGGTGACCGGCTGGCATGGCGTGGTGCCCGATGGCATCCGGCGGTTTCGGTCACGCTTTCCGGGGGTCAAACTTACGTTGACCGCTTTGCCGACATCCGAACAACTGACCCTCTTGCGTCAGGACCAGATCGACGCGGCGCTGGCCTATAACCCGCCGCCAGATGTTGACCTGATCGTCACGCCCCTTGTGCGGCACTCGGTGATGCTGGCGGTCCCTTACGACTCACCCCTTGCCGCGCGGGAAAAGGTACGGCTCGGGGAACTGGCTGAGCAACATTTCATCGGATTTCAGCGCCGGGTAAGCCCACGCTATCATGACGACCTGACCGCTGCCTTCCACAGTGCCGATTTTGCCCCGCATTATGTGGCCGAACTGAACAACGAAACCGATATGCTGGCATTTGTATCGGCAGGTGCCGGTGTCGCCCTGATCAACTCCTGCCAGCGCTGGCGACAACCCCGATCTGTCCGCTTTCTGCCTGTAGAAGACTTGAAAGTGCAACTTCAACTGTCCTTCATTTACCGGCGCAGAAACTGTACTCCGCCCGTCGCACATTTCCTGAATGCCTTGACCGAGGCTGGCTTTTCTCAATCCGATGTGGCAATTGATGAGCCGTCGACTTAAGCCCTATGCCGTCTTGGTCTTTCGCCTTCGAAGCTTTGTCTTTCCAATTTGCGTCACTGTGCCCCGATTCGACCCGGCCGGCGCCCGATTGGAATTAGAATTTGACCAAATCGCCGTAGGCATGAAAAGGCAGCATACGGTCATTGAAGCAACGCGCGGCGAACATCCGTTCGCCGCCCTGTGCGTCGCGAGGGGCGCAGAGATTGCTTCATTCACTGGCTGGCAGCTGCCTCTGGCCGCCCAAGCCATTCATCCTGCTTGGACCAGCGCCGCCGCCCCGAGACATTTTTCACCGCGATCGCCACGGCTTTCTTCTGCCCGGCCAGAACGACCAGCTTCTTGCTGCGGGTGACGCCGGTATAAAGCAGGTTGCGCTGCAGCATGGTGAAGTGCTGGGTCATGACAGGGATGACCACGGCAGGGTATTCCGATCCCTGAACCTTGTGAATTGTGGCGGCATAGGCTGGCACAAGGGTATCGAGTTCGCCGAACATGTAAGTGACCAAGCGGCCGTCGAAGCTGACGGCCAGTTCGCCCTCGGCCAGGTCGAGGCTTTCGACACAGCCGATATCGCCGTTGTAAACCTCCTTGTCGTAGTCGTTCTCGATCTGCATCACCTTGTCGCCGGGCGCGAAGGTCGAGCCGAACCGTTCGATCTTGTTGTCGCCCGCGGGGTTCAGCGCGGCCTGCAGTGCCACGTTCAGGGACCTCGCGCCGACGCCGCCTCGGTTCATCGGGCAGAGCACCTGGATGTCGCGGATCGGATCAAGGCCGAAGCGGCGCGGGATGCTCGATTTGACGAGGGTGATAATGCGCTCGACGGCCTGTTCGGGTTCATCCGCCGCCACGAAGTAGAAGTCGGTTTCACCTTCGGGCTTCGCGAGGTCGGGGATCTGACCTTGATTGATCCGGTGTGCGCTGGTGATTATGCGGCTTTGAGCGGCCTGGCGGAAAACATCCGTCAACCGCACCACCGGCACCGCGCCTGAGCCAATGATGTCAGCCAGAACCTGACCCGGGCCGACGGATGGCAACTGGTCGATATCGCCCACGATCAGGATGGCGGCATGGTCGGGAACCGCCTTCAGCAGGGATTGCATCAGCAACACATCGACCATGGAGCTTTCGTCGATGACCAGAAGATCGCAGTCGAGCGGGTTCTCCTCACCCCGCTTGAAGCCGAAGGCCTTGGGATCGAATTCCAGCAGGCGGTGGATCGTTTTCGCTTCCATGCCGGTGGCCTCGGTCATCCGCTTGGCGGCCCGGCCGGTCGGGGCGCAGAGCAGCAGCTTGACCGCCTTGGCCGCCAGAATGCGCAGGATGGAGTTCACGATCGTGGTCTTGCCGACGCCGGGACCGCCCGTGATAACCAGCGCCTTGGAACGCAGCGCCAAACGGATGGCCTCGGCCTGACTGGCCGCAAGGGTGAGGCCGGTTCTGCTTTCGATCCAAGGCAGCGCCTTGTCGGTGTCGATTTCTGGCCAGGGGAGGGGGCCGGCGATCAGCCGCTGCAACCGGGCGGCGATGCCTTGTTCCGCATGATAGAGCCCCGTCAGGAAGATGCAGACTGTTC